>ERZ1370068.2661-contig-1799_pt1 | contig 174751 bp, 205 predicted proteins | sample MGYA00561227_ERZ1370068 | MGnify/ENA primary metagenome ERZ1370068 (study PRJEB38410, sample SAMEA6850437) | metagenome | study: Metagenomic assessment of the ecological functions of the soil: analysis of the soil microbiota associated with the... | reverse complement strand
GCCATATTGCTGAAATTCATTGCTCTATGGTGTTCTCCTATCGATGTCGTGGAGCGCACTCGCGCTCGGTTGATGAAGCCTGTCGCCAACTGTCGTTCCTACATTCCGTTGGCGCAGACCATTCGTGCAGCAGCCTGCTCGGACAGTCCGAGGGCATACCGCAGTGCTCGTTCCTGCGCGTTCAACCACGAGGCGCGCAGATGGTGCCTCGGCGTACCACTCGCCGAGCTCGGTCGGCAACTCGCGCACGGTCGGCTGCAGCATGGGCCACGGTGACGTAGCGCCCGGTCGTCTGCCGCCAGCGCAGGGTCACCGCGCCGGTCTGGTTGCGCCGGTAGCGTTCCAGGTAGACGAAGCGGCTGCGCACCGCCCGCGTCGCCTGGTGCACGCGTGGTCATGGCCGCATGCACTTGCGCCACGGCCACGATGAGGTCGTTGCGCCAGCGGATCGCCTCCCCTACCCTTAAACCCTTTGGGTAACAGATTGCGGCACAAGGGCGCCGTTGCGGCAGGGTGCTGCTTCGGGCCCTCATGGCAGGGTGGCCTCGTCCGCGTCGCTCGCCGCAGGGGACCAACTGAGGTCCGCGTCCTGCAGCAGCTTGAACTCCTGCGCCGAAAGCTCGACCCAGCGCTTGCTGTGCTCGTGGCCGACGCGCACCGGTGAACACGTCCCGCGGGACGCGCGCCGAACAGCGCCATGACCGCCTGTACTCGCTTTTCTCGGCCTCCGCCTCGGCCGCCGGGAGGAAGTCGTGGCGGGACAACGGCCGCAGTTCGTCGCGCAACAGCCAACGTTCGAAGCGCACCGGCTCCTCGAACATGCCGCGCGAGTCGCCGGGTGTAGCTGAAGATCAGGCTGCGGCCTTCGTGATCGGGCAGCAGGTCCTTGCGCACCAGGGTCTTGATGACCCGATTGCAGTAGTCGTAGCGCACGACCAGATCGGCCACCGGCGTAGCCGTAGGGACTTCGGAAGCCGAGCTCGACTCTGTTGCGGCACGCGCGATTGCAGAACCGAGAAGTTGAGACCGCGCCGCTTCAGCGCACGCAAGCGATCCTCCCCGCGTTGCGTTTCCCGCTGCAGGGAGATCCCGATCTCGCCAATGCGCTCACCGATGTCGACCAGCACCCAGTCCGCGTACGGGTTGTCGTTGCCCGACAGGTACCAGATCGCCCGCAGCGCGGCCGCGACCCGGCGGCCACCAACGATGCGGTTCGCGCTGCTGGGCGACATCGAGCGAGCGCCCGACGAAGAGCCGGTACGCCTCCCGCGTGTGAAGCGCCATGGTGTCCGGCGCCTCATCGACGAGCGTCGCCGATGTCGGACTGCAAACGCCGAGGATCCGCGATCGTCGTCGCGCGCCGCAGAGTACCCCGTGCGGTTGATCGTTCATGGCAGGCTCCTTTCGTCGGGTGGCTCAGTTCTGTCGCAGTTCGGCTTGCCGGTGCGCACGTCCTGGTTCGGCTCCGGGGCTGACCGCTTCTGCGCGCCTGTCGTCTCCCGGGAGACAGCGGCTTAGCGTGCCGAAAATCGGTCATGCCCGCAATCCTGGCGGGATCGAGTGGGCGCCAACAGCGCGCGAATTCGCGCAAGGCACTCGACGCGCTTGGCCTCGGCCGCCGCGTCGTTGCTCGCGGATCGCTGGCCGCGACCTCCTCGTCGTCGTCGTTCCTCGCGCTCGCGTCGCTGCTGCAGCTCCTCGCGCGTTCGTCGCCGTTCTCGCCGCCGCAATTTGCATGGCCGCTTCGGGATGAAGGCGCCCGCCAGGGCCCGTTGCGTCAGGGTCGCGCGCGTAGGCCAGCGGGTTGCCAATCGACACTCCTGCGAGCCGGGTTTTGCGCCTGGCCCGCGAGTTCATCCAGGATCGTCTGGCGCGTGCTCTGGACATTGGCCAACGATCTGCGCCAGCACCGGCTGCTCGTCCGGGCAGGACGAAGCTTGGAAATTGCAGCACTCCCACCCTCGCCTCTGTCCATCGCGCGCGGTGCGCGGTGACGACTTCCGGCAACGACTTCCGGTCGAAGCGTCTGTGGGTGGTGTTTCTCTGTGAGTAATCCCTTCTATATGAGGGATGCACGATTGCGCCATGCCATGGTTGGCGCATTTGCTCGTTCCTGCTTGGCGCATTGGTGCATCCCTGTTTGGCGTTTTGGTGCATCCCTGATTGGCGCAAAGGTGCAGACCAGACGGCAGGATTGCTGCACTCTGGTTGCCGGGAACCCTGCAGCGGACTGGGTTGCGGCAACGCGGTCGGCGCCAGGGACGCCAGACGCCGTGCGAGCGCCTCGAGTTCAGAGTCGCGTCAGAGCCGCGGCGGCAGCCCGGGACGACCTGCTCCTCGATCAGTCCCAGCGCACGCAGGTTCGCTCGCGCGTGCTCCTGTTGCCGGCGACCCAGACGCAGGAGCTGCTGGCTGTGGAAGATCGGGCGATGGAACCATGCGCCATCGGTACCTGCGGTTGTTGCAGCGCCAGGCGCTGCCAGAAGAGCGCGCGTGACAGGTACAGCGCCGCGGTCACGCTGCCGGTCAGGTCATGCAGGCGGCGCCAGTACACGACGGGCTGCCCCAGACCTCGCGTGAGGTCGGCGTCATCCGACGCCCAGCCAGCGCGAAACCTGTCCGGGGCTCGACCCAGTTGCTGCCCCAACGCCGCGAGATCCAGGCGAAACCAGCGCTTGGCGGGCATCCCGCGGCGTTGCTCCTGCAGCACGCCCAGCGCACGCAACCTGCGGCGTGCCGGGTCCTGCTCCCGCCGCGAGAGGCCCGTTTCGCGTTGCCATTCGGCAGAGGTTTTCCAGAACCAGCCGCCGCGTTCCGGCTGCCGCCGCAGCACGCTTCGCGTCCAATACAGGCACTGGCCGAGCAACAGGGCAGCGGTGACACTCCCGGTGAGATCCGCGAGGCTCGGGTAGAACGCGACGCAACCCCGTCCCAGCAGGGCGAACACGTCGCGCACCTGCGCGCACTGCTCGGAACCGATCGCCGGCCTGCAGCAGCGGGGTCACAAGCGATCTCCCCACTGCGCCAGTGCCTGGGCGCGTAATTGGTCGTACAGAGCGACCTGATTGATCCGAAACCGCAGCGGCGCCGGCGGCGGTCCGTGTCGGCGTTCCTCCCACAATCCCTGTGCCTTCAACTTGCGCCGCGCCGTTTCCAATTCTGTGCGTGTGAGCCCGGTGTCCGCGTTGCCACTGCGCCACGGTCTTCATAAACCAGCCCTCGCCGGCGTACTCGTCCGTGATCTCTTCGGTGGCATACGAAGCGTAACGACAGCATCAGCGCTGCGGTCACGCTGCCAGTCAGCGCGACGTAGCAGCGGTGAAACATGATCGGCTCAGCGAAGACCTCGAGCAGCAAGGCCGGCGGCAGGGCGACGTACTGGTCGTCGATTTGCGTTCAAATTTGCTCGGCACAATGGCTCCGGTGACGACAGCTCGATTAACGTGGTGGTATCGAATTCGTGGATTACCGCGTTCAGCACGACCAAGGCGTAGGTGGAGAACCGTTGATGCAACTGGACGAGCCGCCGGCGCGCGTCGGATTCATCGCGACGAGATGTCGGCCCAAGAGCGGTGGATCGCATCGCGCGTTGACTTGTCCGGCAATGCCGGTCGACCGTGACCCAAACGGGCACCGAGCTGGCGCCGCTGGCGCGCGATGACGTCATGTGACACGTGGAACAATCCATGCAGCATCGCGCGCGGAGGCGCCGTGCCGGACGAAGTAGGCAATCAGCGCCGCCTCCTCGTTGATGTGGCGCAACGCGCGCAGGTTCTCCGCCAACTGCCGGGTATCGATCAGGAGCGACAGGCCGCTCTTGCGCATGCCGCCCAGACGCCAGGTCTCCAGCCGGCGACAGCTGCGCGCAATCCGGCGATCGTCGCGCACTGCGCCGCTGGCGCAGCCGTCGAGACACGCTGTCGTCGAACTGGGCCATGACCCGCAACAACAGAGCCCCGACCAACAACGGATCGCCGGCAGATCGGTAACACCACCGCGTCCTCGGTCGGTGTCATGACGAACTCGCCGCGCCCGGGCTACCGGAAGGCGCGGAGGGCGATCGCCGGCCCAGGCGCTGACGCGCCAACTGCAGGCATTGCCAGGCGTTCTCCGCCGCCGCGTCCGGCGTGCGGGTCAGCCACGCCACCAGGGCATCAGGTGCGAGCGAGCCGCCGAGTTCGGTGTGGATGAGCATGGATAAGTGCTCGTCTCCGCAATCGCCGTCGGTGCCCAACGCGCGTCGCCACGCCGAATCTTCCGGCAACAGCGCGGCGAGCGTCGGGATCGAATTGACCGGACAGGAACGCCAACAACCACCAGCCTGCATGCCGTCGCGGACTCGCTGGCTCCAAGTCGAGCGGCGCGCTTGGAACTTCCACGTAGAAACTGAACGGCAAGCCTTCATGCCAACGCAGGCAATCCGCGCAGGACGTCATCCGCGCGAAGCTCAAGCAGCGCCAGCTTGAATGCGTCGACCGGCTGCGCGGACGTCGCGGTCGTCACCTCCGCGGCGTCCTCGATCGACGCGACTGTCTCCCCGGGAGACAACGTCGGTCAGAGTCCGTGATCGAACCCCACAGGCAAGCCCCGCCTGTCTCCCGGGGAGACAGTGCCCGGATCGTGATCGGCGCTCGCATCGCGCTGACCGCGAAGCCGGCGGCGATGGGTACGGTCCGGATCGGCGCTGCAACCGTCGCGCTCGCCGGTCCGCGTCCGCAATTCGGTCAGCGGCCATTTCCGGCGACTGATCGAGTAACGCGAGCATCGCTTGCAACGTCGGCACGGTGATCTGCAGCGCCTGTGCCAGTTCGCTGTCGGCCGCTAGCGCGAGCTCGGCCGCGGAGAACGTTTGCGTGGCCTGATAGAGCTCCGCAAAGCTCCGCATGACCGGGTCGAGCGTGTGCGCGTACAGCGCGGCCTCGCCCAAACCGAATTTCTGCGCGAGCCGGCCGAGGCGTCGGAAGCACGGCTGCAGGTGGTCGCGCACATCGTTGCGGCTCAGCGTCGGAACCACGGGCCCCAACGGAACGAGCCGCTCCACGGCAAACAGGTACGTGCTGAGGACGTCCTTGCCTACCGGGAGCCCAATGTCGGAGAGCGCACTTTCCCATTGCCGCAGACTGAGCGCCGCCGCGCCTTCCTGTTCCAGCTCGGACTTGAGGGCCACGACGCCGCGGGCCTTGTCCCAGAAGGTCATGTCGGCGCGTTGCTCGTTCTCGATCAAATGGCCGGCCAGGACATCGCTCTCCGAGCGCCAGGCCTTGATCACCACGGGCAGCGTTTCGAAACGCGGGTCGGCGGTCTCCTGCCAGAGCTGCAGTTGCGCCAGGAGCCGGTGTTGCCACCCGCCGCCACGACGTAATGCGTTGCGCCAGGACGGCGCGTGACCTTGAGCGGCGCGTCCATGCCGCGCTGGCGGATCGAGGCCTTGATCGTGTCGAACAGCGGGTTGGCGGCCTGCCGTGGGTTCTTCTCGTAGGGCTGGATGTCGGTGATGCGCAGCATGGTCACGCTGCCATCGATCTGCGCCGCTCGGCGTTAACGAGCTCTCCTCGGGCGTGACCGTGCCGGTGTCAATCGCTCAGTCCGTCACTTGGCGCGACGGCCGTCGGGCCGTTCCCGATCTTGATTCTTCCCAACGCGAACCTGATAGCACCCGTCGCCTCCCTGCCTGTCCGCGCTTACAGGGTACTTACGGATTGCCGCAAGAAAATGTCGGGACTTGACGGACTATTTTTGCCGAGGCGCCGACACACTACGCCGCGATTCCGTGTACCGAAGAGGGCGCCGCGTCTCTGTCGCGCATTTTCGTGCCGATCGCGCGGCTCGTTTTCTTGAGTGCTAACGAAGCCGCAATCGCACGCAGCCGCGCACCCGCCCCGATTGCCGAAGCGGATCTGACATCATGGGCCACTGACAACGCTTTCTGAGTGACGACGAGCTGCGCAGCGCCTCGACTGGCTTTCACCGGAAGGTGAACCAAGTCGCGCAGCTGCGATCGATGGGAGTACCTTCTGGGTGAACGCCGAGGCCGACCGGTTGTGCCGTGCGGTCAGTCAAGTCGAAGGGAACTCCCATACCGAACCCCGGACTGCGGGATGGACGCCCGCATTGATCAAAGAAACCGCGTGAGAGGCGGTAATTCCAGCGCTCCATGGGCCGCCGACCAACCAAGCATCTGAACCTGCCGTCGCGACTGCGGGCGCGGACGTCTGCCGAGCGGTCGGACGTATTACTACTACGACACCGGCGAGAAGCCGCGGCGCGAGATCCCACTCGGCAGCGACTACGCCCTGGCGGTCAAGAAGTGGGCCGAGCTGGAGATTGACGCGCGGCCGCGGCATGCGCGAGATCGTAACGTTCCGCTACGTAGCCGAACGCTACCGGCGCGAGGTGCTGCCGACCAAGGCGCCGCGCACGCAGCGCGACAACATGACTGGAGCTTGCGCAACTCTACAAGTTCTTTGACGCACCGCCTGCGCCGATCGAGCAAATCACGCCTCAGCATGTCCGGCAGTTCATGGACTGGCGCAAGGATGCACCTGTGCGTGCCAATCGCGAGAAGGCGCTCTTCTCTCACATCTTCAACAAGGCGCGCGAATGGGGCTATACCGCAGCGCCGAATCCATGCGCGGGCGTGAAGGGGTTCACCGAGCGCGGCCGGGATGCGTACATCGAGGACGTGACCTACGGCCGTGTGGGACGCCGCAGACTGGCCGACACGCGACGCGATGGACTTGGCATACTCTGACCGGGCAGCGCCCCGCTGACGTGCTCAAGATGCGCCTGCCTGACATTCGCGACGGCTTCCTATGGCTCACCCAAGGAAAGACGCGCAAGAAGTTGCGCATGGCGATCGCGGGCGAGCTCGCCGCGTTGATCGAGCGCATTCAGGGCCGCGCGCTACAAGGTGACAAGCTTGGCGCTGATCCGCAACGAAACCGGACAGCCGCTTTCCTACTCGGCGCTCGACAACCGGTTTGAGGAAGCCCGCAAACGCGGCTGCCAAGGCGCCTGCGACAGACGCCGGCAAGGAGAAGCTGCAGCCGCGGTCAGACGCCTTCCAGTTTCGCGATCTAAGGGCCAAGGCGGGCACCGACAAGGCCGACGCGACGGACCTGCGCGAAGCAGCAGCAGCAGCTCGGGCACAAGAGCGTGAAAACGACCGAGATTTACCTGCGCTGCCGGGCCGGCGAGAAGGTCACGCCGACCAAGTAATCACACTGGAATTGGCGGAACGTCGGCGGCTTTTGCGGAACAAACTAAAACCACAAAACCGCGAGAATCCGCATGGATATTGGCCCTGACCTGGCTCGAACCAGGGACCTGCGGATTAACAGTCCGTCGCTCTACCAACTGAGCTATCGGGGAACAAGCCTTCCATTATACTTTTTCGGAGGCTTTCCGGTCAAACGCGGCGTGCGGAGTCAGCGTTCAATCGCCGCGGTCCCCGATGTGCGGGGCCGCGAGCTTCAAGTAGTGGAACATCGACCACAGCGTCAGGATCGCCGCCACCCAAAGCGCGAACTCGCCGAGCAGCGGCGTCGGCACTCCCGGGATCACGTCCTCCCAGAGCAACAGCGCGATGATCGCGGTCATCTGCGCGACCGTCTTCACCTTGCCGATGAACGCCACGGCCATGCTCTTCGTCTGCCCGAGCTGCGCCATCCATTCGCGCAAGCGCGGAAATCGCGATCTCGCGCCCGATGATGACGATGGCGAGATAGGTTTCGGCGCGACCGATGGCGACGAGAACGATCAGCGCCGAGGCGACCATCAGCTTGTCGGCGACCGGATCGAGAAACGCGCCGAACGCGCTCACCTCGCCCCAGCGCCGCGCGAGATAGCCATCGAGCCAGTCGGTCGTCGCCGCGACCGCGAAGATCGTCATCGCCGTCCAGTTCTTGGCGACGGGACCGAGCCACGCATCCGGCAGGTAATAGACCGCCACGAACACCGGAATCAGCACGATCCGGAGCCACGTGAGCAAGAGAGGAATATTGGAGAACATCGGACCGGCGCCGTCCGCAGCGCTTCCGGCTGAGGCGCGCCCCGATTCTACCGCGCCCGCATGCGGATCGCCTTGACGGGCGTCAGCGCCCCACCATCGCGAGCACGTCGGCCTTGAGGAACCGCTCGACGATCAGCATGAAGCCGATCGACGGCACGAGGAGCAGGAGCGCGGTGATCGACGCGATCTGGTAGTTGCCGCCCTGGCTCGCGTTGAACATCAGCAGCGGCAGCGTGGTGACATCCGGCACGCCGACGAAGTAGGTGCCGGTGAATTCGTCGAGCGACTCGAGGAAGACGAAGATGGCGCTCGCCATCAGGCCCGGCGCGGCCAGTGGAAGCGTCACCGTCCGGAAACACGTCCACGGCGACGCGCCGAGATTGCGCGCCGCCTCGTCGAGCGACGCGTCGACGGCGGCGAACGCCGCCGAGGCGATCCAGACCGCGAGCACCAGGCCGTGCGCGGCGTGCACGAGCACGACGCCGATGACCGTCCCGTTGAGCCCGATCTCGTAGAACACGCGGGCGATGTTGACGTAGATCGGCATGTTCGGCACGCGCCTGCGGGAGCAGGAACAGGAGCAGGATCGCGCCGCGGAACGGAAGCTTGAGCCGCGCGAGCGCATAGCCCGCGGGAATCGCGACGGCGAGGCTCACGACGACGGTGAGCACCGCGATCCAGACGCTGGTGCCGAGCGAGGCGAGCGCGTCGCCGCGCGGATTGAACACCCGCCGCCAGAAAGCGAAGCCGAACTCGGACGGCAGCTTGCTCGGAAAGTACCACTTCTCGGCGAACGCCCACAGCAGCAGATTCGCGAGCGGACCGAAGATGGCGAACGCGAGGAGCGCCAGCAGCGCGGCGGTCAGCAAGGTGCGCGGCCACCGCGCCGGCGCGCGCAGCGCTGCCGTTGCCGCCGTCACGACGCCGCCTCCGCGCCCTTTACGGCGTGCCGCAGATAGAACGCGGCACCTCCCGCCGCGACCAGCAGCGACAGCAGGCACAGCGCATTGGCGACCGCGTAGTCGGCATGCGTGTTGATCCGGTAGGCGACGTCGACGGTGATCAGCGTCGGCGAATTCGGGTTGATCATCAACGGCACCGACAGCACCGACAGCATCGTCACGAACGACAGCACGACGCCGACGAGCACCGTGCCGCGCACCTGCGGCAGCACGATGTCCCACAGCACCCGCCAACGCGGAGCGCCGAGGTTGCGCGCGGCCTCGATGTGCTGGCGGTCGAGCGAAGCCATCGCGCCCGCGACGAGCAACGTCACGAACGGGGCCTGCTTCCAGACGAACGCGATGACGATGCCGCGCCAGTCCAGCATGCTCTGGGCCGAGATCGGCTCGATGAGTCCCGATCCGATCAGCACATGGTTCAGCATTCCGTTCTTGGCGAGAAAGGTCCGCATCACCTGCCCCGTGACGACGAACGGGATGAAGAGCGGCCAGCGATAGAGCCAGCGCAAGACGGACACGGCGCGCGGATTCTCGCCCAGCGTCAGATAGCCGGCGATCGCCACGGCGACGATCGCGATCAGCGCCGAGGAGAGCAGCACGATCTCCAGCGTGAAGATGAGGTCGGTCGTGTAGAGCTCGAACGACTTCTCGAAATGCGCGAGCGTGAACGCGCCGTCCTTCGCGCGAAAAGCGAGCGCGAACGAGATGCCGAGCGGAATGATGAAGAAGGCGACGACGATCGCGAGCGCCGGCGCGATCAGCGCCAGTCCCGTCATGCGTCCGCGGCGCAGCGCCGCGGACGCTCGGGATGTCAACTGCCAACTGCCACTTCGCTACTTCGAGGACGACGCGCTCGTAGCCCTCGACGATGTCGGTGAAGTACTCGGACAGCGGGAACGGCTTGCCGTACTTCGCGAGGTCGGCCGGCGAGATATCGGTGAAGAGCTTGTTCCACGCCGCCGGCGTGAGCTTCGACTGCACGTACTGCGGATCGATGCCCGGATACCAGTTGAACTGCTTGACGATGCCGTCGGCCTGCACTTCGGGGCTCTCCGCGAGGTCGATGAACTTCTTCGCGAGCGCCGCGTTCGCGGCCTTCGCCGGGATCACGTAGTACATCGGCTGCCCCGGCAGCCCGGGCTGCGGCAACGAGAGCTTGATCTTCGGGCTCATCTTGCCGTCGGCCTGCCACGTGTAGAACATGTCGACCCACACCGGTCCCATCGAGATCTCGCCGCGGTTCAGCATGTCGAGCGTGCCGGCGTTGCCCGGCGTCATCACGACGTTCTGGTTGAAGTCCTTGAGGCCCGCGAGCGACTTCTCGATCGTCGCCTTGTCGCCGGCCGCGTAGGGACCCTTCTCCAGCTTGTCGCCGAGGCCCGAATTGGCGGACACCCAGCCCATCACGAAGCCCACGCCCGACATGCCGCCCTTGACGCCGTTGTAGCCGAACTGCTTCGGGTTCTTCTTCACCCACTCGGTGAGCTCCGCGTAGGACTTCGGCGGCGCCTTGACGAGATCGGGGTTGTACGCGAACGCGATCTGGCTGTGGAACATCGGCAGCACGTAGCCGTCGACGTTGGCGCCGAGCGCGTTCTTCGCCGTGTCGCGCGAGACGAGCTTGCCGGCGGCGACGTCGTTGCGGTACGGCATCAGCAGCTTTTCGTTGACCATCGTCGCCGCGCCGCGCTGGTGGACCACCGCGACGTCGGTGTCCCACGTGGCGGAGCCCGCTTTCTGCTGCGCGGAGAGCTTCTCGTAGATCTTCTGCGAGCCCGAGTCGCCGGGTCCGGTGCCGATCGCGCGCACCTTTGACGCCCGGATTCATCGCCTCGAACTTCGGGCCGAGATAATTGGTGACGTACTCGACCATGTTCTGGTCGCCGGCGGTGATCACGTTGAGCGTGATCTGCGCGGCGACCGGCAGCGCCGCGGACGAACGCGGCGACGAGCGGCCGCGGCAAGCATGAGACGAAAGCGCATGGAACCCTCCTAGTGCATCGTGGTGGAATCGCGGGGAAACAACATCAGCGCCGCGCGCGGAATGGCAATGCACGCGGACGTGCCTTCATCCATCCGTTCGGGCGCGTGCACCCACACTTCGGTGCCGCCCGTCCGGACGCGATAACGATAGCCCTGCCCGACATAGAACGCCTGCGCGACGACGCCCGGCAGCATCAGCGTATCGGCGAGCGCGGGATTGGCGGCGGGGACGAGCCGCGCCGCGTCGCCGCGGAAGTGCCCGCGCACCGCGCGCCCGGTGTCCGGTCCGCCCGCGGCGGCGAGCGCTGCCATCCGCGCGCTCGATCAGGTCGAGCCCGTTGTCGGCGCCCATGAATCCGGCGACGAACGCCGTCGACGGCCGATGGAAGACCTCCTCGGGCGGGCCGCACTGGATGATGCGGCCGGCGTCGATGACGGCAATGCGATCGGCGAGCGTCAGCGCCTCCTCGCGATCGTGCGTCACGTACACCGCGGTGATGCCGATACGCTGCTGCAGCGCGCGGAGCTCGTGCCGCAGCTCGAGGCGCACCTTGTAATCGAGATTGACATCGGCTCGTCGAGCAGGAGCAGCGACGGATTCACGGCGAGCGCGCGACCGAGCGCCACCCGCTGCCGCTGGCCGCCCGAAAGCTGCGTCACCGGCCGCGGGCCGAAGCCCTCGAGCTGCAGCAGCGCGAGCATCTCGTCGACGCGCGCCGCGATCGCGTCCTTCTTCCAGGCGCGCATCCGCAAGCCATAGCCGATATTGGCGGCCACGCTCATGTGCGGCCACAACGCATACGACTGGAACATCATCGCGGTGCCGCGCTTTTCCGGCGGCAAGCGCGGCGATGTCGCGGCCTTCGACGCTTGATGGCGCCCGACTCCGGCAGCACGAACCCGGCAATGGACCGCAGCAGCGTCGTCTTGCCGCAGCCCGAGCTCCCGAGGAGCGCGATCATCTCGCCGCGCCCGACGTCGAGGCTCACGCGGTCGAGCACGCGCGTCGCCCCGTAGGAAACCGTCAGCGCCTCGATCGAAAGGTAGGAAGTCATCGTGTGGGTGATGGCGCGCGCCGATCGCACCAAAATGGGGCAACCCGCACAGTATGACCCGAATGCGCGAGGTCGCCAACCGCCCGCCTCCCGCGCGAGCTCTCAGCGCCGTCGCTGGCGAGCGGGCGTGGATGTTGCAGTGCGGGAACGGCAAGCGGATTCAGTGCAGCACGGTGAAGATCTTCTCCGCCAGCGCCCGGCTCACGCCCGGCACCCGCGTAAGGTCGTCCACGCTCGCCGCCTGGATGCCTTTGAGCCCGCCGAAATGCGCGAGCAGCGCCTGCCGCTTCTTGGCGCCGATGCCGGCGATCTCCTGCAGCGTCGACGTGGTCCGCGCTTTCGCGCGGCGCGCGCGGTGGCCCTGGATCGCGAAGCGGTGCGCCTCGTCGCGGATCTGCTGCAGGAGGTGCAGTCCCGGATGATCCGCGGGCAGGTTCAGCACGGCGTCGCGATCCGGAAAGACGATGTCCTCCTCGCCCGCCTTGCGCGCCGGACCTTTGGCGATGCCGATGAGCCGCGTGGTGTGCAACCCTTGCTCGGCCAGCACGTCCGCCGCGACCGCAACCTGCCCCTTGCCGCCGTCGACCACGAGAAGATCGGGCGCGGGAAACTCGCCGGCGACGATCCGCGCGCACCGGCGCGTGAGCGCTTCGCGCATCGCCGCATAGTCGTCGCCGCCCGCGGGCGGCGTCACGTTGAATCGCCGATATTCGGACGACTGCATCGCGAGGCGGTCGAAGATCACGCAGGACGCCACCGCACGCTCGCCCATCGTGTGCGAGACGTCGAAGCATTCGATCCGCTGTGCTTCCGGGGGCAGCCCGAGCGCCTTCTGCAGCGCTTCGAGCCGGTCCTCCTGGGTGGCCTTCTGCGCGAGCTTCTGCCGGATCGCGAACTCGGCGTTCTGGATCGCCATCGCGAGCCACACGCGCCGTTCGCCGCCCGGGTTGCCCACGATCTGCACCCGCTGTCCTGCCTGCGCGGACAACACTTCGGCGAGCGCGTCCTGCTCCTCCGCGCCGGCGGCGATGATCGTCGGCGGCACCGGCCGCTCGACATAGTGCTGCGCGAGAAAGGCCGACACGACCTCGTCGAGCGCGCCGGCGTCGGCATGCCGCGGGAACCAGGTGCGATCGCCCACATGCCGGCCGCCGCGAACCATGACGACGTTGACCGCCACCAGCCCCGCTCCGCCGCGGCGGCGACCACGTCGATGTCGCCCGCCGTCGCGCTTTCGACGAACTGCCGGGACTGGAGCTGGTTCAACCGCGTGATCTTGTCGCGGATGCGCGCGGCGCGCTCGAACTCGAGCTTGGCGCTGGCGCCTTCCATCTGCGCCTGGAGCTGCGCGAGCACCTCCGTGGTCTTGCCCTGCAGGAAGAGCACCGCGCTGTGCACGTCGTCGGCATAGTCGGCTTCGCTGACGAAGCCGACGCAGGGCGCGCTGCAACGCTGGATCTGGTACAGCATGCAGGGCGCGAGCGGTTCGCGAACACCGTGTTCTCGCACGTGCGGATCTGGAACACTTTCTGCAGGTGCGCCATTCCCTCGCGCACCGCGCCGGCGCTCGGAAACGGGCCGAAATAGCGATGCGTCCGGTCGAGCTTGCCGCGATGGAAGCGCAGCTGCGGAAACTTTTCGCCGGTGAGGCAGACGTACGGATAGCTCTTGTCGTCGCGGAAGAGGATGTTGTAGCGCGGCTCCTCGGCCTTGATGAAGTTGTTCTCGAGCAGCAGCGCCTCGCCTTCCGAGCGCGTCACCGTCGTCTCGACGCTCGCGACCTGCGAGAGCATGACGGCGATCCGGGTTTCGTGCGCGCCCTTCTGGAAATAGCTCGACACGCGCTTCTTGAGATCGCGCGCCTTGCCGACATAGAGCGTTTCGCCGGCCGCGTCGAACATCCGGTAGACGCCCGGACGATGCGGCAGCGAACGGAGAAGCTCGCGCGCGTCGAACGGCAGCGGCGATTCCGGTCCGGCGGGCGTTTCGCGTCATTTCGCTAGGCGCGCCCGACGCGCCCCTTCGCGGCCAAGGTGCGCGCAGATCGCGTCGAAGACCGCGTGGAACATCGCCGCGGTGAGTCGCCCGGTATTGGTGTTGTAGCGGCTGCAGTGATAGCTGTCGAAGAAGGCGACGTCGCGCGGCAGCGCGTGCCGCGCGCCGTGCGCAAACGGCAGCGCCGAACGCTTCACGCCGAGCGCCGAGAGCGTCGCATCGTGCGCGATGCGGCCGAGCGCCGAGGATCGCGCCGCCCGCGGGCACGTGAGCGAGATCCGCCGCCAGGTACCCGTTGCAGGCGCGAATCTCGGCCGGCGCCGGCTTGTTGTCCGGCGGCAGGCATTTCACCGCGTTGGTGATCCGGCAACCGATGAGCTCGAGGCCGTCGTCGCGCCCGGTCGCGACCGGCTGCGACGCGAAGCCGTAGGCGTACAGCGTCGCGTACAGCAGGATCCCCGCGAAGTCGCCGGTGAACGGCCGGCCGCTCGCGTTCGCGCCGTGCATTCCCGGCGCGAGCCCGACGATCACCAGCGCGCGCGTCGCTGGCGCCGAACGGCGGGACCGGCCGGCAGAAGTAGCCGGGATTCGCCTCGCGCACGCGATCGAGGAACGTCGCGAGCCGGGCGCAGCGGCGGCAATCGGCATCGTACGCCGGCCCCGCGGCGGATTCTGGCAGAATGTCGACGTTTGTCATGATGGCCAAGCCTACCACGGCGGATGGCCGCCGCTCGTCCGCCTCGGCAACGCTCCGCTGCCGAAACGCTACCTTACCCATGCTGCCTGCCGAGCCGATACTCGAAGTCCGTTCCTGCCTGCCGACGCGGGCGAACGGCAGCGGCCGCAAGCCGCCGCTCTTGTTCGTCCACGGCGGCTACTGCGATGCGTGGTGCTGGTCGCCGCACTTCCTGCCCTGGTTCGCGGCCAAGGGCTACGCGGCGCACGCGCTTTCGCTGCGCGGCCACGGCGCGTCCGGCGGCCGCGAGACGCTGTTCGTGACCGGCCTCGACGATTTCGCCGCCGACGTCGAGCACGTCGCCGCCGGGCTTCCGTCGCCGCCGGTGCTGATCGGCCATTCGATGGGCGCGGCGGTCATCGAGCGGCTGTTGGCGACGCGTCCCGGTGCGCGCGGCGGCGCTGCTGTCGCCGGTGCCGCCGACGGGACTCCTGCCGATGGCCGCGCGGCTCGCCGCGGAGCAGCCCGAGTATCTGATGCAGTCTGTCGCAGTTCGATCCGGCGCGCGCTCACCTCGCACGTGCTCGACGTGCTGCGCCCGTACTATTTCAGCCCCGACGTCGCGCCCGGATATCCTCGCCGAGGCGACGAATCACCTCTGCAGCGAATCGCCGCGCGCGCTGCTCGAGCTTTCGATGCGGCTGCACTGGCAACTGCCGGAGAAGAGCGATGCGTCCGCTGTTCGTGCTGGGCGCCGAAAACGATCGCATTGCGAACCCGGACGACGTTCGCGCGACCGCGAGCCATCACGGCGTCGAGGCGACGATCGTTCCGGGCCTCGCCCACATGCTGATGCTGGAGCGGCAATGGGAGAAGCCGGCGCGCGAGCTGGCGCGCTGGCTCGCGCACGCTGTAGCGGACCGGCAAGCGCAAGAACGGATAGAACGGGTCGGATCCGCAAATGGGCCTGGCGATTACCAGGCCGTCCGACCCCGTTCCTGAGCGCTTCTTGGAAGTCCTGTCTGACGCTGCTCCTTACTCGAGCGTCGTCACCACGCGACCGCGCCTCCAGGAACCGCTCGAACTCGGCGGCGGGGATCGGCCGGCTCACGAGATAGCCCTGGAAGCAGTGGCAATCGCGCGCGGTAAGGAAATCGAGCTGCGCCTGCGTCCCCACGCCTTCGGCGACGACCTTGAGGCCGAGGCCGCGCGCGAGGCCGATGATGGCCTCGGTGATCGCCGCGTCGCCCGGATCGGTCTCGAGATCGGCGATGAACGAGATGTCGATCTTCAGCGTGTCGATCGGGAAGTGCTTCAAGTGCGTGAGGGACGAGTAGCCGGTGCCGAAATCGTCGATCGCGACGGTGAAGCCTTCGTTGCGCAGCGCGTGCAGCGCCTTCCGGATCGCGTCGAGGTCGTGCAGCAGGCTTGTCTCCGTCACCTCGAGCTCGATCCACGACGGCTCGCAGCCGGCGCCGCGGACGATGTCCGAGATCCGCTGCGCGATGTCGTCGCGATAGAACTGGCGGCCGGACAGGTTGATCGACACGTTCAGCATCAGCCCGGCCTTGTGCCAGGCGGCGCATTGCTCCGCCGCGGACCGGAGCACCCATTCGCCGAGCGCGTGGATCAGGCCCGATTCCTCGGCCAGCGCGATGAAGACCTTGGGCGAGATGCTGCCGTGCTCCGCGTCGTTCCAGCGCAGCAGCGCCTCGGCGCCGACGACGGCGTTGTCGGCGAGCCGGACGATCGGTTGGTAGTGCAGGCGCAGCAAGCTCGTCCTTCAACGCGTTGCGCAGCGCGCTTTCGAGCGTGTGCTGGCGCAAGCGGTGCTGGGCCAGGTCGGCGTCGAGGAACTGGAAGGTGTTGCGCCCGAGCTCCTTCGAGTGATACATCGCGACGTCCGCGTGCTTCAGCAGCTCCTCCGGATCGTCCGAATCGTCGGGATACGACGCTGATGCCGATCGAGGAGGTCACGTAGATGTCGTGCTCCTCGATCTTGAACGGCTGGGCGACGGCTTCGAGCAGCTTCCGCGCGATCCGTCCGAGCACCGCGGGCTCGTCGAAGTCCTCGACGACCACCATGAACTCGTCGCCGCCGAGCCGCGCCAGCAGGTCCGATCTCGCGCAACGCGGCGGTGAGCGCGGCGCTGACGCACTTCAGGAGCTCGTCGCCGATCCGGTGCCCGAGCGTGTCGTTGACGTTCTTGAACCGGTCGAGGTCGATGAACAGCACGCCGACGCGACGGCCGCTGCGCTTCGCCTGCGCGATCGCCTGCGCGAGCCGCTCGTGCAGCAGCAACCGGTTGGGCAATCCCGTCAGCGCGTCGCGCGTCGCCATGTGCTGCAGGCGCTCCTCGGCCTGGATCCGCGCCGAAACGTCCTGCACGAACGAGAGAATCGACGACGATGTTGCCGCGGTCGTCGAGCAGGCACGAGTGGTACCACTCGCACCAGATCGTCTGCCCGTCCTTGCGGCTGTTGCGCGTCAGGCCCGTCGTCCGCGGCTCCTCGCCGCTCATGAGACGCGTCGAGGAGCTCCGCGACGGCGCCGCGATCGTCGTCGTGCAGCAGCGGATTGCCGTCGATCGGCATCCCCAGGACTTCGTCGGCGCGCCAGCCGAAGAGCTGCTCGGCCTGCGGCGACCAGCGCACGAGGCGGAAGTCGCGGTCCCATTCCAGCACGGCGAGCGGCGTGTTGTTGATGTGCGACGAGAGCATCCAGTTGGCACGGGTCAGCGCGTCCTCGTTGCGCTTCTGGTCGTGCACGTCCGTGTGCACCGCGTAGATGCCGATGACCCGGCCTTCCGCAGTCGCGGTTCGGCGCGTAGTGCACGGATTCCCAGCGCTCCTCGCCGACCGGCTGCGCGAGCAGCTGCTCGACCGAGACCGTCTCGCCCTGGAGCACGCGCTCCAGCAGCGGACGCATCTGCGGCGAAGCGCTCGGCGCCGACGACGTCGGCCACGGCGCGGCCGGTGAGCTCGTCGCGCTTCAGGCCGAGCCATTCCTCGTTATGGCGGTTGAGGAAGCGGTAGCGGTATTCGCGGTCGATGTACGCGACGCGCGCCGGCACGTTGTCCATGATGAGGCGCAGCTCCGATTCGGACGCGCGCAGCGCTTCCTGCGCCTGCTTCAGTCCGTGGATGTCGTTCATCAGGACGAACGCGCCCGGCACGTCGCCGGAAGGCGCCGAATCGGGCACGACGCGGATGGTCATCCACCGCGACTCGCCGTTGGCGCCGGGAATGAGGCGATCGAATTCGGCCGACTCGCCGTCGAGCGCACGAGGCGATGATCCCCTGCGCGCTTTCGAAAATGGCGGGACCGATCACGTCGCGCAGGCGCAGCGTCGTGATCTTCGCCGGCCGCGACCCCGAAATACTGCAGCAGCGCCCGGTTGACGTACTGGCAGCGCTCGGCGCGATCGATATAGGCGACCGGCGCCGGCACGCCGTCCATGACCGCGCGCAACTGGCTCTCGCGCGCCGCCAGCGTGTCCTGCGCGACCTTGAGGTCGGTGATGTCGTGCAGCACGACGTAGATGCCCTGGATCGCGCCGTCGATCCGGTGATCCGGCACCATCCGCCCGCGAATCCAGCGCGAGCCGGCCCGACGCGTCGAGCAGGGCGCGCTCGTAGCTGACCGTTTCGCCGGCGAACGCGCGATCCTGGTAGCGGCGTCAGCGCCTCGGTGTCCTCGAGTCCGATCCACCTCGGCCGTGGTCTTGCCGATGACCGCCGCCCGGTCGAGACCGTTGAGCTGCAGGAACGCGTCGTTGACGAAGGCGTAGCGCCGGTCCGTGTCGAGGTAGACGACCGGATCGGGGATGTTGTCGGTGAACAGGCGCAGCTGCTCCTCGCGCGTGGCGAGCGCCTGCTCGGTCCGCTTGAGATCGTGAATGTCGTATTCGGTGCAGTAGATGCCGCGGAGCTTGCCGTCGGCGTCGAAGTCCGGCGCGACGCGGCCGTGCACCCAGCGGTGCTCGCCGCCGTTCGGCCGGTCGACACGCTCGTACTCGACGTGCTCGCCGCCGTGCGCGCGCTCCAGCACGGGCCGCAGGAACGAAGCGACGCCCGGGCGCCAGCACTTCGAACGGCGTGCGGCCGTAGATCTGGTCCTGCGGCAGGCAGCACCCAGTTCGCGAACGCCTGGTTGACGAAGGTGTACGTCGACGCGCGATCGAGATACGCGATCGGGCCGGGAATGTTGTCGGCGAAGAGCCGCAGCTGCACTTCCTGCGCGCGCAGCGCGTCGCGGATCCCGACGTCGTCGTCGATGTCGGTCATGACGGCGAAGATGCCGTCGACGCGGCCGCCCACCGCGCGGTCGGGAACAGCGTGATGCGGACCCAGCGCAACTCGCCGGTCGACTTGCGCTCGCGGCGCTCGAACGAGACCTTGGCGCCGCTGAACGCGCGGTCGATGTGCTCGTCCATGTCGGCGAACGTGCCGCCGGCGATCAGCTCCTGCATCCGCCGGCCGAGGAGGTCGTCGGGTGCGACGCCGATCCAGTCGCCGAACGGCTTGTTCGCGAACCGGAGCTTGAGTTGCGATCGAAGTGGATGATCGGCGAGCCGACGCTGTCGGTGACGAGACGCAGCCGATGCTCGCGGCCGCCGGCCTCGAGCTCGAGCCGCTTCAGCTGGTCGACGTTGGCATAGCACGACGAGGAAGCCGCGAACGTCGCCGTCGGTGCCGCGGTCCGGGTAGTAGTCGACGTGAATCCAGATCGGCGGACCGGCCCGGGCACGCTGCAGCTGCCGCTCGAACCCGGTCGCGCTCGCCGGCGAGCGCCGCCTCGACGTAGGCCTCGTACAGCGGGAACAGCGTCCCGTCCCATGACGTCGCTGGACCTGCTGCCCGATGACGTCGGTGAAGACCTTGCCGGTCCACTCGAGGAACGCCTTGTTGACGAAGCGATACCGCCGGTCGCAGTCGACGTAGGCGAGCGGCAGGCCGAGCGCGTTGAGCTTGCGCTGCGAGAGCGACGCGAGGTTGGCGGACGACGAGACGTTGCCTACCTTGCGCTCGACCGTGGCGAGCCCGAAGCGGGTCAGGGATTGCGTCAGAGCCATGTGGCGTGTTTTTCGTCGGGGTGGTGCCCGGGTTTCGCAGTCATTCGGGAAGGGATAAGCAAAGTCCAGGCCCGAAACCGCAATCCATGGCGGCAGGCCCGCCGGCAGCGACGTACGGCGCGCCGGCCCTCGGAGTGCGAGGGCCTGCGACCGGGGTGCGCCGACGCGCCGTGGGCACGCCGCGGACGGCGCGAGCAGACGGCCTCCACCGGGCAGAGCTCCCGATACCGCGGCATGACTGCCCATCGTCATAAACCAACCGCCGCGGGCACCCGGCGCGAAGCCGACCCGCCATCGGCTAAACTCCGGTTGTGCACGACAACAAGCGAGGTGCCCACGATGCCAGCGTCAACGCTTTCCGCGTCGAGCCTGACCTGGCGCCAACGCATTCTGGCGCGTCGCTCGGGCTGTCTGCCGCGTTCCCGCCGCTCGCGCCGACATCGTGCTCTACGAGCGGGACGGCTTCCGGGGCCGCTCGTTCGCGTCTCAGACCAGACGATCCCGAATTTCGCCGACTCTGGCTTCAACGACCGGGCATCGTCGGTGATCATCCGCAGCGGCTCGTGGCAGCTCTGCGCCGGACGCGTATTTCCGCGGGCGCTGCGTAGACGCTGCGGCCGGGCGAGTATCCGTCGCTGCGCAGCATGCAGCTCGAGAACCAGATTTCGTCGGCGCGCGGAGCTCGGCTGGCAACCAGCGCCCGCCCGGTGGCGGCCAGTGCAGCGGCGGTCCGCGTCCGAGCGTTCAGGTCGAGCTCTACGAGAGCAACGGCGTTCGCCGGGCGCGTATTTCCCGGTCAACGGCCCGATCGTCGAACTTCCCGTCGCAGTTCAACGATCGCGCGAAACTCGATGATCGTCCGCGAAGGCTGCTGGGAAGCCTGCGAGCACGGCGGCTATCGCGGGCGCGTGCCAGGTCTATGGCCCGGGCCGCTATCGCCAACCTCGGCGGCAATGACGAACCGCATCAGCTCCCTTCGCCCGGTGGCGGCGCCGGCCACAGCGCCGAGTACGGACGGCTGGGGCAGCGGCGCGCGCGCGATGCTCTACGAGGGTCAGCATCTGACCGGGCGGAGCATGGTCATCGACAACGAAGTGGTCGCCAATCTCGCCGGCACCGGGTTCAACGATCGCGCGTGCGTCGTTGCGCATCGAGGGCGGCTACTGGATGTTCTGCAGCGACGCCAATTTCACCGGCGAATGCCATGACGTTCGGGCCCGGGCGACTACGGCGACGTTGCCCTGGGGATTGAGCAACAGGATCTCGTCGGGCCGCCGCATCCGCGACCATTACCCGTACAACCAGAATCCGAACTGGCAGCGCGTAGCATGCCGGCGGATGGCCGATGCGTCGACGACATCGCAGGGCTGCGCCGGATCCTGACGCGGTCCCGCGTCATCGCCGTCGTCGGGCTGTCGCCGAACTGGTATCGCCCGAGCTACTTCGCGGCGAAGTACATGCAGGAGCACGGGTATCGCGCCATTCCGGTGAATCCGAACGCAGACGAGATCCTCGGCGAGAAGTGCTATCCGGACCGTGGCGGCGATTCCGGCGGCCGTCGACATCGTCGACTGCTTCCGCAAGCCGGAGGAGATGCCGGCCCTCGCGCGCGATGCCGTGGCGAAGGGCGCCAAGGTGCTGTGGATGCAGCTCGGCATCCGGAGCGAGGAAGCGCGCGCGGATCGCGAGCTGCCGCCGGGCTCGACGTCGTGCAGAACCGCTGCGTGCAAGATCGAGCACGCGCGGATCATGGGCGGACTCCACTGGGCCGGCGTGAACACCGGCGTGATCTCGGCGAACGCGCTGACGCCACGGCTGCCCAAGGCGCTCGCACTGTGGGGCGGCGCAACGCCGCTGAGCCATGGCTGACCGCAAGTTCGGCTTCGACACGCTCTGCCTGCACGCCGGGCAGATTCCGGACGCGGCGACCGGCGCGCGCGCGCTGCCGATCTACCAGACGACGTCGTTCGTGTTCGACAGCGCCGACCACGCGGCGAGCCTCTTCAACCTGCAGACGTTCGGCAACGTCTACTCGCGCATCTCGAATCCGACCGTCGCGGCGCTCGAGGAACGCGTCGCGGCGCTCGGAAGGCGGGCGCGCGGCGCTCGCCGCGGCGACCGGCATGGCCGCGCAGATGCTCGCGCTCCTCACGCTCTGCCGCAACGGCGATCACATCGTCGCCGCGCGCACGCTCTACGGCGGCACGTATTCGCAGCTCGCGACCACGTTCGACGCAGTTCGGCATCGACGTCACGTTCGTCGACGCCGACGATCCCGGCGCCTTCCGGCGCGCGCTCAAGCCGACGCACGAAGGCGGTCTACGCCGAGACGATCGGCAACCCGCAGCTCAACGTCTGCGACATCGCGGCGCTCGCCGCGGTCGCGCGCGGCGCCGGCGTTCCGCTCGTCGATCGACAACACGATGGCGTCGCCCTTTCTCTGCCGCCCGTTCGAGCACGGCGCCGACATCGTCATCCACTCGGTGACGAAGTACCTGGGCGGCCACGGCACGACGATGGGCGGCATCGTCGTCGAGTCCGGCAAGTTCCCGTGGGACAACGGCAACTTTCCGCAGATGACCGAGCCTTCGCGCGGCTATCACGGCGTCCGCTTCTTCGAGACGTTCGGCGACTTCGGCTTCACGATGAAGGCGCGGATGGAAACGATGCGCACGCTCGGCCCCACGCTCGCGCCGCTGTCGGCCTTCCTGCTGCTGCAAGGCATCGAAACGCTGCATCTGCGCATGCCGCGGCATTGCGAGTCGGCGCTCGCGGTCGCGCAGCATCTCGGCGGCGCATCCGGCGGTCGAATGGGTGAACTACCCGCTGTCTCGCCGGCAACCGCTACGAGCCGCTCGCGCGACGCTACCTGCCGCGACGGCGCCGGCGGCATCCTGACGTTCGGCGTGCGCGGCGGCGCCGCGGCCGGCGTGCGCTTCATCGAGGCCGTGCAATTCCTCTCGCATCTCGCGAACATCGGCGATGCGAAGACGCTCGTCATCCATCCGGCGTCGACGACGCACCGGCAACTGTCCGAGGACGAGCAGCGCGCCGCCGGCGTCACGCCGGAGATGATCCGGCTGTCGGTCGGGCTCGAGACGCTCGACGATATACTCTGGGATCTCGACCAGGCATTGGAGAAATCGCAGCGATGATGCGCTATGCCGAAGTGCCGTGGCCGTGGGCCGGCCTCACGATCGCGCTCGTGCTGCTCGCGCAGGAAGTCGCTGTTGAAGCTCGTCGGCGATTCGCCGTCGCTCGCCCTGACGTCGTGGCGCATCCTGGTGGTGACGATCGGCGTCACGTCGCTCGCGCTCATCCTCCTGCCGCCGCGACGGCCGGCGTACCTGCTCGGCGCCTCACCTGCGCGCGCGCTGATGGCGTGGGCGCTGTGGCTCCAGTACGGGCTCGGGCTCGATCCCTGTCCGCTGTGCTCGCTGCAGCGCATCGCCGTGGTCGCCATCGGCATCGTGTTCCTCGTCGCCGGCATCCACAATCCCGGCCGCCTCGGCGCGCGATCTACGCCGGGCTGACGGTGATCATCGGGCTCTTCGGCGCCGTGACCGCGATGCGCCACATCTGGATCCAGTCGCTGCCGAAGGGCGAAGTGCCGGAATGCGGGATGGGGCCTCAACTACATGATCGAGACGATGCCGCTCTCGGACGTCCTGTCCAAGGTCTTCACGGGCAGCGGCGAGATGCGCGGAAGCGGGCTGGTACTTCCTCGGCCTCGCGATTCCGTCGTGGACGCTCGTGTTCTTCATCGCCATGATGGTCGCGCGCGATCGTGCTCGTTCGCCGGGATTGAACGTTCGCACGGCGCTCACTGAGCCCGCACGCTCACCGCGTGCCGACGATGAACGCGCTCGGCGTTGCCGCCGAACACGTCGGCGCGCGCCGCGGCGTCGAGGCCGCCAGCGCCTCCCGCGCGAGGTCGTGCCACCGGTCGTAGCCGCCGGCGAGGTCGACGACCGGCCAGTCGCTGCCCCAGACAGCCGTCGCGGCCCGAAGAGCTCGAGGAGCGTCGCGATGTAGGGTCGCAGCGCGTTCGAGTCCGCATCGTGCCGGCGCTTCCGTGACGAGGCCGGAAAGCTTGCACGCTGACCTGCGGATGCGCGGCGATGCCCGCCATCGTCGGCGCGCCATGGCGCGATGTCGCCGTCGCGGATGCGCGGTTTCGCGCCATGGTCGACGACGACACGCAACTCCGGATGCCGCTCAGCACGCGCGCGAGTCGCGGCAGGTGGCGCGGCAGCACCAGCGCATCGAAGACGAGGCCGTGCGCGATCATCGCGTCGAACGCCGGTGCGAAGCGCGGGCCGGAGCAGCCAGTCGTCGTCGGCTTCGTCCTGCACCATCGGACGCAGCCCGACGAGTCGCCGCTCGGTCGCGAGCGTCGCGATGCGGTCCGCGACATCCGGCGCGTCGAACGCCGCCCAGCCGACCACGCCCGCGACGAACGGCGTCTGCCGCGGCGAGCTCGAGCAGCCACCGCGTCTCGCGCAACCGTCGGCGCGGCCTGCACGAGAATCGTCGCGTCGATCGCGCGGCGCGCGAGGATGGGCGCGAGATCGGCGGGCCCGAAGTCGCGATAGATGGCGCCGAGCGCGGGCGTGAGCCAACCGTAATCGCCGCGATCGATGCGCCAGAAATGCTGATGGGCGTCGATCATCGCGTGGAGACTAACCGGTCGGATCGCCGCCGCCAAGGAAACGACCGCGCTGCGATGACCGCGCCGATGGCACGCGCGGTCCTAATCCCTGCGTCGAGCATCACCGACGCCAGCGCCGCGATGCCCTCGCCTCTCCCCGCGAATCCGAGGCCCTCGGTGGTCGTTGCCTTGACACTGACGACGCCGATTTCGCACGCGAGGTCGGCGGCGAGATTGGCGCGCATCGCGGGCACGTGCGGCGCGACCTTCGGGGCCTGCGCGATCACGGTCACATCGACGTTGCCGACGCGCCAGCCGTCGGTCGCGGCCAGCGCGGCGACATGGCGCAGCAGCATCCGGCTGTCGGCGCCTTTCCAGCGCGGGTCGGAATCGGGAAAGTGCTTGCCGAGGTCGCCCAGCGCCAACGCGCCCAGGATCGCATCGCAGACGCGCGTGCAGGAGGACGTCGGCGTCGGAGTGGCCGTCGAGTCCGCGCTCGTATGCGGGATCTCCACACCCCCAGCACCAGACGGCGACCGGCGACGAGCGCGTGGACGTCGAAGCCGTTGCCGATGCGCGGCAGGGTCGGTCATGAGCGCGCATGACCAGCAGGCATGAGCGCTGCGCGAATCCGCGGCGGAACCGGCGTCGGGGCGCACCGTCGCGCGATCGACCCATACATGAACGAAGTGCCCGTTGCCGCGGGCTCGTCGTCGCCGCGGCGGAAGAGTGCCGATCTCGTAGGTCACCGACGTCGTACCGAGCCGAACGACCCGCAGCCCGACATCGATCGTTTCGGGAAACGACAGCGGCTTCGCGAAGCGGCAGCTGGTTTCGACGACATAGCCGATCACTGGATCCTTGCCGATATCGAGCCCGCCGCAGCGGATCAGGTGCTCGTTCACCGCGGTGTCGAAGTACGAGTAATAGGTCACGTTGTTGACGTGGCCGTAGCTGTCGTTGTCCATCCAGCGCGTCGCGATCGCGAGAAAGTGACGGATAGTCGCGCGCGCGACGCAGATGGCGCTCGGACTTCGGCATGCTGACGTCTGCAATTGCGAGCGGCGCGCGCTCGCCGCCCAGCATCCGCGCATCGAGCAATTCGATCCAGTGGCGCACCGGCCGCTTCGCGCCGTCGGCGAGATGCGCGAGGCAGCCGATGTTGGCGGTCGCGATGACGTCCGGCCGGTCCGCTTCGAGCGCCTTCAGCTTTGCGGCCTTGAGCTTGCCCGCGAGCTCCGGCTGCAGCAGCGAATAGGTGCCGGCCGAGCCGCAGCACAGATGCGAATCGGCGACCGGGCAGCAACTCGAAGCCCGATCGCCTGCAGGATCTCCTCGACGCGCCCGCCGAGGCTCATGCCGTGCTGCAGCGAGCACGGCGAGTGGAACGCGACCTTCTGCGGGCCGCTGGTCCATCGCGATCGTCGGCGCGATCCGCGTCCATTCGGCGCCGATCACCTCGACCGGGTCGCGCGCGAGGCTCGCGATCCGCTTGCGCGCTTCGCGTAGCCGCGGTCGTGCTGCAGCAGGCGCGCCGTAGTCCTTCACCATGACGCCGCAGCCGCTGGCGGTGACGACGATCGCCTCGACGTCGCGATCGACGTGCGGCCACCAGACATCGATGTTGCGCTTGACGATGGCGAGCGCGCGCGCCTCGCCGCTCAGGTGATGCGGCAAGGCGCCGCAGCAGCCGGCCGCCGGCACGCGCAGCAGCGAGATGCCGATCCGGTCGAGCACGCGCGCGAGCGCGGCGTCGATGCCGGGCGCGAGCGCGCCCTGCACGCAGCAGTCGAGCGCCAGCATCTTTCGCCGATGCCGCGCGGCCGGCCACGACACCCGCCGGGCGCGCATCGAGGATCTGCGTCGGCGAGCTTCGCGCGGCAACACCGGCTTTCAGCAGGCGGCCCAGACGCCAGCGCGAAGGCGAAGAGCGCCGCGCAGCGAAACGCCTCGCGGACCAGCCAGCGGACGGCGCGCTCGCGCGGCCGGGTCGCGGAGCGCGCTGGTCGACCACGTGCCGGCCGATGTCGACCAGCCGTCCGTATTTGACGCCGGAAGGACACGTCGTCTCGCAGCTGCTGGCACGTGAGGCAACGGTCGAGATGCAGCTGCGTCTTCGCAGTGACCTCGCGTCCTTCGAGCATCTCCTTGATGAGATAGATGCGACCGCGCGGCCCGTCGAGCTCGTCGCCGAGCAGCAGGTAGGTCGGGACACGTCGCCGTGCAGAAGCCGCAGTGCACGCACGCGCGCAGGATCGCGTCGGCGTCGCGGCCCTCGTGCGTGTCGCGGATGAAATCGGCGAGCGCGGTTTGCATCGGTCAGCGACTGATCATCAAAGCCCAGGTACAGCCGGCCGCGGATTCAGGATGCCCGCGGGATCGAATACCGCCTTGAGCCGGCGATGCAGCGCATGCAGCGTTTCGGCAGCGGATGAAATGCGCCGGCGCTCTTGTCGGCCGCGCGAAAGAGCGTGGCGTGACCGCCGTGGCCGGCAGCCCACGCGCGCACCTGCGCCGGATCGGTGCGCTCGCCGGCCGCGAGCCAGCGCAACGCGCCGCTCCATTCGATCATCTGCTCGCCGCCCAGATCCGCGTATGGGGCGCTTCGCTTGACCGACAGCCGCCAGAGCGGCGCGCCGGCCGCGCGCGCCGCAGCGAAGTAACGCGTCGCGTCTGCTCGCGAATGCCGCTCCAGAACGCGTCGCCGTCGGGCAACGCGGTTCCGCCGATCTGTCTCGCGGCGGCGGCGACCGCCGGCACCGCGCCGGACAGGCGCACGGCGAGGCGGCCCGCGCGATGGCAGGTCGCCGAGACCGGCAGCGGCTTGCCGCTCCATTCGTTGGTGATCCGGATCGCATCGTCGACGCCGCATTCGAGCACGCGCGTCGCTTCCGACCTTGGGCAACGGCACGCACTTGAGCGAGATTTCGGTCAGCAGGCCCGAGCGTCCCGAGCGCTCCCGTCATGAGCCGCGGCAGATCGAAGCCCGCGACGTTCTTCATCACCGCGGCCGCCGAACGCGAGGTCCTCGCCGCGGCCGTCGATGCATCCGCACGCCGAGGACGATGTCGCGCATCGCGCCCGCGTACGGCCGCCGCGGCCCCGACAGTCCGGCCGCCACCGCGCCGCCGAGCGTCGCACCTGCGCCGAAAGCCGGCGGCTCGCACGGAAGCATCTGGCCCGAAGCGCGCAAGCGTCTCGATCGACATCGGCAAGCCGGCGTGCCGGCGCGCGCCGTGATCACGAGTTCGGTCGGATCGTAATCGACGATGCCCGCATAGGCGCGTCGCGTCGAGCACGTCGCCGGCGGTCGCTTCGCCGTAGAAGTCCTTGGTTCCGCCGCCGCGGACGACGAGCGGCGACTTTTGCCGCAGCGCCGCGCGAATCTGCGCCTGGCAGGCGCTTCGAGCGATCGGCATCATCATGCGCGCGCCCTTCGGCCGCGATCTTGTCGCGATAGATGATGCGCGGCTCGTCCGCGTCGATGATCGCCGTCTCCTTCAGCGCCGCTTCCTCCCATTCGCCGCAGGAACGGATGCGCGAGCAGCGCGCTGCAGATACTCGCCGGCGTCGCCGTCGGGCTCGACGCCGTAGGTGCGGAAGCGAAACGCGACCGGCGCGTAGAACGCGTCGGCCACCGAGAACGCGCCGCAAAGATACGGGCCGCCCTGTGCCGAACGCGGCGCGGCTCTCGTTCCAGATCTCGATCACGCGCGCGATGTCGCGCTCGAGCGCGGCGACCAGGGCCGCACGTCGACGCGCTCGCGGATGCACATCGTCATCTCGTTGCGCAGCGCCGAGAATCCCGAATGCATCTCCGCGCATATCGAACGCGCCCACGCGCGCGCGACCGGGTCCGCGGGCCACATTCCCGGATGCCGCTCGGCGAGATACTCGGCGATCGCGAGCGAATCCCAGACGACGGTCGTCGCCGTCGTGCAGGCAGGGCACGCGCGCGGTCGGCGAGAACGCCCGGTTGGCCGGATTGGGCGTGCCTCGGCGGACAGCGCGACCATCACCTCCTTGAACGGCGCGCCCGACAGCATCGTCGCGAGCCAGCCGCGCAGCGACCACGACGAGTAGTTCTTGTTGCCGACATAGAGTGTGTACATCGTCGGTAGCCGTCAGAGAGGGACGGTCTTGCCCGGATTCATGATGTTGCGCGGATCGAGCGCGCGCTTGATCGTGCGCATCGAGGTCGACCGCCTCGCCGTGCTCGGCGACGAGCGCGTCGAGCTTGTGCACGCCGATGCCGTGCTCGCCGGTGCAGGTGCCGCCCATCGCGATCGCGCGCAGGCTGATGCGCTTCGGCGAGCTCCTCCGCGCGCTCGCGCTCGCCGGCATCGTCCGGATCGAACAGCACGCAGCAGGTGGAAGTTGCCGTCGCCGACATGGCCGACGATCGGGCGCGACGAGCCCGGTTGCATCGGCGTCGGCCTTGGTCTCGAGCACGCAGTCGGCGAGGCGCGAGATCGGCACGCAGGCGTCGGTCGCGAACACCTGCTTGCCCGGGCGACAGCGCCTTCGCGGCGTAATACGCGGCGTGCCGCGCCTTCCAGAGCCGCGAGCGATCCTCGGGCTTCGTCGCCCACTCGAACGCGCTGCCGCCGAATTCGTCGGTGATCGCCTGCATCTGCGCCACCTGCTCGCGCGACGCCCGCCTCGCTGCCGTGGAATTCGAAGAGCAGCGTCGGCTTCGCCGCGAAGCCCTCGAGCTTCGAGTAGCGGATGCACGCGTCCATCTGCACGTCGTCCAGGAGCTCGATGCGCGCGACCGGGATCCCGTGCTGCATCGCCAGGATGACCGTCTGCACCGCGCCTCGAGCGTCGTCGAACTGGCAGATGCCGGCGGAGATCGCCTCGGGCACGCCGTAGAGCCGCAGCTGGATCTCGGTGATGACGCCGAGCGTGCCTTCGGCGCCGACGTAAGAGGCGCGTGAGATCGTAGCCGGCGCTCGACTTCCGCGACGCGGCCGCCGGTCCTGATGATCCGGCCGTCCGGCGTGACGACCGTGAGGCCGAGCACGTTCTCGCGCATCGTGCCGTAGCGGACCGGCGTTGGTGCCCGACGCGCGCGTCGCCGCCATGCCGCCGAGCGTCGCGTTGGCGCCCGGATCGATCGGGAAGAAGAGGCCGGTGCCCTTGAGCTCGGCGTTGAGCTGCTCGCGCGTACGCCCGCCTGCACGCGGCAGTCGAGGTCCTCGGCGTTGACCTCGAGCACGCGGTTCATCTGCGACAGGTCGACGCACACGCCGCCGTAGAGCGCGGCGACGTGGCCCTCGAGCGACGTGCCGACGCCGAACGCGATGACCGGCACGCGCGCCGCATGGCACAGCCGCACGATCGCGGCGACCTCCTCGTTGGTGTGCGGGAACACGACGACGTCCGGGCAGCGCCGGCGTCGGCCAGCCCTTCGCCGTGGCTGTGCTGATCGCGCGCCGCGCGCGACGTCTGCGCGCGCTCGCCGTAATCGGCGCGTGAGCCGGGTCACGAGATCGGCGACGTCGCGCGGCGTCGGGTCGGGCGCGCGCAGATCGGCGTGCGTGTTCATGGCGGTCCTCGGTCAGAAACGCGGCAAGTCCGGATGCGGCAAGCTTGCCGTGGTGCACGTGCATCTTGCCGAACTCCGCGCACCGCGACAGCGTGGGCACGCCCTTGCCCGGATTGAGCAGCGATGCGCGGATCGAACGCCGCCTTGACCGCGAGAAAGCGCGCGAGCTCGGCCGGCCGGAACTGCACGCACATCTGCGGCAGCTTCTCGACGCCGACGCCGTGCTCGCCGGTGATCGTGCCGCCCACCTCGATGCACAGCTCGAGGATCGCGGCGCCGAAGGCTTCGGCGCGCTCGCGTCTCGCCCGGCGATGTTGGCGTCGTACAGGATGAGCGGATGCAGGTTGCCGTCGCCCGCGTGGAACACGTTGGCGCAGCGCAGTTCGTATTGCTCCGACAGGCATCTCGATCTGCGCGCAGCACCTGCGCCAGCGCCCGGCGCGGAATGGTGCCGTCGATGCAATAGTAATCCGGCGAGATGCGGCCGACCGCGGGAAACGCCGCCTTGCGGCCCGACCAGAGCAGCAGGCGCTCGCGCTTCGTCCTTCGACACGCGGATCTCGGTGGCGCCCGCGCGCGGCCAGCACGCGCGTGATCTCCGCCATGTCCGCGGCCACTTCCTCGGGCGTGCCGTCGGTCTCGACCAGCAGCACCGCCGCCGCGTCGAGCGGATAGCCGGCGTGCACGAACTCCTCGACCGCGCGCGTCGCGCGCCTGGTCCATCATCTCGAGCCCCGCGGGCATGATGCCCGCGCCGATGACGGCGGCGACCGCCGCGCCCGCCTGCGCCGACGTCGGCGAACGCGGCGAGCGCCACTTGCGCCAGTCTGCGGCTTCGGCGTGAGCTTGACCGTGATTTCGGTGGTGACGGCGAGCAGGCCCTCGGAGCCGTGGATGAGCGCCAGCAGGTCGTAGCCCGCGCTGTCGAGCGCGTCGCCGCCGAACTCGACGACCTCGCCGGTGATGAGCACGCCGCGCACGCGGCGCACGTTGTGCACCGTGAGCCCGTACTTGAGGCAATGCACGCCGCCCGCGTTTTCGCCGACGTTGCCGCCGATCGTGCACGCGATCTGCGACGAAGGATCCGGCGCGTAATAGAGTCCGTAGGCGCCGCGGCGGCGGAAATCGCGAGATTGCGCACGCCGGGCTGCACGACCGCCGTGCACGCCACCGGATCGATCGGCGACGATGCTGCGGAACTTCGCCATCGCGACGACGACGCCGCGCTTGTCGGGCAGCGCGCCGCCGGACAGGCTCGTCCCGGCGCCGCGCGCGACCACCGGCACGCGCGCCGGCGTGGCAGCGCCGCAGCACCGCGACGAGCTGCGCTTCGTTCTCGGGAAGCGCGACGGCCGCGGGCAGCTCGCGATACATCGTGAGGCCGTCGCATTCGTAGGGCTTCGTCTCCTCGGCCGACGTGAGCAGCGCCGATCCGCGGAAGGACCGATGCGAGTTGGGCGTGAACGGCAGGATCGAGCATCGAAGGTTCGGGGCAGGCACGGAACCTGCCTCTGGCCGATTATTCCACATCGGCGGCCACTGCCGGGCGCCGCGACCGGGCCGGTCCGGGCAGCGGACAGCGCTTTCTTACCCGCTATACACGCGGGCAAGCCTTCCTCAGAATCCGCGCCCGGACGCTTTCCGGGTGACGCCGCCAACGGTAGCGCCGAATATGATTTGCGACACGCGCAAAGGAGGTTGCCATGACTTTTCTCACCGGCATTGGTCATCGTCGCGACCCTCGCCACGATCGCGACGCTCGTCATGGGGCTCTGACCGATGGTGTACGGCAGCGACGAGCGGCCCGTTCGACAGCGAGCACTGGATGGCCTACCGAGTCATCCTGCAGGTGATTACCGTGCTGGCGCTGGTCGCGATATTCTTTGTGGGTACCTGATGATTCAAAATGGTGCCGCGCGACCCGCCAGCTTGTCGTGTCCTCGCCTCGCCCTCGCCAGGTGTCGTTCTGAGTACTTTTCCGGTCTGGGGCTCGCGGGGTTTCGCCGGCGCGCCGCCGGCAGCCAGCTTCGAGCTTCAGACGCAGCGGCCGCTGTCGACCTCGAGGCACGCGCCGGTGATGAACGCCGCCTCGTCGGACGCGAAGAACACCGCCGCCGTCGCGATGTCGGTGGGCTGCGACAGGCGGCCGAGCGGAATCGACGCGACGAATCTCGCGCGCAGCTCGGGCGTGTCGCCGCCCATGAACTCGCGCCAGCATGCCCGTCTCGCCCGCGACCGGATTGATGACGTTGACGCGGATGTTGTCCGGGCGCGAGCTCGGCCGCCATCGAGCGCGACGTGACGATGGCGGCGCCCTTGCTGCCGTTGTACCACGTGAGCCCGGGCCGCGGCCGCACGCCGGCCGTCGACGCGATCGTGATGAACACGCCGCTGCGCTTCGCGCGGAAATGCGGCACCGCGTGCCGCGCGGTGAGGAAGAGGCTCTTCACGTTGACCCGGTAGATCCGGTCGAACTCGTCCTCCGCCACGTCGAGCATCGGCTGGTTGCGATGCGTCGTGCCGGCGTTGTTGACGACGATGTCGAGACCGCCGCATGTCGTCGAGCGCGAAGCGGACGAGCGCGCCGACATCGGCGTCGCTCGAGACGTCGCCGGCGCAGGAAGCGCGCGCGGCCGCCGGCGGCGACGATGTCGCGCGCCACGCGCTGCGCCGCTCGTCGGCATTGACGTCGTTGACGACGACCGCGGCGCCCTCCTGCGCGAAGCGCTTGGCGATGCCCTCGCCGAAGCCCGAGCCGCCACCGGTGACGATGGCGACCTTGTCGCGCAGTCTCATTGCAGGCCATGGTTCGGGTTCCAGGTTGGCCACTGGTTTGGTCGACCCCCCGGGGAGATAGCTATTGTCGCAGGTTCGCGGCGGCATCGTCGAGCGATCGGTTACACTCTCGCGCGGTTGACGGCAGTCCTCTTCGAAAGGGCGCGGTGGCCATAACCATCCACGACGTCGCACGGCGGGCCGGAGTATCGGTGACAACCGTTTCGCGTGCGCTGACCGAGCCGCGGCTCGTAAGAAAATCGACGCTCGCACGAGTGCTCGCGGCGGCCAAGCAACTCGCCTACCGTCCCAATCCCGCGGCACGGAGCCTCATCACCGGAAAGACCGGAAATATCGGGATTGTCGTTCCGGATCTCGAGAATCCTTTCTACACGAGCATCTCTGCGCGGCGTACAGGCCCGCGCCCATCAAACCGGATATGCGGTGCTCCTGGCCGACAGCGGCGAGGACCCGGCGGCGGAGGCCAATCTCGTCCACACGATGACCAATCAGGTCGACGGCGTGATCATCTGCTCGCCCTTTGCCGCCGACGCCCAGCTCGCGCAGCAAGCGGAAGCGACGTCGCTCGTCCTCATCAATCGCGCGCTGCCGGGCATCGCCGCCGCGTTGATGGATTCGGCCAGCGGCATGCGCAAGGTGGTCGTCCATCTTGCCGGGCTGGGTCATCGCCGTTGCGCCTACCTCGGCGGCCCGCGCAATGCCTGGTCGAACCGCGAGCGGCGTGCGCGGCCTCCGCGCGGCGGTCAAGCCGCACGGCGTGGAGTTGATGGAGCTCGGGCCGTTCGAGCCCAAATTCGAAGGCGGCATTCAGGGCACCGATTTCGCGCTCGAGACCGGCGCGACGCGCGATCGTCGCCTTCAACGACATGATGGCGCTCGGCGTTCTCAGCCGCCTCACGGCACGCGGCATCTCGCGTGCCGCACGATATCAGCGTCGTCGGCGCGGACGACATCCTGTACGCGGCGATGTGCGCGCCGCCGCTGACGACCTTGGCGATGCCGATGGAACTGGCCGGCCGCACCGCCGTCGGACCTGCTGCTCGCAAAACGGGCGAGTGCCGCCGGATCGATCGATCGGCGCATCCCACCACAAGCTGAGCACCGACCTTATCGTGCGTGCGACCACAGCGGCACCGGCGGCGCGGCGCGCCGCGCACAAGGCGAGCGCGACGCGCTCGGACCGGCGCAGCAAACCGCCGCCTCGCGGCAGCAGAGGCGACGGCTAGGCGCAAGCGCCCGCCGCCTCCGCGCTTGCGTTTCAGCTCGGCGCGCCAGCGTCACGATCAACGCCGTCGCTCCGGTATACGGAATCGTCAGCTTCTGCTTCGCCGCGTCGTACTGAAAGTCGGTGCCGTTGGCCAGCGCTTGCCGTTGCGCATCACGCTCGTAAATCCGGGGATGTTGTACACCTCCACCGTGCCGTCTGATCCCGGGATTGTTGAACTTGAGGGTCACCATCGTGGCGGTGCCGCGCGCCTCTCATCGGCACGACTCCGGTGCCGTTGTAAGTAATCGAACGCGCTGGTCACGCCCTGCTCCGGGAAATACTCGATATGCAGATTCGGCGCCCAGTTCGGTGTCCAGTTGTTGTTGGATTTGATGATGTCGCCGCGCGGGATGATCGCCCCGGCCTTGACGTAACGCGGAATCACGTCCAGCGGCGCCGCGGCGGTGATCGGTCGTCGGCCCCGTGAAGTGCGTGACCTTGTCGTTGTAGTCGATCCAGTTGCCGGCCGGCAGGTACACCGAGCGGCTGGTCGCGCCCGCCGTGAGGATCGGCGCCACCAGCAACGCATCGCCGTACATGTACTGGTTGAACATGTCCGCCACCGTCGGATCGTCCGGATAGACGAGCGGCAGCGCCCGTACCACCGGCATCCCGTATCTGGCGTTGCGTGCTTCATCCATGACCGCGTGTACGGAATCATGTCCGTGGTGCTCCTGCGTCCACTTGGTGAAGATCGTGCGTCAGCAGCGGCGGAGTTGCGTTCGCCCCGGTGGTGAACGGCGGATTCCACGGTGTCCGATTGGGCCCGAGCAGGATTTCCATCATCGGCACGTGCGCGTTGAAGGCGATCCAGCGCGCGAACAGCTCCTTGTTCGTGGCGCTGTTGTAGCCGCCGGTGTCCGATCCCACCATAGGCGATCATGATGTTGCCGAGCCGGAGGATCTGCTTCACCGAGTCGGACATGCCGGCGAAACTTGCCGTCGGGTCCCCGTTCCAGATTGCGACGTACTTGCGGCCGCGGTCATAGACGTTGCGCGAGAACGTGAAGCCCTCGGCGCCGTTGTACTCGAACGACGCCTCGTAGGCCAGCTTGGGAATCAGATAGGCATGCAGCGGGCTGCAGCGCATCCGGGAATGTCGCCCTGGTCGCCGCGGTCGATCTTGAAGCCGCTGACGCCCATGCTGATGTACGAAGACGTGAAACCCGTATCGGATATCCGGTCTGCAGCACCTTCTTGAAGCGGTTGTACGGCGATCGGATCGCGCAGATCGATCCCAGGCGTCGTCGTAGCAGCCCGCCGGTACGCATCCGGTCGTGAACCGGAACGGGTGAAGCTCCGGGTCGGTCACCATGCTGTTCTGGTCGCGGTTGGTGATCCAGACGTTCAAATTCATGCCCGCGCGCTTTCAGATTGGCGATCATCGCCGCCGGATTCGGGAAGCCGGTGGCCGCGCGTGTCGAAATCCATGTTGCCCCAGCCGACGAGCGCGCCGGTGCCTGTTCCGACGGGACGGTCGATCCACATGCCGCCCGAAGGCATCTGGAATGCCCGCAACTGGTCGGCGTCTTTGAGCAGCAGCGCCTGCGCGTTCGTGACACCGTTTGCCGCGAGGTCCTGGTGATGATCGTCGCGCCAGAAGATCGGATCGAACGTCCAGTTGGGCGGCATCAGCGAGCCGTCGGCCAGCGTGGAGTAGTGGGCGAGAATCTGGGCCGGCGTCGTGCCGTGGATGACGTAGTAGGTCAAGTTGCGGCGCGTCGAAGTTGAAGCTCGTCTGCCCGCTGAGTCCGATCGTATAGCGGCTGAACGCCATCGAGTCGATATAGATGCCGTACTTGCGCGAGGTCCAGTAGAACGGCGCGCGAGCGGACGGATCGCCGCTGCCCTGCGGAGGACCGGACGCCCCGAGCGTGGTCCGGTTGTTCGCGCCCCGGTTGTCGAGCGCGCCGCCCGTGCCCCAGTAGGAATATTCCCAGATGCCGTAGTTGCGCTCGCCCTGGTCGATGAACTGTTCCTTGATGTTGGTCGGCGTCCCGTTGTCGTAGCTCAACTGGACCTGGACGACGTCGGGTTGACCATCGTCCACTTGATATGCGCGGTGTCGGTGCGTTCCGGCTCAGCAGCAGCGTCGCATCCAGCGTCGTCGCAGTCTGGCCGACGATCGCGGCCTGGCGTCACCGTCCGCGCGGTGCCCGACGGTGAACTGCGTCTGCGACGTTGGTCACGAGCACCAGGCCCGTCGACTTCTCGATGACCGAATACGAATACGGAGCGGCCGTGACCTCGACGCGGATGACTGTCGGTTTCGAGCACCGCGGTCGCCGCATGGGCAGGCCAGTCGCCACCAGCATGGCGGCGACGGCCAGCAGGACTCTGAAGCGTTCAAATCGTTTGCACGCAGAGCATCGATGTTCCTCCTATAGCATGACGGGGCTTGCATTTACCGGCGTCAACGTCCGACCGGACGTCGCTCGTCGGCAACGCCTCATTCTTGCGATGGCACACCTGAAAACCTTTTCATAGGCAGGCTAATGATGCCGATTCCCGATGTCAATATTGGCCTGTGGTCCTGTTACAAATTGTTACAGAACCGCTGCCAGGCTGACGTGCCGATTGCCTGACGCCGCGCAGTCTGGCAGCTTCAGCCGTGCTGCAGCACGACGGTCTTGAGAACGGTGAAGCCGTGGAGCGCCTCGAAGCCCTTTTCGCGGCCGTAGCCCGAATGCTTGACGCCGCCGAACGGCAGCTCGACGCCGCCGCCGGCGCCGTAGTTGTTGACGAACACCTGGCCGCTGCGCATGGCGCGGGCCACGCGCAGCTGCCGCGCCGCCGTTCGCGCGTCCACACGCCGGCGACGAGCCCGAAGTCGGTGGCGTTGGCGATGCGGATCGCGTCGGCCTCGTCCGCGAACGGCATCGCCGCGAGCACCGGGCCGAACACCTCCTCGCAGCGCGAGGCGGGAGTCGGGCGGCACGTCGCGCAGCAGCGTGCGGCTCGACGTAGTAGCCGCCCGGCGGCGCGTCGCGCGACGATCGTCCCCTTCGCCACGGTCGCGATGCCGTCGCGCTTCGGCGTCGGCGAGAAAGCCGCGCACGCGCGCCAACTGCGACGCGCGAATCAGCGGCCCGCAATCGAGATCGTCCATCGCCGGGCCCGACCTCGAGCGCCGCGAAGCGCGCGCCGAGCTTCTCCAGCACCTCCTCGTAGCGCGACCGCTCGACCAGCGAGGCGGCTGCCGGCCGAGCACGTCTGGCCGGCGTTCTGCACGATCGCGTTGACGATCGCGGGCAGCGCGGCGTCGAGATCGGCGTCGGCGAAGACGATCTGCGGCGCCTTGCCGCCCAGTTCCAGCGTGACCGGGCAATGCCGCTTCGCGGCCTCTGCCGCGACCCACGCGCCGGTCGCGGGCGAGCCGGTGAACGACAGGTGCTCGATGCCCGCGATGCGCGGCGAGCGCCGCGCCCGCCTCGCGGCCGAGACCGGTGACGATGTTGAGCGCGCCCTCGGGCAAGCCGACTCCCGCCGCGAGCTCGGCGACGCGCAGCAGCGACAGGCAGGCGTCCTCGGCCGGCTTCACGACGCAGGCGTTGCCGGCGGCGAGCGCGCCGCCGACCGAGCGGCCGAAGATCTGCAGCGGATAGTTCCACGGAATGATGTGGCCGGTGACGCCGTGCGGCTCGCGCCACGTCAGCACCGTGTAGCCCGGCGGGATACGGAATCGTGTCGCCGCGCGAGCTTGTCGCGATGCGCCGCCGTAGAACTCGAAATAGCGCGCGCACGCCGCGACGTCGGCACGCGCCTGCGCGCAGCGGCTTGCCGCAGTCGCGCGCCTCGATCAGCGCGAGCTCGTCGGCGTGATCGAGGATTCGCGCGCGAGCTGCGGCGAGCAGGCGGCCCTTCTCGGCGGGCGCGAGACGTCCCCATGCGCCGTCGCGCGCCTGCGCCGGCCGCTCGACCGCGCTGATCGATGTCCGCGGCGTTGCCGCGAGGCGATGGCGGCGAACGGCGCTGCCGTCGCGACGGATCGATCATCGGCAGCGTCGCGCCGCTCGCCGGCGCGCACCCAGCGATTGCCGATGAAATGCGCGCCGGCGTGCGTGATCGGCGAATGCGGCTCAGGCGCGTTCATGGCGCAGCGCTCGATCGGCGACGGCCGCGGTCACTTGCCTCCGCCGGGCTGGAATTTCCACGCGAGCGTGTTGCTCGTCGGTCGCGCGGCACGTACGTGATGCCGTCGCGCGTCGCCCACAGGTTGACCTGGAAGTGCAGCGGGACGATGCCGGTGTCGTTGATCGCGAGCTCGGTCGCGCGCTGCAGGTAGCGCCTCGCGCTTGGCGTCGTCGACGGTCGCGAGCGCGTCCTCGGTCAGCGCGTCGACCTTGCCGTTCGAATAGCGGCCGCGGTTCGCCGTGCCGTAAGCCCTTGTCGCGGTTGTACGTCATCAGCAGCGCCTTCAGCGACGACGACGCTTCGCCGGTGCCGGTGCTCCAGCCCAGCAGCATGAAGCTGAACTTGAGGTCGGTCGCCTGCGTGAAATACGTCGCCGACGGCATCGCGATCGACCTTGGTGTCGATGCCGACGCGCGACAGCATCTGCGCGCACGGCCTGCGCGATCTTCGCGTCGTTGACGTAGCGGTTGTTGGGCGCGTGAATGCGTGAGGCCGAAGCCGTCGGGATAGCCGGCTTCGGCGAGCAGCTTCTTCGCGCCCTCCGGATCGTACGGCTTCGACCTTGAGGTTCTTCGTCGCGCCGAACAGGAAGTCGGGGACGAGCTGGCCCGACGGAACCGCCTCGCCCTCCATCACCTTCTCGACCATCGCCGGCCGGTTGATCGCCTTCGAGATCGCCTTGCGCACGCGCGGATCCTTGAGCGGATTCTTCGTCGAGCGGCTTGCCGGCCTTGTCGGTCACGAACGGCGAAGCGTCGCGATCGCTGTCCATGTGCAGATAGATCAGCCGGTCGGCGACGGTGCGGAAGACCTGCAAGCCGCTTGTCCTTGCGCAGCTTGCGCGACGTCGGAGGTCGGCACGTTCTCGATCACCTGCACGTCGCCGGACAGGAGCGCCGCGACGCGCGACGCGTCCTGCGGCAACAGGCGCAGCGTCACCTTCTCCCACGGCGTCTTGCCGCCCCAGTACGCGTCGTTTCGCGCGAGCTCGATGCGATCGCCCTTCGCGTAGCGCGACGAGCTTGTAGGGCCCGGTGCCGATCGCCGCCTTGCCGGTGTTGAAATCGTCGGTCGACGCCTTCGCGGCGGCCTTGGAGATGATCGCGACCTGCGTCATGTCCGACGGCATCAGCGGATAGGGCGTCGCGGTCTTGAAGCGGATCGTGTAGCGGATCGACGACGATCGATCTTCCTTGATCTGCTTCGTGTAGGCGGTGAACGGCGACGGGCTGTTCGGCACCGTCGGCACGCGCTCGATCGACGCGACGACGTCGGCCGCGGTGAAGTCGCTGCCGTCGTGGAACTTGACGCCCTTGCGCAGCTTGAACTCCCACGTCATCGGATCGATCGTCTTCCATTCGGTCGCGAGGCCGGGCTGCAGCTGCGACTTCTCGTTGCGCTCGACGAGGTAGCCGAAGATGTGCGCGGCGACGTTGTTGTTCGGCGTCAGGTTGTGATAATGGGGATCGATCGCCGTGACGTCGGTGCCAAGACCGACGGCCAGGTCCGCGGCCCGCGGCCGGGAGCACGACCGCGGCGAACGCGATGACGCCCAACAGGTTGATGGCCGCCATGCCCATCAGGTGGAACCGCCGCATGAATCCCCGGTCGAAAGGTTGCTCTTGAAGCCTAGTGGCCGGCGCAGCATAGCGCAGCCCCGGCGGACGCCCCTAAACAATGGTGCAGCGCGCCATTCCGGTCGATTCGCACCGCCCCGCTCGCGTCAACCGCGCCTGTCCGCGCCGCGTTGTTGAGGCCATGGCGATCCAGATGGCGCCATCCGGACCGGCGGTCTCTCGGTCCCAAACGAATCAGGAGGTTCCCATGTTCCGTCCCAAAGTCACCGCTGCCCTCGCCGCCGTTGCCATTGCCGGCGGCCTGACCTTGGCCGCAGGACCGGCATCCGCCGGCAACGTGGCGTGGAGCGTATCCGTTGGCGGGCCGGGCTTGCCGTCAGCGCCGGCGGCCCTGGCTATCGAGGAGCGTACTGGGCGCGCCCGTACGCCCGTCCGTCACTATCGGCCGTACTACTACCCGGCTCCGATCGTCTACGCCGCGCCGTTCGTCTATCCGGCGCCGGTCGTCGTATCGCGCCCCGGTCTGCGCACCGCGCCGTTGTAGTTCCGGCGCCCGTGTGGGGCGGAGCCTACCGCGTCTACTGACCCAGGTAGCGGATGCGATAGACAGATCCGGCCGCGATACAGCGAGCCGGCGGCCAGCAGCAACGCCGAAGCGCAGCCTGCGCGCGGCGCGCGGTTCAACGTGGCCGGCGGATCGTTGCCGAGCATGTCGCGGCCATTGTCGGTGAGGGCCCCGCGGCATGTCTCCGCCTCCCTTGCAGTTGTCTTTCCGACCGGCCATTATCCACGGATGAATGCTCCCGCAACGCCGGCGCCCGCTGGCCCCGGTCCGGCACAGGCGTAACGTGGCAACGCTCGCACCGCCGATCGAAGTCGCGTTTCCCGATCTCGGACGCTGGGCGCCGGCAACACGCGGCATCCCCTACGTCTGGACGTTCGCCGCGAACCAGCGCCGGACCGCACGTTCTCGTGCAGGCGCTGACGCACGGCAACGAAGTCTGCGGCGCCATCGCGCTCGACTGGCTGCTCGCCGAGGACTTCCGGCCGACGCGCGGCGCGCTGTCGATGTGCTTCGCCAACATCGACGCGTACCAGACGCTTCGACCGGGCCGATCCGTTCGGGTCGCGTTGCGTCGACGAGGATTTCAACCGCCTGTGGACGCGCCGACGTGCTGGACGGCCCGCGGCAGACCGCCGACCTGCGCCGCGCGCGCGCATTGCGTCCGCTCTACGACCGCGTCGACTATCTGCTCGATCTCCATTCGATGACCGACCGTTGCCCGCCGCTCGCGATGGCCGGCCGGCAGCGCAAGGGCGTGGAGCTCGCGCAGGCGCTCGGCATCGCCGGAGCACATCATCGTCGACGGCGGGCACGCCGCCGGCAAGCGGCTGCGCGACTACGCGTTCTTCGACGATTCCGAGGATCCGCGCAATGCGCTGCTGATCGAATGCGGCCAGCATTGGGAAGCTGCCGCGCCGGACGTGGCGAAGCAGGTGACGCTGCGTTTCCTCCGCCATTTCGGCATGTGCGATCCCGTGTTCCTCGACGCTCATCTCGAGCCCGTGCCCATGCCGCGGCAGAAGGTGATCGAGGTCACGGCGACGGTGCACGATCGCCACCGACGACTTCAGCTTCGTCGTGCCGGTCGACGGGCTCGTCGTCGTGCCGAAGGCCGGGACGATGCTCGCGCGCGACGGCGACGCCGATATCGCGACGCCCTACGACGACTGCGTGCTGATCATGCCGACGCGCCGTCCGAAGAAGGGCGAGACCGCCGTGCGGCTGGGCCGCTTCATCGGTACTCACGCTCACGTTCGCTGCTTGACCGCGCCCCGGCTTCGCGCTCGGCGGCTCACGACGATTCCCGGCTGCCGCCGAGCTCGCGCCGACGGTCCGCCGCCCACTTGTCGTAGACGCCGCGCGTGGCGGCAGCGAAGGCGGCGCGGCCGGTCGCCGTGAGGCGCGTCACCGTCACGCCGCGCCTTCCCAACGCCGCCTGCGCCGCGTCGTTCTCGGCCTGCGCCAGAGCGGGCAACTCACGCGCCGCCTGCAGCGCAGCTTCGCGCACGATGGACCGTGCTTCGTCGGTCCAGCCGTTCCACGCCGCCTGGTTCGCCGCGAACACCGCGCATTCCGCGACCGCGTCCCAGAGCAGCACTTGCTTGAGGCCGAACGTGTCGAGCCTCGCGGCGGCGAGGGTCGCGAGCGTTCCTTCCTGCGCGTCGAGCGTTCCCGCGCGAAAGGCGGCGTGCGCATCGGCGACCGCCATCGCCTGCGGCAGCGCCCCCAGGCTCGTCGAAGAGATCGGTGAGGAGCGGCGTCGCCGCCACGCGAACCTTCACTCCGACGAAATCCGCCGGCGAACGCGGCGCCGCGCCCGACCAGCGACATCGCGCGATGCCCCAGCACCGCCAACGCGAGCGGCACGACGCCCGCGCGCTCGACGGCGGCGAAGAGACGCTCGGCCACGGGCCCTCCGGCGATCGCCGCGAGCGTCGTTCGCCTCGGGCGCGAGCCACGGCAGCGAGACCACGTTGAGCTCGACGACTTGCGCCGACCAGAACAGCGTCGAACCGACGGCGAGGTCCGCGGCGCCATCGCGGAGCGCGATGAATTCGCGCGCGGGATCGTTGCCGCGCAAGGCTCGCCCCGGAAAAAACCGCACCGGGATCTTGCCGCCGGATCGTTCGGCGACGAGCTTCGCCCACCGCTCCCCGCCTTGCCGAGCGCGAAGGCGGGGCCGACGGCGGTCGACAGCTTTGCGACCGGCGGCGCGTCAGCGTTCCGCTGCCAACGCCACGTCGCGAGCAAGAAACAGCGCAACGAGCAACACGGCGCACGTGCGGAGATGCGCGAGATAGCGTTTGCCCTGGCATACGAGCACAATACTCTCGGACTTCGCATCGCCGTTCTGTGCTTTCGCGCGCCTCCATGCCGCTGCCGACACCGAATTGTGCTTCACACCCGCCAGGAAGCTTGCGCAGATGATCCGCTTGCGCAAGGTGTCGGCCACTCGAGTTGACCCGCGCCTTCATCGCGCAGATCGAACGCGTGAATCCCGAGGTCAACGCCATCGTCACGTTCCTGCCGGAAGCGGCGATCAAGGCGGCCAAGGCGATGGACCGGACGAAGGGCGACCGGGGCATCCTCGCCGGCCTGCCCATCGCCTTCAAGGATCTCGTGCCGACCAAGGGCGTGCGCAACGACGTTCGGCTCACTGATCTTCGCGCACAACGTGCCGCAGGACGATCACGCTCATCGTCGCGCGGCTCGCGGCCGCAGGCGCGATCGCTGATCGGCAAGACCAACACGCCGGAGTTCGGCGCGGGCAGCCAGACGTTCAACAAGGTGTTCGGCGCAACGCGCAATCCGTACGACCTCGCGCAAGACCTGCGGCGGCTCGTCGGGCGGCGCGGCCGTGGCGGTGGCGTGCGGCATGCTGCCCTTCGCCGACGGCTCCGACCTCGCGGCGAGCCTGCGCAATCCCGGCAACTACTGCAACGTCGTCGGCTTCCGGCCCACGCCCGGGCGCGTCCCGGCGTGGCCCGCCGCGAACGCGTGGAACACGCTCTCGGTGCTGGGCCCGATGGCGCGCACGTCGCCGACTGCGCGCTGCTCTTCGGCGCGATGGCCGGACCGGATCCGCGCGCGCCGACGTCGATCAGCGAGCCGGGCACGCGCTTTCCTCGGCTCGCTGCGGAGAGATTTCCGGAAGGTCCGCGTCGCGTGGAGCCGCGATCTCGGCGGGCTGCCGATGGATCCGCGCGTGACCGCCGTCCTCGAACGCCAGCGCGACGGTCTTTCGCGTCGCTCGGCTGCATCGTCGAAGAGGCCGAGCCCGACTTCTCGGGCGCGACGGAAGCGTTCGAGACGCTGCGTGCGCTCGCCTTCCTGCAGAATCACGGCGCGCTCTACCGCGAGCACCGCGACAAGCTCAAGGACACGGTGCTCTGGAACATCGAGCAGGGCCTCGCGCTCACGCGCCGAGAAGATCGCGCGGGCCGAGAGCTCTGCGCACCGGAGCTCTTTCACCGCATGCGCCGCTTCCTCGAGCGCTACGACTTCCTGCTCTGCCCGGTCAACCAGCTGCCGCCGTATCCGGTCGACGAGGAATGGCCGCGCGAGATCGCCGGCGTCAGGATGGAAAACTATCTCGACTGGATGAAGAGCTGCTACTACATCACCATCACCAGCCATCCCGCGATCTCGGTGCCCGCCGGATTCACGAGCGACGATCCCGCGCTTCCCGGTCGGCCTGCAAATCGTCGGACGCTACCGGGACGATCTCGGCGTGCTGCAGCTCGCGCACGCCTTCGAGGAGGCCACGGAGATTCTGGAAGCGCCGGCCGGCCGTGCGCGGCGTGAAGCCCCGCAATGGCGGACGTGAGACCGACCCGATTCTACATGCGATGTGCTGGCCTGGTGAGCGGCTCGCAATTTTCAACACTCCATTCTCAAGCCTCCCGAACATCCGATCACGCTTCGCTCATCGTGAGTTGTTCATCTTCGTGACTTCCTGTTCTGTCCTCGAAGATAACTCACGAAGACGACGCACGGTCGCCCCAGCTTCTTCGGCAGTTCGACCTTCAGGATCCGTGAGATCAAAGAGATATCTCCATGAGTAATGGGCCCACTTCCTCCCTCCTCTTGAATGTGAGAACGGTCTGTGCTTCTCAGCTGGGATGCGCGTCTTCGAGGAGGAAGAGCTCGGCTGGATCGAGTCTTCGACCTTCTGAAGCAAGAGTCCGCCGCATCCGGATGAGTGGGGTTCCTTGGGCTTTTTCAGTTCCAATCATCGGCCTGGGTCTCATGTTGTCGGGAAATGAGCGGCTTCGTCCCGCACGCACCGGCGCGTCGTACCAGTAGCGGCGGTCGTACTCGCGCTCGGCCCGCGGCGTGTGTGACGTATCAGGTCCAAAGGTGAACGTGAGCGCGCCATCGAGATCGGTCCGGTAGCCCGAATTCCGGCGCCATCGTATCGCGCGACGATGTCAGGTCGCGGGTGCCCGAATCGATTCCGATAGCCAGGCGTATAGACCGCGATGTCGGGAGCGACCGCCGCGATGAACGCCGGCGTCGACGACGTCCGGCTGCCGTGATGCGGGACGAGCAGCACGTCGGCCTTGAGCGCCGCGGGGTCGCGCCGCACGAGCTCCTGCTCGCCCCGCGCCTCGAGGTCGCCGGTCAGCAAGACGCTGCCATGGTCCGATTCGATCCGCACGACGCAGGACAGATCGTTCGGCTTGAGGCCGCGCCGTCGCGTAATGCGCGGCGGTCGGCTGCAGCACCGTGAAGCGCACGTCGTCCCACGTCCACTCGCTGCCCGGCTTCGCACCGCGCCACTCTCGCGCCGTCGGCCGCGCGCGCGAGCAGAATGGCATGCTCCGCGGGCAGCGACGAGGCGAACCAGGCCACCGGGCACCGTCTGCAGCAACGTCAGCGCCCCGCCGCTGTGGTCGCTGTCCTGGTGGGTGACGATCATGCCCGGCAAGGCTGCGGATGCCCTCGGCGCGCAGAAACGGCGCGACGAGCCGCCCGCCGGCGTCGGCCTCGTCGCGTGTAGCGCGGGCCGGTGTCGTAGACGAGCGCGTGACCGATGCGTCTCGACGACGACCGCGAGCCCTTGTCCGACGTCGAGCACGGTCATCCGAAACGCGCCGGGTTCGGGTGCCAACGGGTCGCACGACAGAACAACGGCAGGAGCGCGACGGTTCCCAGCGCACGCGCCGGCACGCCGCGCGGCGCGACGAGCAACGCGACGCCGACGAGCGCCACCGCCACGGCCCAGCCCGGCGGCGCATGCTGCTGCCAGGCCGCCGCCGGCGCCGAGGCGAGCGCCTCGAGCGGCAGCATCAGCGCCGCGAACACCGCATGCGCGACCTGCCAGGGCGCATCGAACGGCACGACGATCGCGCACAGCGCAAGCGGCACGACGGCGAACGTAACCACCGGGATCGCGATGGCGTTGGCGATCGGCGAAACGAGCGAAACCTGCTGAAACAGCGCGAGCGTGCCCGGCACCAGCGCCAGTCGTCACGACGGCTTGCGCCCGGGCGCCCGCGCGCAACGTTCGGACGATGCGCAGCGCGACGCCGCGAGGCGGCGGCGGACGACAACCGGCCGACGCCCGCATAGAGCAGGACACCGACGGCGCCGAACGAGAGCCAGAAGCCGGGCGTCAAGCCCGCCCATGGATCCCACACGAGCACGGCGTCGAGCGCCCACAACCAGATCACGGCGGCCGTGCCGGGACGCGCCAGCACGAGCCCCAGCGCCGCGACGCTCAGCATCAGCAGCGTGCGCACTGCAGGCACGCCGGACCCCGCGAGCAGGACATAGAGCGTCGCGAAGACGACACCCGCCGTCGCCGCGACCTTGCGTGCCGGAACGCGCGAGGTCAGCGCCACGGATCGCCGCGCGAGCGCGAACGCGAGCGCGCCCGCGAGCGTGGCGAACACCGTCACATGGAGTCCCGAAATGCTGATGAGGTGCGCGATCCCGGTGCGGTTGAAGGTGCGCCATTGCATTTCGGGATCGCGCGCTGGTCGCCGATGGTCAGCGCGACGATCACGCCCGCATACGGCGCATCGGGCAGCGCCGCGAGAATGCGCGCCCTGATGCTTTCGCGCGCGCGAAGCACGAAATCCGTCGCGCGACCGGCGAACGCGTCCTCGCGCCGGTTGCGCTCGTCGTTGCGCACATAGCCGGTCGCGCGAATCCCGTTTTCGAGGAGCCACGCCTCGACGTCGAACCCGTGCGGGTTGACCGTGCCGTGCGGTCGCTTCAGACGGACGACGAGCTGCCACCGTTCGCCGGCGGCGATCGGCGGCACCGGATCCGCGACGCCGCCTTTTGCCACCTCCGCATACCAGGCGAGCGCCAGCCGCGACGGAACGACCGCGCCCCGGGTGAGCGTGCGCTCGACCGCGAGGGCGAAACGCGTGCCGCGCGCCGAAGATTGCGGCAGGTCGTCGACGACGCCGACGACCGCAATGTCCTCGCCCTCCCACTCCGTGGGCAACGCATCGGCGAGACGCACTTCTGCCCGGCCGGCGGCGTAGCCGAAGCCGAGCGCACCCGCGGCCAGCACGGCAAACACCGCGGCGATGGCGCGAGCAAGCGGAACAGGACCCGCCCATGCCACGACACACCAAGCGCCCGTGGCGGCGGCGGTCGCGGCGCCAAACCACAGGAGGCTCTGCGGCAGTTCCGCCTGCCATTGCAACAGCAGCACGCCTGCCGCGAACGCGGAGCAGCACAAGAAGGCGAACCGATGGCAGCGCCAGCATGGATGGGCCCGCGCGACGCGATCGCTCGACGACACCGCAGCAACCCCACCGGAAGGCAGGCGCGGAAATGCGCCATCGCGCGCAGACCTGGCTAATCTACGGCGGCAGCCTGGCGAATTGCATCGCCCGAACGGTCTAGGGTCGGGAGCGCCGGACGGCGCCGAGGGGTCTACGCCACTTCCTGCAACATGTCGCTGCCGCCCGCCCGTCGGTCGACAACCTCGTACGGCAGCCAGACGAAGCCGTCCTGTTCCTCGATCGGCTCCCTCAGCCGCACGGTGTAATTCGCGTCGTCGGACCGCAGAATCAGGCTGCGACCTGCTCTTGAAATGGCGCGGCCACAGGATCAGCGTCTTTGAACGGCATCTTCGGATGCTCGAGCTCTCCCGAAGATAGAGGGCGGTGCACCGCCTGCGCTTCTTGTCCGACTTGCCGTTCGTCGGACCGGCGGGATCGGTTTCGGCGACCAGTGTGACACCCAGAGGATCTCCGGCCCACGTATTCGACCCCGATATCGACACGGTCGCCGATTCGTTTCCTGAAACGACGCACGACCGCCAAGGTCCAGGGCAGATTGTCGCCGACACGAAACGCGAGCAGCGTACCCGGCAGCACTCGGTTCGGGTTCGCGATCTTTCCACGCAATCTGCAGCCGGACGCGCTGGAATCCTTGAGCTGCCACTCCTGGTGCGGCGCGCCGAATTCATCGTTTGCTCCGCACGGGCCCTGCCCGCCTGCGGGACCGAAGTCCAAAGGTGCGTCCGGGGTCAGTTCCGTTCGTGGCGCTGCTCGTGCCGACTTCGGCTTCGGGCATCGGCGACGACGCCGCGCTGGTTCTCTTGCGCTTCTCGTGCCGCAACATCCGCGTGATATGAGGCAGGCCCACGATGACTTTGACCGTCGACACAACGGGCAGGCGATCGCCACGACGGATGACCCGCTCTCCAGATTCGGCTGGCAGATCGCGTGGACCTTGCGCAGCAATTTGAGTTGCCGGCCGCGGCGTATCGGTGCCGAGTCGTCCAGAGGCCGGCCGGATCCCGCAACGGTGCGATTTCGTCCCTGATCAGGGCCAGCATCGGAGCAAGATCGAGGTACCGATGGTTGCCCGTCGACGACCTTGCCGGCCGCACGAGCCCTTCGGCGTTGTCGAGATCGACGACAAAACGATGTTCGGCGGGCTGGACCGGCACTCGCGCATCTTGCGATTGCAACGACAGCACGGTGCGCCAGCGCGGGATCTCGTCGGCTCACCCAGAACGCGTCGTAAGGTGACAGCTGCCCGACATTCAACAATTCCACCAGCAGCAGGTGGATGTGATTCGCGCTCGAGCGAGCTCTCGTCGCCGCGCCCTTCGTCGTTGCGCCGGGACACCAGAGGCTGGCGCAGAAGGCCCGCGGATTCGGCAGTGGAGGTACGCGGCGTGGAGTTCGATCCAGCAATCGGAAAGCCGCCGCACGCTGACGAACGGCCGCAGCAGGAAGTCGACCTGCCGATGCTGAAACAGACGCAGCAGAACGGTCGAAAGGTATTCCGTCCGGCCGCGGGAGCTTCTCGTCGCGGAGGTACTCGCAGCGCATGTTCAAACGCCCCCGCGAATGACCGGGACAGCTCGAATGCCGACTGCCAGGCAACCGATTCCCTGCGGCTGCGCATCTCCCATGGCGTAGTCGACCGACAGGGCGTCGGCCAGGCTGCGGGCGAGTTGGTCGATCCCGAGCAACGCCCGGACGTTATCGAGATGGAGATGGTTCCGCGTCGATAGGTCGGCCAGCGCCTCGGATAAGGCTAGCTGCGCGGCGACAGGGTCGCTTCGTGGCAACAAGTGCCAAAAATGGTTCGCCGCTGTCACGTTGACCAGCGGTCCGGGGTGCCCCCGACGGGCAGGATTCAGGAGTTCAAGCAAGGGAATGGGTTCCGGCTATCCTGATACTCGCATAACGCACAACTCGTGCCAACCGGGGCGCCGGGGCCCAGGCCCGAGGAGGCGGACGGCGATGCACGGGGCCCGGCATCGGGGTGGCTCGACGTGGCAGAATGTCCGCGCGTCCGGGGCATGTCCCCGGAGGCCCAAAGGCGTCACGGACGACCACACGCCGGTCCACGCGCATTTCACAGGAGGATTCGATGTCTCGCCCGCTGCTGTTTCTGGTGCTGCTGCTCCTCGCCCTTGGCATGTCCGATGTGTCCGCCCAGACGAAAAAGGGCTCGGCACCGGCGCGAAACTCCAACCGCGAAGGACCCGTCGATCCTCGTCAATGTCTACATGCGGGACGCGGGCAAGAACGAAGTTCTCGTCGCTACGCGCATCTGGCCCGGATTTCCGGAGTACAACGCCGTCGCGCTGGCGCGGTATTTCGCCGTGATGAAGGGCGCTCGAGCCGAACTTCGTGCAGGACGACGACGTTGCGTACACCTGGGGCACCAAGGGCAAAGTCACCAAGTGCAGCATCTACCTCGAGTCATGGGAGGCCAACGCAAAGGGCGGCACGGGCGCGGTGGTGGGGTGCGAGGCGAATGGCGTCAGCAATGTTGCGGTGACGGCGCTCGGCCGATCCGAAGAAAGCGGCGAGCTTGTCGAGCGACCGGCGCACATGAAGGACGCGCTGGAGCTCTTCAAGAAGCAGATGGACCGAGCCAAGCAGAATGTTTTCGAGGATGACCTCACCGTCAGGCGGACTTCGGCCAGAGGATCATCTGCGTGCAGCGGAAGAGCGCGATCGGCTTCCCGTCGTCATGTCGCGCGACCGTCGCGTCCCACACCTGCGTCGTCCGGCCGAGATGCGCGGGCTTGGCGATGCAGCTGATCGCTGCCCTCGCGCGCCGTGCCTAGAAAGTTGCTCTTGAGCTCGACGGTCGTGAAGTTTTCCGCGCCTTCGGGCAGATGCGCGATGCAGCCGTAGCCGCACGCGGTGTCGGCGAGCGCAATCACCGTGGCCGCGTGCAGGTATCCATTCGGCGCGAGAAGATCCGGCCGGATGTCGAGCTCGGCGACGAGCAGCCCCTCCTCCAGCGCCATCACGCGAAACCCGACCAGGCCGGGCAGACGACCGTGTCCGCGGGCGTTCATCATGTCGAGAGTCAATCCGGGACGCAGCAGCATGAGACTCTCCCTTGTCCGGTTTAGCCAGCGCTCGAAGCGACTACTTCAGAGGCGCTGCTCGACCCAGGCGCGCACCGACGCGAGCGCCGCGGGCAGCTGGCGGGATCGGTGCCGCCCGCCTGCGCCATGTCGGGCCGGCCGCCGCCCTTGCCGCCGACCTGCTGCGCGACGTGATTGACGAGCTCGCCGGCCTTGACCTTCGCGGTCAGGTCGGCCGTGACGCCGGCGATCAGCGTGACCTTGCCGTCCGACGACCGCGGACAGCACGATCGCCGCGCTGCCGAGCTTGTCCTTCAGCTTGTCGAGCGTTTCGCGCAGCGCCTTCGCGTCAGCGCCGTCGAGCATCGTCGCGAGCACCTTCGCGCCCTTGACGTCGACCGCGCTGCCGGCGAAGATCGTCGCCCGCGCTCGCGGCGAGCTTCGCCTTGCAGCCTCGCGAGCTCGCGCTCCGCCGCCTTCGCGCTCTCGATCAATTGCGCGATCCGCGCTTCGATCTCCGACGGCGGGCGCCTTCAGCGCGGCCGCGCGCCGCCGCCGATCGTCGCTTCCTGCGCCTGCACCCATGCGAGCGCGTTGTCGCCCGTCACCGCCTCGACGCGCCGGATGCCCGCCGCGACGCCGCTCTCCGCCGACGATCTTGAAGAAGCCGATGTCGCCGGTGCGCGCGACGTGCGTGCCGCCGCACAGCTCGCGCGAGCTGCCGATGTCGAGCACGCGCACCTCGTCGCCGTACTTTTCGCCGAAGAGCATCATCGCGCCGGTCTTCTGCGCGGCGTCGATCGGCATCACGCGCGCCTCGGTCGGCGCGTTGTCGCAGGATCTCGGCGTTGACGATCGCCTCGATGCGGCGGATCTCGTCGTCGGTCACCGGCGCGCCGTGCGCGAAATCGAAGCGCGTCTTGTCGGGATCGACGAGCGAGCCCTTCTGCTGCACGTGCGCGCCCAGCACGTCGCGCAGCGCCTTGTGCATGAGGTGCGTCGCGGAGTGGTTGCGCATCGTCCGCGCGCGCGCCGCGTGATCGACGTTGCGCCGCCACCGTGTCGCCGACCGTGAAGCTCGCCCGTCACGACGACGCCGAAATGGCCGAAGACCTCCGGCTGGATCTTCTGCGTGTCTTCGACGGCGAAGAGCGTGAGGCAGACGCCGCCCTTCGTGAGCTCGCCGCGGTCGCCGACCTGGCCGCCGGACTCCGCGTAGAACGGCGTCTGCCGAGAGCACGACGACGCCGCGCTCGCCGGCGGCGAGCGACGGCACCGCGCGAACCGTCCTTGTAGAGCGCGGTGACGCGGCCTTCGACGGACAGCGTGTCGTAGCCGCGGAACGCCGTCTTCGCGCCCGAGTATTCGAGCTTCGCGCCCGCCTTGAACTGGCTCGCGGCGCGCGCGCGCTCGCGCTGCGCGTCCATCGCCGCGTCGAAGCCCGCCTCGTCGACCGTGACGCCGCGCTCGCGGCAGACGTCGGCCGTGAGGTCGAACGGAAAGCCGAACGTGTCGTAGAGCGTGAACGCCGTCGCGCCGTCGAGCACCTTCCGGCCGCCCGCGAGCGCCTGCTCCAGCATCTTCATGCCGTTCTCGATCGTCTCGCCGAAGCGCTCTTCCTCCTGCTGCAGCACCTGCGCGACGCGCGCCTCGCCTCGCGGCGCAGCTCGGGATAGGCGTCGCCCATCGCGCGGTCGAGATCCGCGACCAGCCGGTGGAAGAACGGCTGCTTCTGGCCGAGCTGGTAGCCGTGGCGGATCGCGCGGCGGATGATCCGGCGCAGCACGTAGCCGCGGCCCTCGCTGCCGGGAATCACGCCGTCGACGATCAGGAAGGCGCACGCGCGGATGTGGTCGGCGATCACGCGCAGGCTGGGCGCCAGCAGATCCTTCGCGCCGGTCTCGCGCACCGCGGCGCGGATCAGGTCCTGGAAGAGGTCGATCTCGTAGTTCGAGTGCACGTGCTGCAGCACCGCGGCGAGCCGCTCGAGGCCCATGCCGGTGTCGACCGACGGCTTCGGCAGCGGGTTCAGCACGCCCTTGCTCGTCGCGGTTGAACTGCATGAACACGAGATTCCAGATCTCGATGTAGCGGTCGCCTTCCGCTTCGGGCGATCCGGGCGGGCCGCCCCAGACCTCGGGGCCGTGGTCGTAGAAGATCTCCGAGCACGGGCCGCACGGGCCGGTGTCGGCCATCTGCCAGAAGTTGTCGCTCGCGTACTTCGCGCCCTTGTTGTCGCCGATGCGGATGCAGCGCTCCGCCGGAACGCCGATCTCCTTCGTCCAGATGTCGTACGCCTCGTCGTCGTCGATGTAGACGGTCGTCCACAGCTTTTCCGGCGGCAGGCCGTACACCTTGGTCAGCAGCTCCCACGCGTAGCGGATCGCGTCGCGCTTGAAGTAGTCGCCGAAGCTGAAGTTGCCGAGCATCTCGAAGAACGTGTGATGCCGCGCCGTGTAGCCGACGTTGTCGAGGTCGTTGTGCTTGCCGCCGGCGCGCACGCAGCGCTGCGCGGTCGTCGCGCGCACGTACGGGCGCTTGTCGACGCCGACGAACACGTCCTTGAACTGGACCATCCCGGAGTTGACGAACAGCAGCGTCGGATCGTTCGCCGGGCACGAGCGACGACGACGGCACGATCGTGTGCCCGCGCTCTTCGAAGTACGCGAGGAACCGGCTCCGGATGTCGGCGGCTTTCATGGCGGTGGCGAATCCCGTTGCGGCGCGCCGCGATCGTACGAATCGCGGCGCGCCGTTGCAAAGCCGCTGATTTTACGCGGCTTTGCGCGTCCTCGCCAAACGTCCGGCGCCCGCGCAGGCGGCGGCAACGCGCAAGAAGTCGCTGGCAGCGTCCGTCGTCCGGCGGATTGCGCAGGAGCTTGAAGATCGCCGACAGCGAGAAGCCGCGGCTCTGCAGGAAACGCACCTGCCGCGCCTTCTCGCGCGTCGTTGGCTGGCGCGCGCGCCAAATCGGCGTCGCCACAGCGCGACCATGGCGTCGAGATCGTCGACTTCGACACTGGCCAGCGCATCCGATGCGGCGGCGTCCGTCGACGCCTCGGGCCTTGAGGCTCGCGCCGATCGCGCGCTTGCTGTAGCCGCCGCTCTTCTGCGCGGACCATTCGCTTGCGCAAAGCGCGCGTCGGACAGGTAGCCGAGCGCGGACAAGCTCATCCAGCACGGCGTCGATATCGGAATCGACGTCGGAGCGTCGCGATCGCCGGCGAGCTCGCGCGCAATTCCGCGCGCGCATATTCGCGCCGCGCGAGCAGCGCGATCGCGCGGGCCTTCAGCGACTTCGCGCGGCGCGGGTCGAACTCGCGTGGTGCGCCGGCCGGCATCCGCGCTATTCGTCCATTCGCCTATTCGTCACCGCTTATTCGTCATCGTCGGCGGCGGCTCGCCGCGCGCGCGCAGCGCGCCGGGGACCGGCACGCCGACGGCGCGCGCGGATCTTCGCCTCGATCTCGTCGCGCCATCTCCGGGATGCTCGCGCAGGAATTCGCGCGTGTTGTCCTTGCCCTGGCCGATCTTCTCGCCGTTGTAGGCGTACCACGCGCCCGACTTTTCGATGATGTCGTGCGCGACGCCGAGCTCGATGATCTCGCCGTGGCGCGAGATGCCCTCGCCGTACAGGATGTCGAACAGCGCCTCGCGGAACGGCGGCGCGATCTTGTTCTTGACGACCTTGACGCGCGTTTCGTTGCCGACGACCTCGTCGCCGCGCTTGATCGCGCCGATGCGGCGGATGTCGAGGCGCACCGACGCGTAGAACTTGAGCGCGTTGCCGCCGGTGGTGGTCTCCGGGATTGCCGAACATCACGCCGATCTTCATCCGGATCTGGTTGATGAAGATGACGAGCGTGTTCGGCGCGCTTGATGTTCGCGGTGAGCTTGCGCAGCGCCTGGCTCATCAGCCGCGCCTGCAGGCCGGGCAGCTGATCGCCCATCTCGCCTTCGATTTCGGCCTTGGGCACGAGCGCCGCGACCGAGTCGATGACGATGACGTCGACGCCGCCGGAGCGCACCAGCATGTCGGCGATTTCGAGCCCCTGCTCGCCGGTGTCCGGCTGCGAGATCAGCAGGTCGCCGACGTTGACGCCGAGCTTGCCGGCGTAGACCGGGATCGAGCGCGTTCTCGGCGTCGATGTACGCCGCGGTGCCGCCGGCCTTCTGCACCTGCGCGACGACCTGCAGGCGACAGCGTCGTCTTGCCCGACGATTCCGGCCCGTAGATTTCGACGACGCGGCCGCGCGGCAGCCCGCCGACGCCGAGCGCGATGTCGAGCCCGAGCGAGCCGGTCGAGACGACCTGCAGGTCGTTCTGGATCTGGGCCTCGCCCATTTTCATGATCGAGCCCTTGCCGAACTGCTTTTCGATCTGCGCCAGCGCGGCGGCGAGCGCCTTGCTCTTGTGGTCGTCCATGGGTGTTGTCGAGTGGCATGCGGAGGCTCCGGAAGTATGGCGCAGCGCGGCGCGGGTGGGTATGTCGCCGGGATCATGGCATAGAACGATCGTTCGATGCAACCCCTCGAACGGATGAGCCGAGGGCTCCAGCTGCCAAGCTGGAGGCCGGCGGAGCGCCGGCCAGACGCGAGGGATCCAGGCGTCCGCCGCGATCAGCGCGCAGTCGCTCGATCAGACCGTCCAGTGCCCGGTCGACCGTCGCCGCGCGCACGGCGGCGCGATCGCCCGCGAAACGCTCGGTGCGGGACTCGACGGCGCCGCCGCGTCGCGCCCACGCGAAGCAGACCAGCCCGACCGGCTTCTCCGGCGTGCCCCCGGCCGGACCGGCGATGCCGGTGACCGGCGACCGCGATGTCGGCGCCGCTTCGCGCCAAGCGCGCCTGCCGCCATCTCGCGCGCCGTCGCTTCGCTCACCGCCCCATGCGCCGCGAGCGTTTCGGCGCGCACGCCGAGCATCTCGATCTTGGCCTCGTTCGAATACGTGACGAAGCCCGCGATCGAACCAGTCCGAGCTCCCGGCGACGTCGGTGATCGCGCCGGCGATGAGACCGCCGGTGCACGACTCGGCGGTGGCGACGCGTCCATGCCGCGCGTCGAGCAGCGCGCGCCCAACGCGACCGCCAGGTCGAACGTCAGGCGCTCATGCGCAGCCGCTTCATTCGCACTCCCCGGGTCGGCCGCGGTAGTGATAGGTGTAGACGGTCGCGAAGCCGAACTTCCGGTACGACGGCGATCGCCGGCGCGTTGTCGGCGCTCACCTGCAGATACGCGGCGTGCGCGCCGTGCTGCCACGCCCAGGACAGGAGCGACGCGCAGGCGAGCGTCGCGTACCCGCGGCGCGCGCGCGTCCGCGGCGGTGACCACGTCGAAGACGCCGGCGAGGTCGTCCTCGACGGCGACCTGCGCCGTGCAGACGACGCGCCCGCCGGCGCGAACGACCGCATGGCGCTTGCCGAGCGGCGAATTGACGAGCCGTTCGCGATGCGCCTCGCGCTGCAACGGCGTCGAGTCGCGCAGGCTCGCCCACGGCTTCGACGAACGCGAGCGCGTCCGGGCGCTTCGACCACGACCGCGTCGTCGTGATCGGGCAACTCCGGCGGGCGGTCGAGCGTCACCGCCTGCACGAGCGTCTCGCCGAACGCCTCGTAGCCGCGCGCGCCGAGCGCCGCGTCGAGATCGGACGGCTGGCTCCACGGCGTGATCCGAAACAGCGTCGGCAGCGCGTGCTGCGCGTAGACGCTCTCGCAGTAGGCGATCTTGCGCGTCGAGCGGCAGCGACGAACCGAAATGCGGGTTCACGCTGCGCCCGCGCTTCGCCATGCCCGGCGAGAGCCGCAACAGCCACCCGTCGTAGAAGAGCTGGCGCTGCGTCTGCAGCACATTGAGGCCGGCACTCCTCGATGCGGACGAGGTCGAGCGCGGTGGCAGCGCGATCGTGCGCGTCGCTCGCATCATCAGCCGACGAGGCGCTGCACCAGATCGCGAGCACGACGCAGCGTGTAGCCGGCGGCGACGAGATCGTCGGCCATCACGCCGAACGCCGTTCTTGAGGCGCGCTGTCGAGCTGCCGGATCGGCGGCGGCTTCACGATGTCGAAGAAGCGGAAGACCGACGAACGCCACCGCGATCGCGCAGCGCGTCGTCGCCGACGAAAAACAGCACGAGCAGGAACGCCACGACCTCGTCCCAGACGATCGCGCCGTGATCGGCGACGCCGAGATCGCGCCCCGTCACCTGCGCCGCCCAGACGCCGACGAGCGCGAGCACGACGATCGCGGCGCCGAAGACCGCATCGGGAAGATACGCCCGCAGCGACGCGGCGATCGGTATCGCGACGCAGCGTGCCGAACGTTCCCGGCGCGACCGGCGCAGAGGCCGGCGCCGAACCCGAGCGCGATGAAGTGCGCCGGATGCCGGAGCAGGAATCCGGCGTTCGGCGCGGCCAGGACGCTCACTGTCCGATCTCACAGATCTGCGTCGCCGCGTAGACGACGGCCACCGTCGCGCGCGATCGTGGCGACGGCGGTCATCACCCAGTTGCGGCGATATTCGCGCGCTTCCTCGGTCGTGACGGCGTCGAGCGGCGAGCGGCGCGTCAGCAGGAATTCCCAGACGTAGCAGCAGCGCGCAGGCGAGCACTCCGGCGCCGACGAACGACAGCGGGTTGGCCGGTGAGCGCGCGCGCCGGCGATCGACGCCGCGCCGATCAGCACGAAGGCCGTCAGCAGGATCCAGCGCTGGCCGTGCTGCGGATCGACGCGAAGCTGGCGCCGGCAGTTCGGACAGCGAATGAAGAACCAGCCGCCGACGAAAGCGCTGCCTGCGCGTGATCGACAGCTCGCCGCAGGCGCGTGCAGCGCCGGTGATTGAAGTTATGCATCGGCGGTGGCCGTCGGCAAGTCACGCGAAATGATCGTAGGCCCGCGGCAATGCCGGGCATGCGGCACGCCGCGCTCGTCGCGGACGACGAGACCGGGACCCCGCGTGATCGTGCCGATCCGCGTGAGCGGCAGCGCCAGTGCTGGCTGCGATCGGCGCGATGCGCGCGCGCGGCCGCGCGAGGCGCCGTGAAGCAGAGCTCGTAGTCGTCGCCGCCGGCGAGCAGGCACTCGATCGCGAGGCGGTCGCTCGGCACCGCGCGACGAGCCGCGCGAGCGACCGGCGAGCGCGGATGGCCGGCAAGATCCACGCGTCGCGCCGACGGCCGAGCTGCTCGAGAATGTGCGAAAGATCGCCGACCAGTCCATCGGAAACGTCGAGCGCGGCGGTGGCGACGCCGCGCAGCGCCTGGCCGAGCGCGATCCGCGGCACCGGCGTTTCGAGCCTTGCCCGCGCCGCGGCGAGCGCGTCGGCGTCGAGCGTCGTGCGGCCGGTCATCGCCGCCGACGGCAAGCGCGGCATCGCCGAGCACTCCCGACACGTAGACGTCGTCGCCACGCGCGCCCCGAGCGCAGCAGCGCGCTCCTGCCGGCACTTCGCCCATGATCGTCACGCAGAGCGTCGAGCGGACCGCGCGTCGTGTCGCCGCCGACGAGGTCCACGCCGTGAGCATCGGCGAGCGCGTGGAAGCCGCGCGCGAACGCCGCGAGCCAGCGGCATCGCCGTCGGGCAGCGCGCCGGCGAGAGCGCCCATCGAGGTGACGCTCCCATCGCCGCCATGTCGGAAAGGTTCACCGCGAGCGTCTTGTGGCCGAGCTTTTCCGGATCCGGTGTCCGCGAAGAAATGGCGCCCGCCGACCAGCATGTCGACGGAAACCGCGAGCTCGCAACCGGGCGACGGCGCCAGCAGCGCCGCGTCGTCACCGACCGAGCAGGTGCACCGAGGACGCGCGCGCGGGCCGCGTGAAGAAGCGCGCGATCAGCTCGAATTCGTTCACGGGCGGATTATAGGCGAGCGGCATGCCTAGTTCGAGGCGTCGCCGATCTCGCGTTGCCAGCGCGCGAGGAGCCGCTTCTTCTCGGCAGGCGAGCCGAACTTCGCCGGATCGACATTCGACCGATCGGGACGGCGGCGTACCGGGCCGCCTCCGGCCTTACTTCGGCAGCCGCGTTGGCAGGGAGGATCAGGTTGCGCGTCCGGTTGGCGAGCTCCTGCGCGCTTCGCGTCAGCGCCCAGTCGTAGAACATCGCGCGCCTCCGCGGGATTGGGGCCGTTGGCGATGATGGCCATGCCGCCGAGCGCGTCGCCTGTGCCTTCGCACGGCACGGTGATGTCGACCGGGAAGCCCGCGAGCTGCTGCGTGATGAACTCGTGGACGAAGCTCACGCCGATGCCCACTTCGCCGCGCGCGACCGACGGGCCCTGCGCGGTGCCGGACTGCGTGTAGCGCACCACGTTCGGGCGCAGCCGCTTCAGGTAGTCGAACGCACCGTCCTCGCCGTACAGCGCGACGAGCGTCGCGAGGATCGTGTAGCCGGTGCCGCTCGTCACGGGATTGGAAAGCTCGATCTCGCTCTTGTACTCGGGCTTCACGAGATCGGCCCAGCAACGCGGTGCGGCGATGCCGCTTCTTCGCGAGCAGCGCGGAATTGGTGCCGAAGCCGAGCGACGATGCGGTAGATCGCGACGGCGCGGTCGGACGTGGCGCTCGCCTGCCGCTGCGCCCACGGATGGAGCTCCGACGAGGCGCGGCGACCGGTACGGAGCGAACAGACCCTCTGCGGCGCCCTGCAGGAAAGAGTCGAACGTGCCGCCGTACCAGACGTCGGATTTCGGGTTGTCGCGCTCGGCGCGCAGCTGCGCGAACACTTCGCCGGTCGGCTTTCTCACCATCGCGACGGCGATCCCGGTGTCGCGCGTGAACGTCTGCGCCGCAAGCTCGCACGCATCCGGGTCGTGCGTGCAGTAGATCGGACGAGCGCGCCCTCGGCCGCCGGGGGCGGCGGCGATCGCAACGATGCCGCCGCCGCGATGCATGCCAACGGCCCGCGACCGGCAGACATCGCGTTCAGGCGGTGCCGGTGCCGCGCGCGCGTGGATTCCATTTCGGCCGCGCGCAACGTCGCGGCGAGCTTGTCCAGCACGCCGTTGACGAACCTGTGCCCGTCGGTTCCGCCGTACGACTTGGCGAGCTCGATCGCCTCGTTGATCACCACGCGGCACGGGATCTCGACGCGATGCTCGAGCTCCCAGGCGCCGATGACGAGAATCGCGCGCTCGATCGGCGAGAGCTCGGCGGCGCGTCCGATCGAGATAAGGCGAGAGCAGCGCGACGAGCGAGATCGTATTCGGCGGTGACGCCCGACCACAGCGCGTCGAAGTAGGCCGCGTCCGCCTTCGGAAAGCCGCCCGCCTCGGCAAGCTGCGCCCGGATCGCATCGCCCGGGTTGCCCGACAGCTGCCGCTGGTAGAGCCCTGCAGCACGAATTCGCGCGCGCGCCGCCGCGGGCTAGTCCGCATCGATCGCTTCCAGCAGGTTCGCGAGCTCGAGGGCCGCCTGCACGGCCTCGGCGCCCTTCTTCTCGCAGCGCATGAGCGCCTGCTCGTCCGGTGTCGGTCGTCAGGATGCCGTTGCCGATCGGAATGCCGAATTCGAGCTGCAGCTCGGCCACGCCGCGGGCCGACTCGTTGGCGACGATCTCGAAATGGTAGGTCTCGCCGCGGATCACCGCGCCCAGCGCGACGAGCGCATCGAAATCGCCCGTCTGCGCGAGGCGCTGCAGCGCGAGCGGCGTTTCGAGCGCGCCCGGCACGGTGGCGACCGTGATGTTCCGCTCGCCGACGCCGGCCTCCTTCAGCGCGCGCAGCGCGCCCGCGAGCATCAGGTCGCCGATGCCGGGATTGAAGCGCGACAGGACGATGCCGACGCGCCGGCCGACGCCGTTCGTATTGCGCGGAATCTGGCGGACGGGCATCGTAGGTGGTAGTCGCGGTGAGCGCCGGCGACGCGGCGTCCGACGCTAGGACGCCGGCGCTCCGCGGGCTGCGCGACGTATCCCGTGACCTCGAGATCGAAACCCGGCCATGCTCGGCATCTTGCGCGGCGTGGCGAGGAGCCGCATCTTGCCGACGTTGAGGTCGCGCAGGATCTGCGCGCCGATGCCGTAGTCGCGAAGATCGACCTTGGCGTCGGCCGGCACCTCGGCGGCGAGCGCGCGGCGCCGGAGCTCGTGCGCGCTCTCGGGCCGGTGCAGCAGCACGACGACGCCGCGGCCGGCTTCGGCGATGGCATCGAGCGCGGCGGCAATGCTCCACGAAGTGCGACGTGCCGCCGGCATCGAGGAGATCCATCACCGACAGCGGCTCGTGCACGCGCACCAGCGTCTCGGTGTCGGGCGAGATCGGCCCGCGGACGAGCGCGAGATGCGTCGCGTCGGAGAGCTTGTCGCGATAGACGACGAGGCGGAACGCGCCGTGCGCCGTCGCGAGCGGCCGCTCGGCGATGCGCTCGACCAGCCGCTCGGTGCGGCTCCGGTGCTGGATGAGGTCGGCGATCGTGCCGATCTTGAGGCCGTGGCGCCTGCGCGAACACGATGAGATCGGGAAGGCGCGCCATGGTGCCGTCGGCGTTCATGATCTCGCACAGCACCGCCGCCGGAGTGAGTCCGGCGAGCGCCGCGAGGTCGCAGCATGCTTCGGTGTGCCCGGCGCGGGCGAGCACGCCGCCCGGTTGCGCGATGAGCGGAAACACGTGTCCCGGCTGCACGATGTCCGGACGGCTTCGCGTCGGGCGCCGCCGCCACGCGGATCGTGTGCGCGCGATCCTTCGGCCGAAATGCCGGTGGCGACGCCGTGCGCCGCTTCGATCGACACCGTGAAGTTGGTGCCGTGGACCGAGCGGTTCTGCGCGACCATCGGCGCGAGATTGAGGCGCTCGGCGTGCGCCGCGGTGATCGGCATGCAGATGAGCCCGCGGCCGTGGGTCGCCAGGAAGTTGATCTTCTCGGCCGTCACGAAATCCGCGGCGAAGATGAGGTCGCCCTCGTTCTCGCGATCCTCCTCGTCGATGAGGACGGCCATCCGCCCGGCCTTGAGGTCGGCGATGAGATCGGTAATGGGAGAAAGACTCATGGCGCGGCCGTCGAAGGGAACGCGCTATTTTACTCTGGGCCGGAATTGGCCGATACGGCTGCCGGGGTTCCGAAGGCGCGTTTGCCCGGCAAGCCTCGGGCCGGCGCGGCCGTTGACGCAAGTCAATCTGTCTGCCGCCATTGCTGTAGCATCCAGCGCGCCGCGATGTCATGATGTACGGTCCCGGCCAGCTTGCCGGGCGCATGCAGGCCGCGGAAGGCGGAGTGCATTCAGTATTTCCAGTGGAGAAACCATGCGTATGCGCAATGTATTCGCAGTCGCCCTGATCGCCGCCGCCTTGGGCGCCGGCATGACTCATGCCCAGAATCCCGCACCCGCCAACGGCTCACGGTAAAGGAAGTCCAGCCCGGGCTCCTCGAGGCCACGGGCCCCCGGGTGCACGAAGCCGTCGGCGCGGGCATCACAGAAGATCACCGCGGCGCCGGGCAAGAAGCATCTCGGTCCAGTCGCCGTGGGGCCACATCTACTTCGCTTGGCCCAAGGACGTGAAGCAGGTGGCCTTCACGATCGAGACTGCCAAGAACGGCGGCGGTCACGATTTCGGCGCCCGGCTTCACCGATGGCGAACAAGGACGAGTACAGGGCCGCGTTCGACGCCGTCGTTCCGATGGCGATCAGCCAAGGCGAAGGGCCAGAAGGAAGGCAAGACGAAAGACTAGCGCCGTTGACCGATCGCTCGTCCGGCGACGCTCGAGGCAGAATGGACCGGTCGCGCCCATCGCTCGACCGTTCGACGCATGGGCGTCAGAGCCTGACCGCAGGACGCGCCCACTACCCGCAAGGAGGAAGCGATGGCGAAGTACATGTTTACGGCAAGGTATACGGCGGAAGGCGCCAAGGGGCTCGTCCGTGACGGCGGCACCGGGCGCCGCGCGGCCGTCGAAAAAGGCTTGCGCCGCGGCCGGCGGGTCGCCTCGAATCGATGTATTTCGCGTTCGGCGGCATCGACGCGTACGTGATCGCGGATTTGCCGGACAACGTATCGGCGGCGGCCCTCGCGCTCGCCGTCAATCAGGCCGGCGGCGCAGCCACGAGCACGGTCGTGCTGATGACCGCCGCCGAGGTGGACGAAGCCGCGAAGAAGTCGGTCGCCTACCGGCCGCCTGGCGGCTGATCTCCAGGGCTGTCCACGCCAATACGCGCCGGCTGGCCCGAGCTCGCGCAGAGCGAGACGCGCGCATTCGGGCTCGGGTCGTCAGGTGCGCGCGAGCGCGGCGGTCGCACCGGTCATGGCGCGCCGAGCAGCAGGTACAGGCTCCAGCGCCCGGCGGGCGCCAGCCCCGAATCCGATGAACATCGGACCCGACGAACGTGTCGGCGCCGAGGAACGCGCTGCCGGACCACAGCTGGCCCGGCGACGGCAAGCCGTCGAAGCGATTCGACATGCGCCCGGCTTCGGCCGACGCCCCGACGTAGACGCCCGAGCCCAGGATGTCCGGCAGCGGAAAGATCTTGTGGTAGTACATCGCGCGGGCAAACCAGAACTCGCGGCCCGCGAACTCGTTGAGGCGGTAGCCGGACAGGTGAAGCGGCCCGCCGAGCGTGAACGATTCGTACGCCGGCATGTTCGAGCCGAAATCGGTGCCGCCCTGCACCCCGAGCTGCACCGTGTTCGAGCCCCAGCTCTTGACCCAGCGGGCAGCGCCCTCGAGCTTCTGGTAGCTCTGCGCCGACCCCAGCGACGTCAGCGCGGCATACGCCTGGGCGTTCGCGGAGATGCCGTCGGTCGGGAACCACGCCTGGTCCAGCCGATCGACGAACAGCTGCGCGCGGAGCCCGGCGGTCAGCTCCTTCACCGACGGCAGCACCGGCGAGCCCGTGTCCACCCGCGCATTGACGTGCGTCCACACCGGCCCCATCTTGAGCTGGCCCCAGGTGCCGAGCACGGCCCCCCGTCGATCCCCACCTGCTGGGTCCCGATGCGGTAATCGGCGACCTTGTCGTCGCCGAGAAAGACGCCGCGCGTCTGCTGTCCGGCCAGCGCGTACGGCTGGACGAACCAGCGTCCGGACTCCTCGACCGGCTGATAGAACTCCGTCCCGATGTAGGTGTTCTGCCCGATCTGGAACTGGGTCAGCCATTCGCCGCCCAGCCGGTTGAGCCACGTCTTGCGGTATTCGAACAGCACGTTGAACTGCGTTGTCACCCTTGAAGTCGCTTTCGAGTCCGAGGCCGAAGCGGAGGTAATCGGGGCCCCACGACTTCTCGCGCGGCTCGATGATGAGCGCGCGCGGGCCGGTCGTCTCCGCCGATCGTGTAGCCGATGCCCTCGAAGTCGTCGCGCCCGTAGATGCGGCGCAGATCGTCCCCGATCTTCGCGTCGTTCAAGCGGCTCGCCCGGCTTGGTCTCGACCAGCCCGCGCAGCACCTCCGGATTCGTGCGCTCGAGGCCCTTGAACTCGACCGAGCCCACCGTCGGAGCGGCTTCGCCTCGGCGATCTGCGTCTTGCGCAACGCGGCGTATTGATCGGGCGGAATGCTGTAGCGCTTCAGCGAGTCGGCGAGCTTGCGCGTCGCCTCTTCGCCGATCCGGATGGCGTCCGCGGAACGGTCGAACTTCGCCGCCGAGATGTCGCCGAGATCGGGCGCGATCAGCACGTCGCGGGACGTGAGGCTCTTCAGCTGCTCGTCGACCGTCTGCTTGCCGAGGAAGTTGACGAGCTGTCCGGCGACGCTCAGCGCCGACGTGATCTCGCTCCGCTTCAGCGGCGGCGTCGAGATGTTGACGGCGATGACGACGTCGGCGCACAGCTTGCGCGCCTCGTCGATCGGCAGGTTGTTGGCGATGCCGCCGTCGACCAGCAGCTTGCCGTCGATCTCGACCGGCGCGAGCGCGCCGGGCACCGACATGCTGGCGCGCATCGCCTGCGCGATGCTGCCGTGGTCGAGCACGACGGATTCGCCGGTCTCGATGTCGGTGGCCATCGCCCGGAACGGGATGGGAAGCTTCTCGAAATCGCTGATGTCGTACGCCTGCGCCGTAAGGACGCGGAAGAACGCCTCGATCGAAACGCCGGCGATCACGCCGGTCGGCAGCGCGAGGCCGCCGTCCTTCACGCCGAACTCGGGCCGGAACAGCGTCTTGTAGTCGTCCACCTTGCGCCGGATCGCGATTTCCTCGCGCGGCGGCTGGTCGCGGAAGATCTTCGTCCCAGTCGGTCTTGAGGACGACCTCCTGCAGCTTCTCGGGCGTCACGCCGGCGGCGAACGTGCCGCCGACGATGGATCCCATGCTCGTGCCGGTCACGCAGTGGATCGGAATGCGCATTTCTTCCAGGACCTTGAGCACGCCGATATGCGCGATGCCGCGCGCGCCGCCTCCGGACAGCGCGAGTCCGATGCGCGGCGCGGCGGCGGGCGCCGGCGCGGCCGTGGTCGCGTCGGCGGCGAGTCCCGGGCGAACGGCGGCGAGACCGAAGAGCAGGATCGCCGTCGGCAGCCTTCGGCGCGATTTGCGAGTTGCGAGTGGACATTGGTTTCTCTCATTCGAACAGCGCGAGCGTGGCTCGCGTGAGCTCACTGTCGGGATCGGAGAAATCCACCACGACATTGAAATGGTTGCGGTCGCGGATCAACAGCGGTCCACTGCGCGCCCGCGGGCCGGTTTGCGGGCCACGCGTCCCACAGGATCTGCGTCTGCCGGACGAATTCGGACGTTTCGTCGGCGCCGACCGCGAGCACGAGCGGGGCGCGCGAACGCGGCGCGAGATGCGCGGGCGAGAGGCGCGTCGCCTCGCGCTCGTCCAGCTTGAAATCGGCGTTGAACGAGAACTGCACCATCGGCGCGAGGTCGTGCACGCCCGAAAGCGACACGCCGCCCAGGAACGGTTCGCGCGCGAATCCCTGCGCCGCCCAGTCCGTCGTGAACAGCATCGCGGCGAGATGTCCGCCGGCCGAATGCCCGCCGACGACCATGCGGTCCGGATTCGCGCCGTGCGCGGCGCCTTCGCGTGCGAGCCACACGACCGCGCGCCTCGCCTCGTCGACGATCGTCGCGACCGACACGTCGGGACAGAGGTCGTAATTGGCGACGGCGACCGCGTATCCGTGCGCCACGAACGGCGGCGCCACGAACGAAAAATCGCTCTTGTCGAGCGCCCGCCAATAGCCGCCGTGCCAGAACACGAACGTTCCCTTCGCGGGACGCGGCGGCAGGAAGAGATCCAGCGTTTCCTTCGGACCGGGGCCGAAGCGCAAGTCGAGCTTCGGCGCGAGCGCCGCGCGCGCCTTGGCCGACGCCTCGGGGTAATGCGCGAGCCAGCGCGGATGATCGGGCACCGCCGCGCGATTGTTGTAGCCGCGCTCGACGAATTCCGGCGTGTACTCGATCGTCAACGGGGCTCCGCGGTCAGGCGATGGCAACGGCGAGCGTGCCGAGGCCGTCGATGCCGCCGTCGAGGCGGTCGCCCGCCACGACGGCGCCCACGCCCGCGGGCGTCCCGGTGAAGATGAGGTCGCCCGGCAGGAGCTCGTAGTACTGCGACAGGAAGGCGATCGTGTGCGGGACGTCCCAGATCATGTCCGCGAGATCGCCCTGCTGCCGGCGCACGCCGTTGACGTCGAGCCAGATCTTGCCGCGCGTCAGGTGTCCTGACCGCCGCGACCGGATGGATCGGGCCGATCGGCGCCGCATCGCGCGAACGATTTGCCGATGTCCCACGGCCGCTTCTTCTCGCGCATGTCGTTCTGCAGATCGCGGCGGGTCATGTCGAGACCCGACCGCATAGCCCCAGACGATCGCGAGCGCGCGCGGCGGGTGCGAGCTTCACGCCGGCGGCGCCGATCGCCACGACCAGCTCGATTTCATGATGGAAGTTCTTCGTCGCCAGCGGATATCGGACGCGACCCACGGCAGGCGGCACGACCGGTACCACGGCGTCGGCCGACTTGGTGAAGAAGAACGGCGGCTCCTTGCTCGCATCGCCGCCCATCTCCTTCGCATGCTCGGCGTAGTTGCGGCCGACGCAGTAGATGTGGCGCACCGGAAAGCGGCTCGGCGCCGCCGGCGATCGGCACGCGGGAACTTCCCAGGCTGGCGGAGCTGTGGTCATGGCATCCTTTCGAGGTTATGTCTCGGCGTCCGGCTGTCGCGCCGGCGCCGCGTTCGCGAACGCCGGCAATGCCGCGCACGCCGCCTCGATGCGCAACAGCGTCGGATACGGCGCGAGATCGAGCTCGACGCGCCGCGCATTGGCGAGCTGCGGCACGAGGCAGATGTCGGCGAGCGTCGGCGCGCCGCCATGGCAGAACGTTCCGGTCGCCGCGCTCGCGGGCGAGCTGCGTCTCGATTGCCTCGAGACCCACATCGCACCAGTAGCGGCACCAGCCGTTCTTCTGCGCCTCGGTCGCGCCCAGCGTGCCGGTCAGGTAATTCAGCACACGCAGGTTGTTGAGCGGGTGGATGTCGCAGGCGATCGCGAGCGCGAGCGAGCGCACGCGGGCGCGACCGGCGGCGTCCGCCGGCAGCAGCGGCGGCTGCGGGGACGTCTCGTCGAGCCACTCGATGATGGCGAGCGACTGGGTCATCACGTCGCCGTTGTCGGCGACGAGCGTCGGCACGAGCCCCTGCGGATTCAGCGCCAGGTAGTCGTCGTCGCGCTGCGCCCCGCGGCGCAGATGAACGAAGGCGCGCTCCGGGGCGAGACCTTTGAGGTTGAGCGCGATCCGGACGCGATACGCCGCCGACGAGCGGAAGTAGTCGTAGAGCTTCATGCCTCAGTGCCGGCGTTCATCTCAGGAGAACGCCGCGATGCCCGTCTGTGCGCGACCGAGGATCAGCGCGTGGACGTCGTGCGTGCCTTCGTACGTATTGACGGTCTCGAGGTTCAGCAGGTGCCGGATCACGTGGAACTCGTCGACGATGCCGTTGCCGCCGTGCATGTCGCGCGCCATCCGCGCGATCTCGAGCGCCTTGCCGCAGGAATTGCGCTTCATGATCGACGTGATCTCCGGCGCCGCCTTGCCTTCGTCCTTCATCCGGCCGAGGCGCAGGCAGCCCTGCAGCCCGAGCGTGATCTCGGTCTGCATGTCGGCGAGCTTTTTCTGGATGAGCTGGTTCGCGGCGAGCGGGCGGCCGAACTGCTTGCGATCGAGCGTGTACTGGCGCGCGGCGTGCCAGCAGGCCTCCGCCGCGCCCAGCGCGCCCCACGCGATGCCGTAGCGCGCGCTGTTGAGGCAGCCGAACGGGCCCGGCGAGGCCCTTGCACGTTCGGCAGCAGGTGGTCGGCCGGAACGGGCACGTCGTCCATCACGATCTCGCCGGTGACCGACGTGCGCAGGCTGAACTTGCCCTCGATCTTCGGCGCGGACAGTCCCTTCATCCCCTTTTCGAGAATGAAGCCGCGGATCACGCCGTCGTCGGTCTTCGCCCAGACGACGAACACGTCGGCGATCGGCGAGTTCGAGATCCACATCTTGCTGCCGACGAGGCGATAGCCGCCGGGGCGGCGTGGGCGCGCGTGATCATCGAGCCCGGGTCGGAGCCGTGGTTGGGCTCGGTCAGCCCGAAGCAGCCGATCCATTCGCCCGACAGCGAGCTTCGGCAGGTATTTCTTGCGCTGCGCTTCCGATCCATAGGTAAAGATCGGAAACATCACGAGCGAGCTTTGCACGCTCATCATCGACCGGTAGCCGGAGTCCACGCGCTCGACTTCGCGGGCGATGAGGCCGTAGCAGACGTAGTTGAGCCCCGCGCCGCCATACTCGGTGGGAAGCGTCGCGCCCAGGAGCCCCAGCGCGCCCATTTCCGCGGAACACCGCCGGATCCGAGGTCTCGTGGCGGAATGCCTCGGTCACCCGCGGCAGGAGCTTCTCCTGCGCATAGGAGTGCGCCGCGTCGCGCACCATCCGCTCCTCCTCGGTGAGCTGGTCGTCGAGCAGGAGGGGATCGTCCCAGACGAACTTCGTCTTGGGCGCCGGTTTGACACGCTCGGGGGCATTCATGCAGGAACTCCAGGTCGCGGCGGGCAAGTCCGGTGGATGAATCGATCTCGCGCTGGGACGCAACGTACGTCCCAAAGGTGCCCGACTCGATATTATCGCGCGCCCGCCCTGCGGATGCCAGTTCCGGGCCGCCCGGTTCCGGTCGCCGGCGGTCATTGCGCTCTCTGGCGCAGCTTTGCCCCGCTGCAGCTTGCCGGTCTCCGTCCGCGGCAGCTCCGGCAGATATTCGATCGCGCGGGGGTACTTGTACGGAGCGATGGTCTGCTTGACATGATCCTGCAGTTCGCGCGTCGTCTCGGCATCCGCGGCGACGCCCGGTTTCAGCACGACGAACGCCTTGACGATCTGCCCGCGCTCTTCATCCGGCACACCGACGACGCCGCATTCGGCAACGGCAGGATGCAGCAGCAGCGCCGCCTCGACCTCCGGCCCGGCGATGTTGTAGCCGGCGCTGACGATCATGTCGTCGGTGCGGGCCTGATAGACGAAATCGCCGTCGGCGTCGACGAGATAAGCGTCGCCGGTGTAGTTCCAGCCGCCTTTGACATAGGTCGACTGCCGTTCGTCCGCAAGGTAACGGCAGCCGGTGGGCCCCTTCACGGCGAGGAGGCCGACCTCTCCGGGCGGCACCGGGTTCCCGACGGCGTCCATCACGCAGGCGACGTAGCCCGGGATCGGCCGGCCGGTCGCGCCGGGCTTGGCGTGCGCCTCGTCGTGCGAGATGAAGATGTGGAACATCTCGGTCGCGCCGATGCCGTCGATGATCTCGATGCCGGTCGCCTCCTTCCACAGCTGTCGCGTCGAAGCCGGCAGCGCTTCGCCCGCGGAGACGCACTTCGCGAGCGACGACAGGTCGTGCGCGTCCGTTTCGCGCCGCCATCGCGCGATACGACGTCGGCGCCGTGACCAGCACGCTGACGCGATGCCGGGCGATGGCCGGCAACAGGGACTCGGGCGCCGGCCTCTCGATCAAGCAGCGTCGCGGCGCCGATCGACAGCGGGAAGAGGAGGAGGCCGCCGAGGCCGAACGTGAACGCGAGCGGCGGGCTGCCGGTGAAAAGATCGTCGGGCGACGCGCGCAGCGTCGAGCGCGGCCAGCAGTCGCATGCCGCCATCACGTCGCGGTGAAAGTGCATCGTTCCTTTCGGCTTGCCCGTCGTGCCCGAGGTGAACGCGATGAGCGCCGTGTCGTCGGCCGCCGTATCGACGTTGGCGAACGTCGACGGCTTCGCTGCAGCGAGCGCGTCGAGGCCGTCGGCCGCCTCCGTGCCGAACGTCGCCACGGTTTGGAGCATCGGGACAGTCCGGACGGGCCGCCTCGAGCTCGGCGGCGAGGCGGTGGTCGCAAAGCGCATGCGAAATCCGTGCCTTGGTGACGATGGCGGTGAGCTCCCTGGCCCGCAACAGCGGCATCGTGCCGACCGCGATGCCGCCCGCCTTCAGCACGGCGAACCAGCACGCCGCATGCATGCGGACTGTTCGGCGCGCGCAGCAGCACGCGATTGCCGGGGACGAGCCCGAGATCCTCGGTGAGCACGCGCGCGATCCGATTGGCGTGCGCGAGGAGATCGGCGTAGGTCCAGCGGAGCCCGTCCGGCGCGGCGATCGGCGAGCCTATCGCCCCAGCCGCGCTCGACGGCGCGGTCGAGGAGCATCGTCGCGGCATTCATGCGCTCCGGATAGTGGAGCTCCGGCAACAGCAGGAAACTCCGGCCATTGGTCGCGCGGCGGCAGGTTGTCCCGCGCAAACGTGTCGACATGCGCCGAGTAAGGCATTGGCCTCTTCCCGATTCAGCGCCGCAGGAGCTCGCGCGCGACGACGAGCTTCTGCACGTCCGTCGCGCCCTCGTAGATGCGCAGCGCGCGGATCTCGCGGTACAGCCGCTCGACCGTCTGCCCGCGCGTCACGCCGAGCGCGCCGAACATCTGCACTGCCGCGTCGATGACTTGCTGCGCGGATTCGGTGGCCGTCCATTTCGCCATCGCCGCCTCCTTGGTCGTGCGCGCACCCTTGACGTCGCGCAGCCACGCGGCCCGATACGTGAGCAGCGCCGCCGCGTCGATCGCCACCGCCATCTCGGCGAGCTTCGCCTGCGCGAGCTGCAAATCGGCGAGCATGCCGCCGAACATCGATCGTTGCCGCGCGCATGCCGCAGCGCCTCGTCGGCCGCGCGCCGCGCGAAGCCGACTGCCGCGGCGGCGACGGAGGCGCGAAAGATGTCGAGCGTGCGCATCGCGAGCTTGAAGCCTTCGCCCTCGGCGCCGAGCAGCGCGTCGTCGCGGCACGCGGCAACCGCGAACTCGAGCCGCGCGAGCGGATGCGGCGCGATCACGTCGATGCGCTCGGCCACCGTCAAGCCCGCGGCGTCGCGCCGGCACGACGAACGCCGAGATGCCGCGCGCGCCCGTCGCCTCGCCCGTGCGCGCGAACACACAGTAGAAATCGGCGATGCCGCCGTTCGAGATCCACGTCTTGCAGCCGTCGAGCACCCAGTCGCCGCCGTCGCGCACGGCGCGCGTCGTCATCGCCGCGACGTCGGAGCCGGCGGCGGGCTCCGACAGCGCGAACGCGGCGATCGCCTTGCCCTGCTGCCACGGCCGGCAGCCAGCGCGCCTTCTGCGCTTCGCTGCCCGCGAGCGTGATCGCGCCGCTGCCGAGGCCCTGCAGCGCGAACGCGAAGTCGGCGAGGCCGTCGTGGTAGGCGAGCGTCTCGCGCACGACGCAAAGCGCGCGCGAGTCGAGCGCGGGGAGCGCGCCGCCGTGCGACGCCGGAACGCAATGGCGCAGGAAGCCCGCCGCTGCCGAGCGCGCGCACAAGGCGCGCGGCAGCTCGCGTCGACGTCGGCGTGATCCACGTCGCGCGAGCGACGTCGCCGCCCATGCGCCGACCTCCGCCGCGAGCGCGCGGTGGGAGTCGGCGAAGAACGGCCAGTCGAGATGCGACCGGTCGATGCTAGTTCCCCTCGAACTTCGGCTTCTGCTTGGCGACGAACGCGTCGTACGCGCGGCGAAAGTCGGCGGTTTGCATGCAGATCGCCTGCGCTTGCGCCTCCGCCTCGATCGCGGCGTCGAGGTCCATCGCCCACTCCTGGTGCAGGAGCTTCTTCGTCATGCCGTGCGCGAACGTCGGACCCTCGGCGAGCGATCGCGCGAGCGTCCTGCGCCGCGGCGAGCAGCGCGTCCGCCGGAACCACGCGGCTGAAGTAGCCCCAGGCGGCGCCCTCGTCCGCCGTCATCGCGCGGCCCGGTGTAGAGGAGTTCCGAGGCGCGTCCCTGGCCGATCATCCGCGGCAGCAGCGTGCACGCGCCCATGTCGCAGCCCGCAAGCCCGACGCGCACGAACAGGAACGCCGTGCGCGCCGACGGCGTCCCGAGCCGGAAATCGGACGCGAGCGCGATCATCGCGCCGGCGCCGGCGCACACGCCGTCGACCGCCGCGACGATCGGCTGCGGGCAGTGCCGCATCGCCTTCACGAGGTCGCCCGTCATCCGGGTGAACGCGAGGAGCTCCGGCATCGTCATCCGCGTCAGCGGGCCGATGATCTCGTGGACGTCGCCGCCGGAGCAGAAGTTGCCGCCGGCCCCGCGAAGCACGACCGCCTTGACGTCGCTCGCGTACGTCAAGCGCGCGAAAGAGGTCGCGCAGCTCCGCGTACGAATCGAAGGTCAGCGGATTCTTCTTGTCGGGACGATCGAGCGTGATCGTCGCCACGCGCGCCTCGGCGTCGACCTCCCAGCGGAAATGGGTCGCGCGGTGGTCGCGGAACGCTCAGGTGCTCGGCCATGATACGCTTCGCGCGTGTTCTGCCTCGCCGGCGCTCATGCGCGCTTCTCCTTCGAGGCTCGGCTGCCGCGGCGTCGCGTTCGCGGATCGTCGTCTTGAGCCGGCCCAGCAATGCATAGAGCCGGTCGCGCTCCGCGCGGGTCAAGCCCGACAGCAGGTCCTCGACCCAGCGCTCGTGCTCCGCCGCCATGGTATCGAACGCGCGCTTGCCTTTGGGCGTGAGCTGCACGGCGTACGCGCGCCGGTCGCCGGGAATCGGCTCGCGCCGGACGAGACCCTTCGGCGACGAGCTGGTCGGTGATGCCCGTGACGTTGCCGCCGGTCACCATCAGGCGGCGCGACAGCTCGCCCATCTTGAGCCCCTTCGGATTGCGCTCGAGCTGCGCCATCGAGGTCGAAGCGCGGCAGCGTCGTCGCGAAGCGCTCGCGCAGCCGCGCGCGCGCACCCTGCCCTCGATCGTCAGCGTGCAGGTGAGGAGCCGCAGCCAGAGCCGCAGCGTCTCGTGATGATCGTCGTGGACGCGCGACTCGGCATCGGCTGCGGCGGAGATGCGCCCAGCGGTTCCCAACGCGCGCTTCCCGGTTCTTTGCGATCTGAATATCTTAGGCCTCAAATAAATTCCGTCAAGCATCCGCTGCGCAGTCGGGCACGCGGATGGCGCCATCCGGCAGAGGTGCTTGCAGGCCATGCGCGCGATTCCCGCAGAACCGTCGCGGCCGTACCAAGCTCGCGCGACGGACATCCGCGATCCCTCGCAAGCCATGCCACGCCGCGAAACACGACCTGCAACGGCCGATCCCGGCTTGCGGCGCGCGCGTTGCCTGCTGGCGCACGCGCGGCTTCACGCTCGTCGAGAGCTCGTCATTGCGCTCGGGATCGCCGCGCTTGCTCGCCGCGGCTGGCCGCACCGGCCTTCCAGGACTGGCTCAGGCGCCTACGAGCTCGCGAACCACGCAAGGCATCTTGCCGAAACGCATGACGCGAGCGCGCACCGAAGCCATCCGCCGCGGCTCATCGCGTCAACCTCTGCAAGTCGCCCGATCAGCGAGCAATGCGCCGATCCGGGAAGCTGGGAGGGCGGCTTCGTGATGTTCGTCGACGTCAATCATGACGGTCGCATCGATGCCGGCGAGCCGGTGCTCGGAATCGAAGGTCGCGCGCCGCCGGGCATCACGATTACCGCCAACCGGCCGCTCGACGACTACGTGTCCTACACGAGCATCGGCCACGCGCGCATGCTGAACGGCGCGCTGCAGATGGGCACGTTCACGGTTTGCCAGCCGCGGCCAGCGCGCGCTGCACGTGGTTCTCGCCAACAGCGGCCGCGTGCGCACGGAGCAGGACGGCCGTCGTCTGTCCGTGACTCGTCCGGATGGCGGTTTATCGGAGCCGCGCGAATCCCGGACAGCGACGCGACGGCGTCGCTGCGACGGCCGTCGCCGAAGAATGCCAATGTCATCGCCTCGGGTGCCTTTGCGGCAAACCATGACGGTAAGCCGGTCTCCGTCCGTTCTCGCAGGGGGCCCGTTAGTCGGGACCGTTTGCCGAGAGCGACATGGCCGCCCTAGCATACCGCCGACCGGGAAAGGAATCACGATGACATCGCTCCGCCGCACGAAGCGCAGCCGTCGCCGGATTCACGCTGATCGAAGTCATGATCACGGTGGCCGTGGTCGCCATCCTCGCGGCGGTCGCTCTGCCGAGCTACTTCGACTACATCACGCGCAGCCGGCATCGTCGAAGCGAGAGACCAATCTCGCGGACATGCGCACGCGGCTCGAGCAATACTTCCTCGACAACCGGGCTTATCCCGCAGCGTGCGTTGCCTGGCGACAGCACCGCGCCGCGGCGACGCAACATCAGTCTGCCCGGCAAGCCAGAAATACTTCAACTGTGACCTGCAGCACCGTGACGCGCCACCGACCTACACCGTCACCGCCACCGGCGTCGGCAGCATGGCACGACTTCGTCTACACCGTCGAACGAGACAGAACGTCGCGCACGACCACCGGCACGTGCCGGCTGGTCGGCATGAGCCGGCCATCTGCTGGGTCAGCAAGAAGAGCGGGGACTGCTGACGTGATGGCAGCGCGCCGCGCATGCGCGGGCTTCACGCTGATCGAGCTCATGGTCGCGCTCGCGATCGCCGCGCTGCTCCTGCTGATCGGCCTGCCGTCGTTCACCACGTTCCTGCGCAACAGCGAGATCCGGTCGACGTCCGAATCGCTCGTCAACGGGCTGCGCGCGGCCACGGCCGAGGCGGCGAACCGCAAAATCAGACGGTCACGTTCACCCTCGCGAGCGGCGACGAGCGCCGAGCTGGACGATTCTGGGTGCTGGACGACGACGGCTGTCACGCAGAACCGATGCTCGCCAGAGCTACGTCGAAGAAGGAAGCCGGGTCGAACTCGAAGATCACGCTCACGCCCGCCGGCAAGCTCACGGTCATGTTTCAACGGCCTCGGCCGGGTCGTCATCGACCCGGCGAACCCCGACGACCACATCCGCCGAATCGACATCGATTCCATCGTGGCCGGCGAAGCCCGGCCGCTGCGGATCATCGTCGACGATCCGATCCGCCGGTAGCCGGACGACCGCGCGGGCTGCGGTTGTGCGACCCCGATCCCGCGCTCGCCGCGCTGATCCTCCCGATCCAGGGCCTGCTGACATGAAATCCCGTCCGACGTATCCGCGCGCCGCGCTTCGCCGCCAGATCCGGCAGCTACCTGCTCGAAGGCGCTGATCGCGATCCTCATCTTCTCGTTCGGCATCCTCGGCCTGATCGGCCTCCTCGGCAGCTCGATCCGCATCACCAACGACGCCCGGTATCGCACCGAAGCGGCGAACCTCGCCGAGCGCGATGATCGCCGACATGTGGACGATGACCGCCGCCGCAGATGGATGCGCAATTCGGCCCGGGCGGCGCGAAGCTCGCGGAATGGCAGGACGAAGGCCGCTGAGCTTGCTGCCGCTCGTCCGCGGCCAATCCGCCCACGGTCGATCTCGCGCAGCCCGGCCTGTCGCCGCAGAGCCGGACCGTCGTCGTCACCGTGTACTGGAAGCTCCCTGGCGAAGCGGAGACTGCATCAGCACCTGATGACGCGCCCAGATCGGGAAGAATCCCCATGAACGCCCGTGCCGCATGGTCTTGCGCGCGCGGCGAGCGCGGCGTCGGCCTGATGGAAGTCATGATCAGCATCGTCATCGGCATGCTGCTCGTGCTCGTCATCTACCAGGTCTACGAGATCAGCGAGAGCCAGAAGCGCACGATCACCGCCGGCAGCGACGCCCAGCAGAACGCGAGCTACGGCCTGTTCATGTGCTCGGGCCGCGATATTTCGATGGCCGGCAACGGCATCGCGTCGACGGCCGTCAGCTCTCGACCAGTGCGCGATGCTGCGTCCGATTCCCGTCCTGATCGACGCCCGGCGCGAGCGACAACGATCCCGACACGATCACCGTGCTCTACGGCGGTTCGAGCTCGCTGGCGACGCCGGTTCCGTTCCGGGCACGCCGCGACCAGCGCGCAGCCGTACGTCGTCGCCGGGCCGGGTGGGCTTCAGCGCGCATCGACCGATGACGCAGACCGATCTGATCGCGGCGGCCAGGGACGCACATCTGCACGTTGTCGCGATTGTCAGCCGGCGGAATCAGCGGTCAGTCCGCAGCCACCGGCGATCGCGACGATTTCGCACACGCCCCATCGCCGGCAACATGGGCGCAACGTACACTCGGCACCGCGGTGCTCGTCAATCTGGGCCCGGCGGCGTCGATGGGGCGCATCGCATACACGGTCGACACGACCGGCCACGTGCTGCGCACGCAGAACCTGCTGCCGACCGCCGCGGCTCGTGAGTCCCAGCCCCGTCATCAACGACGTCGTCAACCTGAAGGCGCAGTACGGCGTCGACGCCAACTGCGACGGAGTGCTGACGTCTGGCGGGATGCCGACGGGCCCGTGGTCGTTTGCCAACGTGCAGGCGCTGCCGCTCCTGCCGCTGCGCAGCTGTGCGTTGCGGGCGTGCCTTCGCTGCGGCAGATCCAGGCCGTGCGCATCGCGATCGTCACGCGCAGCTCGCAATTCGAAAAGGAGGTCGTGACGCCGCGCGTTGCCTCTCGCGATGCCGGCGGGAAAGCTCGGTGTTCTGCGATCCCGCCCTGACATGCGCCGTAGCGACGATCTGAACGCCGACGACCAGCACTACCGCTACAAGGTGCTCGAAACCGCCGTTCCCCTTCGCAACGCACTGTGGAACGAACAATGAACACCGTCGTCTCGTCTCGCGTCCGCGCGAGCACCCTGCCCGTCACCTTCGCTGGCAGGCAGCGCGGCGTCGTGATGTTCATCGCGCTCCTGGTGATGGTCGCGCTGAGCCTGGCGGGCATCGCCCTGATCCGGTCGGCCGATACGGCCACGATCGTTTCCGGCAATCTCGCGTTCAAGCAGGCCGCGGTCTATGCCGTCGACCGCAGTGTCGAGCAGGCGGTCGCAGGCGCTGTTCGACCCGGTAGCCGCTCCTGCACGCCAGGTCCCGGTGATCGTCGACAGGACGGCCGGACCGTCCTCGCGCAGAACTACTACGCCTGCGTGCGGAATGCGGCGGGCACTGGGGTTGCTGCCGCCGCGCCAACAGCTCCGATCCCCGAAATTCCGGCGGCGCTGACCCAAGCCGCCGCGCAGCCTTCATGGCCGCGGCCGACCCAACCGCCGTGGTCCCCGACGACGCAGCGCCGGCAACAAGAGCCTACTACGTGATCGAACGCATGTGCGCCAGCGCCGAGTCCTCGCGGTGGGCAGCAACTGCAATTCTGTCCGGCACCGCGCTGGGGCGCCGACGCGGGAACGCAACACTACGAGGGCATCGTCCGTCCGGGTGACGCCTTCTATCGCGTCACGGTTCGGGTCGACGGTCCACGCAATACGGTGGCTTATGCGCGAAGCGATCCTTCAGCCAGCGTAGCGCGGCATCCCAGTTTCGCCGGTGGAGCAGCACCATGACATCGCCCCGTCCGTCCGCACTCAGGGAGATGCGCGCAGCCATCGTTGGCGCCGCTCTGGTGCTCCAGCCGCTGGGCGCCTACGCGGCGGCAACCACTTCGTCGCCCCTCGCCGAGAATCCGCTGCGGGGCGCATCAGTCCGCGTCAAGCCGAACATCATGTTCACGGTCGACGCGACTCCGCCGAGTATGGACTGACGAGTACACGCCAGGACGGAGTCGGCCGAGGCGGCTCGTCCTCGCATTATCTTTGCCTTAATCTACTGCCGGGACGGTAACACTGGTCAGCCCCTTGGCTCTGACCCGACTCCGCCCTGCTTAGCTTGCGGCGACGTCGGCCTCTGTTCCCCAAAGGCAGTACGATCCCCCCACTCCAGCGCCGATTTCCAGCGGGCAGTACCTGCTGGAAGCGCAAGGACTGGCTACCGGCGCGGGAAGGCATTCGACGAGTACCGACCTTCCCTATGAGAGCGCGAGCCCGGGAACCTGGACCAGCGTGTACGTCGACGGCTGCGCGGGTTACCCGGGGACAAATTCCGGGGACCACCCGATCTCGCGACCGGTTACCCCTGACTACGGCGCGGTGCAACATCAATGCAGCAAGCCCGCCGAGCGCGGCGGATCTTGCAACGCGCGACCGTCGCGGGATCGGAGTACGGTTCAATCTGCCGGCTCAATGGCCGCTCCTGCGGCCTACACCTCGATCTGCGCCGCGTCGATTGATTGGCGGGTGCCCGCGGTAACGGCCGGGTACAACTATCCGAACCGATTCAGCGTCACCTCCGGCACGCCATTCACAACCGACGCGACGACATGTCCTGTTGCCGCCGACCCCCTCGTTGCGTTTTCAAGACCCGCGTCACCGTCTTCCGGCAATCCGTACTACTACACGATCTCCGGGATCCAGTACTGCTCTCAACCATGAATGGCGGCCATTGGGGCATTGGCACGTGCACGAATAGCCTGGGATCAGACGACCTACAAAGCGGTCCAGTACGGCACCAATCCGGGATTCTTGACCCAGCCGCTTCACGCGGGTCGACATCGCACCGAGCCGGCTTTTCCGTGAACGGGAGCCGTCACTCGCCACCGACCCCGAGCGGCAGCGCGAGCCACTTCGCAAGCTGATGGCCAGCCTCGCCAAGTGGTACGCCGTTCGACCGCACCGCCTCCTCGCGATGAAGACCGCGGCTGGCAGGGCGTTTGCGGCGCTGAACCAGGACAACGCGCGTGTCGGCTTCCACACGCTCGGGGAAAATGCCACGCTGTTCCAGAACGTGGACTTTCACCACGGCCCAGAAAACCGCGTGGTTCACCAAGCTCTATGCGGTCACCCCACCTGCGGATTCAAACGCCGCTGCCCGGATGCCGTGTTTCGCATCGGCGAATATTTCAGGACCGGAGTGCCACTCAAGGCCCGGCCGGCGCAAACCGACTCCGCTGGATCCCGCCACCGGCCAACGTCAGATGAACTTCCACCTGGGCTGGCAACCGACGGCTACTGAACTGCCACTGAGCGCCGGCAAGCGTCGGCGACACAGGACTCAGACCGTCCCCGAGCCTCGCCCGGCCCCATCGCAGGGCTTCAACGCCGGGAAGCCCGTTTCCATCAGACCTCTATTTCGAGGGGGCCCGTCCCCAGCACCAACAAGCCTCGCCGGATCTGGCGATGAAATACTGGATCACCGATCCTGCGCGCCCTGCCCGACAGAGTGCCCGCCCCGGTTGCCCCCGTGGCAGCACCTGACGCTCTACGGTGTTTCGGATCGGCCGTCGCAGCGTCGCGGGAATATCTGCCCGCTTGCCTCGATAGACGATCACCAGTCCCGGGCAACCCGACCGCGACTCCCTCCCATCCCTCCGCGTCCCGCCAAGCTGACCGGCCGGTAGCCGTCCGCCGCGTGTGATCCGGAATCGATCGACGACTCTGCACGCCGCGCCCAACAGCCGCGGCAAGTTTTTCAACGCCGCCAATCCGCAGGAACTGGGCCAATAGCATCGTCAGCGTTGAACGACTTCACCGGCCCTAACGGTACCGGCACCGGCGTGGGATCGCCGGCGCAACGGCAACCGGTGTTGGCTACCTGACGAGCTACGATTCCACGTGGGCGGGTGACGTCAAGAAGTACGCACTCGACGCCAGAACCGGCGCATATACCGGTGAACGCCGCCGGCAATCCGCCTCAACGCTGCCGCTGTGGTCGGCCCAGCCACAGCTCGACACGCAGGTGATCGGCTCGGGTTGGGATACGAACCGCCGGATCGTGCACACATCAACGATTCCGGCGCTCGGCGTCCCATTTCGTCTCGGGAGCACTTCTCCGGCAGAGCATCGCTCACCGCTTGATGGCCTGGTGCCGCTGCGCGAACCGAAGACGCCGGATGCGGTGCTCAACTATTCCCGCGGCGACAAGACGAACGAAGCGTGCTGGACAAAGCTTCCGCGTGCGCCACGCACGCGCCTGGCGATATCGCCCACCCGGCGCGGTGGCGGTGGCGCGCCCAGAGAGCCTCACAGCGACCCCGGCAATGGCTGCCAGATGTTGCCGCGCGCGAGTCGGCAGTGCCGAACGCGTCCCGCTCCCGCACCCGCTCTTCCCGTCTACGTCGGCGCCAACCGACGGCAGCTAGATGCACGCGTTCAACGATCCAACGGGTTGTCGAGCAGCACTGGATCCGGCTTGTGTGGGACGCCATGAAACCGGGCGTACGTTCCGAAGGTCTCTTCAACGGCGGCGATCCAAACGATACCGCCCACACTCCCGACCCGATGTTCCAACTTGCCGCCCTGAGCTTCAATTCCGGGGTTACGATCAGATGCTCGCGAGGGCTGGTGCCGTCTCTGACGCCGTAACGCGACGCCGCGCATTTGGGACATCGACTTCGCGAACACCAATAGGCCTCACGCCGCCGACTGCGGGCAATCGATTGGCGGACGATGTGGTCCGGCGGGCTCGCGCTGGAGGTCGCGCCGTGGTATAGCGCTCGATGTCACCAACCCGGTTCTGCGCACGGGGGTGTGCGCCGACGGACACCGAGGCAACCGCCGCCTCGAGAAGTGTTGTGGAGTTTACGGAGATGAATCTCGGCTACGTCTCTCGACGCGCCCACTCGTCAAAACGCGAGCCTACGGCTGGGTGGTGCTGCTGCGTCCGGATACGACAATCCTGGCGGCAAGGCTTCCCGTATGTCCTCAACCTCGACGACGGGGCAGGCTCGTGCATCCGACGTTCGGCAAGATAGCGCTCCCCGGCGACACCGGGTCCGACGCCAGACCAACCGGCCTTTCCACCGTCCGCGCGTTCACGAGCAGCCGTAAGGATCCGGTACGTGCTGCAGGCGTACAGCGGCGATCTCGACCTGTAACGTTCGGCGCTTCGACCTTCCAGCGCGGTCGTGAGCGATTGAAGGCTGAGCTCATTGCGACGCTGACGGACGGCACCAATCGACAACCCATCACCACCGGCGTCCGAATCGAAATCGACCAGAACAATCAACGTCGGATCGCTACCTGTTCATCGGCACCGGCAAGCTGCTCGGTCCGAATGATATCGCTGGACGCCCGGTCACCAACTCGCTCTACGTGATCCGCGACGGCACCCGGGACCGCGGCGGCGACCGGCGCCCGCGACGCTCCTATTCGCGCACCGACCTCAACGGATCGATCGACTTGCATCGGAACGCTCGGCGAGCACCTGTTTGATCGGCGTCCGCAACGGGCCGCGGCTGGTACCAGGACGCGAGCGATCGGTCGCAGAAGATCAGCAGCGACGTTTTTGCGGACGTGCAGACAGTCGTCTATTCGTTCTCCAAGCCACAGACCGAGCGACCCATGCCTCGGTTCGCTGAGCGTCGACTCTCTTCGCGCGCGACTTCACGACCGGCAACTCGGGATGCTGCAGGACCAGGGCGGCACGCATCCAGGGCGGGCATCGATGTCGGCGAAGGCGTCGCCGGAATCCAGCTCATCCAGAGCCAGAGTGGAGACGTGCGCCTTCAAGTCACCAACGTTCAAGCCCGTCCCCGGCGGCCTGGGCCATGGTCTTCAGCTTCGGCGTCAGGCTCACGGCGGCCCGAGCAACAAGCACCGACTGTCGTGGCGGCTGATCAACAGAGACTTAGCGCGCTCATGCGCCTCCCGGTTGTGCCCCGCTTCTGACCCTGCGGCCATTCGGACGGTGGTACTGCGGGACGGTGTGGTACTGCGGGACGCAGGAATTGCGGACGCAGTGTAATGGTGGCGTCCCTCAGCCAGCGTATCTCACCTTCAAAAAAAAGAACCCCCGGCAGCGCGTGGGGTTCGAACCAATATCAGAGGCGCAAATTCGGTAACTTAGCCCGGCTTGCGGCGGCGTGAAAAGCCGAGTCCGGCGAGGCCAAGCCCCAACAGCGCCAGCGCGGTGGTCTGGGAACCTCTGCCACCACCACCCGCGTGCCCGTCAGGTCGAACGCCAGGTCAGCTTCCGCGGCAATTGGGACATGTGTGCCTGAAACGATCCGACGCAGATCGTTTGGCCCATTTCCCGTCTCCCAGAACCAGCTCGCGGAAACGCAAGCGTCGGGACGACGGGACAGCCACCAGCGTGTTCCGGCCGCTGCATTGAAGGAACTCGTCAGGGTCGACGCTATAATCGAAGCAGGTAGAGGCCAAACCGGCGGCACAGCCATGCGGGGCTGGTTTGCCACCGCCCCGCAAAGGCTTGAGGCCCCGCAGCGGCTGCCCTGGCCGACCCGCATTGTCGTTCCAGGAACTGGAACATCGCGAATTCGCGTGAGATTTGAGAGCCTTCAGCTGCCAGACACTAAAACGCCATGCCAATGCACATCGGTGACCGTCGCGCTCTACTCGAAGCGAAGGCGTAGAAGTCGTCGCGTGGCCGTCGACGGAATGCCGACTTTGTGAGCTGAAACCCGTTAAGCAAGATTCTCCCAAGCCGCTGGCTATAGATGACCGGAGCGGCCTGGACTGGAGGCCGAAGCGACGCCGATGGGCCAACAGCGCCAGCAAGCGCGCGCCGGACATGTACGCCTTGTTGCGATACGTGCTCATTTGGCTTGACATGTTCTCTCCGCACCGGACTTGGCCAGCGCGTCGACCAAAAGCATGAAACGTGCCCTCGCTTCGTAACTTGATGGTTTATCTGCACCTTTTTGTGCCGCATGCGCCCGTGGTGAACCGACTGTAATGATTTTCGACAGAGGCTTCGGAATGGTTTCCGTATCCAGGGTACAGCTAAGGCGTAGCAAGGTGAGCGGCTCTTGCCACGCCGACGCCAGCCGACCCCATTTAAAAGAATCCAGTAGATCGCAGCAAGAATCATGGCATAAAACACATTACGCTCAAGATCAATAGCTTGGGATACGGTCGGTAGGCCAACGAGGATGATTGTAAGGTTTCTCGACGCTTTTCCAGGTCGGCGCCGACTTTATCCTCTCGAAGTCCCGTGCGACGACGAAGAACAGGAGACAATCCTCCCATGGACACTGCCCCCAAATGGAAATTTCACGGCGTTCGCGTCGTGCACGCCGAACGAGCTCGACACCAACACGGCGCAGACGCCCGGCATGAACCGCGCCGCGGCGATCACGCACGCCCGTGCCGGCGCGGAGAAGCTCTGGGCCGGCACCGTCGTGATCCATCCGAAGGCGAAGACCGGCGCGCACCACCACGGCGCCGGTCGAAAGCGTCATCTACGTCGTAAGCGGTCGCGCGCAGGATGCGCTGGGGCGAAAAACTCGAATTCATGGCCGAGGCCGGGCCCGGCGATTTCATCTTCATCCCGCCCTACGTGCCGCACCAGGAAATCAACGCGAACGACGATGAGCCGCTGTCATGCGTGCTCGTGCGCAGCGGACAGGAGCCGGTGGTCGTGAACCTGGACCATCCCCGTCGGTCGAAGCACCGAGGAAGTGCATTGGGTGGACAACCTCCACCCCAAGCCGAGCCCGTAGGCCATTCCTCGCGCTCTGGTCGCGCGGCGTCAGCGTCGTTGGAAACGCTAGCAAGCCTCTCGACGTACCGCGCGACGAGGTCCACCTCCAGATTCACGCTTGCCACCGGGCTCGAGATCGGCGAGCGTGGTCACCGCCAGCGTGTGCGGAATCAGGTTCACGTGTGAAACGCGCGCCATCGACGCTGTTCACCGTCAGGCTCACGCCATGCACGGCGATCGATCCTTTCGCCGCGATGAAGCGCGCGAGCTCGGCCGGCGCCTCGATCTCGAGCGAGAAGCTGCCTCCGGCATCACCGGCGACCGCGGCAAAACGCGTCACGGTGCCCACGCCGTCGACATGCCCGGCTGACGAGGTGACCGCCGAGCCGGTCGGCCAGACGCAACGCCAGTTCCACGTTGACGTCGCCGACGCGATCGAGCCCGCGTCGTGCAGGCAAGCGTTGCCGCCGACACGTCGAACGTCAGCGTCGAGCCGTTGACCTCGACGATCGTCAGGCAGCAGCCGTTGACCGCGATGCTGTCGCCCACGGCAACGTCGGCGACATCGCGAATGCCGATGTCGACGCGCAATGCGCAGGCCGTCGCCTTGCGGCTCGACGGCGGCGATCCGTCCCACCGCCTGCACGATTCCGGTGAACATCAGGAACCTCCGCAACCGGTCCGCACGACGCGCGCCACGACGCGAAGGTCATCGCCGACGCGCGCGACGTCGCGGAGCGTCGAGCGCGACGCGGTCGGCAGAGACGGGCAAGGCCGTCGCGCCATTCGGCAATGCCGCGCGCCGGATCGCCCGAGCAGGCACGGGGCGAGATAGAGCAGGATCTCGTCGACCAGACCCGGCCGCGAGCAGCGCGCCGTTGAGCTTGCCGCCCGCCTCCACGTGCAGCTCGTTGATGCCGCGCGCGCCCAGCGCCTGCATCAGCGCAACGAAGATCGACGCGTCGATCGGCATTCGGCAGCGCCAGCACCTCGACGCCCGGCGGGCCATAGCGGATTGCGCTCGCCCGCCGTCACGATCAGCGCGTTGCCGCCCGCAAGCACCTGCGCCGACGGCGGCGTCTGCGCCGTGCCGATCGATGACGATGCGCTGCGGCTGCCGCGGCGTCGCCACCGCCCGGACCGTGAGCTGCGGATCGTCCTGCAGCACGGTGCCGATGCCGGTCAGGATCGCGCAGGCGCGCGCGCGCCAGCGATGGCCGTCGGCGCGCGCCGCCTCGCCGGTGATCCACTTCGACTCGCCGGAGACGAGCGCCGTGCGCCCGTCGAGGCTCGCCGCGACTTTCATCCGCACCCAGGGACGTCCGCGCGTCACCCGCGACACGAAGCCGATGTTGAGCTCGCGGGCCGCGCTCTCGAGCAGGCCGACGTCGACGGCAATGCCGGCGGCCGCGCAACCGCGCCGCACCGCCCGCCGCCTCCGGATTGGGATCGGCCATCGCCACGACGACGCGCGCCACGCCGGCGGCGATCACGGCTTCGGCGCACGGCGGCGTGCGGCCGGCGTGATTGCAGGGTTCGAGCGTCGCGTAGAGCGTCGCGCCGCGCGGATCGTGTCCCCGCGCCGCGCGCATCCGCGAGCGCGTTGACCTCGGCGTGCGCTGCGCCCGCGCGCTCGATGCCAGCCTTCGCCGATCACCTCGCCGTTCTCGACGATCACGCAGCCGACGCGCGGATTCGGCGTCGTCGTGTAGAGGCCGTTTTCGGCGAACGCGAGCGCGCGCGCCATGTGCGCGCGGTCGGCGTCGGAGAACGCGATCATCGGGAAATGCGCTCGCCGCGGCGGACTACTTGCGCACGCGCTTGCCCGGCGCCTCGACTTCCTTGAGCGCGTCCCGGAAGTCGGACACGTCCTGGAAACTGCGATAGACGGAGGCGAAGCGGATGTAGGCAACCTTGTCCAGCACGTAGAGCTCCTGCATCACCATCTCGCCGACCTGGCGCGACGGTATTTCGCGCTCGCCCAGCGCCAGCACCCGCGCGATCGACGCGGTCGACGGCCTGGTCGACGAATTCCGTCGGCACCGGGCGCTTGTGCAGCGCCCGCTGGAAGCCGTTGCGCACCTTGCATCACGTCGAAATCGGACCGCGTGCCGTTGGTCTTGACGACCTGCGGCAGCCGCAGCTCGACGGTTTCGTACGTGGTGAAGCGCTTCGTGCAGCTCGTGCACCGGCGGCGGCGGCGAATCGAGCCGCCGGGCTCCGAAACGCGCGAGTCGATGACCTGGGTATCGGTGTTGCCGCAGAACGGGCACTTCATCGCGACTCGAGGCCAGATCAGCCGTAGACCGGGAACTTGTGCGTCAGGGCGCGAACGCTGGCGCGCGCGTGCGCGAGCGCCGTTTCGTCGGCCGGCGCTTCGAGCACGTCGGCGATGAGATGCGCGAGCTCCTCGCTTTCGAGCTCGGTGAAGCCCCGCGTCGTGATCGCCGGACTGCCGAGCCGGATGCCGGAGGTGACGAACGGCTTCTCCGGATCGTTGGGAATCGCGTTCTTGTTGCACGGTGATGTGCGCCTTCGACAGCGCCGCCTCGGCGTCCTTGCCGGTGATCTTCTTGGCGCGCAGGTCGACCAGGAACATGTGGCTGTCGGTGCCGCCGGACACGATGCGCAGACCCGCGCTCCTGCAGCACCGTCGACAGCACGCGCGCATTGTCGAGCACCTGCTGCTGATAGTGCCGGAAGTCCTTGCCGAGCGCCTCGCCGAACGCGACGGCCTTCGCCGCGATCACGTGCATCAGCGGCCCGCCCTGCAGGCCCGGGAAGACGGCGGAGTTGACGGCCTTCTCCAGCTCGGCGTTGCCGAGGATCAGGCCGCCGCGCGGACCGCGCAGCGTCTTGTGCGTCGTGCTGGTGACGATAATCGGCGATGCCCACCGGCGACGGATACACGCCGGCGGCGATCAGGCCCGCGTAGTGCGCCATGTCCGACCATCAGGCGCGCGCCGACGCCGTCGGCGATCGCGCGAAAGCGCTTCCAGTCGATCACGCGCGAATAGGCCGACGCGCCGGCGATGATGAGCTTCGGCTTGTGCTTGTGCGCGAGGCGCTCCGCCGCGTCGTAGTCGATGAGCTCGGTTTCCGGATGGAGCGCCGTAGGCGACGACGTTGAACCACCGGCCGCTGAAGTTGACCGGCGAGCCGTGCGTCAGATGGCCGCCGTGGGGCAGGCTCATCCCGAGGATCGTGTCGCCGGGCTTGAGCGCGGCGAAGAACACGGCCTGGTTGGCCTGCGCACCGGAATGCGGCTGGACGTTGGCGAAATCGGCGTGGAAGAGCTTCTTCGCCCGGTCGATCGCGATCCGCTCGACGACGTCGACGTGTTCGCAGCCGCCGTAGTAGCGCTTGCCGGGATAGCCCTCCGCGTACTTGTTGGTGAGCTGCGAGCCCTGTGCCGCCAGCACGGCCGGGCTCGCGTAGTTCTCCGAGGCGATCAGCTCGATGTGATCTTCCTGCCGCCGGGTTCTCGGCGGCAATGGCGGCCCAGACGTCGGGATCGTCCTGGGCGACGGTGTGCGAACGATGGAACACGGTGGATCTCGGCGGAGGATGCGAGCCGGGATTCTAGCATCCGAGGCCCCGGGGGCTATCCGCCGGGCAGCGCGGGCTTGCCGTCTATAATCGCGGCACCCCGAAAGCGGACCGACCGACGCGAATCCACGCTGTCGACCGCGGAGGCTCCGCGTGAAATCCCTTCTTGCATTTTCCGGCTGGATGGACCGCATCGAGCGAGCGGATCGGGCACACGATCTACTGGCTGGTGCTCGCCGCGGTGCTCATCAGCTGCATCAACGCGGTGGTCCGCAAGGCGTTCAACTGGAGCTCGAACTCGCTGCTCGAGATCCAGTGGTACCTCTTCTCGGCCATCTTCCTGTTCTGCGCGGGATACACGCTGCTCACGAACCAGCACGTGCGGATCGACGTGATCTCCGGGCGGCTTTCGAAGCGCGCGCAGGCATGGATCGATATCCTCGGCACGCTGTTCTTCCTGTTGCCGATGGCGATCCTGATCATGTACCTGTCGTGGCCGGTGTTCGTCCAGGCGTACGAGCGGCACGAGGTCTCGACGAACGCCGGCGGGCTCATCATCTGGCCGGCGCGGCTCATGGTGCCGATCGGCTTCCTGCTGCTCGCGCCGCAGGGCATCTCGGAGCTCATCAAGCGCGTCGCGTTCCTCCAGGGGCTCATTCCGGATCCCAGCGAAAAGCAGCACGAGAAGACCGCCGAGGAGCTGCTGGCCGAGGAAATCCTGAAGGCGAGGGAGAAAGCATGAGATGCGCGGACGAAAGGAAGGCCGCATGACCGCCTTCCTGATCCACAACATGGCGCCGCTGATGTTCGCCGGCGCTGATCGTCGTCATGCTGCTCGGCTATCCGGTGGCGTTCGCGCTGGCCGCCGTCGGCATCGGCTTCGGGCTCCTCGGCATCGAGCTCGGACTGCTGCAGGCCACGCTGTTCCAGGCGCTGCCGGAGCGCATCTGGGGCGTGATGTCGAACGACACGCTGCTCGCGATTCCGTTCTTCACGTTCATGGGGCTGATCCTCGAGCGCAGCGGCATGGCCGAGGACCTGCTCGACACCATCGGCCAGCTCTTCGGCGCGGTGCGCGGCGGCCTCGCCTACGCGGTGATCTTCGTCGGCGCGCTGCTCGCGGCGACGACCGGCGTGGTCGCGGCCTCGGTGATTTCGATGGGCCTCATTTCGCTGCCGATCATGCTGCGCTACGGCTACGACCGGCGCTTCGCCTCCGGCGTGATCGCCGCGTCCGGCACGCTCGCGCAGATCATTCCGCCGTCGCTCGTGCTCATCATCATGGCGGACCAGCTGGGCAAATCCGTCGGCGACATGTACGCGGGCGCGTTCATCCCCGGCTTCGTGCTGACCGGCCTTTACGCCGCCTATACGCTCGGGCGTCTGCGCGTTCAAGCAGGCATGGGCGCCGGCGCTGCCGGCGGAAGCGCGCACGCTCAAGGAGCCGGACGGATCGAGCGGCAGCCGCTCGCTGACTCGTGCTGTTCGTCGATTTCGGTCGATCGCGGCGGTGGCCTTCGCGAAGTGGTACTACCCGCCCGACGCGCCGCTCGACGAGCTGATCGTCGTCGCGACGTGCGTGGGCACGGCCGTCGCGTTCTTCACGGCGCTGATCGCGAAATTCCTCAAGCTCCGCGCTGCTGTCGAAGCTCGCCGAGCGCGTGGTGTTCGTGCTGATTCCGGTGCTGGCGCTCATCTTCCTCGTGCTGGGCACGATCTTCCTCGGCGTCGCGACGCCGACCGAGGGCGGCGCGATGGGCGCGACCGGCGCGCTGATCATGGCGTTCGCCCGCGCGGCGGCTCTCGTTGAGCCTGCTGAAGCAGGCGATGGACACGACCGCGAAGCTCACCGCGTTCGTCGTCTTCATCCTCGTCGGCGCCCGCGTGTTCAGCCTCACGTTCTACGGCGTCAACGGCCACGTCTGGGTCGAGGACCTGCTGACCGCGCCTGCCCGGCGGCCAGCTCGGGTTCCTGATCGTCGTCAACGTGCTCGTGTTCTTCCTCGCGTTCTTCCTCGACTTTTTCGAGCTGTCGTTCATCGTGATCCCGCTGCTCGGACCGGTCGCGGAAAAGCTCGGCATCGACCTCATCTGGTTCGGCGTGCTGCTCGGCGTCAACATGCAGACGTCGTTCATGCATCCGCCGTTCGGCTTCGCGCTGTTCTACCTGCGCAGCGTCGCGCCGGCCAGGGAGTACCGGGACAAGATCACGGGCAAGATGATGGCGCCGATCACGACGATGCAGATCTACTGGGGCGCGGTGCCGTTCGTGCTCATCCAGGTGCTGATGGTCGGGCTCGTCATCCTGTTCCCGCAGATGGTGATGGTCTACAAGCAGCGACGCGTCGACGGTCGATCCGTCGAAGATCCAGATCATCATCCCGCAAGGCGAATCGCAGGCGGCCGGCCGACGGGACAGCCGCCCCGCGCCGGCTACCGAGGAGCCAAAGAGGCGAAAGCCGAGGACGACGGCGCGAAGTCGCTGCAGGACGCGTTCAAGACGGCGCCGGCTCCCGCAGGCGCCGCGCCGCGAGGTAAGCGTCGCGACGACCGCAAGCGGCGCTACAGCGACGCATCACGAAGAAAAGCCCCGCGCTCGCGGGGCTTTTTCGATCGGCCGCGCGAGTTGCGGCGACCGATGCGCGTGCCGACGCCTACTTCTTCGGCGCGGCAGGTGCCGCGGCGCGCGTCGCGGCGATCATGAAGTTGTCGAAGCGGTTCTCGGCGACGCTGAACCAGAGATCCTCCTCGTCGCGGAATTTCTTCCACGGCTCGTAGATCTTCTTGAACTTCGCGTTCTTGGCATCGCGTCTCGTCGAACACTTCGTTCGCGGCCTTGTAGCACGCCGCCATGATGTCGTTCGAGAACGGCCGCAGGTTGCACGCCGTTCGCGAGCAAGCGGCTGCAGCGCCGGCGGATTCACCGCGTCGTACTTCGCGAGCATGTCGACGTTCGCCTCGTAGCACGCGCCTTCGAGGATCGCCTGGTAGTCCTTCGGCAGATCGTTCCACGCCTTCGATGTTGACGAAGAGATCGAGCTCGGGGCCGCCTTCCCACCAGCCCGGGTAGTAGTAGTACTTGGCGACCTTGTAGAAGCCGAGCTTCTCGTCGTCGTACGGGCCGACCCATTCGGCGGCGTCGATCGTGCCCTTTTCCAGCGCCGGATAGATGTCGCCGCCCGGAATCTGCTGCGGCACGACGCCGAGCTTCGCCAGCACCGTGCCGGCGAAGCCGCCGATCCGCATCTTGAGGCCCTTGAGATCGGCGACGGTCTTGATCTCCTTGCGGAACCAGCCGCCCATCTGCGCGCCGGTGTTGCCGGCGGGGAAGCTGATGATGTTGTAGTCCTTGATGAAGTCGCGATAGAGCTGCATCCCGCCGCCGTGATACATCCAGGCGTTCTGCTGCCGCGCGTTCATCCCGAACGGAATCGCGCAGGCGAACGCGAACGTCGGATCCTTGCCGAAGAAGTAGTACGGCGCCGTGTGGCAGCACTGGACCGTGGCGTTCTGCACGGCGTCGACGACGCCGAACGGCGGGACGATTTCGCCGCCGGCGAACACCTGGATCTGGAACTTGTTGTTGGTCGACGGCCGCGACGCGCTTCGAGATGGTCTCGGCGCCGCCGAAGATCGTGTCGAGGCTCTTCGGGAAGCTCGACGCGAGCCGCCATTTGACCTCGCCGGGCGGTCTGCGCGAATGCGGGCGCCGAACCCGGCGGCGAGAATGCCGGCCAGACCGGTGTGCTTCAGGAAGGAACGTCGTTCCATGAACTTCTCCTCATTGGAATGAAGTCGGGCTAGCCGACGGCTCGGACAAGCTGCCCGCCTTTCGGTGGCCGTGGTTTCGGCAACGGCCGGATGCGTCCGGTCCGCCGTTCGCTTGCTGGGCGACGATTCTATCCCAATTCGGGTCGCGCCGCCAGCGGGGCTCGGCAACCTCTGGCGAGTTCGGCACGACGCGCAGGCGTCGGTGCGCTCGCGGCCTCGCACGCCGGGTCAGGGCGTGAGTTTTCTCACCGCCGAAAACAGCGTCCACGCCCAGCCCGGCTGGCGCTCGAGCGTTTGCGTGAAGCGGATCAGGTACCGCGCGTCGCCCGGTGTCGAGCTCGACCATGCCACCGGTGACGAATCGCTCGTCCGGGACCGATCAGGCTCCGCTGCGCCATCTGGCGGTTCTCCGGATGCGCCGGCAGATAGATGCCGAAGAACGGCCGGTCGGCGCCGGCGCGGCCCGGCGTCCGACGGGTGACCCAGTTTCGCATCAACACGCGCACGAGTCGGCGGCCGACGATCTCGATGCCGACCGTCGTCTCGTCGACCTGGTGCCGCTGCATCCGGCGCACGACCGCAAGCGCCCACGCGTCGCCTTCCTTCATCGCGAGGATCTCCCCGAGCTTCGCCGGGGCTTCCTTTGTCGGGCGCGGTGAGCCGGCAGCCGGTGTCGCTGCGATCTTCCATCTTCCAGATCACGCCGCGCACCCGGCGCATCGCGGTTTCCGGGCCGACGCCCGGAGTGACCATGTCGGTGATCTCGTCGTAGCTCGCCGCGACACCCGGCGTCCGGGCGTTGTCGGGCAGCCGTTCGATTTCGGCGATCGCGCGCGTGAGCGGCGCGAGTCCGACCACGACGCGGACATCGGCATTCGTCGAAAAGCGCGTGGCGCGCGGCGATTGAGCGATCGCATCGGGGCCATAGAGCGAGGCGAGGCGCATCAGCAGCAGTCGCTGCTCGCGCGGCGGCGGCTCGTCCGGTCGCGGGCGCTTCGTCGTCGCGCTCGGGCAGCCAGCGCATGCGCTCGACGATCTGGGTGTAGATCGGGCCGGCGTCGAGCAACAGCACGCGGTCGCCCGACGGGGCTTTGTCCTGGCGGCGCAACCCTTGCGACCCCGTGAGATCGACGAAGAAGCTCGCCCCGGAACCCGGAGGCGGCACCAGCATCAACGATCCCGCCCAGCCCTCCAGCTGCCGCGCCACCCATTCGACCTGATCGGGCGTGAAATTGCCCGAATCGAGACGCATGAGCAGCAGCGTCTTCAGGTATTCCTGCTCGACGCACACGCCCGGCCGCGAGAACATGCCGGCGCCGTACGCGAGCTCGTTGCGCTGCCAGCCGCGCGTCGCGCGCGAATTCGTAGAGCTCGTGAAATTCGCGCCATTGCGCGGGAACCCACGTGCCGTAGCGGAACAGCCGGAATTTGCCGTCGATCCCTCGATAGTGGACGAGACGGACGAGGATCCACGGCAGCAGATCGCTGCCAGCGCTTGTGCTCCACGCGCGGATAGCCCGCGCGCAGCACGGCGCCGTAGCGCCGCCGTGAACGCCTTGACCAGATCGAAGACCGCGTGCCACAGGCGCGTCTCCACGTCGGTGCTCTTCTGGTAGTTCGTTGCGTACTGCTGGGCGAGCTGGGCGAGGACAGGTTCGAGCCTCGCGTCCACCCGCAGCAATGCCTCGGCCTGGGCCGGACCCACGATGCGCCGGCTGCCGGGAAAGCTCGCGACCAGCTCCAGCGCCTCCTTCTGGAGCGCCATCGCGTCCGTTGTCGGCAACGCCGGCGATCCACTGCGCCGCCGTATTCGGGTTCCGGAACGGGTCCTTGAGCGACCGGAGCCAGGTGAGGGCGGGCTCAAGCATGGAGGGCAGGTCGGACTCGCGCGACCGAGTCAGTCGTACTGGTCTCAGTGCCCTGCGACCGTCATCCGTCCGACCAGGATGGATCCCGTATGCCGCGACCCGCGGCGATCGACGTCGCGTCCGATCGCGACGATGTCGCGATAGATGTCCTTGAGGTTGCCCGCGATCGTGATCTCCTCGACCGGGAACGCGATCGCGCCGTCCTCGATCCAGAAGCCGGCGGCGCCGCGCGAGTAGTCGCCCGTCACGGGATTGACGCCCTTGGCCCAGCTGCTCGGTGACGAAGAGGCCGCGGCCCATTCTGCGCATCAGCGCGGCGCAGATCGTCGTCCCCGTGCGCGACGACCAGATTGTGACTGCCGCCGGCGTTGCCGGTCGTGACCATGCCGAGCTTCCGCGCCGAGTAGCTGCCGAGGAAATAGCCGCGCACGACGCCGTCGCGCACGACATCCCGCGGCGCGGTTGCCACACCTTCGTTGTCGAACGGCGCGCTGCCGCGGGCGCGCGGGATGTGCGGATCCTCGCGAATCGATACATTCGGCGAGAACACCGGCGTTGCCGAGCGAATCCAGCAGGAACGACGACTTCCGATACAGCGCGCCGCCCGATACCGCGCCGACGAACGAGCCGATGAGGTCGGCGGCTTCCGGCGCCTCGAACAGCACCGGGCATTCGAGCGTGCCGAGCTTGCGCGCGCAGAGGCGGCGCACCGTGCGTTCGCCCGCGATGCGACCGACTTCCGATGCCGGCCGCAGATCGGACGCGCCGCGACCGGTGGTGTACCAGTAATCGCGCTGCATGACGCCGCCGTCGCCGGGATCGCCGATGACGGCGCAATCGATGTGATGCCGCGTGCTGCGGTAGCCGCCGGCAAAGCCGTGCGAGTTCGCATACACGAATTCCGATTCGTTCCAGGCGACCGTCGCGCCTTCGGTGTTGGTGAGGCGCCGATCCACGGCCAGCGCGGCGGCCTCCGCTTCACGGCCGAGCGCCACGGCCTCGTCGACGGCGAGCTCCCACGGATCGTAGAGGTCGAGATCGGGGAAATCGCGCGCGAGCAGCGAGGGATCCGCGAGCCCCGCGGCGGGATCTTCCGCCGTGAAGCGCGCAATGGCGAGCGCCTTGCCGACGGCGGCCTGCACGGCTTCCGGGGAGAAGTCCGGCGGTGCTCGCATGGCCGCGGCGCTGGCCAAGGTAGACGGTGAGGCCGATGCCCTTGTCGCGATTGTAGGCGACAGTCTCGACCTCGCCGCGACGCACCGTCACGCTCTGGCCGACTCCCTGCGACACGTCGGTCTCCGCCGCGGTCGCGCCGCCCGCTCTGGCGGCGGCGAAGCACCGCTTCCGCAACGCGCTCGATTTCCGCGGTGGGCAGCGGGAAGCGACTTTCGCCCTCGACGCTGCGGGAAGCTGGCGGGGTTGCGCGGACACGCGCGGTCGATTCGGATGGAATGAAGGCGGTCATCGAGAGGGCCTGCGGAGGGATCGCCAAAGCAGCGGGGCGAAGGGCTGGGGCAGGACTATCATAGCAAAGGGTGCGTGCCCGAACGCAGGGTCGGCGCCCCGACTCAACCGACTTTCCGCCAGAACGATGCCACGGCCCGACGAACGAGACCGCCGACGCGCGCACACGGCGATGCGAATGCCCGTCGGCCCGGACGCCGCCGCCGCGGAGGATCTGCCGCCGTCCAAGACCCGGCGCAAGGCGGAAATGCACGCGCTGCAGGACATGGGCGAAGTCCTGGTCGGCGCTCGATTCGAAGCGCCTGGCCGAGCTCGCGGAGGAAGCGCGCGCTTCCGGCCCGGCTCGTCGACGCGATCGTCGAAGCGCGTTCGATCACCGCGTGGGGAGCCCGCAAACGGCAGCTGCAATATGTCGGCAGGCTCATGCGCGATGTCGATCCGGAGCCGATCCGGCGCCGCCTCGATCTGTGGGCGCACGGTCACGCCGTCGACTCGGCTCACCAGCACGCGCTCGAGCAATGGCGTGATCGGCTCATCGCGGAACCGGCGGCGCTCGATCTCCTTGCGGCGACCTGACCGCGGCTCGACCGTCCGCGTTTTCGTGCGCTGATTGCAGCGGGCCCGCGACGAGCAGGCGCGCGGCCAGCCGCCGCATGCGTTTCGCGAGCTCTTTCGCGAGCTGAAGGCGCTCGATCCCGAACCGGGCTGAATCGCCGGCTCATTTCGCACACGCCTCCAACGAGGATCGCCATGGAAACGCTGCTGATCGGCCTCGTCTCGATTTCCGATCGCGCGTCGACCGGCGTGTACGAGGACAAGGGCATCCCCGGTCTCAATGACTGGTTCACCGCGGCGCTGCGATCGCCGTGGCGAATGGAGAGCCGGCTCATCCCCGACGTGCAAGCGCAAATCGAGCGCACCCTCGATCGAGCTCGTCGACACCGCCGGCTGCCATCTCGTGCTGACGACGGGCGGCACGGGCCCCGCGCCGCGCGACGTGACGCCGGAAGCGACTCTCGCCGTCGCGCACAAGGTGCTGCCGGGATTCGGCGAACAGATGCGGCAGGTGAGCCTCAAGTACGTTCCGACCGCGATCCTGTCGCGCCAGGCTGGCGTCGTCCGCGGCCGCTGCCTGATCCTCAATCTGCCTGGGCAACCGAAGGCGATCAAGGAAACCCTCGACGGGATCTTTCCCGCGGTCCCCTACTGCATCGACCTCATCGGCGGTCCGTACATCGAGACGAACGAAGACGTCTGCAAGGCCTTCCGGCCGAAGTCGGCGATCCGAGCGGCGCCGGGATAGGCGAGGGCTCAAAAGAAACCGGCGCGGGTGGCCGCGCCGGCTTCGATGGGACGAACCGCGAAAGCTACTTGATATCGAGGATCTTCATCGCCTTGGCAAGCGTGTCGACCGATTCCTGGTGCTTGCCCGCCTTGTGCAGCGTCTCGCCCTCGGCGCGATATTTCTTGACCTCGTCGGTCTGCGCGGCGGTGAGCTTGGGGTTCTTCGCCATTGCATCGTCGATCTTCTTCATGTCCTGCGGACAATGGAACGCGAACGTGGTGCCGGCAGCGAACAGCGTCGCAACAAACAGCGTGGTCTTGCGGATCATCATGGAGCCTCCCTCGTTCATGGACATGGGCTTTGTACCCGTAAGGTCGTTTTTCGAGTGGAACTTGTCGTCGCCGATCGTGAGTGTGGGCACGCCGGTCGCGGCATAGGATACGAGCGACTGCCGAAAAGTACAACCCGAGGCACCGCTCGGCACTGCATCCGCCTCCGCTATTCCAGTTGTCGCCGCGTGACCCGGATCGCCGGATCCTGCCGATAGAACCTCGCGCACTGCTCGTACATCCGCGGATATCTCGCGCTGCAACAGCAGCGGATCGGCGAAGAACACCTCGGAGAGCACGGCGAAGAACTCGGCCGCACTATCGGCCGCGTAGGGATCGATCGCGGTGTCCTCGTCCCGATCCACGCGAGCGCAGAAGTCGTCGTACGCCGCCGTCAGCGTCTCCCTCCAGAGGCCGGCCGACATTCCGGCGGGCAGCGGCGGGCAACCATCCGCCTCGCCGTTGCGCATGTCGATCTTGTGCGCGAACTCGTGGATGACAAGATTCATTCCGGCTGCTTCCCAGTCGGCGCCCGCGGCGACGTCGGGCCATGACAGCACGACCGGACCTCCGGGCATCGCCTCGCCGGACAGCGGCCCGTCGTTGCGGTGGACGACCCCGGCCTCGTCCTCCCACTCCCAGTCCGGAACGAATTCACCAGGATAGACGATCACGTTCTCGAAGCCGTCGTAGAACGAGAGGTCGAGCTCCAGCACCAGAACGCACGCCTCGAGCGCGATGATCACGCGCTGCAGCGGGGTCACCTCGTGGCCGCGCGCGCCGACGATCGCCTTGGCGTGGAGGAAGAGCACGACCTTCTCGCGCAGCCGCTCGAGCTCGCCGTCATCGTAGATCGCGAGAAACGGCCGCAATGCGGTGGCTTCGCGCCACAGCGCATCGGGAATGGCGGCGCGACGGAGAATCCGCCGTTGGCGCCATCGGGAAATCGCGCTCCACATCGGGCGCGCTGGGTCAGGGCGCCGGGGCTTGCGAGGCGCGGCCTCGCGCCATCGTCTTCGAAGAGACGGCCCGACTCCTCGCCGGTCAACAGGCGGTCGGCCTCGTTCTCGGGCAACCCTTCCACCTCGCGAAGCTTGCGCGCAATGGTGGTGGTCTTGCCGCGCGCCTCCTCGATCGTATTGCTCGCCTCCTGCAACTTTTTCTGCGCCCGGGTGAGAACGTCGCCGAACTTGCGGAATTCGGTGCGCACGGCGCCCAACGTAAGCCAGACCTCCGACGATCGCTGCTCGATGGCAACGGTTCGGAATCCCATCTGCACGATGTTGAGCAGAGCAAGGAAGTTGCTGGGGCCGGCAATCATCACGCGATGCTCGCGCTGCAATTCGTCGGCGAGACCGGCGCGCCCCATCATCTCCGCATACAGGCTTTCGGTCGGCAGGTAGAGGAACGCAAAATCGCTGGTATGCGGTGGCGAGACATAGTTCGCGCGCACCGTACGAGCCTGCTGCCGAAGAAATCCGAGAGCGCCTTGCGCGCCGCTTCCGCCGCGTCGCTGTCGGCGCGCTCGAGCGCGTCCTGCAGCCGCTCCCATTCCTCCACCGGAAACTTGGCGTCGATGGGGATCCAGCAAGCGGGCTTCGTCCGATCGTCCCGGCATTCGGAGCGCGAATTCCACGCGTTTCCCGGTGCCGGGAACGGTTCTCGACGTTGATCCCGTATTGCCCGGGAATGAGAATCTCGGACAAGAGCGCTCCGAGCTGCATCTCGCCCCACGTGCCGCGCCTTTTCACGTTGCTCAAGAACGCGCTTGAGATCGCCGACGCCGACGGCGAGCGTCTGCATCTCGCCCAGTCCCTTGTGCACCTGGTCCAGCCGGTCGGAGACCTGCTTGAACGACTGGCCGAGGCGCTCGTCCAGCGTCGTCTGCAGCTTCTCGTCGACGGTCGCGCGCATCTGATCCAGCTTCTGCGCATTCTCGCTGCGCAAGACGTCGAGCCGCTGCTCTACGGTGGCACGCACCGCTTCGAGACGCTGCTCGTTCGTTCGCGTGAGCTCGGAGAGCCGGGCGCCGAGCTCTGTGCGGGCTGCCTGGGTGGCAGCCGCCTGCTCGCTGCGCGCGTTCGCGAGATCCTGCCGCAGGTCACGCTCGAAATCCGACGTGGCTTCCTTCAGCACTTCGAGCCGTGTGCGGATGTCCATCGCCTCGCGCGCCGCGGCTTCGCGCGCGCTTCCCGGCGATCCCATTCGGGCGAGCACGGCGATCACCAGCCCCGCGACGACGGCGAGCGCAACAACGACGAGCAAGGTCATGGCGTCGGGCATGGCGCGCCGAGTTTACTACGCGCGAGCCGCTTCGCGACTCGCCGAATCGCGGGCGATCACGGCTCGGCCGCTGAGCGCCGAGACGTTCGGCGCCGGCGCAATCCGTCAAGCCGCTTCGCGGCTCGCTTTCTTGCGCTCGTGTTCTTTGAGATGGCGCTTTGCGGATGCGGATCGACTTCGGCGTGATCTCCGACCAGCTCGTCGTCGGCGATGAACTCGACCGCGTATTCGAGCGTGAGCTCGATCGGCGGCGTCAGCGCGATCGCGTCGTCCTTGCCGGAAGCGCGGACGTTGGTCAGCTGCTTGCCCTTGATGGGGTTGACCACGAGGTCGTTGTCGCGGCTGTGGATGCCGATGACCATGCCCTCGTACAGCTTGTCGCCGGGCGAGACGAACATCCGTCCGCGCTCCTGCAGCTTCCAGAGCGCGTACGCAACCGCCTCGCCGTCTTCCTGCCGAAATCAGCACGCCGTTGCGCCGATCGGGGATCTCGCCCTTCAGCGGCGCGTACCCGTCGAACACGTGACTCATGAGGCCCGTGCCGCGCGTGAGATTCATGAACTCGCCCTGAAAGCCGATGAGCCCGCGCGCCGGAATCCGGTATTCGAGCCGCGTGCGACCGCGGCTGTCCGATTCCATGTTGGTGAGATCGCCGCGCCGCGGACCGATCGCCTCCATCACGGCGCCCTGGTGCGTTTCCTCGACGTCGACCGACAAGAGCTCGAAGGGCTCGCTCGACGACGCCGCCGATGTCGCGCAGCACGACGCGCGGCCGCGACACCGCGAGCTCGAAACCCTCGCGCCGCATGTTCTCGACCAGGATCGTGAGGTGCAGCTCGCCGCGCCCCGAAACCAGGAACGAGTCGGTGTCCCCGGTGTCGTCGACGCGCAGCGCAACGTTGGTCAGCATCTCGCTTGGCGAGCCGGTCGCGCAGGTTGCGCGACGTCACGTACTTGCCTTCGCGCCCGGCGAGCGGCGACGTGTTGACCTGGAAATACATCGACAGCGTCGGCTCGTCGACCATGATCGGCGGGAGCGCCTCGGGCGTTTCCACCGCCGCGAGGGTCGTGCCGATCGCGAGCTCGTCGATGCCGGTGACGAGCACGATGTCGCCTGCCTGCGCCGACTCGACCGGCACGCGCTCCATGCCGGCGAAGGCGAAGATCTGCGTGACCCGCGCCTTGGGGGCAACCTGCGCCCTCGGCGAGCGGACCATTCAGCACGGCGACTTCCTGCCCGGCCGCGAGACGGCCGCGGCGGATCCGTCCGATGCCAAGCCGCCCGACGTAACTCGAGTAATCGAGCGCGCGCGACCTGGAACTGCAGCGGCTCGTCGGGGTCTCCGACCGGTGCCGGGACATGCGCGAGGATGGTCTCGAACAGCGGACGCATGTCGGCGCTTTGCGGGGTCGCGTGCGCCTTCGCGACCTTGACGTCGAGCGTCGCCCAGCCGTTGAGCGCGGACGCGTAGACGACCGGAAAATCGAGCTGCTCTTCCGTCGCGCCGATCCGGTCGAAGAGCTCGAACGTCTGGTTGACGACCCACTCGGGCCGCGCGCCGGGACGATCGACCTTGTTCACGACCACGATCGGAGCGAGGCCGAGCTTCAGCGCCTTCAGCGTCACGAACCGGGTCTGCGGCATCGGGCCCTCGACCGCGTCGACCAGCAGCAGCACGCCGTCGACCATGCCCAGCACGCGCTCGACCTCGCCGCCGAAATCGGCGTGCCCGGGCGTGTCGACGATATTGATATGCGCGTCGCCGTACCGGATCGAGCAATTCTTGGCGAGGATCGTGATGCCGCGCTCCCGCTCGAGATCGTTGGTGTCCATCATGCGCTCGGCAACGTGCTGGTGCTTCGCGAACGTGCCGGCCTGCACCAGCAGCTTGTCGACGAGCGTCGTCTTGCCGTGGTCGACGTGGGCGATGATCGCGATGTTGCGCAGGGTCTTGGGCGGGATGGACATGGTTGGGGTTCGAAGGTCGCGCGCCGCGTCGGCTGGACTATCCCGGCCCCGCCGCAGAAAACCGTCGATTATAGCCGGAATAGGCGGTTTCCGCCTACGAATTTATTCGCAAAATCCGAAACTTAGCCTATAATTGGGTTCGGGCGGCCGTTCCGGTCACCGCCCAACTAAAGTGCGAGGCGCGCGCGACCGTCAGGTCGCAAAGCGTCCCTCGCGGTCCACTCCATACCGCGCTGCCTGGGCCGGAAATCCCGCAAGGGATGGGCCGCGACCAGGAGCATTGTATCCATGAGCATAACGAGCTTTGCCGAGCTCGGACTGCGGCCCGAATTGTTGCGGGCCGTGGAAGAAGCCGGCTATACGACGCCCACGCCGATCCAGGTGCAGGCGATTCCCGTCATTCTCGCGGGCAAGGACGTGATGGGCGGCGCCCAGACCGGCACCGGCAAGACCGCCGGCTTCGCGCTGCCGATCCTGCAGAAGCTGGCGCCGCTGGCCAACACCAACCATTCGCCGGCGCGCCATCCGGTGCGCGCGCTGATTCTCACGCCCACCCGCGAGCTCGCGGTGCAGGTCGAGGAATCGCTTCCGCACCTACGGCAAGTATACGAACCTGCGCTCGACCGTCGTCTACGGCGGCGTCGACATCAAGCAGCAGCTTGCCGATCGTGCCGCGGCGGCATCGAGATCCTCGTCGCCACGCCGGGACGCCTGCTCGATCACATCGAGCACAAGAGCGTGTACCTGGGCCAGGTCGAGATCTTCGTGCTGGACGAGGCCGACCGGATGCTCGACATGGGCTTCATCCCCGACATCAAGCGGATCATGGCGCTCCTGCCCGTCACGGCAAAGCGCCAGAACCTGCTGTTCTCGGCGACGTTCTCCGGCGAGATCAAGAAGCTCGCCGACCAGCTGCTGAACGCGCCGCAGCTGATCGAAGTCGCCAAGCGCAACACCGCGGCCGACACCGTCTCGCAATTCGCGTACAAGGTGCCCGCCGAAGCCAAGCGCGCGCTGCTCGAGCATCTCGTACGCTCGCGCAACCTGACGCAGGTGCTCTGCTTCATGCGCACCAAGCATGGCACCTCGCGCCTCGCTCGCCAGCTCGAGAAGGACGGCCTCGTCGCCGACGCGATCCACGGCGACAAGAGCCAGCAGACGCGCATGGAAGCGCTCGCGGCGTTCAAGGAAGGCAAGCTGCAGGTGCTGGTCGCCACCGACGTCGCCGCGCGCGGCCTCGACATCGACGACCTTCCGCTCGTCGTCAATTTCGAGTTGCCCTACGTGCCCGAGGACTACATTCACCGCATCGGTCGCACGGGCCGCGCCGGCGCCTCGGGCGAGGCGATTTCGTTCGTGGCGCCCGAAGAGGAGAAATACCTCGCCGACATCGAGCGGCTGCTGAAGAAGACCGTGGCGATCGTTTCCGCCGACGGGTTCGATCCGTCGTCGGTCGCGCCCCGAGCGGCGCGCCGCGCACCGCGCGCTCCACCTCGGCCGAGCGCCCGCCGCGCGCACCTCGCGGCGAGCACGCGGAGCGCCCGCCCCGGGCACGATCCGCCGAACATCGCACACCGCGTCCGCTGGGCGCGGATGCGGGCGAGGATCACCCGCCTCGCCCGCCGCGGGAGGATCCGCGCATCGAGCGCGAGCGCGCGTATGCACTGAATCCGGACCAGCCTCCGGTGGCGGCGAAGACGCGACACCGCGCCAGCACCCGACGGCGCGGCCCTCACGGCTTCTGCGGGACCGGCGAAGCGCCGTGGCTTCGGCCATGGGCGACCCAGTGCCGGCGCTCCTGATGAAGCGACGCGCGACCGAGCCTGAAAAAGTCTGAGCCGATTCGAGCATGCAGCGGATCGGGACGCCCGCCCGACGCCGCCTGTGCGCGAGTCTCGCCTGCCGCCGCTCGCTCGTCGCGCATTGCCGCGCGGGATTCGAGCCGGAGGCGGCGGCCGATCTCGGCCGGCCTCGCTGCAGGCGGCCGGCGATCGGATCGACGTCGATGCGTCGCGCGGGCCGCGGATTCGTGGTCGGCAGGCTCGATCGATTCGATTCCCGGCATTGGCCGCAGCGTCTCGCTGCGCTCGCCGCCAATTTTCGTCCGCTCGCTCTTCTTCGGCAGTGGACCGCACCCGCTCATCGACGCTGCCGCGACAGCGTGGCCGCCCCGATCGCGTCGCACCGCTCGCTCAGTTGTTCGCGGCGTTTTGCGCCCAATTCCCGCTGTCCGGATTCTCCCGGACGAGCCCGGACCCGCGACCTTTGGATCGCTGCGGCTCGGAGACTCCGGACACCAACGATGGCAAGGAGCTGTCGGGACTCACCCGGGCGCTCGCGCCGCGACTCGAGGCCGCATTGCGCGAACGCGGGTGTGCTGTGCCTCCCCGACGAGGGACCCGCAACCGCGCCCGGCGCAAATCTCCATGCGCTCTTCATCGATGGTGCGAATGCCTTCGTAGGCGCGAGCGTCTCGCCATGGGCGAGCCGTTGGACGATGGGGATACCCCGCCTGCGGATGCCCGGCGGCGCACCATCGCGATCGACGCTGAAGCTCGCCGAAGCCTTCGTCACGTTTCTGGGCGACCGTGAAGCCGACCTGTTGCGCGCCGGCATGCGCGCCGTCGATCTGGGCGCGGCGCCGGGCGGCTGGACGTGGCAGCTCGCACGCCGCGGCTTGCGCGTCACCGCGGTCGACAACGGCCCGCTGAAAGGCGATGTCGGGACGATCCGCTCGTCACGCATCTGCGCGCCGATGGTCTCGCGTACCTGCCGAAGCGCCCGGTCGACTGGATGGTGTGCGACATCGTCGAGCAGCCGTCGCGCATCGCCGCGCTCGTGGCGCGCTGGATCGGCGAAGGTCACGCGCGCCGCGCGATCTTCAACCTGAAGCTGCCGATGAAGAAGAGGTATGCAGAAATCGAGCGCTGCAAACAGATCATCGAAGACGCACTTCGGCAAGCCCGCATCCAGCCATAGGATTTCTCTCCGCCAGCTCTATCATGACAGGGAAGAAGTCACCGGATTCATGTGAGCGCTGCGTTAATCAATAGCGCATAACGATTCACCGTGCGGATGTGATGACGCCGATCGGTTAGCGCTGCTTAGACCGCGAGGTTCAGTCCTCGACGTCCGACCTCGCAGACACGGCCTCGCGGTCGAATCATCCAGAGCGCAACAATGCGCTTTGGTCCGGTGCCTGTTTCGCGTTTGTCGCGGCGTCTTTCCTCGCCTCGGCGCTCACCACTCCGGCTTTCGCGCGAGACGCCTCCGCCGGCGCCCACGCTCGCGGCGCCCGCAAATGGTGCAGCGCTCGTGCAGCCGATCACGCTCGACTGGAACGCGGTCGTTGACCCGGACGAGGCCGATCGGCAGCTACACGTGGCAGGTCTCGGAACACATCGGCGTTCACGACGATCGTTCTCGCCGGGTTCACCAACAATCTCGCGCCCGGATCTGCCTACCGTCACCCAGGACAAGGTGAGCGGCCTCGCCGAACGGCACGTACTTCTGGCGCGTCAAGGCGAGCGCAGACGGTTGGCGGTGCGACGGGATCGATCGACTCGCCCTGGTCGACCGTGCGCACGTTCACGGTGACCGGCCTCGGCCCGGCGCCGGCGACCCCGTGTGATCAGCACTCCCGCCACCGGCTCGAGCTTCACCTGGCAGAGTTCTTCAACATCAAATGGAGCGGCCGTCCCCAACGCGCAGTACTACCTGGTCGAGGTCGACGACGAGCCCGAGCTTTTCGTATCCGCTGACGCTCACGACCAGCCCGATTACGTTCGGCACGCGCTTCGAGGCGGGTTGGGGCAACGCGATTCAACGTCTACTACCGCGTCCGCGCCGTCTCGGCGGACAACGTACGCAGCCTGCCGTCGAGCACGGTCAGCGGTCTCGATCACCAACGCTGCGCCAGTGCCGCCCGCGCCGCTCGCTCGTCTCGCCCGCAGCCGGCGCGACGGTGACGGTCCCTGTCACGTTCGACTGGACCGACACCGCGAATCCCCAGGTGCCGGGCTACCAGCTCGATGTCGATACCGATCCGAGTTTCTCCGGCAGCTTCGGCGTGCTGTTGGTTCAAGGTGTCGCTCGGTCCGACTACATGGTGGCCTCCGACCTTCCTCCCGGCAATTATTTCTGGCGGGTGCGCGGCGCAGCATGGCGCGGTCTTCGGGCCGTGGACGGCGGGACGCGCGATCAAGGTTGTCGCCGGACCCGGCGCCGACCGAGCCGGGACTATTCGCGATCATCGCCGAGCCGGGCACCACCTACGGCGGCAATTCGACGCAAGCGAGGGTGCTGCTCAACGCACCAGCGCCGGCGGGCGGGAGAGTCGTCAACATCGCGAGCGACCTGCCGCAAGCGCAAATGCCGTCGCCGACGCGTGTTCATCCCGGCGGGCAAGACCGACGCGATGGTGACGCCGATCACCACGGGGCCGGTTCCGACCAATGGAATCGTCGGCACGATTCGCGCGGCCTATGCCGGCGAATGGGAGCAGAACTCGCTCGGCGTGCTCTCGATTCCTCTATGGCACGTCGCTCAGCAACCAGAGTGTCGTCGGTGGCGCGCCGTTCACCGGGCTCGGTGACGTTGCAGAGCGCCGCGCCGCCCGGCGGCACCACGGTGCGACTGGTGAGCAGCGACACGAGCCTCGCCCAGGTTCCGCCGACCGTGTTCATTCCGGCGGGCGCCATGGACGCGACGTTCACCGCAAGCACGAGCGCGGTCGTCCGAGCCGGCGCGAATCGTGATCGAGATCGGGCACCGACGTCGATGGCTATCGCGCGCCGCAGAGCGGTGATCACGCTCGCGCCCGCCGGCAGTCCGGCGCCGCCGCCGAGCCTCTCGTCGCTGACGATCAGCCCGCAAAGCGTCGTCGCGGGCGCCACGCGCGACCGTCACGGTGCGACTCACGTCACCCGCACCTGCGGGAGGGGCCGTCATCCAGGTCAACGGCAGCATGGAGAGGACAGAGTCATCACGCCGCCGAGCGTGACCATTCCGGCCGGAAGCTCGAGCGCTGACTTCACCATCACTGCGCCGCCGGTGAACGCGACGCACTGGGTCACTGATCCAGACGCGGTACGGGTTCTCCGGTGGCGCGCAAGCGCGCACTGATCGAAATCCAGCCGGGACCGCCCGGACCGCCGACGCTGCTCGCGATGGGCGCGAGCCGACACCGGCGTCATCGGCGGCAATTCGCTGCGCGGAACTGTCGCGCTCGTCACGCCGGCGCCGCCGAGCGGCGGAGTCGTCAGCCTGACGACCGACAACCCCGCCGTCGTTCACCTTCCGCCCACCGTGGTCGTCGACGCGGGCAACAGCACCAACAGCTTCACCATCGGGACGAGCCCGGTGACCGTCACGGCGTTCGCGCAGGTCGACGCGAGCGCCGGCGGCGTCACCAAGTCGTGGTTCCTGAGCGTTGCGCCCAATCCGAATGCGCCGCCGCTCCTGCAATCGGTCTCGCTCAACCCGACGAGCGTCGCGGGCGGCACGAGCTCTACGGGCACCGTCGTCCTGAGCTCGCCGGCGCCGGCCAATGGGATCAGCGTCACGCTCTCGACGAGCGATCTCTCGGTCGCGCGTCCGCCGCCGATCGTGTCCGTTCCGGCGGGAGCGACGACGGCGACATTCAGCGTGACACACGTTCGCGGTGTCGACCACGCAAGTCGGTCTCGATCACTGCGCAGTTCGATCTGTCGGTACGGACGGCAGACGCTGACCGTCACGCCGGGATCGGCGCCCCCGCCGACGGCGACGCTTCGTCGGTGAGCCTGAGCCCGACCGCGGTGGTCGGCGGCAACGCATCGCAAGGGACGGTCCGGTTGACCAGCGCGCGCGCCTTCGGGCGGCGCCGTCGTTGCGCTCTCCAGCAGCAATACGTCGGCGGCGAAGCGTGCCGGCGAGCGTCGAGCGTCGCGGCCGGTGGCGACGAGCGCGACTTCACCGTCACCACCGCATGCCGTGAGCGCCGCCACGACGGTGACGATCGCCGGCACGTACAACGCCGTCACCCGCAATGCATCGTTGACGGTGAATCCTGCAGGTGGTGGTGGAGGCGGGCCGCTCGCGGCGCCGGTCGCTCACGAGTCCGGCGAGCGATGCGCGATTCTCGCCGGGTCAGAACATAGCCTTCGACTGGAGCGATGTCGAGCGGCGCGGCGAGCTACACCATCCAGATCGACGATGCCGATACGTTCCCGCGCCGCAGATCGTCGATCAGAACGTCACTGCAGTCGCAGTTCAGCACCGAGCACGCTGCCGACGAAGCGAATGTGGTGGCGCGTCCGGGCGAACGACGCTGCAGGCAATCCGGGCACATGGTCGGCCGTGAGGCGTTTCGAAGTGAAGAACTAGGGGCATCGCGAGTTGCTGGTCAGCCCTCGTCGACGATGATGCCGAGGCGTCGATAAGTGGGGCGCATCAGCTCGCGCCACTTGGGAAGTCCGCGCCAGAACAAGAGTGCTGCCGCAGCGGCGAGCAGCGCCGTTCAACGCGAACGTCGTCCGGCACGCCGATCGGCGTCCGCCAATGCGCCGGCCGCGAGATTGCCGAGCGGCGCCATGCCGAGAAACGCCAGCATGAAGAATCCGGCGACGCGGCCGCGCAGCGGGTCGGGAACGATCGATTGCAGAATCGTATTGACGGACGCCGCGGCGAGGACCATCCCGCCGCCGACGACGAACATGAGCGCGAGCGCACCGGGCAGGAACGTGAGATACGCGGAAAACGCCGCGAGCGCGAGGCCGCTAGCCCACACGCCGCGAGGGCGATGACTCGCCCGAGCCCGCGAATCGTCGCGCGGCCGGCGAGATAGAGCGTGCTCGCGAGGGCGCCCGCGCCCGCCGCCGCCAGCAGGAATCCAAGCGATCTGCGGGCTGCCGCCGTACGATGTCCTTCGCGTAGACCGGCATCAGCGACGAATACGGACTGATCGTCCACGACAGCACGCGCGAGCAGAAGCAGCATCGCGCGCGCCGGCGGGAAGCCCGAAACGAAGCGATACCCTTCGACCCATTTCGCCCAGAAACCGCCTTCCCAGGCGCGCCGGTCCGGGTTCGTGCTCCCAGTGCATTCGCGCTGATCGCGACGATCACGGCCAGACGAAAGACAGCGCGTTGAGCGCGAAGCACACAGCTTCGCTGACGACCGCGAGCAGGAGCGCCGGCGAGCGCCGGCCCGATGATCCGCGCCGAATTGACGAGCATGGAGTTGAGCGCAACGACGTTGGGAAGATCGGCGCGATCCTCGACGAGATTCACCCAGAGCCTCTGGCGCAGCGGCACGTCGAACGCGTGCACGACGCCGAGCCACAGCGCCAGCACGACCAGGTGCCACACGGCGATGTGCCCGGACCACGTGAGAACCGCGAGGACGAGCGCCTGCAGCAGGCTGAGCGATTGAGTGATGCGCAACGCCTTCCGCGCGATGGACATGGTCGGCGACGACGCCGGCGAACGTGCACGAGCGCGAGGATGCCGGCGTTGGCGCAGAACGCGACGACGCCCAGCAGCCAGACCGAGCCGGAGATGCGGTAGGTGAGCCAGCCCATGGCCGACCTGCTGCAGCCAGGTCCCCATCACCGAAAGCCCCTGGCCGATGAAGAACAGGCGGAAGTTCCGGTGACGGAGCGCCCGGAACGTGCGGGGAGAGCAAGCGTTCATGGCATGGCATTCGCGAACGCCGGCCCTCGCCATCGGGCCGCCACGACGGGACTCGCGTCAGTCAGCCCGACAGCCGCGCCGAGCTGCTGCCTCAACTGGTCGAGCGTCGTCTGGCAGACCCGCGAGCCGCGTGCGCTCCTGCTCGACGACCTGCGCTGGTGCGCGGGCGACGAAGTTCTCGTTGGCGAGCTTCGCTGGAAGCGCTGTCAGACCTCCGCCTCGTTGCTGCGCGATTTCCTTCGCGAGCCGCTGCCGCTCGGCAGCGACGTTCGATTTCGATGTGCAGCATGAGCTGAGTCTGCCCGACGACTCCGATCGGGCGCGTCGGTTACGCGGCAACTCGTCGACGACCTTCACCTCGGACACCTTGGCGAGCGCCGGGAGGTAGGGCGCGAACTGGTCGAGGACAGATCCGGATCGCCGGCGACCAGGAGCGGCACGCGCTGCGCCGGCGACAGCCCCATCTCGCTCCGCAGCGCGCGGCAGGCGCCCACGAGGTCCTTCAGATGCGATCATGTCGCGTTCGGCGCTCGGATCGACATACTCGAAGTTGGCCTTCGGGAAAGGGCTGCCGCGCGATCGTCTCGCCCGACTTGCCGGCGAGCGGCGCAACCGTCTGCCACAGCTCCTCGGTGATGAACGGCATGAACGGATGCGCGAGCCGCAGCGTCGCCTCGAGCTCGCGCGACGAGCACCGAGCGCGTTCCGCGCGCCGCCGCCGTCGTCGCCGCGCGCGGCGGCCTGCTTGCAGCTGGACCTTCGCGCACTCGAGATACCAGTCGCAATACTCGTCCCACACGAACTCGTAGAGCGCGCGGGCCGCGAGATCGAAGCGATAGATCGCGAGGTTCTCCGCGATGTCGTGCTTCGCCTGCTGCAACCGGCCGAGCAGCCAGCGGTCGACGAACGACAGCGCCCGGAACTCGTGCGGATCGAGGCCGCAGTCCTGGCCCTCGACGTTCATCAGCACGAATCGCGTCGCGTTCCACAGCTTGTTGCAGAAATTGCGGTAGCCGTCGCAGCGCGCGAGGTCGAAGTTGAGCGTGCGGCCGTAGGTCGCGAGGCTCGCGAACGTGAAGCGCAGCGCGTCGGCGCCGAAGCTCGGAATGCCGTTCGGGAACTGCTTCCTCGTGCGCTTCGCGATCGACTCCGCCTGCCGCGGATCCAGCATGTTCGCGGTGCGCTTTTCGACGAGCGCGTCGAGCGTCGACGCCGTCGATCAGGTCGAGCGGATCGAGCACGTTGCCCTTCGACTTCGACATCTTCTGCCCTTCCTCGTCGCGCACGAGGGCATTGATGTAGACGTCGCGGAACGGCACCTTGCCGGTGAAGTAGGTCGTCATCATGATCATCCGCGCGACCCAGAAGAAGATGATGTCGAAGCCCGTGACGAGCACCGACGACGGCAGGAACGTGCGCAGCTCGCGCGTGTCTTCGGGCCAGCCGAGCGTCGAGTGGCACCAGAGCGCCGACGAGAACCACGTGTCGAGCACGTCCTCGTCCTGCGCGAACGACGCTGGGCTCGCGGCCGAGCTTGGCCACGGCCTGCGCGCGCGCGCGGCTTCCGTTGCGCGCGACGTAGACGCTGCCTGCTTCGTCGTACCACGCCGGGATGCGGTGCCCCCACCACAGCTGCCGCGAGATGCACCAGTCCTGGATGTTGTTGATCCAGTGGAGGTACGTCGACAGCCACTGGTCGGGCACGAACTGCACGCGCGCGCTTTCGCCCGTTCGCCGATCCCGGCGATGCCGTCGCCGACCGCCGCGAGGCACGAGGTCCTGGATCGTGCGTGCCGGGAAAATACGGATGCGTCGCCGGCGCCGGCGTCTTCATCGCGACGAACCATTGGTCCGTCAGCATCGGCTCGACGATCTTCGCCGGTGCGCCCGCAGCGCGGCACGACCATCCGGTGCGCCTTCTCGCTGACGACGAGGCCCGAGCGCCGCGAGATCCGCCAGCACCGCCTTGCGCGCGGCGTAGCGGTCGAGGCCGCGGTATTTTTCCGGCGCGTTGGCGTTGATCGTCGCGTCGAGATTCAGGATTGGGATCGGCGCCAGATCGTGGCGCTGCCCGACCTGCCAGTCGTTGAAGTCGTGCGCGGGCGTGATCTTGACGCAGCCGGTGCCGAAGTCTTGTCGACATACGCGTCGGCAATGACGGGAATCGTGCGGCCGGTGAGCGGCAGCGCGACCGTCTTGCCCGACGAGCCCGCGTAGCGTTCGTCGTCGGGATTGCACCGCCACCGCGACGTCGCCCAGCATCGTCTCCGGGCCGCGTCGTCGCGACGACGACGTCGCCGCCCGCCCGCCGGCCGCCCGGGTAGCGGATCTCCCAGATCTTGCCCTGCTCCTCCTCGTTCTCGACTTCGAGGTCGGACACCGCCGTGCCGAGCGTCGGGTCCCAGTTGACGAGGCGCTTGCCGCGATAGATGAGGCCGTCGTCGAACAGCCGGACGAACGTTTCCAGCACCGCGGCGGAAAGACCCGCGTCCATCGTGAAGCGCTCGCGCGACCAGTCGCCCGAAGTGCCGAGCCGTCGCATCTGATTCGTGATCGTCGAGCCGGAAGCTTCCTTCCACGCCCACACGCGCTTCGGCGAACTCCTCGCGGCCGAGGTCGCGCCGCGACTCGCCCTGCGCCTTCAACTGCTGCTCGACGACGATCTGCGTCGCGATGCCCGCGTGGTCGGTGCCGAGCTGCCACAGCGTGTTGTCGCCGCGCATCCGGTGGTAGCGGATCAGCACGTCCATCAGCGTCATGCTGGAACGCGTGGCCCATGTGCAGCGTGCCCGTGACGTTCGGCGGCGGAAGCTGGATGCAGAACGGCGTGCGCGCCTTCCGCGTACGTCGGCTTGAAGTCGCCGCGCGATTCCCAGATCGGGTACCACTTCGCCTCGATGGCGTGGGGTTCGAAGCTTTTCGCGAGTTCCATGACGCCTCGGAATGAGCCCGCGTGACGGGGCCTGCAAAAGCTTGAAATTGTAGCGGAACAGCGCCGCCCGCCGAGGCTCGACCTGCCGAGGCGACCGAGGACGCGCCGGCTCTACCGCGCCTCAGTCACGCGGCCGTCAGGCGGGCACGAACTTCAGCGCGACGCCGTTGTTGCAGTAGCGAAGGCCGGTCGGCTTGGGACCGTCGTCGAACACGTGGCCGTGATGCCCGCCGCAACGCGCGCAGTGATACTCGGTGCGCGGATAGATGAGCTTGTGGTCCACCGACGTCTCGAGGCTGCCGGCGATGCACTGGTAGAAGCTCGGCCAGCCGGTGCCGCTGTCGAATTTCGTCTGCGACTGGAAGAGCGGCAGGTCGCAGGCGACGCAGAGGAACGTCCCCTTGCGCTTTTCGTTGTTGAGCGGGCTCGTGAACGGCGGCTCGGTGCCCTCCTTGCGCAGCACGTTGAATTGCGCCGGCGTGAGGATCTTGCGCCACTCGTCCTCGGTCTTGACGACCTTGTCGACCTTCACGGCAGGCGCGGTGGCGGCCGGGGCGGCAGCCGTGGCGGTCATCGGGTGCCTCAGCAGCGATGCGCCGGCAACCCCGAAGAGGGAGCGGGCGAAAATTGGCGTCGATGCATGGCTTCGTTCCAGGAGTGAGATGGGACGTTAGTCGCCGCCCCGATTGCCGAACTTACAGGCCTGGACGGATTCGATCATACGCAGGCTCACAGGTCGCGTCCCACCGCGCGCGCGATTCCTGGAGCTGCTTCATGCAGGTGTCGCGAACTCGGCCGGCGTCAGCGCCTGGTCGGCATCGCACCAGCGCCTCCTTCGGCGTCGGATGGATCTCGATCAGCAGACCGTCGGCGCCCGCGGCGACCGCGGCGCACGACAGCGCCGGCACCATCCACGCCTTGCCGCCGGCGTGCGATGGATCGACGATCACCGGCAGGTGCGTCTCGCGCTTCATCACCGCGATCGCCGTCACGTCGAGCACGTTGCGGTACGCCGTCTCGAACGTGCGAATGCCGCGCTCGCAGAAGATGATGTTGTGATTGCCGCCGGCGGCGATGTATTCGCCCGCCATCAGCCATTCGCTGATCGTCGCGCTCATGCCGCGCTTCAGGATCACCGGCGTCGTCACCTGGCCGACCGCCTTCAGCAGGTCGAAGTTCTGCATGTTGCGCGTGCCGATCTGGATCACGTCGACGCCGTGCTCGACGAACGTCGTCGAGCATTCGCGCATCCATGAGCTCGGTGACGACCGGCAGCTTGCAGCTCGCCGCCGCGTCCTTGAGCAGCTTCAGGCCCTCGATGCCCTTGCCCTGGAACGCATACGGCGACGTGCGCGGCTTGAACGCGCCGCCGCGCATCAGTCGCGCGCCGCCGGCCGCGACGCCCGCGCCGCGGCGCGCATCTGCGGCGTCGGTTTCGACCGAGCACGGGCCGGCGATCACCTGCACGGTCTTGCCGCCGATCGGGATGCCGCCGGCGTCGACGACCGTGTTCGCCTTGTGCCATTCGCGCGCGACGAGCTTGTACGGTTTCAGGATATGCATCGATTTCTCGACGCCGTCCATCGACTCGAACATCTCCGGGTCGAGCTTGCGCTCGTCCCCGATCGCGCCGATCAGCGTCCGCTCGGTGCCGCGCGAGACGTGCACGTCCAGCCCTTGCGCGCGGATCTTTGCTTCCACGGCGGCGACCGCAGCCTCCGTCGCTTCCCTTTCCATCACGATGATCATCGTCGTCCTTCCAACAGGAAATCGGGCGTCCCTGCCCGGAACGCCCGATGGTCACGGCCGTCGTCCTGCGGCCGCCGCCTCGCCTAGCGCGGTGGTCCGCGCCATTTCTCGATCTCGCGTTCGATCGCCTCGGCAATGTAGGCGCGCAAGAGCCCGCCGACGTGCGCGTTGATGGCCGAGACCATCTCGGCGCTGGCCCGATCCACGATCGGCTGCAGCTTCGTGGTGAGCTGGTCGCGCAACCGCGTCTCGGTGAAGATGTCGATCCGCTGCAACACCTGCATGCGAATCTCGTCGGCGAGCGCCTCCCAGCGCGCCCAATCGTCGGGCGTGGCCGCGGCGAGCTCGACGGCGGGAACCGGTTTCCGGCAATGACGGCTCGGCAATGGCGACCGAGCACCGGCGCCGGCGTCGCGGCGACCGGCGATGCGCCGACGACGGCGTTGCGCGCGGCGACACGGCGTTGCCGACGGCGGCGCGGCGGCGACGGCGACAGCGGCGCCGCGACGCTCGACAGCCGCTGCGCCATCGCCAGGTCCGGTACGCGATGTCGGTCGCGACGGAATCCGGTCCGCGCGCCACGACGGTCAGCTCGCCGTGGTCGTGATGGAGCCAGCCCGACGATTCGTCGAGATCCTCCGGCAGCTCGACGATCGATTCGATCTCGATCTCCTCGACCGCCTCGGTGAGCTCGGGCACGTCGTCGAGGATCGTGGGCGCCGCGGAGTGGGCGGCGCGGCCGGCGCGCAGGCCGGGATGGCGGCCGGAGCGAGCGCGACCATCGCGACCATGTCCGTGAGCTCCGGGATCTCGGTGTCGACCACGCCGACCGATTGCGTCGCATCAGCGCGTCGGCCTGTTCCAGGAGCTCGCGCGCGGAGGCCACGGCTACGCTCGCTCGGCGAGATTGAACGAGCGGATCTCGTAGCCGCGCGCCTTGTAGAACTTCCAGCGTTCGCGGCCGGACGCGACGTCGGCTTCGTCGAGGCTCACGATCTCCGCGAGCCGCTCGAAGCTGGAAAAGAACGGCGGCGGCAGCGCATGCAGGTTGACGAGCACCGCGGCCGGCCCCTCGTGCTCGAGCGCATGGTCGACGACGATCGGCGTTTCCGGCGCCAGCGGGCTCCGCAGCTGGCAATGAGGCAGGAAACCCGTCGCGGGCCACAGCCAGAGGAACCGCCCGAATTCTTCGGTCGCGCGCGCGCTCGTCGGTCAGCACGCGCACGGTCCCATGCTGCGCCCAGGCCTTGGCGACCAGCTTCGAGGCGACCTCGAAGCGATCGGCGCAGTGCGTGTAGAAATCGATCGTGGTCATCGGCCCTTCGAAGAACTCACGCGCGTTCGCTTCCTGCGCGAGAAGCCACGTCGTGAGAAGCGGCACCGGACGCCCGGTCGCGCCCTTCATCTTGCCTTCCTTCCATGCGACGCCGGCGATGTCGAGATGCGCCCAGTCGAACTTCTTCGCGAAACGCGACAGGAAGCACGCCGCCGTGATGCTGCCGCCGGCGCGGCCGCCGACGTTCGCGAAGTCCGCGAAGTTGCTGTCGAGCGCCTCCTGGTAGTCGTCCCACAGCGGCAGCTGCCACGCGCGGTCGTACGCCTCGTCGCCCGCCGCGAGCAGCGTTGCGCGCGAGCGTGTCGTTGTTGCTGAACATGCCGCAGGCGACGTGCCCGAGGCTGATGACGATGGCGCCGGTCAAGCGTCGCGATGTCGACGACGGCTTCCGGCTCGTAGCGCTCGGCATAGGTCAGCGCATCGCACAGGATCAGCCGGCCCTCGGCGTCGGTGTTGAGGATCTCGATCGTCTGCCCCGACATGCTCGTCACGACGTCGCCGGGCTTCGTCGCGCGGCCGGACGGCATGTTCTCGCAGGCGGCCACGAGGCCGATCACGTTGACCTTCGCCTTCAGCTCGGCGATCGCGCGCAGCGTCGCCGAACACGCTGGCGGCGCCGCACATGTCGAATTTCATCTGGTCCATGTCGTGCGGCGGGCTTGAGCGAGATGCCGCCGGTGTCGAACGTGATGCCCTTGCCGACCAGCACGACGGGCTTCTGCTTCCTCGGGCTGCCGCGATACTCGAACACGATGAACCGCGGCGGCTCGTCGCTGCCGTTGGTGACCGACAGGAACGAGCCCATGCCCAGCGCCTCGATATCCTTCCGCTCGAGCACGCGTGACCTTGATGTCCGGAAACTCCGCGGCCAGCGCGAGCGCCCGCTCGCCGAGATATTTCGGCGTGCAGATGTTGCCGGGCAGGTTGCCCAGATCGCGCGCGAGATCCATGCCGTGCGCGATGGCGAGCCCGCGCGCCGCCGCCACCTCGCCGGCGGTCAGGTCCGAGCGCTGCGGCACCGACAGCGTGAGCTTGCGCAGCGGCCGGCGCACTTCGGACTTCTCGCTCTTCATCTGGTCGAAGCGGTAGACCGCCTCCATCGCGACGACGACGGCGTGCTCGATCCGCCACGCCACTTCGCGCCGCTTGACCTTCTCCTCCGTGATGTAGACGACCGCCTCGTACGAGCCGGTCTCGTTCAGGAGCTTGACCACCGACTTGATCGCCGAGCGGAACTCCTTGTCGCGAAAGTCCCGTTCCTTGCCCAGGCCGAGCAGGAGGACGCGATCGGCGAGCGTGCCGCGCACGTTGTGCAGAAGCAGCGTCGCGCCGAGTTTGCCCTCCATGTCGCCGCGGCGGATGATTTCGCTGACATATCCGTTCGACGCGCGGTCGATCAGCTCCGCCGACAAGGACAGCTTGCGGTTGTCGAAGACGCCGACGACGACGCAGGCGCTCCGCTGTTTCTCAGGACTGCCGCTTTTTATGGTAAATTCCATCGCCGTCCCTAGCCTCCAACTGTTGGGTTTCTTTGTCGTAACGCGGAATAGACCGCATTATCGGCAAAACGGCCCAAAAAGTCAAAATTCTCCCGGCGTCATGATCTTCCGGCGCAGTCTGGTGCGAGAAATGACGGTCACGGCCGTCGGCCTCTTCCTCGTCCTGCTCGGAATTCTGTTCACCAATCTCGTGCTGCGCCTGCTCGCGCTGGCCGCGGGCGGCACCGTCGCGCCCGACGGCCTGCTGGCGTTGCTTGGCTTCAACGCACTGTTTTATTTCAATATTCTCGTGTCCGGTCACCGTCTTCGTGACGGTGCTGCTGACGCTCGTCCGCTGGTATCGCGACAGCGAGATGATCGTCTGGTTCTCCTCGGGCATCGGGCTCGCCGACTGCCTGCGCCCGATCCTTTGGTTCGCGACGCCCTTCTTCGTCGCGATCGTCGTGTTGTCGCTGTTTCTGTCGCCCTGGGCCGATGCAGCGCAAGCTCGAATACGAGCGCCAACTCGAGTCGCGCGACGAAATCGCGCTCATTACGCCCGGGCTGTTCCGCGAATTCCGCCGCGCCAATCTGGTGGTTTTCGTCGAGAGCATCAACACGCTCGACGGGACCATCCGCAACGTCTTCCTGCACTCGGTCGAGGACGGCAAGGACGCGACGACGGTCGCGCGGTCGGGCTCGCTGCAGGTGGCCGCCAACGGCGATCGGTTCATCGTCCTGGACGACGGGCGCCGCTACGAGGGCAAGCCCGGCACGCACCGAATACCGCATCGTCGAGTTCGGCCGGCTCGGGCGCCGGATCGAGCCTGCGGAGCTGCGCGCGCTGCCGGCGTCGACCAAGGCGATCCCGACCGCCACGCTGCATCGCCCTCGACGGGCCGCTCGAGCGCGCCGAGCTGTTCTGGCGGCTCTCGATTCCCATCGCGTCGATCGTGCTGACGCTGCTCGCCGTCCCGCTCGCCTACGTGAATCCGCGGATCGGGACGTCGTTCAACCTCATCGCCGCGGCATTCCTGTACATGCTCTACAGCAACTGCCTCAACATCGTGCAGAGCTTCATCGCGCAGGGCAAGCTCGGCTTCCTGCCGGGCCTCGCGCATTCCGCATGCGATCGCCATCGGCCTCGTGCTCTTGCTCTACCGGCACCAGCTGTCGCTGTTCGGGCTCTTCAGCCGCTGGCAACGGGCCAAGGCGGCCGCCGGATGAAGACGCTCACGCGCTACATCGGCCGCGAGGTGCTCACCGTCGATCCTGCTGATCTTCAGCGCGCTCGTGGCGCTGTTCGCGTTCTTCGACCTGATCCACGAGCTCGGCGACGTCGGGCGCGGCGGCTACACGATCATCGACGGCGCTGCTGTTCGTCGGCGTTGCAGCTCCCGTCGCGGATGTACGAGCTCTTTCCGGTGGCGACGCTGATCGGCACGCTGTTCGCGCTGGCGCAGCTCGTGTCGAGCTCCGAGTACACGGTGATGCGCGTGTCCGGCGCGTCGCTGCTGCAGGTCGGATGGGCGCTGATGCGCATCGGCATCCCGCTGTCGATCGTCACGTTTCTCGCCGGCGAGTTCGTCGCGCCGCAGGCCGCGCTCCTGTCGCAGCAGGTTCGCGCGCAGGCGATGGGCGACACGACCGCGCGTCGTCGCCCAGCAGTTCCAATCGGGATTCTGGTTCAAGCAGGACCAGACGTTCGTCAACATCCAGCAGCGTGCTCGACCGACCTCACGCTCGTCGGGCGTCAGCATCTACGAGTTCGACCGCGATTTCCGGCTGCACAGACGGTGCGCACCGCGGAATCGGGAACGTTCACGGGCAACGGCCACTGGCGGCTCAAGTCCGTGCGCAGCACCGACATCGCGCTGACCGGCGCCACGCGTGACGGACACCGACACCTACCTGTGGGACACGGTACTGCGCCCGTCGCTGCTGACGGTCTACCAGGTGCGCCCGGAGAAGCTCGAGCTCAATACGCTGTGGGAAAACATGCGCGCTCCTCGGCGGCCAACACCCAGAAGACGACGCGCTTCGAGATCGCCTTCTGGAACAAGGTGTTCTACCCGGCGGCCGTGCTCGTGATGATGATCGTGGCGCTGCCGTTCTCGTACTTCCAGCGGCGGCAGGGCGGCGTCGGCTTCCGCATCTTCGCGGGCACGATGCTCGGGCTCACCTTCTTCCTGATCGGCCGGCTGTTCTCCAACCTCGGCGTGCTCAACGATTGGCCGCCGCTCTTTTCCGCGGCGTTCCCGCTCGCCGTCTTCGTCGCGCTCACCGCTGTCGATGCTCTGGTGGCTCGAGCGGCGCTAGACACTGCGAACGAGCCGCGGCCCACTTCGCTCGACGACACGCGCAATCCGCGCAGGGCGAAAAAATCCCGGCGTCCTGCCGGGATTTTCGGGCTCGTGCAGCTCCGGTGTGCAGCCAGCGCGCTTCGGGGATGGCCTATCGACCTGGCTCACTCGGCGACGGGCACGATCGAACTTCCTCTTGTTCCTTGCCCTTGGTCGCGAACATGGACCTTGCCGTCGACGAGCGCGAACAGCGTATGGTCCTTGCCCATCCCGACGTTGACGCCCGGATGGAATCTGTGTGCCGCGCTGGCGGATGATGATGCTGCCGGCGTTGATGAGCTCGCCGCCGTACGACTTGACGCCGAGGCGCTTCGATTCCGAGTCGCGGCCGTTGCGCGAGCTGCCGCCTGCCTTCTTGTGTGCCATGGTGGTTGCGCTCCGTCAGCCGACGATGCTGTCGATCTTGAGTTCGGTGTAGTTCTGGCGATGGCCCTGGTGCTTCTGGTAGTGCTTGCGGCGGCGCATCTTGAAGATCGTCGACCTTGTCGCCGCGGCCATGGCGCGACGACCGTCGCCTTGACCGTCGCGCCCGCGACGACGGGCTGGCCCAGCCGGACGCTCTCGCCTTCGCCGACCATCAGCACCTGATCGAGCACGACTTCCGCGCCGACGTCCGCCGGTAATCTGCTCGACCTTGAGTTTCTCGCCGGGGGTAACCCTGTACTGCTTGCCGCCCGTTTTTACGACCGCGTACATGGCGCTGCTCCGCTGGTTATGCCCGTCATGGGCTTGCCGCTACCCATGTTGCCGCGCACTGCCGCCCTGTTCCAGGCGACGATCGCGGAAAGCCTTATATTTTAGTCGGTTAGGGGCTTCTCTGTCAAAGGGCTGTCTGCCCTGCCGACGGCGAGTCCGCGCGCGATGAGGCGCGCGACTCTCGATTTAGCGTCACCTGCTCGCCCGACGAACTCACAGCGGCCTCGGTACGTCCCGGTCGGTTACAATTCCGTGGCGCCTGACGCCCACTCCGCTCGTGCCGCGGCGATGCGCCGAATCGTCCGCGCGCCCCTGCCGCAGTCGCCCCGTGACCTTCCGAGTACTTCAAAACCGCTGCTCGCCCCGGAAATGGCGGAGGTCGACCGCGTTCTTCGCGCGAGCCTCGACTCCGATGTCGCGCTGATCCGGCAGGTCGCCGACTACATCGTCGGCGGCGGCGGCAAGCGCCTGCGGCCCGCGCTCGTGCTGCTGCTCGGCCGCGCGCGTGCGGATACGACGGCCCGCACCGGTACACGCTCGCCGCGGTCGTCGAGATGATCCACACGGCGACGCTGCTGCACGACGACGTCGTCGACGAATCGAAGCTCCGGCGCGGCCACGCGACCGCCAACGCGACGTTCGGCAACGCCGCATCGGTGCTGGTCGGCGACTTTCTGTACTCGCGCGCGTTCCAGCTCATGGTGAGCGTCGGTCTCGATGCGCGTGCTGGAGATCCTGTCGCAGGCGACCAACGTGATCGCCGAGGGCGAGGTGCTGCAACTCATGAACACCGCGCAACCCGACCTCGACGAGACCGCCTATCTGCAGGTGATCCAGCGCAAGACGGCGAAGCTCTTCGAAGCGGCCGGCGCAGCTCGGGGGCGGTGCTGGGCGGCGCCGACCCGGAGCGCGAAGCCGCACTCGCCCGCTACGGAATGCACCTCGGCACGTCGTTCCAGCTGGTCGACGACGTGCTCGACTACATGGGCGACGCGACAGCGTATTCGGCAAGAACCTGGGCGACGATCTCGCCGAAGGGAAGATGACGCTGCCGCTCATCCGCGCGGCCGCGGTGGGCAGCCGCCGACGATGCCGCGCTCGATCCGCGCCGGCGATCGCCGGGCAACGCCGCCGATTTCACGCCGGTCATGGACGTGCTGGACGCGCACGGGCGCGCTCGACTACGCGCGTCGCCGCGCGGTCCGCGAAAGCGAAGCCGGCGCGCCGCCGCGCTCGCCGCCCTGCCGCCGTCGCCGCACAAGGAAAACCTGCTAGAATTAGCGTCTTTTGCGGCACGGCGCACTTACTGAAACCGCAGCACACGGGGTTTCCCACGCTGGTTTCCAGTAGCGGCCACCGCGAGATGCTGCTTCCGCGATTCGAGCGTTTCCGCCGCGGGGCAGATCAGAGGAGCAGGCCGGTCATTCGGGGTGTAGCTTAGCCTGGTAGAGCGCTACGTTCGGGACGTAGGGAGGTCAGTAATCCTCTCACCCCGACCAAAAATACAAAGGCTTGGCCAAACAAGCCATTCTTGCGGCAGTAGCGCGCCGGCGTGCCGGCAAGTCCAATCGGCCCCGCGCCTTCGTGCCTCTGAAGGGTGGCTCTGCCGCCGCGCCGCGCGTCGCGGCGCCGCCATCACACCATCGATCGCAGGACTGCGAGCGTTCGCTCGGCACAGCGGTCCCAGGTGAACTCACGTGCACGATCACGCCCGCGGTCTCGCATCCTCTGCGCCAGCGCGTCGTCCGAGACCAGCGCTTCCATCGCAGATGCGGGCCGACGACATCGGCGGGATCGATCTGCAGCGCCGCGTCGCCGGCCACCTCCGGCAGCGAAGTCACGTTCGAGCACACGACCGGAACTCCTGACGCGAATGCCTCGAGCACCGGCAAGCCGAAGCCCTCGTACAACGACGGACAATACGAACGCGGAAGCGCCTTGATAGAAGTGCGCGCATATCGGCTACCGGCACATAGGTCGAGCCACCGCACGCGACCATCGTTTTCCGCCGCGCGCAGTGCGGTGACGAGCCCCTCGGTTTTGCCATCCGGCGCGACCCGCGATGACCAGCTGGACCTCGAGCGGAATGCAGGTGGCAGCCGCCCGAACGCTGCGAGAATCGATCGCCACGTTCTTGCGCGGTTGCGGGGTTCCGACAAACACAGCGAGGTAAGCGCCGATCCAATCGATAATGCTGCCGGAGCGCGGCGACCCGCGCATCCGGCTCGCGCTCGAACCAGTGCTCGTCGACGCCGAGGTGCGTGACGCCGATGCGCTCTTCCGGCACAGCGTAATGCTCGACCAGTTCCGGGACCATCGCATGCGAGAGATCGCGATCACCCGGTCGGCCCACCGGATGGTCGAACGCAAGACATGGTTCTTCACCGCGCGCAGTCGAGGGGCTCGCCCACTCCGGATGTGACAGGTGAATGGCGTCGAGGCTATCGGCGGCGCAGACGGTATATTGCTCTTAATCGAGGCACGCGATAGTCCAGTCGCGAAGAATACGTCGATTCGCCGTGCCAGTGCCGAGTTGCCCGCGAACGGCCTCCCAGTCGCGAGCGACCACGCTTGCCATCACGTTCCGATGCACGGGAAAGGAAAACGTTCCCGGAGGTGCCGCCCGAGCCGCCGCGCGCCGCATCACAGCCGGGACGACTTCGACATCGACGCGCGCATCGAAGCACGCACGAAGCTCGCGGGTGTAGAACGCCGATGCCGTCGAGCGCATCGCGTGTCGCCGGGTCGTGCAGAAGTGTCGTGCCGAGCCCGATGCGGAGCCGCGTGGTCATGGGGCGGGAAGCAGCAAGCGATCCATCAGGTCGGCGACGGCTTTGATCCCAGGTCGGCCAGCGGAACTCGGCGAGCGGGCGCCGAGACGTCGCAGCGACCTGTGCGCAGGAATCCATCGAGCAATTGCGCCATTGCCGATGGATCCTGTGGGTCGAAGAACACCGCAAAGTCGTCCGCAAGCTCACGGAATGGCGGAATGTCGCTGACAAACGCCGGCAGGCCGCGCGACAGCGCTTCCACCAACGACAGGCCGAAGCCTTCGGCCAGTGACGGGTAGATCAGCGCGCGCGCATGGCGAAAGCAGTAATCCAGCTCGGCATCAGACAGGTCCAGTGCGCACGACCACGTGGCGTGCGAGCGTCTCCATCTCGCGCGAGGCGCTCGATAATGGGTCGCCGCCGACGCCGAGCTGCCCACCAGCAGCAAGCGCGCCGGTCGACCCATGCGCAGCAATTGCGAAAACGCGTCGAACAGCCGCAACTGGTTCTTGCGCGGATCCAGCCAGCCGACGTTGAGCAGAACAGGCACGCGGTCCCTCGAAAGCCGCTCGCAACTGTGGTCGAATCAGCCGCATCGGCGGCGATCGGATCGAGAATCGTGTCCCAGGTGGAACCAACCGACACTCTGCCCGGGACGAACATGGCCCGCCGGCAAGGACGAGGAATGTCGGAGACAGATCGTCGGCAACCGCGGCCGAAATGGCAACGATCCGGTCCGCGTACTGCAGCACCGGTCGAGCCACGCCTCGAACACAGCGGCGAATCCCGCTGGACACCACTCCGGGTGCTGCAATGGGATGAGATCGTACGCGAGCGCCGCCGATCGTAACGCCCGCACGCTGGAACTAGGGCGAGCGTTGGCTTCATGTCGACGCCGAGCGAAACGTCGATCAGCACCAGCACGTCACCCGCCGTGGCTGGATCCCGCCGGAGGTTGTCACTGCGGTTCGCGGGCCGCGATCCTGAGTGCCGCGACCGAGACCAGCCGCCGCGCCGCGCGAGCGAGTCCGCGCTCCGAGCTGGGCGCGACAAGTCCAATCGCGCAGTCTACCTGCGGGCGGCATACGCGCGACCCGTCTGACGACATCACGCCCGCGTCCCGAGCACGTCGTTCGCCAACCGGCTTGGTGCGCGCAGCGAGGTCGCCGGCCGGCGTCAGACTACCGCCGGATGCAGCGCGCCGCCGGCGAAATGAACCGGTACCACGTCAAATCCACGCGCCTTCGCCAACGGCCGCAGGTGCCGGATGACGTTGCGCACCACGCGCGGAATGCCCGTAGCGATGGTCGTACTGGTACGTCGTCGTGCACTCGAGGTACAGCTTGCGCGATTCCGCGGTCATCGCGCCTTGCGCCCGGCATCGACCCGGGCGCGCGCCCATACGCGCAGGTCGTGAATTGTTCGCCTCACCGTGCTGTGGCGCAGCCGGTCGATCTCGGCCCGCAACCGGGCGACCTCCGCGATCTGGAAGCCATCGAAAGCGTTAGGGGCGCATTGAAATGCCGCGCAAGCGGTGCGTCCTCGCGCCGTAGATAGAACCGGTTCACGCCATCGAACCACACGAAAGATAACCGCCCGCGACCAGGGACGGCTCCCATTCCGCGTACGATGGCGCCCCCGTCGAGCGGGCGCGTGGCCTCGACCACCACAATCCGCGGCGGTGTGCCGACCAGTCGGCACCGGCGATCACGTCGGCCTCCGTACCTTCGACGTCGATCTTGAGGAAATCGATCGTGGCGGGCGCATGCTTGGCACAAACCGCCGCCAGCGTCGTCACCGGAACATCGTAGTCGTGGCTCACATAACCGCGCGCGTGCAGCTGCCGCGCGGACTCGATGTCGAAGGTCGATAATCCGTGCGGCGAGAAATCGTGAAAGCGCAAACGGCCTTCGCGGCGGCCAAGCGCCACCGCGAGGTTGACGTCGCGCGGTCGATTCATCGGACGAAGCGCTGACACTGCCGGACCACGGGTTCGATCGTTCACCCCGCGCCAGCCCTGGTCGTAGAAATGCTGCGTGACGGATCGAGTCGATCTCAGGGTCGTGGGCGCCGACGTCGATGCAGAAGCCGTTCGTGGTGCCGGCTAATGCGCGCGCGCCAGCATCACGTCTTCCTGATTCTGCGCATAGGAGATCACCGGCGCACCGCTCAACCCTTGACCACCACGATGCCGATCGACGTCGTGCGCATAGCTCGCGAGTCCGAACGGAAGGCGCAGCCGCAGGTGGGGCTCGGCCCACGAAGGGCGGCAGGTCGACGTAGCGTTCCACGGGCTCGTGGCCGGTCTCGAAATCGAACGGCGCGACCTGCGTGCCCACTCGGCGGCAAGCGCCGCTTCGAGCGCGCGAAAGTCCCGCTGGCGGAACAGGACCACCGGGCCGGACGCGACCGTGCGCTCGTTCGACGAAAGGTTGCGTACTCAGTGGTGTGGACCGCGACACCGCCGCGCTTCAGTACCCGCAGCGAACGGCGCACGAACTCCTGCCCTTGCTCGAGGCTGCCAAGGTGCTCGTACGCGCAACTCGACCAACAGAAGTCGAAGCCATCGAGATCGTCGGGGATCGCCGTTCATGTCGACCGTACGATAGTGCACGCGCTCGCGGAACCGTGCCAGCATCGCAAATGCCGCGCTCGTTGAGCGACTCGAGCTCTGCACCGGCGTGTTGCGCCGAGCCAAGCCAGCCCGCGGCGCGCGCGGCCTCCGGCTCCATGTCGGTCGCGACGATCTCCACGCCACGGCTCGCGAACAGCGCGGCCAGTGGCTCCCTTGCCGACACCGAAGCCGATGCCGCGCAGGCCGGGGGCGAGCTTCCCGCGTTCGTACAGCGTCTGGCAGATGTACACGCATTCCCACAGTTTGCGGTGATAGCGGGGCTGTTCATGCAGGCGATCGCACCACCAGCGGAACAGCGGCAGCCGGTAATGCGCCTCGCGACAGACGCACGAGCCGAATGCCAGTGGCTGATCGGAGGCGATCCCAGGGGGCCCATTCGACGCGAGAAAATAAGGGCGCGCCAGAGGCTTCGGGCGGAGCGATCCGGTCGACGACCGTTGCGGCACGCCGCAGCGCGGTGCGAGCCTTGCCGGCCAGCGTCATCGGTTGCACCCTCGACGCTGCGCGCGTACCCTCCGAGACGGAGCAATTCGCGCGCCGGACGGCCCGGTGCGCTGATCGGCGCCGCCTCATCCGCTCCTGCCTTCGCGATAGCGGCAATGGCTTCCGCCACGTCTCCGACGTACGCCAACCGGTGGGCGGCCAGCAGTGCCGCGCGATCGCACAATCCGGCCAGTTGTTCGAGGTCATGCGACACGAAGACGGTCGTCACCCCACGCGTCCGGAACTCGCCGATCTTGGCGATGCACTTTGCCTGAAACGCGGCATCGCCCACGGCGAGTGTTTCGTCCACCAGCAGGATCTCGGGATCGAAGGTGCGCCGCCACCGAAAATCAGCCGCGCCAGCATGCCGGTCGAGAGTAGACGCGCACCGGCTCGTCGATCGATTCCTCGAGTTCCGAAAGGCGATGATCTGCTCTATGCGCTCGCGCACCTCGGCGCGCCGCAGGCTCAGCAGGACACCGTTCAGCGCGATATTGTCGCGGCCGGTCAATTCCGGATGAAAGCCGGCGCCCAACTCCAGCAGCGGCGAGACGCGGCCCGGCGACGACGATCGATCCGGTGGACGGGCGGATGACCCCTCGCGATCAGCGCCGAGCAACGTGCTCTTGCCGGCGCCGTTGCGGCCGATGACACCGAGCGACTCGCCCCGCCGAACGGTCAGCGACACATCGTCCAGTACCTGGCGCCGTCCAGAGCGCATATGGGCGAGTGCCCGCCGCGGTTGCAGCAGGAGGCTTCTTCATGCCGCCGGCCCGATGCAACGCACAGCGAGTAGGTCTTGCCGACGCGGTCGAACACGATGGCGTGCGCACCGCTCACATCGCCTCTGCGAATTTCCACTGCAATTGGTGGAATACCAGGTGTCCGACCGTGACGGCGAAGAGCGCGATCCATGCGGATGCGTGCATCGCGTGCATGTCCAGCGTTCCGCCGAGCAGCAGCGTGCGCCAGCCAACGATCAACGGGGCAAACGGATTGAACGCCAACCACGGCTGGAATAACGCGGGAACCATCTGCGGCTCATAGATGACCGGGGTCAGGAAGAAAAGTACGGTCAGCGCCAGCACCAGCAGCCGCTCGATGTCGCGAAAGAAGACATTGCACGACGCGACGGCAAGCGCGATGCCGTAGATGACGGCCGCCTGCAGCACGAAGAGCACGGGCACGCCCCATAGCCACGACCACGCCGGCGCGGCGCGGTCGAAGAGCAACGACGGCGATCGCAAATACAGGTAGGGTCAACAGGAAGTGCAGGCCTTCGGTCGCGACCGACGACGCCACGATCAGGTAGCGCGGAAACGCGATCTTCTTCACCAGCGGCGCGTTGGCCACGAAGGCGTTCGGCGCGAGCAGCAGCGAGTTGCTCAACCACTGCCAGGGAAACAGCCCGGCGAGCAGGAACGCGAAATAACCCTCGATCCTGACATTGAGGATCGCCTTGAACGCGAACCAGTAGGTGACCGCGTATACGACCGGGTTCAACAGCGACCACGCATAGCCGAGCACGGTGCGCTTGTACCGCACCTTGACTTCCTTCATCGTGAGCGTGATCACCAGGTCGCGGTAATACCCCAGCGCGCCGCGCGTGCGTCACTCACGGGTTACGCGCCCTGATCAGCATCCGAGATGAGTAGGGTTCGCGGCCATGACGTAGCGATCCTGCGTGGCGGGACTATGGGTGGGAACGGAAAGATTACGTATTATCGCATTCGGACCTCACGCCGCAGCCTTGTGGACGGCGCCCCATGCCCCGTGGCCCACGCCGATGACGACCGCCCTTGCGCCTCCGCCCCGTCGCATCGCCGTTGTCCATGACTGGCTCGACACCTGGCGGGGCGGCGAGAACGTGCTGGCCGAGGTCCTGGCACTCTATCCGGACGCGACGCTCTTTTCATTGGTCGACTTCCTGCCCGACGAGGCACGCGCGCGGATCGGCGGGCGGCGCGCCGGCGTAAGCTTCCTGCAACGGATGCCTGCGGCGCGCCGGCGGTTCCGGGGCTACCTGCCCTTGTTCCCGCGCGCGATCGAATCGCTCGACTTGTCGGGACACGATCTCGTGATCTCGATCTCGCATGCCGTCGCCAAGGGCGTGCGCAAGCCGCCAGGCGCGCTGCACCTGTGCTACTGTCTGACGCCGATGCGCTACGCCTGGGACTTGCGAGACGCATATCTCGCCACTCGTCGGCGGCCGCGTCAAGCGCGCGCTGGTCAATCATCTGCTCGATCGACTGCGCGAGTGGGATCGCGCCAGCGCGACCGGAGTCGATCGCTTCGCCGGCATTTCCCGCCATATCGTCGAGCGCATCGGTGCGAGCTACGGCCGGAGGCCGAAGTCGTCTACCCGCCGGTCGACGTCGACTATTTCGCGCCCGGGCCGGCAGTCTGCCGGTGCCGGCGGATATTACCTGACCGCATCGCGCTGGGTTCCCTACAAGCGCATCGATGCCATCGTCGCCGCTTTCCGCGCGCTGCCCGGGCGCCGGCTCGTCGTCACCGGTGACGGTCCGGACGCCGCACGCATCCGCGCGGCCGCCGGACCGAACGTCGAGTTCGCGGGCGAAGTTTCCCGCGACCGGCTGCGCGCGCTGATGCGCGGCGCGCGCGCATTCGTGTTCGCGGCGGAGGAAGACTTCGGCATCGTCCCGCTCGAAGCGCAGGCTTGCGGCACGCCGGTCATCGCCTATGCGCGCGGCGCCGCGATCGAGACGCTGCGCGGTCCGGAGTCGCGTCAGCCGACCGGCGTGTTCTTCGAGGCACAGACCCCGACGGCAATCGCGGCGGCGATCAACGAGTTCGAGGCGTTGCCCGCACCGATCGTGCCGGCGGCATGCCGCGCGAATGCCGAACGCTTCGCGACAGCGTGCTTTCGCAGCGCGTTTGTCGCGTTCGTCGGTGGCGCATGGCTTGAACACATGGCGCGCAGGCCATAATCCCGCGATGGCCCGACCGCTTCTGAAGCCGCATGCATCGCTGTTCGCCGCACTGCTGCGCGCGCTCGATCCCGTCATTGCGCTGGCGGTCGCCGCCGCCGCGTTCGGCCTGTACCGCCCCGAGGTCACCACTCCCGAGCCCTACCTGCTGTTCGCGATCGCGGGCGCGGTGACGGTCATCGCGCTGTTTCCCGCATTTGGCTTGTACGATCCGCAGCGTGGCGCGAGCCTCGCCGACGAATTGCGCAACCTGCTGCTGGCGTGGCTGGGCATCGCGGCACTGACCGCCGGCGCTTTGTTCGCCACCAAGCTGGGCGAGGCGTTCTCGCGGGTCTGGGTCGCGGCGTGGCTCGTCGGCGGATTTCTCGCGACGACCGTGATGCGCATCGCGTTGCGCGTCACGCTGCGCGCGCTGCGCAGGCACGGCCACAACCTGCGGCACATCGCGATCGTGGGCGCCGGCACGCTCGGAACCCGGGTCGCAACGCACCTGGCCGAGGCCGCCTGGGCCGGCTTCAGTGTCGCGGCGTTCTACGACGACGACACGGCCAAGCACGGGACACGGGTTGCTGGCCGCGTCGTCGCCGGCAGACCTGAGCGCCTCGCGGAGGACATCGCGGCCGGCACGATCGACCAGGTCTGGATCGCGCTGCCCCTCCATGCCGAGGCGCGGGTGCGCGAAATCCTGACCGCTGCTGCGCGAGCACGCGGTAGAGATCCGCTTTGTTCCCGATATTTTCGGATTTCATCTGCTCAATCACTCGCTGACCGAGGTCGCCGGCTTGCCGCTGCTGTCGCTGACCGCGACGCCGATGACGGGCTCGGCGCGTTTGGTCAAGGCGCTCGAGGACTATGTGCTCGGTGCGATCACCTTCGCGTCTCGCGCTGCCGCTGATGATACTGATCGCGACTCTGCATCAAGCTGACCTCGGCCGGTCCGGTGCTCTACCGGCAGGTGCGCGTCACATGGAACGAAGAGCGTTTCGACATGCTCAAGTTCCGCACGATGCCGGTGAATGCCGAACACGCGAGCGGGCCGGTCTGGCTGCGCAAGGGCGAAATGCGCGCGACCCCGCTCGGCTCGCTTCTGCGCCGGCTGTCGCTGGACGAACTGCCGCAACTCGCCAACGTCCTGCGCGGCGAGATGTCGCTCGTGGGACCGCGTCCCGAACGGCCGGAGTTCGTCGAGCAGTTCCGGCGCGAAATCCCCGGCTACATGCAGAAACACCTGGTGAAAGCCGGCATCACCGGCTGGGCCCAGGTCAACGACCTGCGCGGCGACAGCGACCTCGCGCGGCGGATACAATACGACCTCTACTACATCGACAACTGGTCGCTGTGGTTCGACCTGCGCATCCTCGCGCTTACGCTATGGCATATCCTGACGAGCCGCCACGCTCACTGACCGACGATCCGCCGTCCGCTACGCCGGCAACGGCCGCTGCCGCCGTTGCGGCAGCTGACGTCGCGACGCCATTGCTGCCCTCGCGTCGCGACGCGGTGCTCGCCGGCATGGCCCTGATCGCGGCGTTCATGGTCGCGTTGGCCGCATATCTCGTGATGGCCGTGCCCGGCGCCTGGTTCCCGGACGCGAAAGCACGAAGCTGGAAAGCCGCGGAGCTAACGGTGGCCACCGGCGCCGCGACGCTCGAGGGCGACACACTGGTCGTCGCCGCCGGTAGCGCAGCGAACACGGTCATCGTATCGCTGAATCACGGACTTGCGAAGCAGCGAGTTCCCGGCAATCGCCTGGAACGTCCAAGGAGTGCCGGACGGCGCCGAGGTTCGCATGCTCTGGAAAAGCGATATTGCGGCGAGTCGCACCTACCAGACGCCGGTCACCGTGGAGTCCGGCCGCCTGCGTGCCCGTGGTCCTTGCGAGCAACCCGGCCTGGCTCGGCCGCGTCCAGGGCATTGCGCTAGCCATCCGTGCTCCGCCGGGCGCGCCATTGCGCTTCGAGGGCGTGTCGGCGAAACCGATGGGGGCACCGCAGATCCTGGCCGAACGCCTGCGCGAATGGCTGGCGTTCGAGCCATTCAGCGGTGCGTCGATCAACACGATCACCGGCGGTGCCGATGCGGCAAGACCTGCCGTTGCCGCCGCTCGTCGCGCTCGCGGTCGCGCTCGCCACCCTGTTGCTGTGGGTGTGCATCGCATGCGTGCCACGCGGTTTATGCGTGCAGCGTCGCGTCCACGCTCGCCGGGCTGTTCGCGCTCGCGTGGTTCGCCCTCGACGCGCGATGGATCGCGAACCTGGCGCAGCAGACCAGCATGACGCTTGCTCAATACGGCGGCAAGTCGACACGCGACAAGCACCTCGCCGCCGAGGACGGTGCCCTGTACGCGTTCGTCGAAAAGGCACGCGCCGTCATGCCGGCGCACACCCGCTCGCATTTTCGTTGCCGCCGACATGCCCTACTTTCGCGGCCGCGCCGCCTACCACCTGTATCCGCACAATGTCTGGTTTGAGCCGAATCGGGATTTGCTCCCGCGGCCGGAATGGCTGCGGACGGGCGATTGGTTGTTCGTCTACCAGCGCCACGGCGTCCAGTACAACCCGGAGAGAAATCGTTGCGCTGGGACAACGGCGCCGCGGTCGGCGCTGACCTCAAGCTCCTCGAGCCCGGCGGCGCGGCGCTGTTCCAGATCCGCTGAACGGCGCAATGGAAATCCTCCTGCCGATCGTCGCCTGGGCGCTCGTTTGGGTTGCAGGCATCGCGCTGGTCGCAGCGCTGCCGCATTCGCGTGGCTCGTTCACGGCATCCGGCGAGATCGCGTGGCTGGTCGGCACGGGCTACTTCGCCGGGGCATTCCTGCTGACCGTCTGGATGCGCGTGCTATCGCTGGCCGGCATACCGCTCGGCCGCGGGTCGGTCGGCGTACCACTCGTCTTGCTGGCTGCGGCCGGTGCGTGGTGGATCAGGCGTCGGGCCGACCCATCGTTCGCGAGCGCCTGGCGCGAGACCTTCGAAGCGTTGCGCGCACGCGACCTGCGCGGAGGATCCCGCGCGCTGTGGTTCGCCTTGCTGGCGTGGCTCGCGCTGCGCTCGCTGCCGCTGTTCCTGGAAGTCGCCACCCGGCCGTTGTATCCATGGGACGCGTGGATGCAGTGGGCGACCAAGGCGCGCGTGTGGTTCGAGCTGAAGGCATGGGTGCCGTTCGTCAACACCGGATGCCTGGCTTGCCGCCAAGGGTGCGCTCTATACCGACGTGGCGCCAACGTATCCGTCGACCGTCCCGCTGTGGCAGGTCTGGTCGTCGCTGGCGCTCGGCCGCTACGACGATGTGTTGATGAACCTGCCGTGGTGGTTCGCCTCCGTCGCGTTCGCGATCGCGATCTTCGGCGCGCTGCGGCGGATCGAGTTCAGCCCGCTCGCCGCGCTCGTTGGGTCCTGGATCGTGGTTTCGCTGCCGCTCGCTGACGTGCACGTTGCCCTCGCCGGATATGCCGACCTGCCGATGGCCGCCTATTTCACGCTGGCCGCGCTGGCCACACTGGCATGGATTCGCACGAGGAGCCTCCGGCGACGCGATACTCGCGCTGCTGCTCTGCAGTCGCCTGCCCGTATATCAAGACGCCGGGAGTCGTCTGGGCGTCCACGCTGGCTACCGGCGGTCGTCGTTGCGCTCCTTCCGCGGCAAGGGATCCGGGTCGTCGCCACAGGATTCGCGCTGGCCATCGTGACGTTGGTGGTTCTCGCGCAATCCTCGCCGGTGATCCTCAACTACCGGCTTCATCTCGACTTCGCCTCCGGCATGGGGCGCACTGGTCGAGTCGTTCTTCATGCTCGGCAACTGGAACCTGCTGTGGTACGGGGTCATCGCGGCGGCGATCCTCGCGGGCCCGCGCCTGGCGTCGGCTTCGCATCGCACCACTTACGATGATCATGGCGGCAGGAGTGTTGTTCCTCGCGGTCGTGTTTTACGTTCACCAATGCGCGGGAATGGGTGGAGACGCAGACAACGATCAACCGCGCCGTGCTGCACCTTGCGCCGCTCTCCGCAGTGTGGATGCTGGTCGCGTTCCGCGGCGTGGGCGACGCGCAATGACGGCGTTGCCTGCACTGTCGCCGCCGCCTGACCCGGCCGGATGCGGCGTCGAGGCGAGTGCAGCGCCGGAGGCTCAAAGTCTTACTCGCCCACCAGAGTTAGTCGTCGATTGAATCAGCCTTGGCGTCAATCGAATTCCGGCGCCGACGATATCCGCCACTCCAGCGGGCACGTCGTGGCGACGTCGGTCACGCCCCAATCGACAGCCTCGTCCCACTGGTCGGCGTCCCGCAGGGACAGCGCGTCCACCCTGGCATTGAGCGCCGAAAGTTCACGCTCCCGAAGCTCCTGGTCGTCGTCGTTACGTTCATGTTCGTTCTCCAATGAGGCCGGTGATGATGCCAACGAACAATAGTCGGAGCGACAGGGTGATTCCATACACCATCCTCCGATAGTGATGTAGTCCTCCCGGCGAAGATGCGTAGGATGAATCCGACGCACGCTAGCGCGGCAGCATCGGCAGCTTGAGGCCCTTCGCCTTGGCGACGTCGATCGCCTTCGCGTAGCCCGCGTCGGCGTGGCGCATGACGCCAGTCGCCGGGTCGTTCCACAGCACGCGCGCGATCCGCTTCGCCGCCGCTTCGGTGCCGTCGCAGACGATGACCACGCCGGCGTGCTGCGAGTAGCCCATGCCGACGCCGCCGCCGTGGTGGAACGACACCCACGTCGCGCCGCGCGGCGGTGTTGAGCAGGAGATTGAGCAGCGGCCAGTCCGACACCGCGTCCGAGCCGTCCGCCATCGCCTCCGGTCTCGCGGTTCGGGCTCGCGACGCGAACCGGTGTCGAGGTGATCGCGGCCGATGACGATCGGCGCCTTCAACTCGCCGCTCTTCACCATCTCGTTGAACGCGAGTCCGGCCAGGTGCCGCTCGCCCAGCCCGAGCCAGCAGATGCGCGCGGGCAGACCCTGGAACGCGATGCGATCGCTTCGCCATGTCGAGCCAGCGGTGCAGGTGCGCGTTGTCGGGGAAGAGCTCCTCGACCTTGCGGTCGGTCTTGTAGATGTCTTCGGGATCGCCCGACAAGCGCGACCCAGCGGAACGGCCCCTTGCCTTCGCAGAAGAGCGGCCGGATGTACGCCGGCACGAACCCGGAAAGGCGAACGCGTCGGCAACGCCCTCGTCGTGCGCGACCTGCCGGATGTTGTTGCCGTAGTCGAACGTCGGGATGCCCTGCCGCTGGAACGCGAGCATCGCGTTCGACGTGCGCGACGATCGATTGCTTCGCGGCGGCCGTCAGCGCCGCGTGCTGCGACAGGATCGTTCTGCGCAGCCTTCCAGCGCTCGACGGTCCAACCGCGCGGGCAGATAGCCGTAGACGAGGTCGTGCGCGGACGTCTGGTCGGTGACCATGTCCGGCCGCACGCCGCGCCGCACAAGCTCCGGCAGGATCTCCGCGGCATTGCCGAGCAGGCCCGACCGACAGCGGGCGCTTCGAGCGCGCGCGCGTCGTCGATGATCGCCAGCGCTTCGTCGAGATCGCTTCGCCTGCCGGTCGAGATAGCGCGTGGCGAGGCGCATCTCGATGCGGCTCTGCTGGCACTCGACCGCGAGCATCGACGCGCCGGCCATCGTCGCCGCCAGCGGCTGCGCGCCGCCCATGCCGCCGAGTCCCGCGGTCAGGATCCAGCTGATCGGCAAGCTCGCCGCCGTAGTGCTGGCGCCCGGCTTCGGCGAAAGTCTCGTAGGTGCCCTGCACGATGCCCTGGCTGCCGATGTAGATCCACGAGCCGGCCGTCATCTGGCCGTACATCATGAGGCCCTTGCGGTCGAGCTCGTTGAAGTGCTCCCACGTCGCCCACTTCGGCACGAGGTTGGAATTGGCGATGAGCACGCGCGGCGCGTCGGCGTGCGTCCTGAACACGCCGACCGGCTTGCCCGACTGGATCAGCAGCGACTCGTCGTCGCCCAACTCCCGCAGCGCCTCGATGATCGCATCGAAGCACTCCCAGTTGCGCGCGGCGCGGCCGATGCCGCCGTAGACGACGAGCTCCTTCGGGTTCTCGGCAACCTCGGGATCGAGATTGTTCTGGATCATCCGCAGCGCGGCTTCGGTGAGCCAGCTCTTCGCCGTGAGCGTCGGTGCCGCGCGGAGCGCGGATGACGCGGTCGGCGTGGCGCGAGCCGCGCCGCGTTGCGGCGAGTTGATCGGGATTGTCTCGATGCATCGAATGCCTCCCTACTCGATCGGAGCGAAAGCTGCGAAATCGCCGCGCTCGACGCGCTTGCGGATCGCTTCCAGGTCCGGCGCAAAGGCGCGGTCCGTGTCCCAGAACGGAACGTCGGCGCGGATCAGCGCCATCGCGGCCGCGAGCGGTGCCGACGTCGCGAGCGGGCGGCGCAACTCCACGCCCTGCGCCGCGGCGAGCAATTCGATCGCGACGATACGCGCGGTGTTCGCCGTCATCGGCGTGAGCCGCCGGGCGGCGAACGTCGCCATGCTGACATGATCCTCCTGATTCGCGGAGGTGGGCAGCGAATCGACCGAGGCAGGATGAGCGAGCGACTTGTTCTCCGACGCGAGCGCCGCCGCCGTCACCTGCGCGATCATGAAGCCGGAATTCACGCCGCCGTCCTCGACCAGGAACGGCGGCAGCCCCGACAGGTTGGTGTCCATCATCAGCGCGGTGCGCCGCTCGGACAATGCCCCGATCTCGGCGATCGCGAGCGCAAGATTGTCCGCGGCAAATGCGACCGGCTCGGCGTGGAAATTTCCGCCGGAGAGAATTTCACCTTCTTCCGCGAACACGAGCGGATTGTCCGAGACCGCGTTCGCCTCGGTCGCGAGGATCGCGGCCGCATGACGCATCTGGTCGAGGCAAGCGCCCATCACCTGCGGCTGGCAGCGCAGGCTGTAGGGATCCTGTACGCGCGGGCAATCCCTGTGCGACGCGCGGATCGCGCTGCCTTTGAGCAGGCGTTGATAGATCGCCGCGGCATCGGCCTGGCCACGGTGGCCGCGCACCGCATGGATGCGCGCGTCGAACGGCGTATCGCTGCCGAGACATGCGTCGATGGCGAGCGCGCCCGCGACGAAGGCGGCCGACATCGCTCGCTGCGCGGCGAACAGGCCGGCAAGCGCGAGCGCCGTCGACACCTGCGTGCCGTTGAGCAGCGCGAGCCCCTCCTTGGGCCCGAGCGTCACCGGCTGGAGGCCGGCCCGCGACAACGCCTCGCGCGCCGGCATGACGACGCCGTCGATACTCGCTTCGCCGTCTCCGATCAGGACCGCCGAGAGGTGGGCGAGCGGCGCCAGGTCGCCCGAGGCGCCCACCGACCCTTGCGCCGGAATACACGGTACGACACCGGAATTGGCAAGTGCGACGAGCGCCTCGATTACCGCCCAGCGTATTCCCGAATGACCCCGCGCGAGCGACGCTGCCTTGAGCGCGACGACGAGACGCACGACGGCAGCGTCGAGGAGCGGGCCCGTGCCGGCGCTGTGCGACAGCACGAGCGCGCGCTGCAGTTCCGCGAGACGGGCATCGTCGATCCGCGTGCGCGCAAGGAGTCCGAATCCGGTGTTGACGCCGTAGACCGTCCGGCCTGACGCGACGACGCGATCGACCACCTGCGCCGCGGCATCCACCCCGGGCTTCGCGGCGGCGTCGACACTGATGACCATCGGCTCCGACCACAGGCGTCGCAGATCCGCGAGCTCGAGGCGGGACGGAACGAGATCGAAGGGCTGCATCGGCGAATCGGACAAAGTGGAACGGCATTGTGCCGCAGCCGCGCACGAAACGGCGAAACCCCCGGGGCTCGCTCAACTGCCGGTCGCTCCATCCGCCGGCATCGCCCGCGAGGGTGTCGAAATCTCTTACAGTGGGCCCCAAGGATGAGCGGGCACTCCGCGCAAGCCATTGTTAAGTCACGCTGGACGTTCGATGGCACGCCGCTTGCTGCCGACAACTGAACAGGGTTCGCTCGGCGCGGGCATCGAACAATGCGCCGGAGTCCCGCCCCCGGCCGTCACCCCTTCGATTGGCTAACATGGACAACAAGAGCGAACCTGCCGGCCTTGGACCGGTCCTGATCACGGGCGGCGCAGGTTTCCTCGGGCGTCATCTCGCGAACCGCATCGACCGGGCGGGTCACCGCGTGACCGTGCTCGACGATCTCAGCTGTGTAAACAGCACGTTCGACTGCGCGGCGCTCGCCAGCGAGCGTATCTGCAAGATCCAGGGCTCGGTATTCGATCGCGCGCTGGTCGATGGGCTCCTGGCCACGCATCACATCGTCTTCCATTTCGCGAGCGTCGTCGGTGTCGAGGAGACGGTTTCGCACACGATACCCACGATCGAGAATCTGAGCGGGACGATCAACGTCGTGCGCGCACTGACGCGCGATCACGTCGCCATCTTCGGCTCGTCGGCAGACGTCTACGGCGCGCATTCGCGCCTCTACGACCGGCCGATGCGCGAGGACGATCTGTTCGTCTACGAGAACGGCCGCGTGAATCGCTGGGTCTATCCGCACGTGAAGACGCTCGAAGAAAACCTGTTCGCCAACAGCGCCGCGCGTGCGGCCATCGTGCGGATCTTCAACTCGTACGGACCGGAAATGGACTATCCGGCACCCAAGCGCGTCATTCCGCATTTCATCGATTGCATCCTCAACGCGCGTCCGCTGCTCCTGAGCGGAGACGGAACGCAGCAACGAAGCTTCTGTTTCGTCGACGACATGGTCGAAGGGTTCATGCGCGTCCTGGCCTACGCCAGCCGTCCGGACGCACCGCGCAGCGATTGCTTCAATATCGGTCATCCCGAGCCGATCTCGATTCGCGATCTCGCTGCCGTCATGCTCGAAGCGGCGCGTGATCTTGGGCTGATCCGCGAGTCCTTGCCGGTCATCGCCGACCGTTTCGCCTACAGTCAGAGTTTCGACGATGGCTGGCATCGCACGCCCGACATCGCGCATGCAAGGCAGGCGCTTGGTTTCGCGCCCGCCGTCGGCCTCCGCGACGGCCTCCAGCGCACGCTCGCCTTCTATCACGGGCTGCAACGAAGCGGCGCAATTGCGCTGACTCCGGGCGCGTTCCCGCCCGCCGATGCCCCATTTACTGCTCGTGCGGCGCGCGGGCAGGCGTCCGATTGAGGTTGCGAACGAAGTAGCGCTGCCCGCTCCGGCACGCGACCTCACATGTCTTCCGCGCGGCCATTGGCCCGACGCCAGATCCCGATGCCGTTTCCGGTCAACGCAGACAATCGTTATTTTTCGCCGGCCGGATTCAAGGCGATGCTGACGCGCGCGTTGGCACTGGGTTATCGGATCGTGCCGTTCCGGGACTTCGAGCCGCCGGACACCTCGCCCGTGTTGCTGCTCCGGCACGATCTCGACGGACCGCTCTGCGGGGCTCGGTTGATCGCGGAAGTCGAGGCCGAGGTCGGCGTGCGTGCGACCTACTTCGTGCAGACGGCGAGCGATTTCTACAACCTCCTGGCGCCGAAGAGCCGCGCGCTCCTGCGCCATCTTGTCGCTCTCGGGCACGAGGTGGGTCTGCACTACGAGGCATCGCGCTATGTCGGCGCCCACGGAGACGTTTCGCTCCTCAGCGATTTGCGACTTCTCGAGGATCTGACGGGTCAGCCGGTGCGATCGGCGTCGCAGCACATACCGATAGACGGCGATGCCGTCGCACTGGACCGTTACTTGCCGCACGACGCCTACGCGCCGCGCTTCACCGAACCGCCGATGACCTACATCTCGGATTCGCTCATGGCCTGGCGGCAGGCCACGCCGCACGATCTCATCGACCGCGGCGCTTCGTTCCAGCTCCTCACCCATCCCGAGACCTGGGCGGGCAACTACAGGGACATGGCCGAGGCACTCGCCGGCATGATGAACGAGGAAATCGAAGCGATCCGCGCACGCTACCGGGATGTGGCCGCGTACTATGCTGCTCTGATCGAAACGCGCGCCGAACGCGACAAGCTCTTTGTTGACGCGCGGCGGAAGACTCCGCGAACCATCGGAGGGCCATAGGATGGCGGATGCAGCGCCGGTCGACGTCCTCATTGTCACGCTCTGCGCCGCGGAACGTGCTGCGGCAATTCGCCGCGTCGTCGCAACTACGTTGGCGCAGGACGGCGTACGCGCGCGGTTGATCATCGTCGTCAACGGCCGCCGGTACCGACCAGAGCCTCCTCGACTGGCTGCGACACGAGCCCGGCGTAACCGTCTGCTATCAGGAGACTCCAAGCATCTTTCTCGCGCGACGCTGCGCGCGGGAGCAGGTGACGGCGCCTCTACTTCCGGGTTCCTCGACGACGACGACTATCTGCTGGATGGGGCGTTGCGAGTTCGCGTCGATGCGCTCGAGGCGGACCCGTCGGCCGACGCGGTCGTGACAAACGGATACCTGACGGAAGGTACGTCCGAGCAGTTGACGCTCCCGGACATCGACGGTATCCGGGGCGACCCGGTGCAAAGTCTCCTGCGGGAGAACTGGCTCGCCACCGCATCCGCCCTTCTTCCGGACGGCGGCCATCCCGCCGTCGTATTTCGACGTGACTCTTCGCTCGATGGACATGACGTATGTCGGCTTCCGACTCGCCCTGGAGAAGAAGATCGCGTTCGTCGCGACACCGACATTCAGAAAGTCCTACTCGGCCGATTCGATTTCGCTCACGGACGATTGGGCGCTGTCTTCGCTCGCAACGCTCGAAAGATGAGCAGGCTCTCCATGCCTCCCGACGTTCAGCGCAGCCTGCGGCGCAAATGCACGCTCACCGCGCACGAGATATCGGATATCCACCGTCGACATGGGGAGCTTGGGCTTGCCTGGCGCTTTCACTTGCGCAGCCTGATCGAGCCGTGGGGCCTGTGGAACTATGCGCTTTACACACGGCGACTGCTCTTCGTCCGCCCTGGCAGCGGAAAACGCGGCGCAGTCGATCGCCATCCGGCGAAAGCCGGAGCACGCCATCCGCAGCCACGGGCGTCGAATGCCTGGTGGTCCCGAAAAACCGATGATGCGACGCGACGATGAGCACCGAGTTCGAGATCGTGAAATACGATTCGGAGTTCAAACGACCGGTCGCGGAGTTTCAGAGGCAGCTCTGGAGTTCGGACGCGAGCTTGAATGAGCGCTATTTCGAATGGAAATACGAAAGGAACCCGCACCGCCGTGAATCCCACGTTTACCTGGCGCTTCACCGTGATCGTGTCGTGGGAATGCGGGGATCTCCACGCAGCGCGGCTGGAAGCCGGGAAGCCGTCGCGTACGTTTACGCTGCTGATCGCCGGCGACGCTCTGGTGGCTCCCGATTGCAGGGATCGCGGCCTCGTGTCACGGATACTGAAAGCGGCATACGGCGACCTGGCGGAGCGCGAGTACGACTACGTCGTATCGCTGGGTGGTGCGAGCCGCATCAATGCGTTGGGACTGATGGCGCTGGGATGGAAGAGCGGCGGCGGTCTGCAACCGATGGGGCGAACGTCGACGGCCGCGAAAAGGAGCCGCAACGTACGGCAGACGCTGAAGCGGATTCCCTTGTTATGGCGCTTCGGCGAAGCCCGGTCCCTCTATTTCGCCGACCAACGACGACCCTTCCGCCACCTCGACCGCATGTCGCTCGGAACAGGCGTCGGAGCGCATCCCCGATTGTCGTGGCGAGGACCCCGCGCATCGACGCGATGGTCGAACCTCGTCCTGCGCCACGGGCACGACGGCCGCATCCGCTATGTCAGAGACCGCGAATACCTTGCCTGGCGCTTTCAGAATCCACTTGGTGACTACCGTTTCCTGTACTGGGAGGACTCAGCGCCTCGAAGGCTATCTGGTGCTATGCAACAGGGCGAGCGATCTCGGAGCGTTCTACCGCGTGTACGTCGCCGACCTCGTGGCCAGCAATGCACGCGTGCGCTCGGATTTGCTCGCGGCCGCAGCGCGTTGGGGACGGTTCCCGAGATCGTAACCTGACCGCCACGTTGCCTGAGGACGAATTCGCAGGACTTGAGAGCCCACGGATTTGCGCCGATCGATCATGAGGACACGGCCCGCGGCTGCCCGTGCATCTTGGTCCGCCCGCCTCGAACCGCTACGGCTCCAAGCGAATGGAGCCTGGGTGACCGGCACCTGCTCGACACGAGGAATTGGGATGTTCGCCCCATCTTCTCGATGCGGGCGTGAGATTACTGCCACCTGCGAACGACATCGCCTTTCACTTACGCGCCGACCTGACCATGTGATGGAGAAAACCATGCAGCACGTCAAATTTTCCGGCTCGTCTGACAGCGCCGCCCCTCGCGGGCGATCGTTCTCGGCATCAACGGCCACCCGCGCGCCGTGGCGAGCGTTCGCTCCTGGGGCGCGCCGGTATCCGTGTCATCGGCATCAAGTCCGCGTCCGTGACCCAGGACTGCTATTCCAGATACCTGCTGGCGAACCCATGTCGTCGATCCGACGGAGGAAGAGCTGCTGCCATTTCTGGAATCTCTCGGACGGGATGGCGGTGGCGTGCTCTTCTCCCCGTCTACGACCAGTACCTCATCGTTGTGTCCAGCTATGCGGAGTCCCTGTCCGGACACTTCACGCTGACGATCCCGCCGTGGGCAATCCTGAGCCGGGTCATGGATCACGCGCTCCTGTACGAGATCGCGCAGCAGCAGGGAATCCACACGCCCGCGTTCTTCAAACCTCGCGATGAGAGCGACCTGAACGAATCGTTGCCGGTCTCGATTTCGCCAATCAGGAGTATCTGCTGAAGACAATTCCGGGAATCGGACCCGCCGAGGTCGACTCGGGGCGCGCCACGAAGGTCGCCGGTGCGCGACGCAGCAACGGTCCGGGCGAATTGCCACGAGATTTTCTCGAGGCTCGGCGAATATCCCCTGATCGCGGAAGTCGTCCCGGGTGAGGCAAACCAGTGTTTCGGGGTCACGATGGTCGTCGATCGCAATGGCACGCCGGTTCTCTGTTACTGCACGCAGCGGCTGAAACTGCAGCTGTACCCAAGGGAGGGTTCGTTCATCCGTACGAGCTTGGCTCGAACGTCTACTGCGAGCGTGTACGACGGGAAGCCATCGCGGCGGCAAAACGGCTGGTGAAGGCGGTGGGATACTACGGCCTGATCACGCTCGAGTTTCGGCGCGACCCGAGGGATCAGAGGCTGATTTTGATCAAGGCCGATCCCAGGGTGGTGCGTCCGACCAGTCTCTCGACAGCCCTCGGGATGGATACGCCGACCGCGCTATACCGCCTGGCGGTGGGAAGCGAAGTCGATGTCCCCCAGAGCTACCCGGAGGGTATCGCCTGGATTTGGGAGACGACGCTTCTGGAGACGCTGTGGAACAACCGCGACGTTCGTCCAATTCGGGAAGAGCTGCTTGCGATCGCCCATCGCCGCGATAGGATCAAGGCGTTTGCCTATTTCAGCCTTCGGGATCCGCTCCCGTTCATCATGCATGCGCAGTGGCGCACCCTCGCCTTCCTGCGTGTGCGGATCCGGGGCCTTATTCGGCGCTGCGCGAAGGCGCTCGGGCGAGATGTTGCGCGCCCCGCCAATTCGACCGTGGGGCTGACGCCGCCAAGCGGCGATACTTTCACGCACGATCTTCCGGCCCCTGACCGTGTTCAATGACCTGAGCGTCGGAGACCTGCACGAGCCGCTGACCGGCCGGGCATGGGACGGGCGGACAGTGCGCGACCAATGCCTGCGCCGGACGGCGCACTATGCCGACCTTGGCCTCCGCCGCTTCGATCGAGTCTTTCTGCATCACGGCAACACGCTCGAGTTCTTCGCGGACCTGCTCGCAATCTGGCGCCTTGGGGGCTGCGCCGTTCCCATCGATTCCCGCCTGACGCCTTTCGAGGTCGAAACGCTGGCGGCTGCGGCCACCCCGCGCTTTTCGATCTGGAGCGAATCGCCCGACAGCGCGCTTGCGGCCCGTCTCACGAGTCTCGGTGCGCGGGTCCTTGGCGCCCAGGAAGTCGACGAGCGCAGAGTGCATACGGGCTCCGCTCCCGCGACGGAACTCCCGGCACTCGACGATGACGCCCCTCATCCTGTTCACCTCCGGAACGACTGGCCAACCTAAGGGCGTGAGTCCATACCCACCGCTTCGCTGCGCGCCCGCTGGAGCGGTTTGCGCGACAACCTCGACCTCGACGCCTTTAGCCGGACCCTGTGCCTCCTTCCCACCCACTTTGGCCATGGGCTCATCTGCAATTGCCTGTTCCCGTGGCTGTCCGGCAAGGACCCTCTTCGTCTTGCCTCCGTTCAAGCTCGAAGTGCTCACGCGGCTGGGATCGATTCTGGACGAGTTCGAAATCAACGTTCATGTCATCGGTTCCCGCGGTCTGGCGACTGGCGCTGAAGGCAGCGAGGCCACCGCGGGCGGCGACATTGAACCGTGTTTTCTGCGGATCGGCACCGCTTTCCGCGGCGCTCTGGAATTCCATCCGCGAATGGACCGGCGCGAGGGATGTTCTCAACGCCTACGGAATCACCGAAACCGGAAGCTGGCTGGCCGGCACAACCGTTCCGGGTTTCACGCCGGAGGATGGCTTGATCGGGGTTGCCTGGGGCGGAACCCTGAGGATCATGACAACCGGGACCACCGAGCTGCCGCTGGACCAGGCGCAGGAATGCCCGCCGGGCGAATCCGGATACGTCTGGACAAGAACGCCCGCGTTGATGAGAGGCTATCTGGGACGCGACGATCTGACCGAAAAGGTGGTGAGTCAGGGGTGGTTCTCTACGGGCGACATCGGAGTCGTCGACGAGCGCGGCGTGCTATATCTCAGGGCCGCGAGCGCGAAGAAATCAACAAGGGCGGAATGAAGATACATCCGGGGGATGTCGACGCAGTCGTGGAGCGCTTCGGCGGCACGATCGATGTGTGCACATTCGGATATGACGATGCGCTGCAGGGGCAGGACGTGGGCATTGCCGTGGTCCTCGATTCCGTCGACGACGCGACGCTCGGTCGCCTCCACGAATGGACGCGCCGCCACCTCGCAACGCATCAACTGCCGCAGCGCTGGTACGTCCTGCGCGAGATTCCGCGCAACGCTCGCGGCAAGGTCAATAGAGTAACCGTCGCCGCGACCTGTGCGAGTCTCGAACCGGTCGACGTCCGCCGGCTTCTCCGGAGTGTCCGCGCCTCGCCCGACCAGTGACCCTGCGCGAACAATCTTGTGCAACTGATCCAGAGCTGGAATCTGGAGATCGGAGGGCACCTGCGAGACGACACAGCCCTGATCACGTCGGGAGTATTCGACTCGCAGGCTCTCTTCAATCTCATGCTCTGGATCGAGGAACAGATCGGGCGCCCCATCGATCCGGCGTCATTGGACTTGGTCGGCGAGTGGAACACCATCGGCGATGTCGTAGGGTTCATCGAACGAATGCGCCGGTCGTGACCGCACCTGGGGTCCATCCGCCTCAACTCGCTGCTGGTCAGGGGAAAGGGATAAACTCCCGCATTTCAGACGCGCGGGATCGGCGGATCAACACCGAAATCGATCTCGATCGTCGTGTAGGTGCCGCGGGTCGGGAATCGACCGGCGCCAAGACCTGCACCCAATTCAAGAACGGCTCGACGCCGATTGATCACGGTTGCGATGCCATGCCAGGTGAGCCCTTCAAGTGAAGCAGCAAGATGGCAAAGACTTGCCGGCGCAGCACACGCCGATGATGCAGCAATACTTCCGCGCGAAGGCGGAGCATCCGGACAAGCTGCTCTTCTACCGGATGGGCGATTTCTACGAGCTCTTCTTACGACGACGCGCAGCGCGCGGCCCGGCTCCTCGACATCACGCTGACGGCGCGCGGCGCAGTCGGCGGGCGCGCCGATCCCGATGGCCGGCGTGCCGTACCACGCGGTCGACGGCTATCTCGCGAAGCTCATGAAGCTGGGCGAGTCGGTCGCGATCTGCGAGCAGATCGGCGATCCGGCGACGAGCAAAGGGCCGGTCGAGCGCAAGGTGCTGCGCGTCGTCACGCCGGGCACGGTGACCGATGCCGACTTGCTCGAGGCCAAGCGCGACAGCCTGCTCGTCGCCGTGAATCGCGGGCGAGCACCGGACCGGGATCGCGTGGCTCAATCTCGCGTCGGGCCAGTTCACGCTGACCGAAGTGCCGGCCGCCGAGACCGCCGGCGCGCTCGAGCGCCTCGACGTCGCCGAGCTCTCGTCCCGGACGGCGCGCGAGCCCGCCACGCCAACGGCAGCGTTCCGACGCGGGCTCTACCAGCGTGGCAATTCGATGCCGCCGCGGCGATCAGGGCGCTTGCGAAGCACTTCGGCACACGCGATCTGGCCGCATTCGGCGTCGAGGATCGCGACCTCGGGATCGGCGCCGCGGGCGCGCTGCTCGGCTACGCGGCGGCCACGCAGCAATCCGCGCTCGCGCACGTGCGCACGCTCGCCGTCGAGACCGCGAGCGAATATCTCGCGCTCGATGCGGCGACCCGGCGCAATCTCGAGATCACGCAGACCTTGCGCGGCGAGCCTGCGCCGACGCTTCTCTCGCTGCTCGATACCTGTGGCACGCGCAGCCGGCAGCCGTCTCCTGCGCCACTGGCTCACGCATCCGTTGCGCTCGCAGGAGCGGCCGCGGCGCGGCATGCAGCCGTCGCCGCCTGGAAGCGACGACGCTGCTGCGCGCGCGGGCAGTGACGGAAGCGCTTTCCCGAACCGTCGGACGTCGAGCGCATCGCCGCCCGCATCGCGCTCGCCTCCGCGCGCCCGCGCGATCTCGCCGGACTGCGCGACACGCTCCGCGCGCGCGCCGGCGATCGCCAAGGCGATCGAAGGCGTCGAAGTGCCGCTCGTCACCGCGCTCGCGCAGGCGCTTGCCATCGATCCGCAGTGGGCGGAGCTCCTGGCGGGCGCGATTGCAGCGGAGCCCGCGGCGCAGGTTCGCGATGGCGGTGTCATCGCGCCGGGCTTCGATGCCGAGCTCGACGAGCTCCGCGCGATCGACGACCACTGCGGCGAGTTCCTGGTCGAGCTCGAGGCGCGCGAGCGCGCGCGCACCGGCATCGCGAACCTCAAAGTCGAATACAACCGCGTGCACGGCTTCTACATCGAGGTCACGCATGCTCACGTGCAGAAGATTCCCGACGACTACCGGCGCCGGCAGACGCTCAAGAACGCCGAGCGCTACGTCACGCCCGAGCTAAAGGCGTTCGAGGATCGCGCGCTCTCCGCGCAGGACCGCGCGCTCGCGCGCGAAAAGCTGCTCTACGAGCGCGCTGGTCGCCGACCTGGCGCCTGCCATTCCGGCGCTGCAGAGCCTGGGCGCGGCGCTCGCCGCGCTCGACGTGCTGACGACGTTCGCGGAGCGCGCGGAGGCGCTCGATTTCGCGCGTCCCGAGTTCGTCGCGTTCACCGGCCTCGCCGATCCGCGGCGGCCGGCATCCGGTCGTCGAGCGGCAGGTCGACGCCTTCATCGCGAACGACCTCGACGTCTCGCCCGAGCGCCGGCTGCTGGTCATCACCGGCCCGAACATGGGCGGCAAGTCGACCTACATGCGGCAGGCGGCGGTGATCGCGCTCCTCGCCTACTGCGGCTCGTTCGTGCCGGCGCGCTCGGCGGCGATCGGCCCGCTCGACGCGATCCACACGCGCATCGGCGCCTGCCGATGATCTCGCCGGTGGACGCTCGACGTTCATGGTCGAGATGACCGAAGCGGCGGCGATCCTGCATCGCGCCACGCCGCAGAGCCTCGTGTTGATCGACGAGATCGGCCGCGGGACCTCGACGCTACGACGGACTGGCGCTCGCCTGGGCGATCGCGCGCGAGCTGGCGGAGAAGAACCGGAGCCTCGCGCTGTTCGCGACGCATTACTTCGAGCTCACCGCGCTGCCTGCCGAGATCGACGGCTGCGCGAACCTGCATTTCGATGCGGTCGAGCATGCCGATGGCATCGTTTTCCTGCATGCCGCCGAGGATGGTCCCGCGAACCGCAGCTATGGTCTGCAGGTGGCGAAGCTCGCGGGCGTGCCTTCGGCGGCCATCCGGCGCGCCAGAGACTATCTGGCACGGATCGACAAGTTCAACGCCACGGACGGCGCGCAGCGCGATCTCTTCGCGCCCCTCGGCGCTGCAAGGCGATCTGCCGGCACCCGAAAGGCCATCGCCGGACGTGCAGAACCTTGCGGCGCAGCTGGCGGCGCTCGACCCCGACGCAATGACTCCGCGCGATGCACTGGCGGCGTTGTACGAACTCAGAAAACTGTTGGAGCTCTAGCCGGGTTGGAGGGACAATAGGAAAGCATTTCACCAACTTTTTGGTCGAGCTCGAAGTATTTGTATCGCCCACGAGAGAAAACGAGAGGCGCGGAACAGAGGCCCTGTTGATCGAGACATTTTTTTGAGGTTCCATTGAAAGCTAGGAGAGTCGGCATGAGGAAAACGAGTGCGGGTAGGAGGGTTGGGTTTGCGCTGGCGGCTGCGGCCGTCACGATCGGGTGTGCGGTTTCCGTCAACGCACAGGTACTGGATTTCGCCTCGAGGGGTGGTTTCTACAGCGGCAGCGTTCAAAGGGCAACGTCGACCCCGCTACGATACGGCAGGGTAGTACTGCCGGCCCTCCCGTTGCGACGTTTGGGGGACTGGAGTTTCTTCATCACCGCCGGCCCGGACAGTCCGCTCGCGGGGGCGACGTGGAAGGCACTCGCCTGGGGTTGCCTTAACACCATTCCCAGTTCGGCCTGCGCCAACAGCGGTAACAGCACGACGCCGTGGTTCACGTCCGACCTCGGGTTCGACCCCAATGCGGCTGGGCGCAGTTCGCTCGAGGTGCTGGGTCTGACGGGCCAGATCGACGCCGTCAACTGGACTCCGATCACCCGGTCATCCATCACAATCACGTGATTGGCGCGCATGTCCAACGTGCTCAGCACGGTGGACATCGCCTCGTTCCTGTTTCTGGGCAATCCGCCTGTCCCGATCGACGGCCCCGCCGGCAGCGTGACGAGCGTGGTCTTCACCGAAACGCCGAACTTCCAGCCCACATGCGCCAGCCCGGGAGGAGTGCTGGGTCCGAACCCGGTAGGCAGCAACGAAATCCCACCGACCAGGTGCGACGACTTCGCGTTCGTGTCGGGACTCGATTTGAGCCCGCTGTTCATACCTCAGGGACTGGTGGGCAATGCGACTCCGCTGCAGGTCAACTTCCGGATGACTTCTCCCGGGCTCGATCCCACCCTGCCCGGAGGAGCCTTGGTCTGCGGCGCCCCTCTCGGGCAAACGCCGAATCCGAACCCGCTCTGCAATGGCTATACGGGTCCGCCGATCGTCATCTACACCGCGGAGAACGGGAACAACGAGTTCTCGGTTGAAGCCCAAGCTGTCACCTGTCATCACAGCGGCACTGTTCGTGATCGGTGACTGCGAATACGATCAGGCGAAGCTCAAGAAGGGGGACACTCCTCCGGCCGACAACAATCTTCGCGAAATCGGCGACGAGGTCAACTTCTGGGGCGCGCAGTGGTGGAAAGAACAACTGCATGAGCGTCTTCACCGACAACGGATACCCTGCCTTCAAGGGCTACGCGACGAACGTCAACATTGGCAGCGGACAGAATTGCGGGCAGTGGGAGGCCCGGCCCGGCAACAGCGGACACCCGCCCGGAGTGCTGCCGAATGTGATCAACATCATCATCACCGACAACGTCATGAAGGACGGGCCGAACATCAGCGGCAACATCAAGCAGATTGTCAGCGTGGATCGAACGCTGTCGGCCAACGACAATTACGCGGGCAACCCCGGTCATGATGGTTAGGGCAAGATAACCGGCTATATCTGCGGTCCGGTCCCGGCTCCGTAACCTCCGCAGGATTCGCCGCGTAGCAGAAAGGGCGCATTGCGCCCCTTCTTCTTTCTATGTCGGCAGGTCAGTGGTGGTGGCCGTGGGCGCCGTGGACTGCCCGTGCTCCACCTCTTCGGCGGTCGCCGGCCGCACGTCGAGTATCTGGCAGTCGAAGCGCAGCCGCTTTCCTGCCCACGGGTGATTGCCGTCGAGCACGACCTTGCCGTCGGCGATGTCGGTGACCGTGAACACCGTCGCCGCTGCCCTGCTCGTCGGCGCTCGTGTGCGCCTCGAATTGCATTCCGACCTCGATCTCGGGCGGCAGCCGGTCGGCGGTCTCGAGCTTGACGAGCTCGGGGTCGTAGTCGCCGAACCCATCTTCCGGCTCGACGTCGACCGAGATCGGCGTCGCCGGGCTTCTTCAAATTGAGCGCTTCCTCGAGCTTCGGCAACATGCCCGAATGCCCGCCGTGCAGGTAGGTGATCGGTTCGCTCGTTGATTCGAGCAGCACGCCGTCGGCGTCGAAGAGCTCGAACGTCAGCGTGACGACGGTATTGGCCAGGATATCCATGGGAGCTCGTGACGAAGGTGATCTGAAGCCGGCAGCCCGGAAGCGGCCTCGCCAACCTGAAGCGATTCCCGCCGATTGTAGCGCAGCCTTGGACGGGGGCATCGCTATAATCGAGCGATGGCCGCCTCCGTCGCGTCGCGCCAAGCCCGGTCCGCCCGGCGCGCCGTTTGGGCCGTCTCGCCGTGCCGACGTTCCTCCGGCGTCACTGGCACAAGACGCCGCTGCATCGTGCGGCACGCCATCGCCGGGTTCACGGGACCCTTCAGCGCCCGCCGGCTCTTCACGCTCATCGGGACGCGACGACGTCGAGTCGCGGCTTGTCGTCCGCGACGGAACGCGCTGGTCCCTCGCGCATGGCCCATTCCGGCGCGCCGATTTCACCGCGCTCGCCCGCGCGCAACTGGACGCTGCTCGTCCAGGGCGTCAATCTTGTCGATCCGGCGGGCGACGCGCTGTTGCGCCGGTTCGCGTTCCTGCCGTTCGCGCGCCTCGACGACCTCATGGTGAGCTATGCCGCGCCCGGCGGAGGCGTCGGACCGCACGTGGATTCGTACGACGTCTTCCTGCTGCAGGGCTTCGGCCGCCGCCGCTGGCGCTTCGGTGCCCAGGACGACGTCTCGCGATCAAGCGCGGCCTGCCGCTCAAGATCCTGCGGCGCTTCTCGCCCGACGACGAAGACGACGCTCGCGCCGGGCGACATGCTGTACCTGCCGCCTCCATCGCGCACGACGGCGTCGCGATCGACGCGTGCACGACCTATTCGATCGGATTCGCGCTCCCGCCGCAACCGAGCTCACCGCCGCTTTCTGGATTTCCTGCGCGACGAGCTCGAGCCTGCCGGGACGCTATGCCGACCCCGACCAGGGCCCGGTCCACTCGCCGGCCGCGATCGGCGCTTCGATGCGCCGGCGCTACCTGCGAGCTCCTGAAGGGCCTCGCCTGGGACGACGCGATGGCAGCACGATTCCTGGGCGCGCATCTGTCCGAACCGAAACCGCACGTATTCTTCGAGCCGCCGAAGTCGCCGCTTGCGCGAGCGGCGTTTCGTCGATCGCGTCGCGAAGCGCGGTCTGCGAGCTCGATCTTCGCACGCAACTCCTCTACGACGACAGGCACCTCTACATCAACGGCACGGTCGCGCCGTGGCCCGCGAACGGCGGCGAGAGCGCTGCGCCGCTTCGCCAACGGCCGCGCGCTGGCGTCTCCGGACGCAACGCGCCTGCCGCCGGAGGCCGCCGCGATCCTTTACAATTGGTACCGCGATGGTTACCTCACACCGGCGCCGCCTGACGGCGGCGAAGCCGAACGGTTCGTCGCCGCGCTACGAGAGCGCTCGCGACCGTTGCCGAACAGGTCGCCGCGATCGATACGCTGATCGAGCTCGCGAAGTCTCGATTCGCGCGTTCGACATCGATCTGTCCAAGATGGGCTGGAACGACGCGGCGCGCGCGCCAAAGCTGTCGGCGTTCCTGCGCTCGACACCGGCGGCGCGGCCTCGAGATCGTCGTGCACGACACGGGCTGGATCGAGCGGTCGTGCCCGCGCCTTACGCAATCTCTTCCGGCTCGCATAGCCACGCGATCGCCATTCGCCGCGCGGGCGCGGACGCCAAAAGCGCGATGGATCCGCTGCTGATCGTCGACGGCATCCATTTCCTGCACCGCTTCAACATCGCGCAGCCGCGCGCGGCGCTGTCGATCGGCGACCCGGAGGCCGCCCTGCCGTTCGTCACGCGCTTCGATGCGATCAGCGAGAGCTCGAGCCCGGGCTCACCGCATCGGTGCTGGGACTCTAGAACAGGTCCCGTGCCTACAGCGGCGCGCCGATGCGCTGCGCCACTTCGCGGTAGTGCTCGATCACGCTGCCGAGATCGCGGCGGAAGCGGTCCTTGTCGAGCTTCTCGCCGGTCTTCGCATCCCACAGCCGGCAGCCGTCCGGCGTGAATTCGTCGCCCAGCATCAAGCGGCGCCGCAGGGATCGTCGAGCGGATGTCCGAACTCGAGCTTGTAGTCGACGAGGTCGATGCCGGCGTCGGCGAAGAGCGGCTTCAGCACCGCGTTGACCTCGTGCGTCAGCGTCTTCATCTGCGCGATCTCGTCGGCGCTCGCCCAGCCGAGCACGCGAATGTGATCGTCGTTGCACAGCGGATCGTGCAGCGCGTCGCTCTTCAGGAAGAACTCGAAGATCGGCTCGGCGAGCTTCGTGCCTTCGGCGATGCCGTAGCGCTTGGCCATCGAGCCCGCGCACACGTTGCGCACGACGCACTCGACCGGAATCATCTTCATCGCCTTCACCAGCGACTCGCGCTCGTTCAGCAGCCGGACGAAATGCGTCGGCACGCCGGCCGCGGCGAGCTTGCCCATCACGTAGGCGTTGATCTTGTTGTTGGTCTCGCCCTTCTGCGTCGAGCTTCGCGAGCTTGACGCCGTCGAATGCCGACACGTCGTCGCGATAATGCATGACGAGATGGCGCGGATCGTCGGTCGCGTAGACCGTCTTCGCCTTGCCCTTGTAGAGCTCCTGCCGCTGTTCCATTCCTCGTCTCCTTGTACATCAGATCGCGCCAGTCGAATCCCGTCGCCTGGTCCGGCGATGCCGATCCAGTCGGGCGCGACAGCCCAACGCCGCCGCCAGCGCGCGCGCGCGCGAGCTCCGGCGTGTTGTTCTGCTGCGAAAGATGCGCGGCGATGATGTGCGCGAGCCGCGACGTGTCGATGCGCGCCAGCAGTCGCCGCCGCCGCCTCGTTGTGCAGATGGCCGAAGCCGCCCGCGATCCGCTGCTTGAGCGACGGCGGATAGTCGCCGTTCTCGAGCATGTCGAGATCGTGATTGCATTCGAGCACCAGCGCGTCGCAGCCGGACAGGCACGCCTCGACATGCGCCGTCGACACGCCGAGGTCGGTCAGCACGCCGACGCGCCGCGCGCCGTCGCCGATCGACGTACTGCACGGGCTCGCGCGCGTCGTGCGGAACCGCGAATCGGCGCGATCTCGAGCGCGCCGATCGCGAACCGCTCGTGGCTGTCGAAGCCGTAGACGTGCGGCATGCCCTCGAAGCGCTCGGCGACCACGGCGAGCGTGCCGAACGTCGCCCAGACCGGAATGCCGTAGCGCGCGGCGAACGCCGGCACGCCGCCGATATGATCGGCGTGCTCGTGCGTGACGAGGATCGCGGTGAGCGACGACGGGCGCGAGGCCGAGCCGCGCGCAGGCGCGCCGCCGTGCCGCGAACGCCGAACCCGCAGTCGATCAGGATGCGCGTGCCGCCTGCTTCGACGACGAGGCCATTGCCTTCGCTGCCGCTGCCGAGGGAGGCGAAGCGCATCCGCGCCGCGCGCGCTACTTGAGCTGGTCCGCGAGGAGCGACGAGGATCTTCTCGCCGGTCGCGCTCTTGTCGGGCGCGCCGTTCGGATCCTGCACGGTCACGAGGCTGCGCGGGTCGGCCTCCGCGACGGTGATCCGGTACTGCTCGGACGTTCTGGTCGTCGGTCTTCCAGAACATGAGCTTGTCGAGGAATCCCTTGTCCTTCTTCGCGCCGTCGTCTCGGGATCGGCATAGCGGACGAAGTACGTGCCCTTCGAGCGGTCGCGGTCGACGACGGTGAAGCCGACGCGGTCGAGCGCCAGTCCGACGCGGCGCCACGCGCGGTCGAAGCTGTCGTCGACGACGAGCTGGTACGAGCCGCTCGGCGTCCTTCTCGAGCGCGCGCGCTCGGGTCCGCGTCGCCGGCGGCCGACGGCCTGCACGGCCGCCGCGGCGGTCTGCGTCGGCGTGCCGAAACGCACCATCAGCCGCGTCCAGCATCTCGGCTTCGAGGCCGGGATCGGGCGGCATCGACCGCCCACACGAACGCCGCCGGCGAGCGGTTGTCGATCATGCGTCGTCGGCACCTGCTCCGCGCCGCGGTGCGAAATGTAGATGTCGACGGTGCCGGGCTCGGTGCCGCGCTCGATGCGCGTGCGGAACTTGTCGCGCTTGTAGGTCGCTGCAGAAGACGTCGGCGACCTTGCCGAGCGACGCCTTCGAAGATCGTGCTCGGCATGCCGGCGCGGTTTTCGGCCCAGTCGGTTTCCATGATGCCGAGCGTGGGCTGCTCGACCGCCAGCACGAAGCCGATGTCCGTGCCAGAACTTGCGCATCGTGTTCCAGCGCTCTCAGCGGCGTCGCCTTGACGACGAGCCAGCGCTCGTTGCCGGCGCGGACGATCTCGCGCATCGGCCGTCGCGTTGACGGCGATGCCTTCGACGGCGCGCGGCCGGTTCGCGTTCTGCGCAGCGAGACCCGACGCCGTGCTGACCGTTGTAGCGGTCGTCGTACTGCGGCGTCGTGAGATCGGGCGGCAACTTCGAGCGCAGGCGCGCGTGACTCCGACTTGTAGTCGATCCGCTTCGTGACCGATGTCGTCGTCTCGCAGCCTGCGAGGGCGACGGCGGCCGCGACGCGAGCGCGAGCGCGCGCAGCATCGTTCCAGTCTTGCATCGAACATTCGGCGCACCTTCGAATCTGTCAGACGCAGCCGGCTTCGCCCAAGGCGTTGCGGACCGCCTCGTGATACTGCGGCTGGACAGCGGCACCATCGGCAGCCGCAGCTCGTTGTCGTATGAGGCCCATCTGCGCGAGCGCCCACTTGACGGGGATCGGGTTCGCCTCGACGAACAGGCCGCGATGCAGGCCGAGCAGGCGGTCGTTGCGCGCGCGCGCCGTGGCGACGTCGCCGGCGCAGCGCGGCGCCGCACATCTCGGCCATGAGCTTCGGCGCCACGTTGGCGGTGACGGAGATCACGCCGTGGCCGCCCATCAGCATGCAGCGGCAGCGCCGGTGATGTCGTCGCCGCTGTAGACGGCGAAGTCGCGGCGCGACGCCGCGCCGCGAGCGCCTTGATGAGCTCGCTGCCGCGGCCGATGTCGGCCGTCGCGTCCTTGATGCCGACGATGCCGGGCACCTCGGCGAGGCGCAGGATCGTGTCGTTGGCGAGATCGGCGACCGTGCGGCCCGGCACGTTGTAGAGCAGCAGCGGCAGGTCCGACCTTTTCCGCGATCGTGCGGAAGTGGCGGTACAGGCCTTCCTGCGTCGGCTTGTTGTAATACGGAACGACGGAAAGCGCGCTGTGCGCGCCGGCCTCCTTGGCATACGCGGTGAGCGCGATGGCCTCGGCGGTCGAGTTGGCGCCGGTTCCGGCGACGACCGGGAATGCGCCCGCGCGGCTTCGTCGACCGCCGTCTTGATGAGCAGGCAGTGCTCCTCGACGTCGACGGTGGGCGATTCGCCGGTCGTGCCGACGATCGACGATCCCGGACGTGCCGTTGGCGACGTGAAAGTCGATGAGCTTGCCGCAGCGCGGGAAGATCGAGCGCGCCGCCCTTCGTGCATGGGCGTCACGATTGCGACGAGACTGCCGGTCAGCATGGAAACTCGTGCGGAAAAACCGTCGAAAAGGGTCGATTTTACCCCATTCGAGCGCCGCAAGCCCGAGTTGTTCCGTTCGTGCGAGTGGGCGACCAGCTCCGCTCGGTCGCGGCGCCGGAGCGGCGGCGGCCAGGGCGGCCCATGCCCGACCGCCGCCAGACCGCTGCACGACGGCGCTCGAGTCGCGGCTCGTCGATACCACGCCCTGCTCGAACGCGATCACCGTCAGACGGCGTTCCGCGCTCAGCGCAAGAGCTCGTCCTGCTCCAGCAGGAAATCCGGATTGGTGGGCCGGCCATAGGCCTCGTTGCCGCGAGCGAACGTCTCGTAGAGCAGGACGCCGTCGCCTGCCAGCGCGCGCAAGCAGCGCCGGGAACAAGCGGCCGATGCAGATAGTTCGTGACGACGATCGCGTCGAATCGCTCGCCCGCAGAGCGGCCACGCGCCGGACTTCGAGATCGAGCGACGCGGGTCTCGATGCCCGCGATTCCCGCGAGGCCTGGCGAGCGCCGCCGCGTCGCGGTCGACGGCGACGACGTTCGGCGCCTCGCGCGGCGAAGTAGCGCGCATGGCGGCCGTGTCCGCACGCGAGGTCGAGCACGCGCGCATCGGCCGCGACGAGCGGTGCGCAAAGCGCTCGATCCAGGCCGAAGGCTCGGAGTCGCGGCGCGTGCGAATCGGTGCGGCGCCGAATGCGCGACATGTCACTTGGCCGGCAGTGGCCACGCGCCGCTTCCTGTCGCGCGGCGCGGCGCGTCGGCGACTCCGGCGCCTTGCCTGCCGAGCTCGCGCGCGGCCTCGTCCGGCGAGCCACGCGACGAACCCGGCGACGTCGGCGCGTCTCGCTCGCATGCGGCGCGAGCGACCGCGTAGTAGCCGCGCGCCGAGTCGTAGCGCTTCGGGAAACGGCGCGGTGAGCCGGCCGTCGCGCAGATGTTCGGCGATGAGCGGAATGCGCCCCAGCGCCACCCCTGCCCGCCGACCGCGGCCTGGATCACCTGGTCGTAGCAGCTTGAAGCGCAGCGAGCCGACGGGCTTCAAGCCCGGCTGCCCGTTCGCGTGCGAGCCAGCACGCTCCAGTCGAGCCACGGCGTGCGGCCGTCGGGATCGTCGAGATGCAGCAGCACGTGCCGCGCGAGATCGGACGGAGTCGGCGAGCGGCGTCCCGCCGCGGCGCACGAGCTTCGGGCTGACGACCGGCATCATGCGCTCGCCGAACAGGCGCACCGCGCCTTCGGGCGCGCTCGCATCCGCAAGATAGCGCACGGCGACGTCGACCTCGCCGCGGCCGAGGTCGATCAGACGGTCGTCGGCCGAGACGTAGACCTCGACCTCGGGATGGCGCGCGCGGAACGACGCGAGCCGTGGAATCACCCACAGCGACGCGAACGAGACGGTCGTGGACACCGTGAGGCCGGGCGCGCGAACGCACGCCACGCGCCGGCGTCCGCCGCAGTCGCCAGCGCACCGAGCGCCGCGGTGACGTCGCGATGGAAACGCGACCCCGGCCGGCGTCAGCGCGAGCGAGCGATGCTCCGCGCACGAACAGCGGCACGCCGAGCGCGGCTTCGAGCGCCTGCACCTGGCGCGAGAGCGCCGACTGCGTGACGAACGATCTCCTGCGCGGCGCGCGTGAAGGACAACAGCCGGCCCGGCGGCCTCGAAGCCCGTCGAGAAAGTCGAGCGACGGGAGCCGCCGCAGGGTCTTATGCATGCGTGCAGAGTCATGCGAAGCATTCGCAAGAGACCGTTTGAAGGCGGCGGCTGACGTCTCCTACCATTGGCTCTGTCGACGCCGTGATTTGCGGCGGCGGCCCGGGCGGCAGCGGCAACGGAGCTCTCCCGATTCGGATGCAATCGTACGCATGAATACAGGAGGTTGACCATGCTATGCACCGGGTATACGAAGGTCTGGGATCTGTCCCCCAACGAGTTCGTCGCGGCTGGACGGCGCGCGCGGCACGACGCTGCGCGTCACGAGCGGCACGGCTGTGGATCACGCTCGAGAACGACACAGCGCGACATCGTGCTCTCGGCCGGTGACTCGTACACGATCGATCGCGGCGGCCTGACGCTGATCGAGGCGCAGGGCGCGGCGGCGGTGTGCGTGCTGGCGCACCACGTCGACGGAGACCCGGCATCGGGCGGTCGACTCGTCGCGCCGGCGACCCGTCGTCGCGCACGTGGCTCGCGTCGGTGTTCGCTCCCGACGACATGGGCGGATACTCACCGTACTACTGAGCGCCACTACTGAGCACCCTGCCATGAGCGCCGGCGTGGAGTCCTACGAGCGCCGCGCGGCACGGCGCATCAACCCTTGGCGAACGTGATCTCGCCGCCGGCGGCGCCGCACCTTGACGGCGTCGCCGGCGGCATACTTGCCTGCGAGCAATTCCTTCGCCAGCGGATTCTCGATCTGCTGCTGGATCGCGCGCTTCAGCGGTCGCGCGCCGTAGACCGGGTCGAAGCCGGCGGCGGCGACCGCCTTCAGCGCGGCATCCGACACGGTGAGCCGGATCTCGAGCTTCGCGAGCCGCGCCTCAAGCGCCTGCAGCTGGATCTTCGCGATCTCCGCGATCTGGTCCTCGCCCAGCGGATGGAACACGACGATCTCGTCGATCCGGTTGACGAATTCCGGGCGGAAGTTCGCCTTGACCTCGGCCATCACCGCGATCTTGATCAGCGCCTGCGTCCTCGCCGGCGTCGGTCATCTGCTGGATCTTGTGCGAGCCCAGGTTCGACGTCATCACGATGACCGTGTTCTTGAAGTCGACGGTGCGGCCCTGGCCGTCGGTCATCCGGCCGTCGTCCAGCACCTGCAGCAGCACGTTGAACACGTCCGGGTGCGCCTTCTCGACCTCGTCCAGCAGGATCACGCTGTAGGGCTTGCGCCGCACGAGTCTCGGTGAGGTGGCCGCCCTCCTCGTAGCCGACGTAGCCCGGCGGCGCGCCGATCAGGCGCGCGACCGAGTGCCGCTCCTGGAACTCCGACATGTCGATCCGCACGAGATGCTGCTCCGAGTCGAACAGGAATTCGGCGAGCGCCTTGCAGAGCTCGGTCTTGCCCACGCCGGTCGGCCCGAGGAACAGGAACGAGCCGTACGGGCCGGTTGGGATCGGAGAGCCCGGAGCGCGAGCGGCGGATCGCATCGGCCACGAGCCGCACCGCCTCGTCCTGGCCGACCACGCGCCGGTGCAGCGCATCCTCGATGTGCAGAAGCTTGTCGCGCTCGCCCTGCATCATCTTCGACACCGGAATGCCCGTCGCGCGCGACACGACCTCGGCGATCTCCTCGGCGCCGACCTCGGTGCGCAGGAGCTGCGGCTTTTTCGCCTCGCCTTTCGCCGGCTTCTTGTCCGCCTTGTTGAGCTGGGCCTCGAGCTGCGGCAGCTTGCCGTACTGGAGCTCCGACATCTTCTGCCAGTCGCCCTTGCGCCGCGCCTCTTCCATCTGGAGCTTGATCTTGTCGATCTCCTCCTTGATGTGCTGCGTGCCGGCGACGTTGCGCCTTCTCCGCCTGCCAGACCTCGTTCAAGTCCGCATACTCGCGCTCGAGCTTCGCGATCTCCTCCTCGATCAGCGCAAGGCGCTTCTTCGACGCCGCGTCCGATTCCTTCTTGACCGCCTCGCGCTCGATCTTGAGCTGGATCATGCGGCGGTCGAGCCGGTCCATCGCCTCGGGCTTGGAATCGATCTCCATCCGAATCCGCGCGGCCGCTTCGTCGATCAGGTCGATCGCCTTGTCCGGCAGGAAGCGGTCGGTGATGTAGCGATGCGAGAGCTCCGCCGCGGCGACGATCGCCGGGTCGGTGATGCTCGACGCCGTGGTGGATCTCGTAGCGCTCCTTGCAGGCCGCGCAGGATGGCGATCGTCGACTCGACCGACGGCTCGTCGACCAGCACCTTCTGGAAGCGGCGTTCGAGCGCGGCGTCCTTCTCGACGTACTTGCGGTATTCGTCGAGCGTCGTCGCGCCGACGCAATGGAGCTCGCCGCGGGCGAGCGCGCGGCTTCAGCATGTTGCCGGCGTCGATCGCGCCCTCGGCCTTGCCCGCGCCGACCATCGTATGCAGCTCGTCGATGAAGACGATCGTCTGGCCGGCATCGGCGGCGATGTCCTTCAGCACGGCCTTCAGCCGCTCCTCGAATTCGCCGCGGTACTTGGCGCCGGCGAGGAGCGCCGCCATGTCGAGCGACAGCACGCGCTTGCCCTTGAGCGTTTCGGGCACCTCGCCGTTGACGATGCGCTGCGCGAGGCCCTCGACGATCGCCGTCTTGCCCACGCCCGGCTCGCCGATCAGCACCGGGTTGTTCTTGGTGCGCCGCTGCAGGATCTGGATCGTCCGGCGGATCTCGTCGTCGCGGCCGATCACCGGATCGAGCTTGCCGTCGCGGGCGCGCTCGGTGAGGTCGATCGTGTATTTCTTGCAGCGCCTCGCGCTGGCCCTCGGCTTCCTGCGAGTCGACGCCCGCGCCGCCGCGGACGCGTCTCGATCGCGGCTTCTGCAGCGCCTTCTGGGTGAGCCCGGCATCCTTCAGCAGCGCGGCCGGTCTCGCCCTTGTCGTCCGCCAGGGCCAGCAGGAAGAGCTCGCTCGCGATGAACTGGTCGCCGCGCTTGCTCGCTTCCTTGTCGGCGAGGTTGAGGAGGTTGTTCAGATCGCGCGACACCCTGATTTCGCCGCCCTGGCCCTCGACCTTCGGCAGGCGGTCGATGGCGTTGCCGAGCGCCTGCTTGAGCCTGGGAACCGCGACACCGGCGCGGGAGAGGAGCGACGCCGTGCCGCCGTCGTCCTGCTCGAGCATGGCGGCGAGCAGGTGCTGCGGCTCGATGAAGCCGTTGTCGTTGGCGAGCGCCTTGCTCTGCGCGTCGGCCAGCGCCTGCTGGAATTTGGTGGTCAGCTTGTCGAAGCGCATCCTCGTCTCCCACGATCACTACGCGGCAGATGGGGCCTTTGGCGTTCCGATTCAAGCGCCGGGAGCGTCGTGCGTCCGGCAATGGCACCACGGATCTCCATCAGGCTTCCGTTGCGTTTCCGGCTCGACGCGCCGCCGCGGGGCGGCAATAATGGCGCGCCATGGAGCCATCGCATCAGCCGCAGCCCTTCCGTCCGGAGGTCGGGCGCAGCTCCATCCGGCTTCCCCGCTGGCAGCGCTGGGCGCAAGGGCCGCCCCGAGCGCGAATACCGTAGCGCGAAGCGTGAAGGTACTCGAATGACGCCCCTCGCGCGCGACATCGTCATCGTGCTCGTCGTCAAGGCGATCGTGCTCACGCTTCATCTGGTTCGCCTTCTTCCGGGCGCCTGTCGCGCGGCACATGACGATGGATCCCGAGGCGCGTCGAGCAGCAGAGTCGCCGGACCCGGCGCCACTCCCGAGCCGGCGCATGCCGTCCGTTGACGTCGTCGACCTGTCGCGGCTGCAGTTCGCCGTCACGGCGCTCTACCACTTCCTGTTCGTCCCGCTGACGCTCGGGCTGTCGTGGATCCTCGTCATCATGGAATCGGTGTACGTGATGACCGGGCGCGAGATCTACCGCGACATGACGAAGTTCTGGGGCAAGCTCTTCGGCATCAACTTCGCGATGGGCGTCACCACCGGGATCACGATGGAATTCCAGTTCGGCACGAACTGGGCGTACTTCTCGCACTACGTCGGCGACATCTTCGGCGCGCCGCTGGCGCATCGAGGGCCTGATGGCGTTCTTCCTCGAGTCGACGTTCGTCGGCCTGTTCTTCTTCGGCTGGGACCGGCTGGGCAAGGTCCAGCACCTGCTGCGTCACGTTCCTGGTCGCGCTCGGCTCCAACCTGTCGGCGCTGTGGATCCTGATCGCCAACGCGCTGGATGCAGAATCCGGTCGGCGCCGAGTTCAACGTCGAGACGATGCGGATGGAGCTCGTGAGCTTCGCCGAGCTGCTCTTCAATCCGGTCGCCGGGCCCAAGTTCGTGCACACGCTCGCCGCGGGCTACGTCGCGGCGTCGATGTTCGTGCTCGGCGATCTCGTCGTTACTACCTGCTGCGGCTGCGCGATCCGTCGTTCGCGCGTGCGCTCGTTCGCGGTCGCCGCCGGGTTCGGCCTGGCGTCGGCGCTTTCGGTCATCGTGCTGGGCGACGAGTCCGGCTACACGACCGGCGAAGTGCAGAAGGTGAAGCTCGCGGCGATCGAAGCCGAATGGGAGACCGCGAAGCCGCCGGCATCGTTCACGGCGTTCGGGTTTCCCGACCAGGATGCGGAAAAGACGCACTTCGCGATCAAGATCCCCTGGCTCACCGGCCTCGATCGCGACGCGCTCCGTCGACACGCCGGTGGTCGGGCATCAGGAACCTGAAGGCAGGAGCACGAAGTGCGCATCCGCAACGGCATGAAGGCCTACGCGGCGCTGCAGCGGCTCAAGTCCGGCGACCGCTCGCCCGACGCGAAAGCCGAGTTCGACCGGCTCAAGGACGACCTCGGCTACGGCCTGCTGCTCAAGAAGTACACGCGCCGAACGTCGTGGACGCGACGCCCGAGCAGATCCAGCGCCGCGGTCAACGACACGATTCCCGAACGTCGCCCCGATCTTCTGGTCGTTTCGCATCATGGTCGGTCTCGGCCTCTGGTTCCTGTTCGTGTTCAGCGCGGCGTTCTATCGTGCTCGCGCGGCGCCAGCCTCGCGGCAACCGCTGGGTGATGAAGCTCGCGATGTGGAGCATTCCGCTGCCGTGGATCGCCGATCGAGCTCGGCTGGATCGTCGCCGAGTACGGCCGCCAGCCCTGGACGATCAGCGAGGTGCTGCCCACGCTATCTGTCGGTGTCGTCGGTCGGCGCTCGGCGAAATCCTCGTTCAGCCTCGGCGGCTTCATCGTCTTCTACACCGCGCTGCTCGTCGTCGAGCTCTACCTGATGCAGAAGTACATCCGGCTCGGTCCGTCGTCGCTCGGCACCGGGCGCTACCATGACGAGGCGGTGAAGTCATGATCTACGTCTTCGACTACGCGACGCTCAAGGTCATCTGGTGGGCCGTCGTCGGCCTGCTGCTCGTCGGCTTCGCGATCCTCGACGGATGGGATCTCGGCGTCGGCATGCTGCTGCCCATACGTCGGCCGCAGCGACGACGAGCGGCGCGTCGTGCTCAACTCCGGTCGGGCCCGACGTGGGAAGGCAACCAGGTGTGGTTCATCACGGCGGGCGGCGCGACGTTCGCCGCGTGGCCGCTCGTCTATGCGACGGCGTTCTCGGGGTTCTACATCGCGCTGATCGTGGTCCTGTTCGCGCTCTTCCTGCGTCCGGTCGGGCTTCGACTATCGCAGCAAGGTTGCCGGATCCGCGCTGGCGCAGCGCCTGGGACTGGGGCATCTTCGTCGCCGGCTTCGTACCCGCGCTGGTGTTCGGCGTCGCCTTCGGCAACCTGCTGCTGGGCGTCCCGTTTCATTTCGATGGCGACCAGCGCGTCGTTCTACACGGGGTCGTTCTTCGGCCTCCTGAACCCGTTCGCGCTCCTCGCCGGTTTGGTGAGCGTCGCGATGCTGACGATGCACGGCGGCCTCTATCTGCAGCTGCGCACCGACGGTGCGGTGCAGGCGCGCGCGATCCACGCGGCGAGAATCGCCGGCATCGTCGTTCGTCGCGGCGTTCGCCGCGGCAGGCATTCTGGATCGCGACCGGGCATCGACGGCTTCCAGATCGTCGCGATGCCGCCGGCCGATTCGGCATTCGCGCCCGCGCGCGAAGACCGTCGAGCGGCTGCCGGCCGGCTGGCTCCACAACTACTCGAAGTATCCGTGGACGATTCCGGCGCCACTCGCGGCATTCGGCGCGCACGGCGCTGGCGCTCATCGCCTCGGCCCGGCGCTGCGTCCGCCTGCGCGTTGGTCCTTTCCTCGCACCGCCGTCACCGGCGTCGTGCTCACCGCCGGATTCGCGTTGTTCCCGTTCATCATGCCGTCGTCGAGCGATCCCGAAGAGCAGCCTTGACGGCCTGGGATGCGGTGTCGAGCTACCGCACGCTGCAGATCATGTTCTGGGCCGTCGTGATCTTCATGCCGCTCATCATCGCGTACACGAGCTGGGTCTACCGCGTGATGCGCGGCAAGGTCACGACCGAGCACGTGCGGCGAGACAGCCATTCGCTCTACTGACCGACCACAGAGGCACGAAGCGAATGTGGTACTTCACCTGGATCCTGGGACTCGGCGCGGCGCTCGCGTTCGGCATCATCAACGTGATGTGGCTCGAGGCTCCTACACGTTCGGCGAGCTCGACCCGAATGCAGCGTATCGCGAAGCGTCGCCGAAATCGGTCGACGAGCCGCGGTAGCGATCGTCGCGGCAGCGCGCCGGCAATGATCGCGCGATGAATGCGCGCACACTCGTCGAACTACCTCGCCGGCCTCGGCGGAGAACAACAACCGCGCGTGGTTCGTGATGACCAAGCCGTCCTACGACATCCTGCGCGCGGAGTTCACCGAGCTCGTCGCGCAGGTCATCGACGGCGCGGCGAAGTTCGATCCCGCGGTCGCAGGCCAGGATCCGAAGAAGGCGCAGTTCCGGATCAACCGGGACCTGCGGTTCTCGAAGGACAAGAGCCCGTACAAGACCCATTTCTCGGCCGCGATCGCGCCCGCGGCAGGAAGGATCCCGGCTCGCACTACTATTTTCCACATCGATCATCGAGGCAAGCTGCTGGTCGCCGGCGGCTGCTACATGCCGCCCGCCGACGTGCTCGCGAAGATCCGCGCGTCACATCGCGCAGCGAGCCGGCAGAGGTTCAAGCGGCTCCTCGGCGTCGCGGAGCCTCTGGTCCACTTCGGCGCGTTCGCCGACGAGGGCAAGCTCGCGCGCCCGCCCAAGGGATTCGCGCCCGACGCGCCGCACATCGATTACATCAAGCAGAAGAGCTTCGTCGTCTGGACGGAGAAGCCGGTCAGGACAGCGACGGCGCGGCGCTGGCGAAGGCGATCATCGCCGGGTTCAAGCTGTCGTTCCCTCATCCGATGGTTGCGCGAGGCGACCGCCGGCGATTCCTGCGCACGTGATGCCGCTGCCCCTGACGCCCCTTCACCGGACGTGCCGCCACCGGATCCTTCGGCCGCGCCGAAACGCGCGACGCTGCCGCAGGTCGCGCGGCGCGGTGTTCTGGAGCTTCTTCGGCGTCCGCAAGGGCCGCGACATGCTGCAGCGACGCCACATCGATCAATCCGCTGCACGTCGTGATCGTCGGCGTCGTGGCCGGCACTCGCGTTCGTGCTGGTGCTGCTCGGCGATCGTGACCGCTGATCGTCCGCAACGCCGGTGATGCCGACCGCGCGCTAGCGAGCCGGCGATCTCGCCAAGCGCGGCTGCGGCAGCCGACCAGCTCGGCGTCGGTCGTAGAGCACGTCCGGGCACAAGCGCAGCCAGTCGACCGCGGGCATCGGTGACGACGCCGCGCGCCTCGAGGTCTGCGGCCAGCGCGGTCGCCGCGCGATGGCGGACCACGACGAACGCACCGCGGTCCGCGCGTCCCGCCGCGCGCCGCAACTCCGCGCTCGGCAAGCAGCGAGCACGAGCCGCCGCTGCAGCTTCGAGCGAATAGGCGCGCAGCCGCGCAACGCCGACGGCCTGCGTGAATACGCTGTCCGGCGCGCGCCTGGTAGAGCGGCAGCACCGCCGGAGTCGATTCGAGCCACGCGTCGCCGCCCGCGGCATAGCGCGGCGGATCCGGGCGCGCGTAGGCGAACGGCGAATCCTTGGCGAACCAGCCGACGTCGAGCGTTGCGATTCGCGCGATCGAGGTGACGAGGAGCGACGTAGAGAAAGCACGCGCCGGGCCGCCGCGCAGGTACTTGTAGCTGCCGCCCACCGCGAAGTCGACGTCGAGCGCGGTGAGGTCGACCGGAAACACGCCGAGCGAATGGTAGACATCGAGCAGCACGCGCGCGCCCGCGCGCATGCGCTGCCGCGACGATTCGCGGCAGCTCCGGCATCACCTGGCCCGTCTGGAACAGCACCTGCGACACGACGAGCGAGATCCGCGCCGCGCGCGATCGCGCGTCGAGCATGTCCTCCGCGGCGAACAATGCCATCGGCATCCGGCTCGACGAACGCGAGCGTCGATCGCGTCCGCGCCTTCGCATACTCGCGCAGGATGACGTCGAGCGAATCGAACTCGCCGCGCGTGGCGACGACGCGCGGCACGCGGTCGTAGGTATTGAGCACCGCGCGCAGCCCCTGCCCCGCGCTTGTCTTCGGCACGATGCAGTCGGCGCGCGGTGCTCCGGCGAGCGCGGCGAGCCGCGACCGGTACGCCGCCATTTCCGCGGCCCAGTCGTCCCACGCGTCGCCCAGCTTCGGCGGACCAGCGCGGCGAGTCCCTCGCGCACGTCGTCCTGCGGTCGCATCGAGCGGCCGGCCGAGCGAATGGTTGGCGAGATAGATGCGGCCGCGCTGCGCGTCGAGCACGCGCGAGAAAAGCGGCGCGATGCGCTCGCGAACGAACGCCTCGGTCAGCGGTCCGAGCCCAGCGCTGCGGCGATCGCCGGTTCCTCCGGCCGCACGCTCGTCATGATTTCGCTGCGGGCCCGATGAACGTCCGCACGTCGATGAGCTCGGGGAAGAACGCGTGGTCGACGGCGCGCCGCAGAATAGCCGACGCCCGACGAGCCGCCCGTTCCCGCCTTGTGCCCGATCGTCCGCTCCACCGTCTTCATGTGGCGGAAGCGCCAGAGCTGGAACGATTCCTCGACGTCGACCAGCTTCTCCGCCATCTCGTAGGCGTCCCACCAGCGCTCGGGATCGTCGTAGATCGTCTTGAACACCGGAACGAGATCGGGATCGCGCGCATAGGGCTGCGTCCAGTCGCGCTCGATGCAGCGCGCGGGCACCGGCAGCCCGCGCCGCGCGAGATGGCGCAGGAACTCGTCGTAGAGACTCGGCGCTTCAAGCAGCGCGCTGCAGCTCGGCGTGGATCGCCGCGTCGTAGCGGAACACGTCGACGAGCGCCGCCTGCTTGTTGCCGAGCAGGAACTCGATCGCGCGATACTGGGCCGACTGGAATCCCGACGACGTGCCGAGCGCGGGCCGGAACGTCTCGTATTCGGACGGCGTCAGCGTTTCCGAGCACCGCCCACTGCTCGAAGAGCTGCTTCTGGATGAGCTTCACGCGCGCGAGGATCTTGAAGCAGGCGTCGAGACGATCGTCGCGGACGAACGCGATCGCCGCCTTGCAGCTCGTGGATCATCGAGCTTCATCCAGAGCTCGGAGGTCTGGTGCTGGATGATGAACAGCATCTCGTCGTGGCGGGCCGGCGCGCCGCCGGACCCCGACAGACGGCTCTTGCGCGGTGAGCAGCTTGTCGAGGCGCAGGTAGCCGGCGTAGGTCAGGCGGTCGGTGAGGTCGGTGACGATGCCCGGTTCGAGATCGCGCGTGGTCATGGCGTCAGGCTTTCGTGAGCGCTCTGGGTGGTTGCGGTCAGTATAGCTACGACGGCAGGCGGCGGGCTCTGCTAACATCCGCCGCGATGACCGCCCTTCGCCGTGCTCCGCGCCGACACTCGCCGCTCTGACCCTCGCCCTTGCCTCGCTGCCTGCGGCGACAATGCCCGCCCGCAAGCGACGATCGCCCTTGCCGACTGCCGCCTGCCGAAGCTTCCGATCGCCGCCGAGTGCGGGACGCTCGAGGTGCCTGAGAATCGCGACAAGCCCGACGGCCGCAAGATCACGCTTTCGGTCGCGGTGCTGCCCGCCAATACGCTGCACCCGCGCGCCGATCCGTTGTTCATACTCGCGGGCGGTCCGGGCCAGGCCGCGAGCTTCCTCGGGCCGTTTGCCGCGGCACTTACCGGAGTTCGCAAGGATCGCGACATCGTCCTCGTCGACCAGCGCGGCACGGGACGCTCGTCCCCGCTCGTCTGCGCGGCGTTCAAGCCCGACCACAGCCTCAATGCCGCGGTCGATTTCGATCCCGTGCCCAAGGCAACCGACTGCGCGCGCGAGCTCGCCGCGAAAGGCATCGACGCCTCGCAATACACGACGGCGGCGTGGGTGGCCGATCTCGATGCGGTGCGCTCGGCGCTCGGCTACGACAAGATCAATCTCTGGGGCGGCTCGTACGGGACGCGCGCCGCGCAGGAATATCTGCGCCGTTACCCCGTCCACGTGCGGAGCGTCGTGCTCGACGGCGTCGCGACGCCGGCGATGAGGACCACGCTCGATGTCTGGCCGTGGCGCGAGGCGGCACTCGCCGCCGTCATCGATGCGTGCACGGAGGCGCCTTCCTGCGCGTCGGCCCATCCGGATCTCGCCGCGAAGCTCGACGCCGATTCGGGACTCGCTGGGGCCGAGCGGCCGCGAAGTGACGCTGTCCGACCCGCGCACCGGCGAGTCGCAGGCGATGCGCATGACGTTCGAGCAGGTGCTCGGCGCGCTTGCAGCCGTTCACCTACGCGCCGGAGCTCGCGGCGCTCTTGCCGGAGGTCATCGGCCGCGCCGCCGACGGCGATTTCGGACCGCTCTATTCCGGCGCGATGCTCGTGACCAGCGATTTCGACGAGCAGTCGAATACGGCGCTCCACTACTCGGTGACCTGCGCGGAGGACGTCCCGCGCGTCTCGGCGGACGACGCGGCCCGGACGCTCGCGCCGCTGCGCACGAAGTCGCTCGCCGAGCGCGCGCTCTCGGTGTGCACCGCGTGGCCGAAGGGTGCGGCGCCCCCGACGCGACGACGCCGGTCAAGAGCGACGTTCCCGTGCTGATACTTTCCGGCGGGCTCGATCCCGTCACGCCGCCCGCGAACGGGGCCGAGGTCGCCAAGTCGCTGCCGGCATCCGCCACATCGTCGCTCGCGGCTACGGCCACATCGTGTCCCCGCATGCGTGCGGGCCGCGGCTCATCGCCGCCTTCATCGACGACCCGACGTTCGAGACGCTGCCCGCGTCGTGCATCGAGCATTTCGAGAAGAGTCGGCGCCCGCCGGTTTGGCCCGACCGGCTCGGGGCCCGCTCTTGATCGTCGTCGAGAATCTCGTCAAGGCGTTCGGCCGACATCGCGAAGTGCACGCCGTCGACGGCGTGGCGTTCACCGCGCCCGATCGCGCGATCACCGGGCTCCTCGGGACCGAATGGCGCCGGCAAGACGACGCTCTTGCGGATGCTCTCGACGCTGATGATCCCGGACGGCGGCAGCGCGCGCATCGAAGGCCACGACGTCGTCCACGAGCGATTACGCCGTGACGCCGCCGCATCGGCGTCCTGTCGGACGCGCGCGGACTCTACCCGCGCCTCACCGCACGGGAGAACATCCGTTACTACGGCGCGCTGCAGGGCCTCGCCGCCGCCGCGCTCGAGGCGCGGATCGACGAGCTCGTGAATGCGCTCGGGATCGCCGACATCGCCGATCGCCGCGCCCAGGGCTTTTCGCAGGGCGAGCGGATGAAGGTCGCGATTGCGCGCGCGCTCGTCCACGACCCGCAGACGATCCTGCTGGACGAGCCCACCAATGGTCTCGACATCATGAGCATTCGCGCGCTCCGCGCGCTGTTGCGCGACCTGCGCGCCAGCGGCAAATGCCTTCTCTTCAGCTCGCACGTGATGCAGGAAGTCACTGCGCTGTGCGATTCGATCGTGATTCTCGGCCACGGCCGGGTCGTCGCCACCGGAACCGCCGCGGAGCTCGTCGCGCAATCGGGCGAGTCGGTGCTCGAAGACGCTTTCGTCCGCGCTGCTGGGTTCCGGCGAAGGCCTCGCCGCCTGACGATGATCGCCCGCACCGAATCCGCGCCTGCCCGCATTGCGGTTGTCGCAAGGAAGGAGATCGTCGACATCTTCCGCGATCGGCGGACGATGCTGGTCACGCTCGTGACCGCCATCGTCGCCGGTCCCGTGCTGATGCTATTGGTGCTGAACCTGATCGCGCGGCAGTCCGACAAGGTGCGCGAGCTCGTCCTGCCGGTCGTCGGCATCGAGCGCGCCCCCGCGCTCCAGGCATTCCTGGAGCGCCAGCAGCTATCGCTCACGCCGGCGCCGGAAAATTTCGAAGCGGGCATACGAAGCGGCGAGCTCGACGTCGTGCTCGAAGTCGACGCCGCGTTCGCCGACGACGTCGCCCAGGGGAAGCCGGGTACCGTCCGTCTCGCCTACGACCGTTCGCGCGATCGCGCGCGCGCAGCCATCGCCGAGGTCGAGGCGCTGCTGCGTGCGTTCAACCGGGAGTGGGGACGCGGCCGCCTCATCCTGCGCGGCATCGCGCCGGAGGTCGCGAATCCGCTCAACGTCGAGTCGCGCGATCTCGCCACACCGCAGAGCTCAGGCGCGCTCGTTCTTTTCCTCATCGCGTTCTACGGGCTGTTCGCTGCAGTGATGGGCGGCATGGCCGCGGCGCTCGACACGACGGCCGGCGAGCGCGAGCGGATGTCGCTCGAGCCGCTGCTCACGACTCCGGTGGGTCCGCTGGAGCTCGCCACCGGCAAATGGCTCGCCGTATCGCTGCTCAATGCCACGGCGGTGCTGCTGACGTTGACGGGGTTCTATCTCACGCTGCGCTTCGCCCGCTGCCGGCGGTCGGGCATTCCTTTCCTGTTCGGGCTCGCCGAGCTCGGGCGCTTCGTCGTGGCTCTCGTGCCGCTCATCCTGCTGATGCCGGCGATCCTGCTCTACGTCGGTTGCCGCGGGCGCACGTTCAAGGAAGCGCAGTCCAATCTCTCGGTGCTGCTCTTCGCCGTTTCGCTGCTGCCGATCGTGCAGATGTTCCTGCAGCGCAAGGATCCCGCGTGGCTCACCTGGATCCCCGTGTCGGGTCAGTACGCGCTCCTGTCGCGCGCGCTGCGCGGCGAGGCGTTGCCATCGATGGAGCTCGCTGCAGTCGTACGTGGTGCCGGCGCTCTTGACCGTCGTGGCGCTATCGGCAGTCGGGCGGCTGTTCTCGCGCGAGTCGGTGCTGCCGAGTAGCGTTGGACGCAGCGAGGGGATTGCCCTCGGGCTTCGCGCCGCAGCGGGCTGGTGAGCGGTTGCCTTCGGGCGCCTTAAGCCGCGGTCCGCCGTCGCGGGTGGTACGGCCGCATGGCGGTCGTGGGTGACCGCCTGCCGGCCGCACCGGGTACCCGCAGGCGGATGAGGTTCGCGCGCCGAAGCCCGAAGGCGACCCGCTCACCCAGCCCGACAGCCGTCGACAGCTAAGCCAGTTGCCGGATGACCGCGAGCGGCGGCTGCCGCATCGTGCCGCGAGTGCCGAGCCAGCCGGCGAGCGTGACGATGATGGCGCCGCCCGCCACGCCGTACAGCCAGACCACCGGATTGGCGGAGAACGGTATCTGGAACACGCGGTCCGACAGCACGTAGCCGATCGCCGTGGCGCCTGCGGCACCCAGCGTTCCGGCGATCGCGCCCAGCACGAGAAACTCGGCATTCTGCGCGGCGGACAACTGCGCGCGCGAGGCGCCGAGCGTGCGCAGGATCGCGGCATCGAAGCGGCGCTCGTCCTGCGTGGCTGCTATCGCCGCCTGCAACACGAGCAACCCTCCCAGCAGCGTGAAGAGGAACACGAACTCGACGGCCTTCGCAACCTGGCCGATGATCATCTGCACCTGCCGCATGATCTCGCCGACGTCGATCGCCAGCACATTCGGATACCGCTGCACGAGCGCCGAGAGCCACGCCGCCGATTTCGACCCTTCGGGCAGGCGGACCGCGCCCAGGTATGTCTGGGGCATCGATTCGAGCACGCCGGGCGCGAAGAGTGCGAAAAGTTCGGACGGAAGCTGTCCCATTCCACCTTGCGCAGGCTCGTGATCTTCGCGGTCACCGGGCTGCCCGCGATGTCGTAGGTGATGGTGTCGCCGAGCTTCAAGCGGAGCGACTCGGCGATGCCGCGCTCCATCGAAACCCCTGCCGCCGCGCCCGTGGCGCCATCGAACCACTTGCCGCTGACGATGCGATTCGACTTCGGCAGCTCGGACGTGAACGACAGGTTGAATTCGCGCTCGGCGAGCCGCCGTGCGCGCGTGTCCTCGTACTGCGCGGTGTCGAGTCGCGTGCCGTTGATTTCGACGAGCCGCCCCCGGACCATCGGGTACAACGGAGTGGCGGTTCCACCCGCCTTCATCGCCGCGAGGACGGCGTCGGCCTGATCGGGCAGCACGTTGAGCACGAAGTGATTGGGCGCATCCGGCGGTATGCTCGCGCGCCAGTTCTGCATCAGGTCGCCGCGCACGACGGTGAGGAGCAAGAGCGCCATGAAGCCGAGCGCCAACGCGCCGATCTGCAGGCTCGACGCGAGCGGACGCCGGCGCAGGTTGGCAAGGCCGAAGCGCCAGGTGGCGCCGCGCTGCGGCAGTCGCTTCAGAAGCGCGATCATCACCCACGCGGCGAACGCCGCCGCGACGAGCAGGCCGCCGATCCCGCCGATCATGATCGCGCCCGCTTTCGCGTCCTGCGCCTGCCACGCGATCAGGAGCGCGATGACGGCCGCGCCGAAGAGATAGGCGACGATTCCACCCGGCTTCGGTCGCGGCAAATCGCGACGCAGAACCCGCAGCGGCGGCACGTTCGCAAGCGCGATCAGCGGCGGCAACGCAAAGCCGAAGAGCAGCATGACGCCCGTGCCGAAGGCCGTGGCGGCGGGAAGCAATCCCGGCGCAGGCAGATCGCCGGGAGCGACCGAGGTGAGGAATGCGACGAGCAGCGCCTGCCCCAGCAAGCGCGAGGGCGATGCCGGCCACGCTGGCGAGCACGCCCAGCACGGCGAACTGCAGCACGAAAGCGTGAGCGCCTGCCGCCTGGGCGCCCCGAAACAGCGAAGCATCGCCGCCGTGTCGAGATGGCGCCGAAGGTAACGCGATGCGCGAGCGCCACCGCCACGGCGGCGAGGATCACCGCGACCAGCGCGGAAAGGCCCAGGAACTGCTCGGCGCGCTCCAGCGTCTGCCTGACTTCCGGGCGGAGATCGCGAACGTTTTCCATACGCTGGCCGACCTTCAACTCGCGCTGCAGCCAATTGATGTAGGGGTCGAGCACATCGCGCGTCGACAGATCGGCGACGAGCAGGCGATAGGTCGCGCGGTTGCCGGGCTGGAGGAGGTTCGTAGTCGGGACGTCGTCCAGATTGATGAGCAACCGCGGACCGATCGCGAGCAGCCCGCTCGCGACCTCCGGTTCCTGCTGGACGATCGCGCTCACCTTGAGCGTCGCGTCGCCGACCGCGAGGGTGTCGCCCACCTTGATGCCGAGCCGCGCCGCAAGACGCGCATCCGGCCAGGCTTCACCGCGCGACGGAATCCCAACTGCCGGCGTTCCGCTTCGTTCGCAGGATCGACGAGCATGATCGTTCCGCGCAGCGGATAGCGCGGCGCGACGGCCTTCACATCCGTGAGCACGGCGCCCGCGGCGGACGCATCCCGTCCTCGCGTCGCACCATGCTGTTGAACCGCAATGCCGGCGTGGAAACGAGTCCGCGCGACTGCGCCTCCGCGGCGAAAGCCGAGGCAACGGCCGGTCGCCGGATATCAGGATGTCGCCGCCCAGCAGAAGATTCGCCTGCTTCGCCGAGCGCGCCCTTGACGCGGTCCGCAAAGAAGCCGACGGTCCCGATGCTCGCGACGGCAAGCACCATCGCGGCAATCAGGATCGTGAGCTCGCCCGCGCGCCAGTCGCGCGACAGCATCCGCCACGCGAGCCTGAGCGTATTCATCGGGGCTGTCCTCCGAATCGATGCGATCGTCGCCGACGAGCCGTCCTGCCGCGAGCGAGAGCCGTCGCGCACGCGGCCGGCGAGGCTCACGTCGTGCGTCACGAGGAGAAGCGTGGTCCCGTGCTCGCGATTGAGCCGGAACATGAGATCGACGACCTCGAGGCCCGTGGCGTTGTCGAGATTGCCGGTCGGCTCGTCGGCCATCAGAAGCTTGGGCTCGCCCGCGAAGGCGCGCGCGATGGCGACCCGCTGCTGCTCTCCGCCGGACAGCTGCTTGGGGTAGTGCGTGGTGCGTTTCGCGAGGCCGACGCGCGCGAGCCAGTCCCTCGCCGTCGCCGTCGCCGCATTGCGCCGGCGAGCTCGAGCGGAAGCATCACGTTCTCGAGCGCTGTCAGATGCGGGAGCAACTGGAACGACTGGAAGACGAAGCCGAGGAGCCGCTGCCTCAAGGCGCGCGCGCGCATCTTCGTCGAGACCGGAAAGTGCGTTGCCGTCGAGCCACACGTCACCGCGCGTCGGACGGTCGAGCCCGGCGAGCAGCCCGAGGAGCGTGGTCTTGCCGGAACCCGACGCGCCGACGACCGCGACCGCATCACCCGGATTGATCGCGAAACCGACGTCGTCCAGGATGGTGAGCGGCGCGTCGCCGCTGGTCACGACCTTGGTGAGTTGCGCGGCACGTAGCAGGGGCTCGGTCATCGAACGGGTCAATGTAGGGCGTGTGCGCCGCGGACAACCGGAGCGCCGCACGGGCGCCTGACGCGGCCGAAGGAACGGCATCCGCCGCCGGAAGGTCGAACACTGGATTCTACCGTGTCGCTCGCCCGGAACCGCGCGAGTCTCTACAATCGAAGCCGGACTCCACCATGGCCTTTGCCGTTCTCGTCGTCGTCCCGTCGCCGGTTCATCGGCCGCCTCGTCGTGCTCGTGCCGGTGCTGGCGCTTTCGCTCTTCGCGCGATTCGCGTTGGCGGCCGCGCCGGTATCGACGCTGCTCGTCGTCGGAGACTCGATTTCCGCGGCGTACGGGCTCGCGCCCGGCACCGGCTGGGTCGATCTTCTCGCCGCCAGGCTCGCCGAGAAAGAACTGCCTTACCGCGTGGTCAACGCGAGCATCACCGGAGACACGACAGCCGGCGGACGGGCGCGGCTTCCCGCATTGCTCGCCACCCACAAGCCGTCGATCGTCGTCATCGAGCTCGGCGGCAACGACGGCCTGCGTGGCGGCAACCTCGCGTCCACGCGCGACAACTTGAGCGCGGCCGTCGCGGCCGTCCAGCGTGCGAACGCGAAAGCCGCTGCTGATCGGGATGAAGCTGCCGCCCAACTATGGCGCCGCGTATGTCCGCGAGTTCGATGCGCTGTTCGCCGGTGTCGCGCGCGAAAGCAAGACGCCGCTCGTGCCGCTTCTCTCTTCGAGGGCTTCGGCGAGACGCAACGATCTGCTTCCAGTCCGACCGCATCCATCCGACTGGCGGCGGCGCAGCCGCTGCTCCTCGACAACGTCTGGCCCGTGCTCCTGCTGCCTTCTGGACTCCGGCCGATGATCGAACTCCGCCGCGCGAGCCACGACAACACGGTCACCGTGGCGCGCCTCGGCGATTTCCGCGAGCGCATCGACGTGCGCAGCCCCTCGGAGTATCGCCGAGGATCACGTGCCCGGGGCCTGCAATCATCCGGTGCTCGACGACACGGAGCGCGCACGCATCGGGACGATGCATGCGGACGACTCGGCCGTTCGCGGCGAGGCGCGCCGGAGCCGCCATCGTCGCGCGCAACCTCGCGGCAATGATCGAGACGTCTTTCGCGGCGAAGCCGCGCGACTAGGCGTCCGCTCGTCTACTGCTGGCGCGGCGGGCAGCGCAGCCGCTCGCTCGATGCACGTGCTGAACGAGATCGGCTGGCGGGCCGTGCAGCTCGAAGGCGGCTATCGCGCCTACCGGCGGAGAATCGTCGCTGCAGCTCGCGGAGCTTCCGCGGACGCTTTCGCTTCGAGGTCGTCTGCGGCCTCACGGGCTCCGGCAAGAGCCGGCTCATCGGCGCGCTCGCGCGCGAAGGGCGCAGGTGCTCGACCTCGAGGCGATGGCGCGTCATCGCGGATCGCTCGCTGGGTGACCTCGCCGGATCGATCCGCAGCCGACGCAGAAAGCATTCGACAGCCAGCTCATCGACGCGCTCGGAAGCTGCGATCCTTCACGTCCGGTCTACGTCGAATCCGAGAGCCGCGAGATCGGCACGGTGCAGCTGCCCGACGCGCTGCTGCGCCGCCATGCGCGCGGCGCCGAGTGCGTTCACGCTCAGCTTGCCGCAGCCGTTGCGGGTCGAGCTCCTGAAGCACGAGTACGCGCACTTCCTCGACGATCACGGCGCCTTGTCGGCCGCGGCTCCATGCGCCTCGTTCCCCTGCACGGAAAGACAGACTGATCGAGCGCTGGATCGACGCGGCCGCGGCCGGGACTGGGACGGGCTCGTCGGCGAGCTTCTCGAGCTGCACTACGATCCGATGTACCGGCGGTCGATCGACAGGAATTTCCGCGCATCGCGAGCGCGCATCGACGTCGCGCCTCCAGCGCTGACCGAGGGCGGCTTCCGTGATCTCGCGCGCGATCTCGATGCACGGGTGCGCGAGCGCGTCACCGATCTGAAGGAACCTGATGCCGAATTACGCCTTCCGTGTCGTCAACGTCTTCGCCGAAACGCCTCTCGGCGGCAACCCGCTCGCGGTATTCGAGGATGCGCGCGGGATCGACGACGACTACGATGCAGGCGCTCGCGCTGCAGTTCAACCTGTCGGAGACCACGTTCATCCTGCCGTCCGACAAGGCGACGGCGCGCGTGCGGATCTTCACGCCGGCGTACGAAATGCCGTTCGCGGGTCACCCCACGCTCGGCACCGCACACGTCGTTCGCGGCCTGACAGGTGCCGGCGATTCCGTGACGCTCGAGATGATCGCCGGCGTCATCCCTGTCGATGCGCGCGGCGATACGTGGACTCTGCAGGCGAATCCGCCGCGAACCCGTCCAGCCGAGGCGTCGCGAGCCCAGCTTGCCGCCATGCTCGCCATCCCCGAAGCCGACGTTGCGCCGGACCCCGCGGCGCCCCGCTCTGGGTGAACACGGGCGTGGAGCAGCTCGTGATACCGCTCGCCTCCGCGGAAGCGATTCGCCGCGCGGCGCCGCGAGCCGACCTTTGCTCCAGCACGGCCGGACGGGCGAGCGGGCGATGGCGTATGTCTTCGCGCCGGCCGCCGATCGGCCCGCGGCTTCCAGCAGCGGCGCGATGGTCGTGCGGTTCTTCTTCTCGAAGCAAAGCAGCGTCGTCGAGGACCCCGGCACCGGCTCTGCGTGCGCCAACCTCGGGGGCTGGCTGCTTGCAAACGGTGCGCCGTTGCCGCAATCGCTTATCGATCGCGCAGGGCGATGCGGTCGGGCGACCCTGCCGGATGGGCGCTGCAAATCGGTGCCGATCGAGCGATACGCGTTTCCGGGCGCGTCATCGAGCTCGATCCGCGGCACGGTCACGCTCTAGGTCTGCAACGCACGACGCGATCGCGATTGTATGGCCAGTGCGCATGCCTGTGGCCATACGGCGTCACGATTGGCCGCGCAGCACGATGTCCGGCGACACGCGACCGCGTTACAATTTTCCCGTTTCATGCCATCGTCATTGGTGCGACACTAGTGCGTCGAGCCTGAGACCGTTCCCGCGACGCAACGTCGCCACGGGACATAGGCGAAGATCAGAATCGCGAACACCGGCAATCATCGCGCATCGCTGCTGCATGCAATTGCCGTCGTCATGGCGGTGGCGGCATTTGGGGCATCGGCCGCTTCCGCCCCGTCCTCGGCTACGACGACGCCCGTCATCTCCTCGGCGCGCACGGGGTTCGGTCCCACCGATGCCGAAGTTCGCGCTTACGCGGCGCTGACTCGCGAAGCCGCGGTCGCGAAGCTCCTGCAGGAAACGCAAGCGACGGCGCGACACCCCTCCGCCGGACCGCGCGCTCGACACGTCGCCCGCTGCAGCCACCGAATCGCGCGAGACCTCCTCCGCCGAGGAGAAGAAGCGAACTTCGCGCGGGAGCAGGCGCGCGAGGGCATCGCGCTGCGCGGCCTGGTGGGTGCGGGAGATGCTGACGACGCCTTCGCCGCTCACCGAGCGGATGACGCTCTTCTGGCACAACCACTTCGTGTCGAGCCAGGCAAAGGTGCGCTTCGCGCGGCTCATGTACCGGCAGAACGTCACGCTGCGCGCGCAATGCCGCCGGCAACTTCGGGCGCTGCTGCACGCGATCGCGAGGGATCCGGCGATGCTCGTCTACCTCGACGGCGTGCGCAGACCGCAAAGGGCGCGCCGAACGAGAACTTCGCGCGCGAGGTGATGGAGCTCTTCACGCTCGGCGAGGGCCGCTACAGCGAGCAGGACGTGAAGGAAGCCGCGCGCGCGTTCACCGGCTGGAGCGTGGACCGGGAGACCGGCGAGTTCATGGTTCGCCCGCGCCTGCACGACTACGCGCGTTAAGACCGTGTTCGGACAGAGCGGCGCAGTTCGACGGCGACGAGGTGCTCGACTCCTGCTCGCGCGGCCCGGAGACCGGCCGTCACCTGACCGCGAAGCTGTGGCGCGAATTCGTCTCGCCGGATCCCGATCCGCGCGGAAGTGCAGCGCATCGCCGCGCGCTTCGCCGAATCGCACTACGACATCAAGGTCGCGCTCGCGCGACTTCTCGCTCTGCGACGCGTTCTACGCCGCGCGAGAATCGCGGCGTGCTCGTCAAGTCGCCGGTCGAGCTCGTCGTCGGCAACGCTGCGCACGCTCGGACTCGAACCGGAGCGAGCGCTGCGCTTCGCCATCGCGACGGCCGTCATGGGCCAGAGCCTGATGGCGCCGCCCAACGTCAAGGGCTGGCCCGGCGGCGAGGCATGGATAAACGCGACGACGCTGCTTAGCAATACGTAACT
>ERZ1370068.6510-contig-549_pt1 | contig 174774 bp, 216 predicted proteins | sample MGYA00561227_ERZ1370068 | MGnify/ENA primary metagenome ERZ1370068 (study PRJEB38410, sample SAMEA6850437) | metagenome | study: Metagenomic assessment of the ecological functions of the soil: analysis of the soil microbiota associated with the... | reverse complement strand
TTATATGTTATTATTGCTGCTACGTTATTATTATTATAAAATATGTTATATAGTTATGTTATATTGCTTACTTACTTCTATTTATTGCTGCTATGCGGCTGCTCAGGCGGTGAAGTGGTCGGCGGGCACAGAGGCGCCCAAGCTCAAGGCGCCCGCCAACGCCACCGATTGCCATCACCACATCTACAACGCGAAGTTCCCGGTCGATCCCAAGGCGACCCTGCGCCCGGCCGACGCGCTGGTCGACGACTATCGCGCGCTCCAGAAGCGCATCGGGACGACGCGCAACGTGCTCGTGCAACCCTCGACGTACGGCACGGACAACCGGTGCCATCTCGAGGCGCTGGCGGTGTTCGGGCCGACGGCGCGCATGGTCGCGGTCGTCGACGACACCGTGTCGACCGAAGAGCTCAAGCGCATGCACGGGCTCGGGGTGCGGGGCATCCGCTTCAACCTGGCGCAGGCGGGCGCCACGACGCCCGAGATGATGGAGCCGCTGTCGAAGCGGATCAACGATCTCGGCTGGCACATCCAGATCAACGCGCCGGCCGCGAAGATCATGGAGGTGATGCCGATCCTCGAGCGCGTCCCGTCGCCGATCGTCTTCGATCACCTCGCGCACATCCCGGAGCCCGAGGGCGTCAACCATCCGCTCTACGCGAAGGTGCGGGCGCTGATGGACAAGGGCCGCACGTGGGTCAAGCTGTCCGGCGCCTACGCCGACACCAAGGTTGGGCCGCCGAGCTATTCGGACTCGAGCGCCGTCGCGCGCGCCTACGCCAAGGCGATGCCCGAGCGGTGCGTGTGGGGCAGCGACTGGCCGCATCCGAGCGAGCAGTCCAAGCAGCTGCCGGACGACGCCGTGCTGTTCGATCTGCTCAGCGACTGGGTGCCGGACGAGAAGGTCCGCCACCGTGTCCTGGTGGAGAACCCGGCGACCCTGTACGACTTCCCGAAGGGCGCGTAGCTACCGGCGCGTGGTGGGGTTCCGGAGCTCGATGATGTCCTTGGCGCGGATCGTGGCCGCCTCGCGGACCTCGGGCTGCGCCGGGACGACATAGAAGCGCTTCTCGCGGATGCCGCGGAGCACTTGATCGGCGACCTCTGACGGCGGGTAGCCGCGGGTCAGCCGATCGGCGAGGCCCTGGCCGAACGCCTGCGCCATGGGGCCGGCCTTGCCCTCCTCGGCCAGCTCGGCCGGCCGATTGCGTGACGAGTGCATGATGCTCGTGTTGATGCAGGCCGGGGCAGACCACCGAGACACCGATCGGCGCGCCGGTCGACTCGAATTCCTTGAACATCGACTCCGACAGCGCCACCACACCGTGCTTCGTGACGTCGTAGACCGACATGAACGGCGCGGTGCTGAGGCCGGCCATCGACGCGGTGTTCACGATGTGCCCCTCGTCGCCACCGGCCAGCATGCGCGGTACGAACGCGCGCACGCCGTGGATCACGCCCCAGAGATTCACACCCATCACCCACTGCCAGTCGGCCAGCGAGTGCTCGTGCACGGCGCCGATCACCGCGACGCCGGCGTTGTTGCAGACCACGTGGGCGGCGCCGAACGCCGCGTAGGTCTCGCGGGCGAGCCGCTCGACGTCCTCGGCGCGGGAGACATCGACGTCGCAGGGCCAGCACGGCCGGCGCCTTGGCCCGCACCGCGGCCGCGGCGGTGTCGAGGGCAGTCGCCTCGACGTCGGCCATGACGACCTTCATGCCCTCGGCGGCGAACCGCTCGGCGAGCGCCAGCCCGATCCCGCTCGCGGCGCCCGTGACGACTGCCACCCGATCTCGGAATCGCTCCACGGCCCGCTATCTTACCAGCGCTGCTGCGGACCGATAGGCGACTGCGACCTTGGTCCAATAGACGATTTCGGCGCGTTGTTCCAGCCACGTTACTCGCGCGCATGTAGGCCAGTATCGCGACCCGCATCGACGTGGCTGACGGTATATCGTTGCGCAGGGCAGAAGAGAGTCGCAGCAGGCGATCCCGCCGAGCTCTGATCAAGGAGGATTTCTAGATGAAGAGACTGCTGAGCGCAACAGTTGGCGGTCGGGCTGCTCGTGTGGTTCGCGCCCGTCGCCCAGGCGCAGACTCCCGGCGAGGTCTTCCGCAAGGTCGCGCCGTCCGTCGTCGTGATCCGCGCCAAGGGCCGCGACATCGGCACGGGCGGCCAGTCGCGATTCGCCGAGACCGGCTCGGGCGTGCTGATCACGCCGGACGGCAAGGTGATGACTGCGGCCCACGTCGTCCACGCGATGGACGAGATCAGCGTCGAGTTCCTCGGCGGCGAGACCGTGAAGGCTCGCGTGGTCGCCTCGGAGCCGGCGGCCGATCTCTCGCTGCTCCAGCTCGAGCGCGTGCCCTCGGGCGCCAAGTCGTCGCCCTCGCCGACTCGGATCCGATTCAGGTGGGCGATCCGGTCATCATCGTCGGGCGCGCCCTATGGGCTCAGCTATTCGTTGAGCAACGGCCTGATCAGCGCGCGGTGGAAGCCCAACACGGTGTACAAGACGATGCCGCTCGCCGAGTTCTTCCAGACCACGGCGACGATCAACACCGGCAACTCGGGCGGGCCGATGTTCGACATGAAAGGCCAGGTGATCGGCATCGTCAGCCACAACATCTCCAAGAGCGGCGGCAGCGAGGGGCTCGGCTTCGTGGTGACCATCAACACCGCGAAGAAGCTCCTGCTCGAGAAGCGGTCGTTCTGGGCCGGCCTCGAGGGCCAGATCCTGACCGACGCCCAGGCCGACCTTCTGAATCTGCCGCCCGGGGCGACAGGTTTCATCGTGAAGACGGTGGCCAAGGACTCGCCGGGCGAGCAGATCGGGCTTCGAGGCGCCACGATGATCGTCAACCTGGGCGGCAGCGAGGTTCCGCTCGGCGGCGACATCATCCTGACCGTCGAGGGCATCAAGGCCGAAGCGGCCAACCTGGCGAAGATCCGGGATCACGTTGTCGGCGAAGGCCGCGGGTAGCCCGTTCAAGGTCACGGTGCTCCGCGCCGGCAAGGTGATCGAGCTGACCGGGCGCGTGCCAGTGAGCCGAGCTCATCGCAGAGCCTGCGCGGCGTCGTGCTCGCCGTCGTCGCGATGATCGTCCTGGCGAGCGGCTGCGCCGGCCGATCGGGCGGCGCCGGCGCGGCGGCGCGGCGGCGAGCTGCCACCGCCGGTTCGCCAGGTGTTGCCCAACGGCCTCAGGCTGATCGTGCAGGACCATCGCGCTGCCGACATCGTCGCGGTCTATCTGTACGTGGGCGTCGGGGTCCGCTACGAGCGGCCGGACCAGCTCGGCTACTCCCACTTCCAGGAGCACATGCTCTTCAAGGGCACGGACAAGTGGGGACCGGGGTACATCGATCGAGCGGTGGAGGGCGTCGGCGGGCGCACGAACGCGACGACCTCGTTCGACTTCACGGACTTCTACATCATGGTGCCCAAGGAGTCCATGGAAACGGCGATGCAGACGCTCGCCGACATGGCGTTCCGCTCGACGTTCGATCCCGCCGAGGTCGCGCGCGAGCGCGAGGTGATCTTCGAAGAGGCGAACATCGAGACCGACAACCCGAAGACCGCCATCATCCGACAGCTCTACGGCATGGTGTTCGCCGAATAACCCGTACGGCTACCCGGTGCTGGGCACGCGCGCCACGATGAACGCCGCCACGAGCGCGATCCTCAAGGCGTACAACAAGAAGTACTACACGCCGGAGAACATGACGCTCGTGGTCGCCGGGCCGGTCGACGTCACGACCGTGCGCGGCATGGTCGACCGCATCTGGGGCGTGATCCCGTCCACCGGGTACAAGCCCGTGCCGGCGCCGAAGCCGCGGTCCGCTCACCGGCGTCGTGCGAAAGTCTGTCGAGCGGCCGGAGCAGCAGGCCCGGCTCGCGCTCGGCTGGCAGGCGCCGCCGACGAACGACTTCACCGGCGACACGGTCGACCTGCTCACGACGATCCTCGCGGGCGCCGAGAGCTCGCGGCTGGCGGTTCGGCTGCGTGACAAGGAGCGCCTGGTGTCGTCGATCACGATGAGCTACTCGGCGCAGATGGGCGGAGGCATCGTGAGCGTGCGGGCCGAGCTCGAGGCCAAGGATCTCGAACGGGTGGAGCAGATCATCCTCGAGGAGATCGCACGCATGCAGGCGGAGGGACCGACCGAGGAGGAGCGACAGCTCGCCGTGGTCCGGGCCGAATCCCAGCACGCCTTCGATACCGAGACGTCCGACGGGCTCGCCAACGCCTACGCGATCGCCGAGACGACCTGGACGCTCGACGCGGAGCTCGGCTACGTGGACCGGCTGGGCAAGATCACGCGCGAGCAGATCCGCGACGCGGCCCGCCGTTATCTCTCGCGCACCGACTACGCGCGGATCTCGTTCCAGCCCAAGCCATGACCCGCCGACGGCTCGCCGCGTTCTTGCTCGGCCTGTTGGTCGTCGGCCTTGTCACGCCGGGGCCTCGCCGCCGCTGAGGGTGAACCGGGCGCCGTCACGCGCACGAAGCTGGCCAACGGTATGACCGTGCTCGTGCGCGAGAATCCGACCGCTCCCGTCGTCGCGATCTCGTTGATGCTCCGGATGGGCACGCGCTGGGAGACGCGCGCGAACGCCGGCATCTCCAACTTCCTGCAGCTCATGGTCGTGCGTGGCTCGACGTCGCTCGACGGCACCCAGATCGTCAGCGCCGCCGATCGCATGGGCGGGAGCATCGATGCCTACGCCGACGCGGACTACGCCGAGATCCCGGCGACCGCGCTCTCACGCTACTGGGGCGAGATGCTCGATCTCGTCGCCGAGGTTGCCCTGCGGCCGTCGCTCCCGGACAACACGACGCAGGCGGTCCGCGACTTTCTCGTGCGGCAGATCCGCAACCGCGCCGACAAGCCGTATGACGCGGCGTTCGACAGCCTGATGGGCCGGACCTACGGCGACAACCCGTATGCCTGGGATCCGATCGGGCTCAAGGAGAGTCTCGAGCGAATGGATCGCGCGGCGCTGCTCGCGCACTATCGGCGCCACTACGTGCCGGGGGCGATGGTGCTGGCGGTCAGCGGCAAGGTGAAGAACGCGGAAGTGGTGGCACAGAGCCGAGCGTCTGTTCGGTGCGCTGCCGGCCGCGCCGGCGCCCGCGCCGAACGCGACGGCGCCACCGGCACCGGCAACGGGGCGGGCGGTGCTCACGGTGCCGGGCGCGCAGGCGCAGATCCTCATGGGCGGTCTCGCGCCGTCGCTGACGGATCCCGATCTCGCGGCGATGAAGGTCGTGAGCGCCGTGCTGGGCGGCGGGCTGGCGAGCCGATTCTTCTCGGAGCTTCGTGACAAGCAAGGGCTGGCGTACACGACCGCGGCGCGCAGAGCCGATGCGCGTGGGCGCCGGCTATTTCCTCGCCCTGCTCGGCACAGCGCCGGCCAACAAGGACAAGGCCGAGGCGGCGCTACGCGAGCAGCTCGAGCGAATCCAACGGTCAGGCCGTTCCCGATGATGAGCTCCGCGTGGCGAAGGCGTATCTGCTCGGCAGTCTTGCGATGGACCGCCGGACCAACGCGCGTCAGGCCTGGTACATGGCGTCGCTCGAAGTCGCGGGTGTGGGCCACGAGTTCCTCGATCGTTACGTGGCCCAGGTTCGCGCGGTGACGGCGGCCGATGTTCAGCGGGCTGCGCAACGGTATCTGGCGACAGTTCGCACCGTTGTGGCGGAACCGGCGCCCTAGACTACGAGAGGACTACTCGGACCTCGGCGGGACCTTGACCCAGGCGTCGCTGCAGCTCGGAACGCTTGGGTAATAGGCCTTCGTGTTTGGGCAGTAGTACCAGAACGACTCCGGCGGATGCTGCTGTTCGTCGTTACGCTCGACGTAGACCGGGGCCGGCTGCACGACGACTTGCGGCTGCTGATAGTAGTAAGGCGGCGGGTAGTAGCCTCCCATCCATAGCCCCACCACGGACCGCCCCAGCCCCACCCGGGTCCGACGACGACCACGCCACGGCCATGGCCATGCGAAGCCGCCGTGATGAACGCCGCCGCCTCCGCCGCCCCACGCGAAGCTGGAGCCCACGGAAGCGAGCAGGACCAGGATCATGAGAAGCGCCGATCGCTACTGACTTTTCACGTCTACCTCACCGCTCCCAGCGTAGACCCGCGACCCACGAGGTGTCAACCTGAGGAGGATCAGCCGGTTTCCGGTAATTCGTCGCCAGCCCTGAGCCTCAGTCAGCGCCCACTGGAGCCTAGAAGGTGAAGGGGATCGGCAAGGGCGGGCGCCCGAATGGCCGGCCGGCCCTCACCGTCAGGAACGGGACGAGCTTCTTCGTCCCGTTTCGCTTGTTGTTGCGCGTGTCGACGAACTCGACGGGCCCATCCAGAAGGTCGAAGATCGCGACGTCCGCGGGGGCACCGAGCGCGCAGGGTGCCCAGACCGGGCACGCGACCGATGATCTTCGCCGGCTCGACGGTCGCTTTGGCCACGACGTCCTCGAGAGGCATGCCGAGGTTGAGGAACTTCGACATCACGTTGGGCAGGGTCGGATATCCGGGCGTGTTGATGCTGACGGCGTGGATGTCGCTGGAGATCGTGTCGGGCACCGCGCCCTGCTGGAGCGCCGGCTCGGCACACCGTGTAGTCGAAGCTCCCACCACCGTGGCCGACGTCGAAGACGACTCCGCGCTGCTTGGCCGCGCTTGGCCGCGGGCAGGAGCTGGCCGTTCTGCACGGTGTTGTTGCCGGCGCCGCTGTAGGCGTGCGTGAGGATGTCGCCCGGCCGCAGGAGATCCAGCAGATCGGACAGCGCGCCGGGCGCCGCTCCGATGTGGCACATGACCGGTACGCCCTTGCCGACCATCTCGCGCGGCGCGGATCGCCCGCCGCAGCGGCTCGAGGCCGTTCTGGCCGACCACCGTGTCGGTGATCGCGCACCTTCACGCCGAGCGCGATGTCGGGATTCTCCGATGACCGCCTTGGCGCAGCCGTCCACGTTGGCGTAGTCGATGTTGAGCATCTCGCCGGGCGCCAGTCCGCCGGCGAGGCCGATCGACGCGATGTGGACGAAGGCGAAGATGCGCGTGCGCGCCTGCGGAATCGCGTAGTGGCGGACCGCGCCGAACGTCTGCCATCCCGCATCGCCCGCCGACACGGCGGTGGTCACCGCGGTGATCCCGACCATCTCGTCGGCCAGGCAGCGCCCGATGCCGAGATGCGGGACGAGGTGCGTGTGCAGATCGACGAGCCCCGGCGTGACGAGCTTGCCGGCGGCGTCGATGCGCTGCACCGCGCGAGCGGCCGGGATGCTCGTCTCGACCGCGGCGATCTGACCGTACTTGATGCCCGATGTCTCGCTTGCCCTGGGCTTCTGGCTGGGATCGAGCACCTCGCCGTTCGCGATCACCAGGTCGTACTTGAGCGCGGGGTCTTTCTGGATCGAAGCCGTGCGGCGCAGGCGCGCCGGCCTGGGCGACGAAGCACGGGGGCCGCCTGGGCGGACGTCTGCGCGGCGAGCGTACGCGCCGGCGGCGGCCGCCGACGTCGAGACGATGAAGTTGCGTCGTGAGACTTCCATCACGTGGTCTCCTCGCCCGTGCTGCATGGCCAGGTGAGCTGCCTGTCGCGGCGGCGAGCGGGCCACACCGCGTTCCGTTGCCGCAGGGATGCTATGCGGTGAGACGGCAGGCGTCAACCACGGTTGGCGCGATCGTTGCGCTGAAAGACCAACCGCGTACCGGTGATCACCAGCCGGTACGCGGCCTGGCCTCACTCGAAATCCGCGGCGCCGGTTACGACTGAGGAGTACCGAGCGCCGGATCGCTCACGCTGCCGTCGGCCGTTCTCCAGGTGACCGGCGAGACGGCGAGAGGAAGCCTGAATCGCATCGGTCACGACCGAGGGAGTCGTACCAGCCGAAGCTCTTCTTGAGGTGCCACCGCTGGCGGTCGCTATGACCCGGGCGCAGCAGGCGCGGTGATCGGGTGGTCGTCGCCGTACGCGTTCGCGACCGTGACCCGGCTGGCGACTTTGCCGAGGTTGGTGATCGGTCAGGATGACGGCGTCGTCGTCGACGTCGTAGCGTGACTCTGACGCGAGAGCTGGTCTTGGCCGTGGGGGAGCGGAACCGGAACGTCACGTAGAACCCGTTCAGGCCGAAGGCCGAGAGATCGCTAGTGCCCCTGCGTCGTCGTCCACGAGGTCGAACAGCGACTTCCCGGCTTCCACCGTGTAGTTGCGTGGAAGGTCCGCGCTGTTGCCGGACAGCACCTGGAAGCAGGCGCCGGCGTCGCCCGTGTTGGTGAAGTCGATCCGGAACGCGCCGTGCGCGACGTCCGCCGTTCCCTCCGCGTCGAGCTCGTACGGGCAGGGCGCCGCGCGTGCCGGAGTCCGGGCTCCTGCGACCGGCAGCGCCTGAGCGGCCGGCGGCGTCGGGACGTAGTCCGGATGCTGGTCGTGATCAGGCGGCTCGTAGGCCGCCGTGTCCGGCAACGCGAGCCGGCCGGACGTTGGGCTCGTCGAAATCGAACGCGGACGTGAGATCGCCGCAGACGGCGCGGCGCCACGCGCGTGATGTTGCTCTCGATCAGGTCCGTGACGGCCCGGCGCGAAGCGCCGCTCGATGAAGCTGGATGAGCGAGGTGTGATCGAACACCTCGGAGCAGACCCAGCCGCCCTTGCTCCACGGCGAGACGACGATCATCGGCACGCGGACGCCCAGGCCGTAGGGGCCGCTGCGGGTTGCCGGGGCTGCCCGGGAAGATCTCGTTGCTCGCGTCGACCGTCGACCGGCCTCGTCCGCGCGACAGCGGCGGCGTCGGCGGGACCATGTGATCGAAGAAGCCGTCGTTCTCGTCGTAGCATGAGGAACAGCGCCGTCTTGCTCCACACCTCGGGGTTGGACGTCAGCGCGTCGAGCACCTGCGAGACGTACCAGGCGCCGTAGTTCGCCGGCCAGTTGCCGTGCTCCGGAGAAGGCCTCGGGCGCGACGATCCACGACACCTGGCGGCAGCCGGTCGTGGCGCACGTCGTCGCGGAGCAGGTCGAACAGCGTCGAGCCGCGGCCGTCGCGCTGATGTTGGTGCCCGTCGCGCGCCTTCTCGTAGAGCGGCGTCGCCCGGCATGCGCGTTCTGGTACTGGTGGAAGTACAGCAGCGAGTTGTCGCCGTAGTTGCCGATGTAGGGATCGTCGGTCCAGCCCCAGAACCCGGCGGCGTCCAGGCCCGACGCCGATGTCCTGGTAGATCTTCCAGGAGATGCCGGCGCGCTCGAGGCGCTCGGGATACGTCGACCAGTCGTAGCCCGCCTCGGCGTTGTTGATGACCGGGCCGCCGCCGCTGCCGTCGTTGCCGACCCAGCCGGTCCACATGTGGTAGCGGTTGGGATCGGTCGGACCCATCAGCGAGCAGTGGTAGGCGTCGCAGATCGTGAACGCGTCGGCGAGCGCGTAGTGAGAACGGAATGTCCTGCGCGCGTGTAGATACGCCATCGTCGCGTCGGCCCTTGTGCGGCGATCCACTGATCGTACTTGCCGCCGTTCCACGCCGCGTGCGTGTCGGACCAGCCGTGCGGCGTGTCGTCCAGGAACTGCAGCCCGAGGTCGGGCGCCGTCGGGATGGAACGGCAGGACGTAGCCGGCGCCGTCCGGCTGGTACCACACCGGCTGCCCAGACGGCAGAGGTCACCGGCCGCGGATCGCCGAATCCGCGCACGCCGCGCAGGCGTGCCGAAGTAGTGATCGAACGATCGGTTCTCCTGCATGAGGATGACGATGTGCTCGACGTCTCGGATCGTGCCGGTGCGATGGCTCGCTGGTATCGCCAGCGCTCGATCGATGCTCTGCGGGAGAGCCGCGGTGGCCACGCGGCGCTACTCAGAAACCGGAGGAATGTTCGGCGATTGGTGGTCAGCATGGTAGTCACGCCTCCTGGCATGGGTGAAAGCGCCTACTGCGGTGCACGACCGCGGCGATTCTGAACGAGGGTGATGACACCCGAGTTACAGATCGGGCTCGAATCAATAAATCTGCGCGGCACGCTCGTGACACAGGGCGGTGGTCCGCCGTGGCGAACGACACGGTCGCGCCACAATCCGGTAGCCGGTTCTTAACGGGGGTTCTGCGCGCATCGGCCGCGACAATGGTCGTCGTGGCGAGCCACGTGTGCATCGTGACCGAGACGTACGCGCCGGAGATCAACGGCGTCGCGTCGACGCTCGCGCGTCTCGCGTCCGGAATGCGCGAGCGAGGCCACACGGTCTCGCTCGTGCGCCCGCGACAGCCGGCAGTCGACGTTCCGGGCAGACGACCGACGCCGGGCACCTTGCTCGTGCCGGTATGCGGCTACCCGGCTACAAGGGGCTTCAGCTCGGCTTCCCCGCCGGTGCCGCGCTCCGCGCCGCATGGAGCCGGCATCGTCCGGATGCGGTGTACGTCGCCACCGAGGGGCCGCTCGGCTGGTCGGCGGTGCGAGCGGGCGCCGCGCTGGGCATTCGCGTCTACAGCGGCTTCCACACGAATTTCGACCGGTACATGGAGCACTATCAGCGTGGGCTGGCTGCGGCGCCCGATCGCGGCCTACCTGCGGCGCTTCCACAACGCGACCGCCGGTACCTTCGTGTCGACCGAGCGTCTTCGCGACGAGCTCGAGGCCGCCGGCTTCCAGCGTCTCGGCGTGCTCGGCCGCGGCGTCGATCACGGCCGGTTCGATCCCGCTCGCCGCTCCGCGGCGCTCCGCGCCGAATGGGGCGCGGCCGCGGGCGATCTGGTCGCCCTCTACGTGGGGCGGCTCGCCCCGGAGAAGAACGTCGAGCTCGCCGTCGCGGCGTACCGCGCGATGCAACAAGCGGGCGGCGGCGTATTGCGTTTCGTCGTGGTCGGCGACGGACCGCTGGGCGCGGCGCTCGCGGGCGCGCATCCCGACCTGGTGTTCAGTGGGTTCCGCACCGGCGACGACCTCGCCGCGCACTACGCCTCCGCCGACGTGTTCCTGTTCCCGAGCGAGACGGAGACGTTCGGCAACCGTGACGCTCGAGGCGATGGCCAGCGGTCTCGCCGTGGTCGCCTACGACTATGCCGCCGCCCACGTGCACGTCGAGAACGGGGTGACCGGCGTGCCTGGCCGCGCCGGGCGACACGAGCGGGTTCATCGGCGCGGCGGCGGCGTGGCGCGAGCTCCCGAGCTGCTCCCGGCGATGCGTCGGCGGGCTCGGATGGCGATGGAAGCCGTGGACTGGTCCTGCGTGGTGGAGCGCTTCGAGCAGCTCCTGCTGGGTGACGCGAGTGGAGAGGAGGACGACGGTGCCGAACAACGTGCTCTGGGTCGTTCTGGGGCTGTGTCTCGTCGCCGCGGCGGTGGTCGCGCACGCAGGCTCGTGATCGTGCTGCTCACCTTGCGCGCCCGAGCGTTGACGCCGACCGTGCTCCGGGTGCTCTCCCGGCGGGTGCGGACGCGCTACTACTCCGACGCCCAGTTCTTCCGCGCTGACGGCGCGACCGAGCTCTCGTCGAGCGCCGGCAGGCGGGGATCGAGCGGCTGGCCGCATTCTTCCGCGCGCAGTATCCGGAGTCGAGCGCCTGGGGCACGCGGCTGCGCGAAGCTTCTCCGATCTACGCTTCACCGACGCGAACCGGGTGCCGTTTCCGTTCGCGCGCTTCATGCACGAGCACTTCAACCTCGCCACCGTCGTCACCGCCTCCGACGGCCCGCGGCTACCGCACCTGGACGGCCACTGGACGCTCGACGTGAGCGGCTCCTACGGTGTCAACGTGGCCGGCGTCGCGCGCTACAAGGAATGGATGGCGCGCGGCCTCGAGCGCACGTCAGGATCTCGGGCTCGTGCTCGGTCCGCTGCATCCGGTCGTCGCGGAGAACATCGCGCGGCTCAAGGCGATCTCCGGGCTCGACGAGGTGTCGTTTCACATGAGCGGGACCGAGGCCGTCATGGCCGCGGTGCGGCTGGCGCGGTTCAACACCGGGCGCAAGCTGATCGTCTGCTTCTCGGGCGCCTATCACGGCTGGTGGGACGGCGTGCAGCCGGGCTCGGCAGCGAGCGAGCCGTGGACGACTGCCTGACCCTCAAGGACATGAATCCGGCGTCGCTCGACGTCATCCGCCGTCGGCGGCGCGAGATCGCCGGCGTGCTCGTGAACCCGATCCAGTCGTTTCATCCCAACGCGCCGCCGCCCAACGACGCCGTGCTGCTCACGAGCGGCGTCCGCAAGACCAGGTGACACGTCGCTCGCGTATCGTGAGTGGCTGCGGCAGCTGCGCGCGGTGTGCCGCGAGGCCGGCGTGCCGCTGATCTTCGACGAGGTCTACACGGGCTTCCGGCTCGCCGCAGGCGGAGCGCAGGAATACTTCGGCGTGCGTGCCGACATGGTCGTCTACGGCAAGACGGTGGCCGGCGGGCATGCCCATCGGCGTCGTGTGCGGCACGAGGGCGCTCATGCGGCGCTTCGATCCCGAGCACCCGATGCGCGTGGCCTACGTCGTCGGGACGTTCTCCGCGCATCCGGCGGTGATGGGCGCCATGAACGAGTTTCTCCAGTGGGTGACCGACCCGCCACGCCGGCCCTGCTATGACGAGATGAACGATCGATGCGCGCAGTGGGCCCAGACGACGAATCGCGCGCTCGCCGATGCCGGGCTGCCGGTGCGCGTGGTGCATCTGGCGACGGTGTGGACGATCCTCTTCATCGAGCCGGGACGCTACAACTGGCTCTTGCAGTACTACCTCCGGGCTCAGGGTGTGACCTTGAGCTGGGTCGGCACCGGCCGGTGCCTGGGCAACGATGGACTTTACCGAGAAGGACTACTCGGCGCTGCAAACGAAGCTCGTCGACGCCGCGGCCGCGATGCAAGCCGACGGCTGGTGGCTGGGCGCGGACCATCCGCGCCGGGAGAGAAACCATGCGACTGCGCTTGATCCGCGACATGCTGGCGACGCTCGTGCCCGTCCCGCGCTCCGTGCGGTCGTTCTACCGGAGGTGATGCGGAGAAAGAAAGACGATCACGTGGCCTCGCACAGCGACACGATCAACCAGCTCTTCCACATCGTGAGCTCGAGCGTGTTCCTCGGCTGCTACGTGCTGGCCTTCTGGGACCTGACCACGGCGATGTGGGCCGGCCTCGCCGCCCTCTTCCTGCGCCAGATCGGTCACGCGATCCTGGAGCCGCCGTGTCACGACAAGGAAGCGACCCTGCTCGGCTACAACACGCGCAACAAGACGATGATCCTGGGCACCTATCTCGCGATCCCGATCGTCAATCTGGTGTGGTCGGGCGCCTGGTCGGGTGAGGCGCTTCGCCATCTGGCCACCTCGGTGGCGTTCCAGTGGTTCGTGTGGACCGGCGCCGTGGTCGCGGGCCGCGTCGCGTATCTGCTGTGGGCTCACGGGCCGCGTCTGGCGCTCGTCTGGTTCGTGAAGCTCGCCACCGATCCGCTCACCGACGTCATCGCGTATTCGCCGCGCTTCCTCCGGCCCGCCTGAGCCGGGCGCGGCCGGGAGCGCCGCCGGGGGCGTCCGTGAGCGTCGCGGCGATAGGAGGCGCGGCGGTCCTGCTGGCCGTCGAGCGCGCCGTCTACGCCGTCATCGCGCGGCTCCCGGCGCGTTTCTCGCGCTGTGCGCGCGGCTGGCTCCGGCAGCTCGCGGCGGACCGATCGCGATCGTCGCCCGGTTGTTCTACGCCTTCAAGGTTCTACAGATCACGGTGTTCGCCGCGTGGTGCCTGGTGTACGGCAACGGATCGCTCGCGCCGGCCCACCGAGGGCCGATCGTTCTGGGGATCGCCGCGGCGCTCGTGGTCGTGGGGCAGATCTTGGTGATCGCCACGTTCTATCGGCTGGGCAGGACGGGCGTGTTCTTCGGCGATCGATTCCGGGTACGAGGTGCGGCACTGTCGAGCGTTTCCGTTCTCACTGCTCTCGCACCCGCAGTACGTGGGAACGATGCTGACGATCTGGGGCGATCTTCCTGGCGCTCCGATTCCCGTACGCCGATTGGTACGTGCTGCCGGCCGTCGAGACCGTGTACTACGCGGCGGCGACCTGGCTCGAGTCGCCGCGCCGATCCGCTCAGGGCTTGCGGAAGAGAATCGTGCCGATGTAGGACTCGGCGCTCGACCGAGTATCGTTCGAGTCGATCGCGACCGAGACGGCGCCGACGGGCTCGGTCGGGGCCTCCCCGTAAATCCGTTTGAAGTCGTCGTACACGTTACGCGTCTCGGTCAGCCAGCGACCGAGCTCGGCGGCGCCCGAGCGCACGACCACGTAGGTCACCAGACCGCTGCTTTCGCTCTTGACGATCGTGCCGGCCGGCGCGGTCGTGTCCCACACGTAGCCGATGATCCGCGAGCGCACGGCCGTCGGGAAGCGTGGAAAGGCGACGTAGATCTGGACCGCCTGATCGTCGGTCGCCTTGCGCCGGCAGTCGCCACCCGCGGGCAACGTCACCGCCTTCCAGCGCCAGACCAGCAGGGAAGCTCCTTCACGTCGACCTTGATCTCCTTGCTGATCGTCGAGTTGTCGCCGCGGCTGCGGAGGTGCAGGACCCGGTCGGAGCCATCGGTCACAACGGTGAGATCGTATTGCGGGTTGCCCCAGCTTTGACCGCTCCAGCCTTCGGGAATTCCGGTGCGGCCCGGAGGCTGTCGCGACCAGTCTTCCACCACGAGGCGTCGGCGGCTCGGCGGCGACGGCCACTGCCGCCACGCAGATCGTCAGGACGAGACCGAGCGGGAAACGCCGCATGCGCTCGCCGTGAGTGTAAAGCGCGAGCGTTACGTGGCGATGACGACTAGGGCGACGGCACCTGAGGAGGGCGGGCGGCGACGCTCGCGACGATCGTCGTCAGCTCGCCCGGATCGACCGGCTTCGGGACGTGCATGCTGTAGCCGGCGGCCAGCGACAGGATCCGATCCTGCGTCCGCCCATAGGCCGTCAGCGCGATGGCCGGCGTTCGACCTCCCTGGGCTGGATCGAGCGCGCGCACCTTCCGGATGAGCGAATAGCCGTCCTCTCCGGGCATCTCGATGTCCGAGACGAGCACGATCGGGACGCCATTCCCGGAGCGCGTCCAGCGCCTCGGGCGCCGCGAAGCATCTCCGCACGCCCGCTCCGGAGCTCTCGAGAATCGCGGTGGCGAGCTCGAGGGCATCGGGGTCGTCGTCGACCACCAGGATCTTGAGCCCGTCCAGGCGCGTTCCGGCGGGCAGCGGCTCGGCGGACGGCGCCGTCGGATGCACGCGCGGGAGCGGCCCCAGCGGAAACTCCGCGATCGTCAGCGGCAGCCTGACGATGAAGGTCGCGCCGCGTGTGGCGCCGGCGCTCTGCGCCACGACGGTGCCGCCGTGAAGCTCGACGAGGTGCTTGACGAGCGCCAGGCCCGAGACCGAGGCCGGCGTGGGTTCGCGTGCTCGAGCTGTCCGCCTGGCGAAATCGCTCGAAGATGACGGGCAAGACGTCCGGCGCGATGCCCTGTCCGGTGTCGCTGACGACGATCTCGACGTGGGAGTTGATGCGCTGCAGGTGCACCTGGATCTGGCCGCCCTTCGGCGTGAATTTCACCGCGTTGATGAGCAGGTTCCACACGATCTGCTGGAGCCGATCTGGATCGCCCGTGATCGGGCCGGCGCGCGGATCCAGCACGCTCTGCAGCCGGATGCCCTTGGCTTCCGCGGCCGGCCGAACGGCGTCGGCCGCCGCCTCCACCACGGTGCTCAGGTCCACCTTGCGGACGTCGAGCCGCATCTTTCCCGTGATGACGCGTGAGACGTCGAGCAGGTCGTCGACCAGCTGGACCTGCGCGTTGGCGTTGCGTTCGATGACTTCCAGCGCCCGCGCAACATCCGCCTCGCCCTGGATCTGCCCGGCGCGAAGCATCCGCGCCCAGCCGTACACCGCGTTCAGCGGAGTCCGCAGCTCGTGCGACAGCACCGCCAGAAACTGATCCTTCGCCCGATCGGCCGCCTCCGCCGTCGCGCGCGCTCCTGTTCCTTGCGCAGGAGCGCCTCGCGGTCGACCTCGACGCTGGTGCGCTCCTCGGCGGCGGCGACGAGCGCGGCGGCGACGTCGCGAATCTCCGGAATGGATGTGTCCGGCGACTTCGGCGCCTCGCGGCGGCCGAGCGCCTGGGCGGCACTGCGGAGCTCGTCGATCGGGCGCGTGATGCTTCGGGCGACCCACAAGGCCGCGAGGGATCCGAGCGCGATCGAGAGCAGGATGCTGCCACCATAGATCGCCAGCGACCGGTAGCCGGCAGCTTCGACCAGGGCCGTGGGAATCCCCAGGGCCACCAGCCAGCCGCTCGGCTCGATTCGGCTGTAGGGCGTGTAAGATTCGCTCGCCCTCGAGCGTCAACGTCTCGCCGAATCCCGCGCGCTCCTGCTTTTGCGACGAGGGCGCGCAGGGTTGGTGAGGCCGCGCCACCCAGGTTTGCCTCGTGCGCCCTCGAACGCGCCACCCGCAGGCCATTGGCGTCGAAGACCGAGATGACCCAGTCGCCCGGCGCACCATGGCGGGCGACCACGTCGCGGATCTCCTCGGGCTTGACGACCGCGGTCAGCACGTAGCGGATCTCTCGGTTGCGGAGGACGGGAACACGCACGGGAAACTGCAGAACGCCGTCCGAGCCCTTGACGAGATTGCCCACCGCGGGCGCACCGGTGCGGATGACGCGATCGAAGCTCTCCGGTCGCTGATCGGCGGGATCTGACTGCCGGCGCCGAGCCGCGTGTCGACGAGCCGAGCTCCGGACGGGTCGGTGAGTGTCACGCCGGCCCACTGGGGCTGCGTGTCGAGGACGCGCCGCGCCCGCTCACGAAACGCCGACAGATCGTTGCCGTCGAGGGTGAAGGTGGTCGCGAGCGATTCGAGAACCGAGATGGTGCTCCGCAGCTCCGCGTCGACGGCCGTGCCGATGGCCCGGACGAGCTCGAGCCCGACGCGTTCGGCCTGAACACGCTGCTGCTGGGCGAGGACATGGAGGCCGATGCCCGACATGATGGCCAGCGGCACGATGCCGGCGCAGGCGAGCAGCAGGAGCCTCCGGCTCGAGAGGCGCCCCCGTCGGTCTGTCCCGGCGTTCAGTCATTGCCGCACACACGGCCGCGGATGGCCGCTCGCGCATGGTCGCGCGGACATGATCCGGCGACCGCGGCGTCCAGGAATCCAACAACGGGGCGCACCCGCTGCAAAGGAAGGTTCATCTCAGGCTCGGGCCAATCAGCTTGCCCATACTAGATCAGAGGTCAACGCCGGCGCCACTCGCAGACGGACTCCAAGGCTCTTGACCGGTTTTGATCCCTCACGCTAGGCTCGGCGCGACCGTCCTCCAGGGTATCGCGGCCGTCCTGATCGCCAACGATCGGATCATGGGGTACGAGACGATGAGACGAATCCACGACCGGCGCTCGATCTTCTCTCCATCGGCGTCGGCAGCGGCGGTCCGTGGAACTACAAGATGCGGAGCGACGGTAAGGGCGACAATCTCTTCCTGGCGTCGGTCGTTGCGCTGCGCCCGGACACCGGCGAGTACGTCTGGCACTTCCAGACGACGCCGGCGCGACCGGGGAGCGCCAGCTACGCCTCGATCGTGCTGGGCGGCGCCTTGATCAAGAACGGCATGCTCTCGTTCGCGCAATACCTGCAGCCGGAGGACGTGGAAGCGATCCGCGCGTACGTGATCCGCGAGGCCCAGCGCGAGAAGCAGCGTCTGGCGAATCCGTGACTCAGCGACCGCAGGCGTGGGAATCTGCATCAAGAGATTGCTGCCGCTGCCCGTGACGAACTGCGGCAGCTTGCCGTCCCACTTCGACAGGTACTGCTGCTGGATCAAGGTGGCCGTGAGCGACTGCGTGACCTTCGCGTTGTACTCGGCCTCCGCGGCCGCGCGCAGGCGGAGGGCGGCCGCCTCACCCTCGGCGCGCGCCTGGAGGGCGGCGCCTTCGCCACGCTCACGGGCGACTTTTGATTCCGCTTCGCGCTTGGCCTGGTCGACCTCGTAGCGCTTCTGCTCGGCAACCTGCTGGGCGATCTGCTTGCGCTCGACCGCCTGCTCGAAGTCCTTGTCGAAGCGGATGTCCTTGATCGACACCTCGGTGACCTGGATGCCGTATTTCAGGAGCCACTTGGTCAGGCCGTCCTGCACGTCCGCCTTGATCCTCGGGCGCTGCTGGAGGATGTCGTTGGCGGCGTGGACCGCCGTGTTGGCCTTCAGCACCTCGGCGGCCGCCGGGTCGATGATCGACTGCTCGTAGCGCAGGCCGACGGTGCGGTACACCTCGGGCGCGCGGTCGTCGATCAGCCGATAGTTCAGCGCCATGACCGCGTGCACCGCCTGGATGTCGACCGACGCGGCGTCGTATCGCGCCTCGTGCTTCTGGACGCGGGTGTCCATCCGGATGACGTCCTTGTAGGGCAGCACGAAGTGCAGTCCGTTGTAGAGCGGCACCTTCTCGACGTTGCCGAACACGGTGACCACACCGATGTGGCCGGAATCGACCACCACGAAGCTCGAGAGCACGATGATGAGCAACCCCAGGAACACGCCGCCGCCTTGCACGGCGCGGCCGATGGCGGCCAGCGGCAGCCGAGGTCGCGCCGCGTCGCGGATCTGAGCCGCCATCGACACGAGAACTCGGCCGACGAGGAGACCACCGACGATCAACACTGTCGCCAGGATCAGCTTGCCCATCTGTTCCTCCCGTGCCTGACTCAGCTCTTCCCGATTTCGTAGCCCCTGGCCTTGATGCAGTCGGCGAAAACCTGGCGGCGTTTCTCGGTGTTGTGCCTCCAGCTGAAAAGGTTCTCCCGGATCCAGCGCGAGATGAATCCCAGGTCGGCCTCGGACTCGCGCTTCGCCAGGCCGTCGCAGTCGAGCACCTCGAGCAGCACGCGCGTCGGCTCCATCTCGGTCGAGCGGGCCAATCGCAGGGTCTCGGAGCTCGAGCCCACCCCGGTATCGTCTCGTAGCCCGCCGCGATCAGGCATGCCGCGAAGCCGGCGAGCGGGGCGGCGGTCTGCTTCGACCACTCGGTGCATCGCTTACGGTCGGCATCGATCTGGTCGGTGCTCTGCCCCTGAGGGGTGTCGCTTTGAGATTGGCGATGGTGGTGCAGCCTGTCAGGATCAGGACAGCCGAGAGGGCCAGCACGGCCTTCGTCATCGGCTCAGAGCGTAGCACGCGACGTCGGACTTCCGACGACTCCGAGAACGGCCGCGCGAGGCGCGGTGAGGCGCTGGGACAGCTCCGGATCCATCACGATCTCGCGGACGAACTGCTGAAGCGCGAGATTCAGAAACGCCTGGTAGCCGCTGACGTCCTGCTCCGGCGAGCCGCCCGTGGAGTCGCGGGGATCCGAGCGGAGATGCTCCGGGTCAGGAGCAGATCTCCCCGATCGTCGTAGAGCCACACGATGCCGCTGACGTGGGCCTGCAAGGTCCACCGCGTCTCCGTCGAGAAGTTGTGGATCTCGCCTGCCACGGCGAACGGCGTGGAGACGGCCGTCGCGCGCGGGACGAACTCCCGGTCCGGCGCGGCGACCGCGGCAACGCCGCGCTCGGTGAAACCCGCCACCAGGCTTTCGACCAGCGCGTCGGGCCATGGAGTGGCGGAGAGCACCTTGGCCAGCCGCGAGCCGTAGCCGTCGTACATGCCGCCGACGCGGTGCGGATCGCGGTCACCTTCGTCGCCGCGGCGGTCGGCGAATCGGAAGACGGTCACCGGCTGAGCCCCGGCGAGGCGCTCGATCCGGGAATCGGGCAGATAGCGAAGCCGGACGGTCTGATCGCTCACGCAGGCGGTGAACACCGCCGCGATCATCGCCAGCGCCACCGTTCGCACCCCGGACTGGCGCATCAGACCGCCGTCCGTGTGCGCCGTGCCGGACGGCGGCGGTAGAGCACGATGTCCTCGCTCGCCCCCACCACCGGTTTCAAGGTGCCCGCGGTCCGGTCAGCCTCGAGGAGGACGAAGCGCAGGTGATAGCGGTCACCCTTCGGTCGATGACGACGCGCCATGCGAGGTTCCGGCCCCCGTCGTCGCACGTCGTCGTGCCGCACATGCACGTGATCAACCGCTTCTCCAGCTGATGCGTCTTCGCCAGCCGGCGGCGGATCCGCCGATCGCCGATGAGATCGCTGTAGGTTCGCTCGCCGACGTAGTGATAGTGCTCGTGCCCGAACATGACGAGGTCGATGTCGGCGCGCAGCATGCTCTCGAGTGCGTCGGTCACGTTCTTGAGCTTCGTCCATCGATTGAACCGGTGGCTGTCGGGGATCGCGACGTGGTGGTGCAACAGCAGGAGTCTGAGATCGCAGTGCTCTCGCGGCGCGTGTCGTCGTCGTACACCGTCTGCAGCCAGTCGAGATCGTCGTCGTGCACCTTGCCCTTGGCGACCGACGCCCAGCCGGCGTCGCCCATCGAGTCGATCGCGAGCACCCGGAGCCTGAGATCCCTCGATGTCAACCAGCCGGCGGCGCGCGGGCGACCGCGATTTCCGAACCGGTCGCCGAAGACGGATTCGAAGTTGGTGATCTGATTGCTGATCGGGAGGTACCGTCCGGCGTAGCGATCGTGGTTGCCGGGCACCAGAAAGAGCCTGGCCGGGTCCGCGAGGCCCAAGCCGATCGCCGCCCGACGCGCCCGGCCGCGGGACGGCTCCCGTCAGGAACTGCCTGGCGGCTTCCAGCGACTGGACCTGTCCGTCCGTCGAGATGTCCCCGGTCGCCACGACATAGTCGGCCGGCTCGGCCTTCCAGTATCCGTCGAGCGCGGCGAACAGATCCGGATCATGCCGGCGCGGCAGCCCACGTTCCGGCGAGAACAGCTCGCCGGCGACGTGGAAGATCGGAAGATGTGCAAGATCGAAAGCGGCATCGCCGGCGGGCCGTCTCCTAGCGGTTCTGGTAGTACCGCTTGCCGCCGAGCGCCGGCGGCGGACTGAGGAAGTCGCCCTCGCCCTCGGGGCCCCTGAACTGATTGTTGTCGGCGACGGACACCGCCGACGCGCTTCCGCGCCCTTTGCCGCGCATGCAGGTGCGATAGATCGGCTCCATGCTGTCGGGGCCGTGCGGACGACTCTTCCGCGCGCTTCGATGCAGGCCGCGCTCTCTTGCTCGAAGTCCGCGATGACGCTGCCGGGCCGCTCCCAGTAGTGCGACAGCCTCCCGCGATCAAGACCGCGCCGGCCGCGAGAAGCGATTCAAGGGCGAGCGTTCTCGTTTTCGTCCTCGATAGACGCGTCCTCCCTGGAGCGGGCAGATAGACACCGGGACCTGAAGCACGCTAAAGCGGGTGGACGGGCTCGTCAATGGTCTTGAGGCGGCGTCGCGCGTCGCCTGGCGGGCGTCGAGATTTTTTACGATTGCGCGACGCGGGCGGGCGGCCGATCCGGGAACCGATTGAATCTCAAACACACCTCGTTCTTGGCATCGGACATGCCAGCGAGGCACGGACTATGAAGCGCGTTACAGACATGTTGCTGTCCGAGTAAGAGGCCTCCGCGAAGTGTCAGGAGCTCTCACGGGGTGGGGAAGAGGGGCCGAACGCTTGCGGGTCTTCGAGGACTCGGGTACGTTACGCGACGGCATGACTCGCCGCCTCGTCGCGCTCGCGGTCGTCGGAGTGCTCGCGTGCAGCCCGCTCATGGCCTACGCGGATCCGCCCGACCCGACCTGGATTCCTGGATTCTGGGACGATGCGGACTGCGACGACGTGATCGTTCGCGTCACCTCGACATCCAGCGTCGCCGAGCCCCACGCGCTCGGTACGCTCGAGCCGCACTGGGTTCCGGTCTGGACCGTGCCGGCGGCCGACGACCGGCCGACTCGCGAGCCCGGTGTTCGCCCCGCATCAGCCCCGAGGCCCTCCGCACGCCTGAGCCTCCCGCAGGACGGCTGCCGCCGCGGCGGCCGCACGAGATGACGCGAGTCGCGAGAACCGTCTATGTCGTATCGATCTGATCCCCAGGGCGGAGTGCGACCTCGCGACGGCGCTCAGAGTCATTGGTTCTCAGAGGAGGAGCTTGTGAAGACCGGTCGAGCTGACGTACACGATTTCACCGCTGCCGCTCCTATTTTCGAGCTGAGCTCGCAGATGCGCTCGATCCTGACGATCATCGACAACATCGCCGACACCGACGCGACCGTCCTGGTGCGCGGCGAGAGCGGGGTCGGGAAGGACCTCGTGGCGCGCGCCGTCCATGCCCGTTCGACTCGCCGCCACGGTCCCTTCGTCCGGGTCAACTGTGCGGCGATCCCGTCGGGGCTGCTCGAATCCGAGCTGCTTCGGCCACGAGAAGGGCGCGTTCACCGGCGCCGTCCAGCGCAAGCTCGGACGATTCGAGTTCGCCAACCAGGGCACGATCTACCTCGACGAGATCGGCGACCTGTCCCTCGAGCTCCAGGCCAGCTCCTGCACGTCCTGCAAGACTTTCGCTTCTCGCGCGTCGGAGGCCACGCGATGATCGAGGTCGACGCGCGCGTGGTCGCCGCGACGAATCGAGATCTCGAGACGGCGATGGCCCGCCTGCAGTTCCGCGAGGATCTCTACTACCGCCTCAACGTGGTCGAGCTCCGCATCCCTCCGCTCCGGGAGCGCCGCGAAGAGATCCCCGTGCTCGCGACGTGGTTTCTGGATCGGTTCAATCTGCAGTACGGCCGGCAGAAGCGGCTCGCGCCCGAAACCCTGTCGCTCCTCGACGAGCACCCGTGGCCCGGCAACGTGCGCGAGCTCGAGAACACGGTCCGCCGCATGGTGGTGCTGGCCGACGGCGAGCAGGAGTTCGCGGCGCTCGTGGCGAAGAGCCGGCAGCCGATGCGCGCCGCCGCGGCTCATCCCCGTCGGTGAGGGGTTGCGTGAGATCGCGCGCCGCGCGCGCAGCGCGAAGCCGAGCGGACCGCGCTCGCCGAGGTGCTCGAGCGCGTGCGCGGCAATCGGCTCGCGGCCTCGCGGATCTTGCGGGTCAGCTACAAGACCATGCTGAACAAGATCACGGAATATGGCCTGACCGTTTCGAGCGGACGCGCCGCCCGCCCTTCGTCGCCTCGGCACCGGCGATCCTCTTGCCGCCGCCGATATCGCCCGACAGCCGGCGCGAGCCCCGACGCGAAATAGGGTGCGTCCTGGCTTCAGCTGTAGGCGGCGACGACAGCGAGATCAGGCGTCGAACTCGCGTCCTGCGGGCGTGGCGGGGCGCGCCAGCGTCAGCTGATGGGCACCCCCGGTAAGAGAACAGCCAGCGAATCGTCTCGCGCGCTCTTTTCTGACCGTCCACCAATCCGTCAGGACCTATTTGACGTTCTTGTAGATAGGATGGCTGATTGCATGGTGTCAACAGCCGGGACGGTCAGATGAAGGACGAGAACCGCCCTCCGCGAGAAAGCACGGAAAGCCATCCAGAGTGGAAAGCTGCCAGCGATGAAGCCTAGTCGCACATGGGGCGGACCGGGGACGGGACGCCATGTTCCCGTGTGCGGCGAGCCTGTGACGCAGGGGCAGATGGAGCTCGAAATCGGGTACCGCCGCGAGGCAACGGCAAGCCTGGCCTCGACAGTTACTTCCTTCACGTGAAGATGCTTCGCCGCGTGGGAGTGCGAAAGCCAAGACCATCTGTGCCGAGGTGGCGATTTCTTCGAACGGGTCTGACTCGGTGCCACAGCCACGTCACGACTATCGGCTGCACCGTTGGAGACCGACTGAGAACCCCGCGTGAGCCTCCCCAACTTGACCGGGACGACCGAATGACGCCATGATCCCCGGGTTGTGGATGCAGGACGTCAGCCAAACCATGACCAGCGGGACCGCGGCATCACCCTGGGCGATTTGGTCTTCGGCAATAAGGACGCCGCCGGTATCCGAGTGCGGTCTGGGTCGGACTCGTTCAGTCCATCGCCGCAGGCGACCAACGCGCACTGCATGCGCTCTACGCCCAGACGCATCGGATCGTGTTCACCTTGATCATGCGCATCGTCGGCAATCGGGAAACCGCGGAAGAGCTGACCGTCGATGTGTTCCACGACGTGTGGCGAAGAGCGTCGGCCTACGATCCGGCGGGCGGCTCCGTGATCGGATGGATCCTGAATCAGGCGCGCTCCAGAGCGATTGACCGGTTGCGGTTCGACCAGCGGAAGAAACGCGTCAACGATCACGCCGACAGTCCGTTGACTGAGCCGACTGTCAGTGACCCACAAGCGACGTTCGCGGCCAGAGAGCAGAACCGCGTCCTGAGACATGCCTTACAGGTGCTGACGCCAGACGAGCGACAGGCCATCGAAACGGCCTTCTTCGCCGAGTTGACGTATAGCGAAGTGGCGGCACGATTGAATCAGCCCCTCGGAACCGTGAAGACACGAATCCGTTCCGGCTTGAGCAAGCTCCGCCACGTGCTCGCTGGAACGTTGAAGGGTCTATGAGTTCAGGAATGAGCAACCACGATCGGGACTATCTGGAGCTGGTGTTCCTGCACGCTCTGCAGGTGCTGCCCGCGAGCGAAATCCCCGTCTTGAGGCTCATCTCTCCGCGTGTGCGGAGTGCCGACAGGAAATGGAGGCGCTTCGTCCGATCGTCGGCGCCTTCGTCTCCTGGCCAACCGATGTGCTGCGGCCGCCAGACTCCTTGTGGGGCCGCCTTGCGCAGCGAATCGCAGCGGAGACTGGGCAAGCGCCGGTACTGCCACCGCCACAACCACCGGCTGAACCGGACTGGCAAGAAGCCGCGCCCGGCCTCAGCTACAAAGTGCTGGCGACGGATACACAGAACGACCGCGTCAGTCTGCTCGTGCGTCTCGCGCCGGGAGCCCACTATCCGCCTCACCGCCATGGCGGGAGTCGAAGAGTTGTATCTCCTGGACGGCGAACTGTGGATCGACGACAAGAAACTCTATCCAGGTGACTACAACCGGGCGGAGGCCGGCAGCGCCGATCAGCGTGTCTGGAGCGAGACCGGCTGCACGTGCGTTCTCCTCACCTCCACCCGAGACGTACTTCGCTGATTTCCTTCCGCCGTCCGTAGCAGCCTTCGAGCTCCGCGCCGCGCGGCCTGGACCGTAAACGGTAGCGCGTCCGGGTACATCCCGCGCCGTCGTATGCCGCGTTTTGCAGAGTCGCGCAATGCGGCTCCGCATACTTCCGCATTCCAAAGAACAGCCGACATTGCCGACCTCCCGGCTAAGATGAGGCCGTGGACGGGCCCGCCGCGGCCGGCGGGACCGCGGGAGGGAGACGCGGCCTATGATGCGGGCTCTCACGGCTCTGGCGGTGCTCGGCGCCGCCGCCACGGTATCCTGCTCGGCGCGTGCGATCGCGGGGGCGAACGGACCGGCGGCGGTGGCAAGTCGATCACGGTGGTGATCGCCGAGTACAGCAAGGAGCACACGAAGCCCTTCTGGCAGGGCCTCGTCCGAGCAGTACACCAAGCAGAGCCGACGTGAAGGTCGATCTGCGGGTCATCGACTGGAACTCGATCGACCAGCAGGTCAGCACGATGATCCAGAACAACCAGCGGCCCGGACGTGCTGAACCTGAACTCGTTCTCCAGCTACGCCAAGGACCGGCTCCTCTACCCGGCCGACGAGGTGCTGTCGCCGAAGACGCGAGACGACTTCCTCGAGGCCTTCGCGCGCGGCGGCGAGTACCAGGGCAAGCTCTACGGGTTCCCGATCCTGTCGAGCGCGCGCGCCTTCTTCTACAACAAGGATCTCTTCGCGCAGGCCGGCCTCGCCGGGCCGCCGAAGACCTGGGACGAGTTCGTCGACGCGCGCGCGCAAGATCCAGGCGCTCGGTGGCGGGGTGATCGGCTACGCGCTGCCGCTCGGGCCCGAGGAGGCGCAGGCCGAGTGGGCCATCTGGATGTGGAACAACGGCGGCGACTGGAAGTCGGGCGACGGTGGGCGATCAACAGCGACAAGAACGTCCAGACGCTCTCGGTTCCTGGCCGACCTCGCCAACCGGCACAAGGTCACGCAGGTCAATCCCGGCAAGACCAACCGCACCGACGGCGCCTTCCAGCTCTTCAAGGACGGCAAGGTCGGCATGGTGATGGGCTTCAGCCCGCTCGCCGCGCAGCTCGACGCCGAGGGCAAGGTGAGCTACGGCGTGGCCGAGATGCCGACCGACCGCCGGCGACGTCGGTGACGCTCGGCGTCGAGGACTACCTGATGGCGTTCAAGAAGAGCGGCAACCAGGAGGCGGTCAAGCAGTTCCTCGACCTCTACTACCAGCCGGAGAACATCACGCGCTGGATCGCCGCCGAGGGCTTCCTGCCGGTGACGAAGTCGGGCTGCCAGCAGATGAGCGGCAACGCGAAGCTCAAGCCGTATCTCGACGCGCTGCCCAGCGCGCGGCTCGCGCCGACGACCGACCCGGCGTGGGATCGGGTGAAGCTCGACGTCCAGCAGAACATCGGCGCTGGCCGTCCAGCCCGGCGGCAATCCCAAGCAGGTGCTCGACCAGCTGCAGAAGAACGCCGTCGCCGCGGCGGGGAGCCGCTGACCGCCGGACTCGCCGGCTCGCGCGCGCGCCGCGGCGCGGGTCGCTGGCAGGCGCTCCTCTGGCTCGGCCCGAGCCTCGTCGCTCATCGCGGCGGTCGTGCTCTATCCAGCCGTCGCGCTCGTTCGCGCCTCGCTCGAGCCGCTACTCCGATCACCGGCCTCTACCAGGGCTCGGTCGGGGCTCGGCAACTACGCGCGGCTCCTCGAGCAGGAGGCGCTGCCGACCGTGGTGGCGCAACACCGTGGTCTGGGTGGTGGCGGTCGTGCGCGTGACGGTCGTCGTCTCGCTCGGCCTCGCGCAGCTCCTGAACGCAGCCTTCCCGGGCCGGCGGCTGGTGCGATGGGCGCTGATCGTGCCGTGGGCGGCGTCGCTCATCATGACCGCGAAGCTCTTCGCGTGGATCTACGACTACTACTTCGGGATCCTCAACCACGTCGCTGGTCTCGCTGCGGCGTCGTCGCCGGCGCCCGGTCGACTGGCTCGGCGACGACGCGACGGTGATGGGCGCGATGATCGCGGTCGGCGTCTTCGTGTCGCTGCCGTTCACGACCTACGTGCGTGCTGGCCGGGCTGTCGGCCATTCCCGGCGAGGTGTACGAGGCGGCGCGGGTCGACGGCGCCTCGGCGTGGCGCACGTACCGGTCGGTCACGCTGCCGCTGCTGCGGCCGGCCCTGCTGGTGGCGGTCGTGCTGAACGTGATCTACGTCTTCAACTCGTTCCCGATCGTGTGGACGCTCAACGACCGTAACCCGGGCTTCGCGCACGACACGATGATCACCTACATGTACAAGATCGCGTTCAAGAGCGCGCTGCGCGACGTCGGGCTGGCCGCGGCGCTCGGCGTCGTGAACGTGCTCGTGATCCTGATCGCGCCGTGCTGCTCTATCTGCGCACGGTGTCGCTGGCGCGAGGCCGAGGCGTGAGCGTGGCGCGAGGATCCGTCGATCGCCGGACCGCGCTCTCGGGCGCGGGGCTCGCGGCTCGCGCTGGTCGTGCTGGCGCCGTACATCGTGATGGTCTGCACCGCGCTCAAGCCGGAGCGCGAGCTTCGCATCACGCCCGCCGCGGCTCACGCCCGATCGAGTGGCGGCCGCGGCAACGTGCTCGACGTCGCTCGGCGATCCGAGCTTTCAGGGCTGGCTCTACGCCTCGCTGGTCGTCGCGCTGACCTCGACGGCCATCGTCGTGCTGGCCGCCACGCCGGCCGCCTACTACACGGCGCGCCACCGCTTCCCGGGCGCTCCGCGTTCCTGCTCGCTCGTGCTCGTCACCCAGATGTTCTCGCCGACGGCGCTGGTCGTCGGTCTCTACCGCGAGTTCTTCGAGCTGGGCCTGGTCGACACGTACGCGGCGCTCATCCTGACCAACGCGGCCTTCAACCTCGCGTTCGCGATCTGGATCCTGCGCGCGTTCTTCGCGTCCATTCCCCGCGAGATCGAGGAGGCCGCCGCGGTCGACGGCTGCGGGCGGTTGCGAACGCTCGTCCAGGTCGTGCTGCCGCTCTCGCTGCCCGGCGATCGTCACCGCGGTGATCTTCGCCTTCATCGCCGCCTGGAACGAGTACATCGTGGCGCTCACGCTCGATGGCCGATCCGGCCCGGAAGCCGCTGACCGTCGGCATCACCTCGTACGTGACGGCGTACGTGCAGCACTGGAACCAGCTCTTCGCCGCCTCCGGTCATCGCGATCGTGCCGGTCGTCGTGCTGTTCGCGCTGATCGAGCGCCATCTGGTCGGCGGGCTCACGGCCGGCAGCGTGAAGTGAGCGAGCCCTTCCCGCGCGCGCGGATCGGCGGAGTCGAAAACGCACGGGAAGGTGGCGTACTCGAACGTTTTCTGTTCCAGGCGCGGCGATCGCCGCTTCACACAGATGTGCCAAGCTCACCCGGGGCACGTTCCAGTGGTGGGCCGGGTTTCCGGTAACTCTCGAGCCGAGGGCGTACAGTCGAGGCAATGTCCGGGGGATCGGAAGCTACGGAAGGAGTCCGAGGGCTCGCGCCGACGCCCCGGCCGGTACGACTCGGCGCCCTCCGCCACCGAGATTTCCGATTATTCTGGATCGGCCAGCTCGTCTCGCAGATCGGCACGTGGATGCAGAGCGTCGCGCAGGCCTGGCTCGTTCTGGAGCTGACCAAGTCCCCGCTCCAGCTCGGATTCGTGAGCGCGCTGCAGTTCGCCCCGGATCCTGCTGCTGTCACCGATCGGAGGCGTGCTGAGTGACCGCTTCCCTAAACGCCGGGTGTTGCTCATCAGCCAAACAGCGATGCAGCTCCAGGCGTTCGTGCTGGCCGGCGCTCGTCTGGAGCGGGCGCATCCAGTACTGGCACGTCGCGGTCCTCGCGCTGATCTACGGGCTGGGCCGCGCCATCGACATCCCGGCGCGGCAGTCGTACGTCACGGATCTGGTCGGCCGATCCGATCTGGCCAACGCCGTCGCGCTCAACTCGATGGTCATGAACGGGGCGCGCATCGTCGGCCCGGCGGTCGCGGGGCTGCTCATTGCCGCGTTCGGCGTGGCGCTCGCCTTTTTCCTGAACGGGTGAGCTTCGTCGCGGTCCTGGTGGCGCTGGTGGCGATCCGTACTGAGAAGGCCGTCCCGACGTCAACGGCCGCCTCGGGATCAGGGAGGGTGTGCTCGGAGCGCTTGAGCTACGCCGCGGCGACTCCACCGGTCGCGTTCACGCTCGGGCTGATGGTCGTGGTGAGTCTCATGGTGCTCAACTTCAACGTCATCGTCCCTCTCGTGGCTCGCAACGTCCTGAACCAGGATGCCCATGGATTTGGGCTTCTGATGTCCGCGCTGGGCGCCGGCGCCGTCGCCGGAGCATTCGGTGTCGCCTCTTGCGGCGCGGCGAGCCGCCGTTGGGATTTCTGGTCGGCTCGGGCGCGACGCTCTGCGCCGGTCTCGTCGCGCTGGCGTGACGGTGAGCCACTTCGGTCTGGCCGGCGGCGGTACTGGCGCTACTGGGCTGCTGTCAGATTCTTTCACCACCGGCTGCAACACCACCTTGCAGCTCATGGCGCCCAACGAGCTCCGCGCGGCGCGTGATGGGACTCTATACCGTGACGTTCGCGGGCATGACCCCTTTTGGCTCCCTGCTAGTCGGCTACGTCGCCGAGCACCAGGGCGTGCGCGCCGCGTGTGCGGCGGGTGGCGCGATCGGTTTGCTGGGTGTCGCAATCCTGGTGGCGATCGCGCACCGAGCGGGCATCGCCTGGACTCACGGGCGCACGCTGTAGGCTCGCCCGCCGGCGCCGCTACTCGTCGTTCAGGAGATCGCGCACCCGGTCCATCATCTCGTCCTTTGGGTAGATGGCGCCGAGCGCGCGGCGCGCGGGTCAGCGGATCGCTGGCGAAGAAGCGCTCGTAGAGCACCTGCCGGCTGCCGAAGGCGCTGCCGGCGACGTCCCAGGCCAGGCGGAAGAGCTTCACCCGATCGCGAGCGGTCGGCGGTGTCGGTCGCCAGGTACTGCTCGATCTCGGGCGCGAGCGGGCCTTTGAAGTCGGCTTCGGTCGGCGTGATCATGAAGCTGCTCGAGCCGAGGAGCTGCAGGATCTCGACCATCCGCGGATAGGCGGTCATGAACAGGTTGCGCGTGCTCTCGGCCGGCAGCGCGGCGGGGCACATGACGCCCCACTCGTCGAGCTGCGCGTCGGCCTCGGCCGCCCGCATGCACGATCGCGTCAGCTCGGTGTAGAGCATCAGCTCGGCCAGACGCTCCTCGGAGTGGGGCAGGTGGGCGTTGCCGAGCGTCTTGCGTCATCAGGAGCGCCAGCCCGAGCACGAACTCGCACTTGGCGAGATTCTTGGCCGCGCCCTGGTGCGCCGTGTGGGTCATCGAGTGCGTGCTCGTCGCCGTCGCGTTCAAGAGATCGACGTCACCCAGCAGGAACACGCGCTCCCACGGCACCAGCACGTCGTTGAAGAAGACGACGCAGTCCATCTCCTCGAAGCGCGAGCCGAGCGGGTGCTCGAAGTGCGACCGCCCGAGGTCGAAGCTCTCGCGGCACAGGAACTTGAGCCCGGTGTCGCCGCAGGGGATCGCGAAGTTCAGCGCGAACGGGCTGTGCGTCTCGGTGTGCCGCGCGACCCGCGGCGAGTAGACGGCGATCTCGTCCGAGAGCGGTCCGAGCGTCGCCAGGATCCGCGCGCCGCGCACGACGATGCCGGCGTCGGTCTCGCGGATCACCTGGAGCGCCGTGCCTTCCTCCAGGTTGAAGACGCCGCTGGCGGTACGGCTGCGCTGCAGGTTGATCAGCGAATGGGTCAAGGTGAGGTCGCGCTCGCGGATGTAGTCGTAGTAGCGGCGGATGTTCTCGCCGAACTCGGGCCGGCCTCGGCGCGAAGTAATCGCGCCGCCGCGGCCCAGGCGGCGAAGGTGACGTTCATGAAGTCGGGCGAGCGGCCCATCATCCCGCACGTGGTCCGCGCCCAGCGCAGCATCATCGCGCCGCGGCGCGCCAGCTCGTCCTGGGTGCGCGGGATGATGAAGGACAGTCCCAGGCGCTCGCCGCTGGTCGGCGAGACGAACGTCATCTCGTCGCGCAGTTCGGCTCGTGCTGCAGGTCGTACAGCGACGCGATCGCACGCACCCCGTTGGCGAGACCGGGGTGCGTGGTGACGTCCTTGACGCGCTCGCCGCGCAGCCAGACCTCGCACTCCTGAGCCTGGAGGCCCTTGATGTACTTCGGCGCCCGTTCGCGCGGCCATGGTGCCTCCCGGCTTCGCTACTTGAGCTTCATATCCTCGCAGGGCGCGGCGTACGGATAGCCCTGGATCAATCCCGCGCCCGGAACCTCGACCCGCGAGCTCACGCCCCAGATGAAGCCCTTGCTGGAAGATCGGCGCCACCATCGCCTGATCGGTGACGATCTTCTGGATCTGATGGAGCGTCGCCTCCCGCTTCTTGCGGTCCAGCTCCTTGGCCTGCTGCTGGAAGAGGTCGTCGATCTCGCGGCAGCGAGCCGTACGCGTAGATGCCGCCCTTGGTGAAGAACGGCTCGAGCCGCGCCGCGGCGTTGCCGGCCGCGCCGGTCGCGCCGATGAGGAGCCCTTTCAGCTTCTTCTCGTGCCACGTGGTCATGAACGTGGCGCGCTCCATCGTCGCGCACGCTGGCTGCGGATGCCGATGCCCTGGAGATAGCCGCCCACCGTCTCGGCCAGCGACGTGTAGGGCGGGAGCGGCGTGAGGTCGCCCGCGTCGAAGCCGTTCGGGATAGCCCGCCTCGGTCATGAGCTGCTTGGCGCGCTTGGTGATCGAGCGGCGGCGCGCTCGACCTTGAGCGCGAAGTCGAACTCCGGCGGCACGAACCGCCGGTGGCCTTGCCGTAGCCCAGCATCTCGGCCTGGTTGATCGCGTGCGCGGTCGATGACGAGGCTCGCCGCCTGGCGGACGCGCTTGTCGTGCCACGGCGACTTCGGATCCCACTGGTCGAGGAAGTCGAGCCAGTAGATGCCGTAGAGCAGGGGAGCCGTGATCCTGACTCCGGGCGTGCGTTTCAGCTCCTCGGCGATCGCGCCGCACGAAGAGGTACGCGATGTCCACCTCGCCGGTCTTCACCGCGGCGGCTCGCGTGCTCTCGTCGGGGATGCTGCTGCATGATGATGCGCTTCACCTGCGGGGCCTTGCGCCAGTAGTCGGGGAACGCTTCGAGCACGAGCTCGATGCCGGGCTGGAACGAGACGAACTTGAACGGGCCGGCGCCGACCGGCGCCTTCTTGTATCCCTCTTCGCCCACCTTCTCGACGTACTTCTTGGGCACGATCCAGCAGGCGCCGGTGGCCGAGGTGCCGTAGAAGGCCATGAAGTCCGGCCACGGCTCCTTGAGCACGAAGCGCACGCGGTTCGGGGCGACGACCTGGACTTCCTTGACCTTGTCCTTGAGCAGTCGGGCCGACGCGCCCTTGTAGCGCTCGAAGGTGAACTTCACGTCCTCCGCGGTCACCGGGTCGCCGTTGTGGAACTTGGCGTTCTTGCGCAGGACGAAGTCGTAGGTGATGCCGTCCTTGGACATCGACCACGACTCGGCGAGGCTCGGCGTGCTGATGTTGCCCGGCATCGGCTTCACCAGGGCGTCGTGCAGCGCGTACAGCACCATGAACGGCGTGATCAACGCTTCGGTCTCGCCGGGATCGAGCCAGCGCGAGACCAGGGTCACGTGGACGCCCCAGACCATCGTCCCCGGCTCCGGCGCCGCGAGCGCCGGTGTGACGACCGAGACGGCCAGGAGGACGACGAGGAGGACGCCGAGCCACGAGCGGACGACGCATCAGGACACCTCCAGCGGTGTTGGAACTCGGGCGACAGTGCGCTCGTTGGCGGGCGCCGCCGATTCCGGGAAGGCCATACTCACAGGCGCGTTGGCCTCGAAGGGGCTCCAGAGGCCGAGCTCTTTGCCGATTTCTCTCAGGGCGGGCAACACTTCCTCGCCCATGAGCCGGATGCACGTCCGCGTATCCGCGCTCGAGACGAATCCATCGGCCGCCCAGAAGCCGAGGATGGACGGCCGCGTCTCTTCGAGCAGCCGCCGGAGCTTCGGGATCACGGTCTTGGGCGTGCCCGCGACGATCATCTGACTGTTGATCTGATCCTCGAAGGACGAGCCGCGGGGATTGGATCGGCGCCCGACCGCGTATTCGACGAACTGCGGTCCGGATCGAGGGTGAGAAGTAGCCGGACGGCGTCGACCAGACCGGGTGCGCCAGGCCGGTGAACTCGCCCTGCATCCACATGAACTGCCGCGCGTTCTCCAGGGCCTTCTCCTCGGTTTCGGCGACGTGGCAGCGCTGGAGATAGCCGCGGTACTCCGGGCCGCCGGCGTAGCCGGTCTCCGCGCGACCGAATCGTAGAGCTCCCAGATCTTCTTGGTCGCATCGATCGCGGTGCTCAGCGCGATGTACGGGATAGCGCTGCTTCGCCGCCCAGATGATCGTCTCCTTGCTGAGCACGCCGGGAATCCAGACCCGCGGGTGCGGCTTCTGCAGCGGCACCGCCCACGGGTTCACGACGCGGTGCTGGTAGTGCGTGCCTTCCCACCGGAACGGCCCGGGCTGCGTCCACGCCGCGCACGATCAGCTCGTGCGCCTCCTCGAAGCGCTCGCGGTTGAAGGCGGGGTTGACGCCGGTGGCGAGCTGCTCCTGGCCGCCGCCGCGCACGAACCCGGACACGAGCCGCCCGCGCGAGACCATGTCGATCATCGCCAGCTCTTCGGCGAGCCGCACCGGGTTGTCGGCGAGCGGCAGCGGGTTGCCGAGCAGGACGATCTTCACGCGCTGGGTCGTGGCCGCCAGGATCGACGCGAAGACGTTGCACTTGGCCTGCATGCAGAACGGCGCGTTGTGGTGCTCGTTCAGCATGATGCCGTCGAAGCCGACGTCCTCGGCCAGCCGGTAGTGCTCGAGGTACTCGTTGTAGAGGCGGCTGCCGGCGGCCGGATCGAAGTGGCTGATTGGAGAACATGAGCGCGGTCGCGCCGAACTCCCGGCCTTCGGCCTCGGGGTACGCCGACATCGGCTGCTCGGTGAAGTACATGAGATGCATCAGGCGTCTCCTTGGCTCACGAAATCGGTGACGAGCTGCGCGAGCTCGGTGGGTTTCTCCATCTCGACGAAGTGGCCGGCGCCCTCGATCGACCTCGAGGCGCGCCCGGGGCAGCGCTTTGGCGTAGCGCTCGCCGCATTCGAGGGGCACGATGCGATCGTCGCGCCCCCAGACCACCAGCGGTGGGCGTGGCGATGCCGCCGAGGAGATGCGGCAAGGACGGGTTGTACATGTAGGGCTTCCACGCGATGCGGAAGCGACATCTCGCGATTCAGGTCCCAGTGCTCGAGCCGGCTCGTCGTCCGGCTCGGCGCCGAAGAGCGGTCGAACGCGCTCTGATCGCTGAACCCGAGCCGCACGTAGTCGATATACGAGACGAGCGCCTGGTCAGCGATCACCCCGCGATCGGGCTTGAGACCCATGGCGCCCACGAGGACGAGCTTGCGGAACGCGCGCGGGGCCTGCGTCGCCATCTCCGCCGCGACCCAGCCAGCCGAAGCCGAGCCCGACCACCGTGACGCGCCTGCGGCGCGCGTGATCGCGAGATCGCCGAGCAGCCACTGGTGCACGGCGGCCAGATCGCGGACGTTGCGCATCCACTGGGGACGCTCGGATCCGTCGTACCCGGGGTGCGACGGCACGAGCACGGTGAAGCGGCGCGCGAGCGCATCGTAAAAGGGCAGACGCGGAGTGTGCCGACGTCGTGATGAAGCACGAGAAGAGGCGGACCATCGCCTGCTCGAGCGACCTGCACGGCGACTCCGCCGATCGGAATGGTCTCTGAGGCCCAAGTGCTGGCTGACGTGCTCACGGTAGCGGAAGCTCCTTCGCCGCGCGGGCTGGAGCTCCCGCTCGACGCCTGCTCCAGACTACCCGCTTCGCGGCGCGACTGGCAACCACGCGGTTTTGTGGTGGTCGCGGGGCGGGGCGTGGGTGGAGGTGCGGGACCACGCGGCTTGCGTGCGCTTCGCCCCGCGGCGGCTGGACTCCATCCGGGCGCGCGGCGACCGACGTACGCTGGAGGGAACGGGTCCCGCACCCCACCCACGCCCCGCCCCGCGACCACCACCCTGGTGACGCGAGCCTAGAACCCGGAAAGTGCATAGACACAAGACGGCTGTCGGCGAAGAGTGGACGCGGGGACTATCCGGACTCGAGCGGGGCGGCGGTCGAAGTGAAGGGTTGGGTTAGGTGGGGAGATTGACGGCGGGGGTTCGGGGGCGGGGGTGGAGGGAGGTGATAGGCCGGTGGGGCTGGGCGGCTTCGAAGGACTGTGATCGTGATGCTTTGGGAGAGGAGCCAGTCCTGGACGGAGGACCAGCTGCGCGGATCGTCGCGCTCCCAGCGCGCGATCGCTTCGGCCTCGATCGCGATGGCCGTGCGATTTCGCCAGAGGGCGCTGATAACGAGCCGCTTCAGGTCGGTCGGACTGGTTTCGAGCTCGCGAAGCAGATTTTCGGTCGCGGCGTCCATACCCAGGCGAAGCCTAGCCTAACCGCCATGTCAAGTGGCGCGGGGATAAGAGTTCACGACATCCAGGGTCGGTATGCCAGTATCGACGAAAGGCGCCATGGCTGAACCGTCACATCCATCGGGGCGTCCCCTCGAGCTCGAAGATCGGCGCTCCCGCGCCCCCGCCGAAACAGCGTCGAAGAGATCGATGCCGGTGTCGCCGCTCGCGATGGAGCGGTGGGCGATCGTGCTCAGGCGTCACCGTGCAGGCTACGCGGGCTACGAGCAGGTCGACCCTCGCGCGCCTCGCGCTGGCGCGGCGCAGTCATCCGGCGGACACGAGCATGTTGAAGTCGCTGGTGGGTCGTCTGCGGTCGCTTGGACAGGGCCGCAAGGGCGAGCCCAGGCCGTCGAAGCCGGCGTGAGCGCTGAGCAGGCTCACCAGGTGGCGCAGACGCCGCCGACGGCGGCTCCGCCTGCCACGGACAACCTCGTGGGGCTTGCCATGTCCGGCGGCGGCATCCGAAGCGCGACCTTCGGGCTCGGGGCGCTCCAGGCTCTCCACAAGCTCGGGCTGCTCGGGATCTTCGACTATGTGTCCACGGTGTCGGGCGGCGGCTTCACCGGGGCCTGGTGGAGCGCCTGGCTGTCGCGAGCCGAGCGGCAGCCGAGAGATCTCTTCCCGAGGCCGAGGACATCGAGCCGAGCCGGCGGCCGTCCACGCTCCTCACCGCTCAGGATTCGTCGAAGCCGCCGGACGAGACGCGGGCCGCGCGCGATCCGATTCACCATCTCCGTCTCTTCGCCAACTATCTGACGCCGCGCCGCGGCGCCTGAGCGCCGACACCTGGCGCGCGGTCACGTTCTACGTGCGGAGCCTCGTCTTCAACTGGCTCGTGCTGGTGCCGATGCTCCTGGTGGTGGTCATGGCGGCGCAGCTCTACTTCGTCGCCTGGAATCGGGACGTCGCCATGGGCTTCGCGTGCTCGACGCCCGAGGGCGACGACGTGACCTACCAGGTGCTGTGGACCTCTGCGGGGACGCCGACCTGACCCACGGCCAGGTGCTCTGGGCCCGGGTCGCGGTATGCGGCAGCGCCACTCGTGATTCTCCTCGTGGCGATGGCGGCAGTATCGATCCTGTGGCTTCTCCACGGCACGTCGACACCGTGGCTGGCGTTGTTCGGCTTGCTGACGCTCTTCGGATTCGCGGCGTTCCTCGCGGAGCGAGTGAACAGCGGGGCGGCCGACCCTCGTGGCTGTCAGTGCCCCGCCTGTCCCTGGTCGCGGCCGGGCTCGTCGCAGTCGCGCATGTCGTGAAGCTGGTGACGACGGCCAAGGTGAACGGCCACGTCCCGCACGATGCGCATCGGACGACCCTCGCTCAGTGGAACAGCGGCCTGCTCGTGATCACGGTGCTGCCTCGCTCTTTGCCTGGCGGTCGCCGGGTTCGGCCACGAGATCGTCTGGTTCTTCTTTATCCGAAGACGGGACGGGTGTGGTCCGCCGTTCGTCAGGCCGGAGGCTGGGGCGCGGTCGTCGTGGCGGCGGCGAGCGCGGCGTGGACCGCCTACCAGGCCGCGCCGTCGGGGCGAGCCAAGGACAGCGCCGAGCCGCAGAGCCGGACGACGCAAGTGGTGTTTCCTGGTCGCGCCCTACGTCGTGCTGGGCGTCCTGGTCCTGCTCCTGGCGTACGCGGCGCGGAAGAGCGATCGTCGCGGTCGCGATCGACCTCGACGTCGCGGAGGCGCTCTCGTACGGGGTGATCGCGGGAGCCGTCGTGCAGCTCGTGTTCGCCATCTCGGAGCTTCGACGGCAGGCGCTTGCCCGGCGTCAACTACCGCGCGTGGATTCTCGTCGCGCTCGCGATCGTCGGCAGCGGGAGCCAGGCGATGTTCCTCTGGCGCTTCGACGACGAGAGCGTGACGTTCACGCTCTTCTACGTCGGGGTCGCGGAAATCCTGCTGGCGGTCGCCGCCGTGGTGGGCTTGGGCTGGATGTCGGATCCGAACGGGCTCTCGATGCACGCCTTCTACAAGGCGCGTCTGGTCCGGGCGTACCTCGGAGCGTCGAATCCCGACCGCCGCGGCGAGCAGGTGACCGACGCCGTCCCCGGCGACGACGTACCGCTCAGGAGCCTCTGCAATCACGACCGCGGCGCGCCGTACCATCTCGTCAACACGACCCTGAACCTCGTGGCCAGCGTGGATCTCGCGACCGCCCAGCGCTCGGCGGCCAACTTCAGTGCTCTCGAGCTATTACTGCGGCTCGGCGCGCACGGGTTACCGGCGGACCCACGAGCGCATGGGCGGCGAGCTCACACTCGGCACGGCCGCGGCGATCTCGGGAGCGGCCGCGAGCCCAACATGGGCTCACGAACCCCGAGCATGCCCCTCGTGGTGCTCCTGGCGCTCGTGAACGCGCGGCTCGGCTTCTGGGCTCCGACGCCGTACGCCGCGCGCTGGCGCGAGCCTCTCGCGGCGCTGTGGCCCTTCTATCTCCTCAGCGAAGCGCTGTCGCGAACCACGGACCTGTCGACCTACTGCTATCTGACGGACGGCGGTCACTTCGACAACACGGGCCTCTATCCGCTGGTCGAGCGCGGCTGCCGCTACATCGTGCTGCTCGACTGCGGCGCCGACCCCGGGCCGTGTTTTGCCGATCTGGGCGACGCGATCCGCCGCTGCCGCATCGATTTCGGCGCCGAAATCTCGCTGGGCGTCAGGGCTTCCTCGATCACGCGCCGAACAACGGCCTCGCGGCCCGGCACGTGATCGCCGGCAAGATCCTCTATCGCCAGGAGCACTGGGATCAGCTCGGCTTCGCCGCTCAGAGCGATGCCGACCGCACCGGCGTCATCGTCTGGGTCAAGCCGGCCGTGACGGCGGACGACGCGGCCGACGTCCGTCAGTACAAGCTGGAGAATCCCGACTTCCCGCATCAGACGACCGTCGATCAGTGGTACGACGAGGCGCAGTTCAGAGAGCTATCGCAAGCTCGCGTACGACAGCGTGACCAATGCCCTGCGCCCGTGCGTTCAACCGGGTCCGCTCGGGGCGGCCCACGTCCAGGCGTTCTTCAGAAGCCTCGAAGCGCAGTATCCCTAGCTCAAGACGCTTCTCAGCCGGCGCGCTGCAACTTCAGTCGCGGCTTCGCCAGGGACGTGTGATGAGTCGGGCGCCGCGTTGCCAGGGACAGGTAGGCCCAGGCCCACTCGAACAGCACGAGGAAGCGATTGCGAAAGCCGATCAGGAACATGATGTGCACGAAGAGCCACGCGAGCCACGCGACCAGGCCCGACAGCTGGACGCCGCCGACGACCGCGACGGCCGCGGCGCGCCCGATGGTCGCCATGGTTCCGCGATCGCGGTAGCGAAAGGCGCGAGTCGGCCGGCCGCTCAGACGCCGCAGCACGTTGTCCGCCGCGCGCCGGCCCTGCTGGATCGCGACGGGGCCAGGCCCGGGAGCGGCGCGCCCTGATGGGCCGCGACAGACGCTCATATCCCCGATGACGAACACCTCCGGGTGACCCGCGATCGAAAGATCCGCTTCGACGGGGACGCGGCCGGCCCGATCGAGCGTGATGCCCAGGGTCCGGGCGAGCGGCGACGCCGCCACCCCCGCGGCCCAGAGCACGGTGCGCGCGCGGATTTGCTCGCCGCCGAGCCAGACCGCGTCGGGGGTGACTCGCGTGACGGTCGTTCCGGTGCGGACCTCGACACCGATGCGCTGGAGCGCATCCTGAGCGCGGCCGCTCAGCGGCTCCGGAAAGGCGCTGAGGATTCTGGCGCCGCCCTCGACGAGGACGATGCGCGCCTTGGTCGGATCGATGACGCGGAAATCGCGCGCGATGGTCTGGCGCGAGATCTCGCCGAGCGCGCCGGCCAGCTCCACGCCGGTGGGACCGCCGCCGACGACCACGAAGGTGAGCAGGGCGCGCTGCTCGGCGCCGTCCGTCTCACGCTCGGCGGATTCGTACGCGAGGAGCACCCGGCGGCGGATCTCGAGCGCGTCTTCGAGCGTCTTCAGACCGGGAGCGAAGGCTTCCCAGTCCTCGTGGCCGAAGTACGAATGGCTGGCGCCCGCCGCGAGGATGAGCGCGTCGTAGCCGATCTCGCCGCGATCGAGCGTGAGCCGCCGCGCGCCGAGATCGATTCGCTGGACCTCCGCCAGGAGCACCGTGACGTTCCGGGCGCGGCGGAGCACCGAGCGGAGCGGCGCCGCGATGTCGGACGCGTTCAGCGCCGCGGTCGCGACCTGGTAGAGGAGCGGCTGAAACAGATGGTGATTGCGTCGGTCCAGCAGGGTGACCCGCACGGGCCGATCCGCGAGCGCGCGGGCCGCGTTGAGCCCGCCGAAGCCGCCGCCCACCACGACCACGTGGGGACGGTCGGCCACGTCAGGAACCGAGGTTCGGCGCGGCGGTGAAGGAACGGCGAGCGGCCCGCGCGGCGCGGCGCGGGCCGCCATCCGGCGCGACACTAGGCCTTGGCGTGCTGACGGACGAAGGCCTGAACGCGCTTCCAGGCGTCGGCCGAGGCCTCCGCGAACTCCGTCTGCTTGCGATCGAAGAAGCTGTGCGGCGCGCCCGGATAGACCGTCGAATCGTGCTTCACGCCGGCCTTCCGGCACGCGGCGTCGAACTCGTCGACGGCGGTCTGGGAATGCCCTGATCGGCGCCGCCGAAGAGCGAGAGCACGCCGCACTTGTAGCGCGGGACCGCGTCGATCGGCTTGGGCCGGTCCGGCCAGCGACTGAGACCCGAGCGGCCAGCCGTAGAACCCGATCACGCCCGAATAGCCGAGCCCGCTCGCCGCCTGAAGGTACGAGAGCGCGCCGCCGAAGCAGAACCCGACCGAGAAGATCGAGCGCACCTCGCCGCCGTCCTTGCTCTTCAAGTACGCGACGGCCGCCGCGATGTCGGCCTGAAGGGCGTCGGGCTTCGTTTGCGGCACGTGCGACATGAAGTCGAAGCTTTCGCCACGATCGTCAGAGGGTGCGGTCCGCGCGAAGAAGTCGATCGCGACGGCGTCCACGCCCACCTCGGCGAAGCGGTCGGCGAGCTCCTTGTAGTACGGATGCAGCCCGCGCACGTCGGGGATGACGACCATCCCGGCGCCCGTCGGTTTGCCGGCGCGCGCCGCGTGAGCCATGAAGCGCGTGCCGTCCGACGAGCTGAGCCGGAGGTCGCGCGAGCCGGCCGAGCCGCCGGCGATCGGATGAATTGGCGGACGAGAGTCGTTATCGACGCACATGGAGGCCTCCTTGTTGCCGGGCGGCGCCCGGATAGCTTGACTCTAACACCCGGCGCGATATAGTCGCGGCTCAGCGGGATATCAGTGTGGACGGCGCGCCTCGGCGCGCGCATCTCACGCGGGGAGGACGAGATGAAGGACGGCCTACGGTTCGTCGACTGCGACATGCACATCATGGAGCCGGTGGACCTCTTCGATCGCTATCTGGATCCGCGGTTCAAGCGACCGCGTGATGCTCCAGGTGGGCGCCGACGGCCGGGCGCGGCGCGGCACGATCGTCATCGACGGCCTGCCCACGACGCGTGACGCCGAGATGCAGCAATACCGGAAGCGGAACCGCCCGGGCTCGACGCACAGCACCCAGCCGCTGTCGGGATCGCGGCTCGCGGACACCGGCCGCCTGGATTTCGCGATCGACCGCAAGTACAACGCCGAAGCTCAGGTGATGGGCATGGCGATGGAAGGCGTCGACATCGCGGTGCTGTACCCGACGACGGGGCTCTCGCTCATCGCGCCGCGACAACCTGGATCCCCAGCTCTCGCTGGCGCTCTGCCAGGCCTACAACAACTGGATCCACGAGTTCTGCCAGCTACAGCCCGGAGCGGCTGAAGTTCGTCGCGATGCTGCCGGTGCACGACGTGCACCTGGCGTGCCGCGAGCTCGTCCGGTGCGTGCGCGAGCTGGGCGCGGTCGGCTCGTTCATCCGGCCGAATCTCGTCAACGGCCACTACTGGCACTCGAACTACTGGGATCCGCTCTACAGCCTGCACGAGGAGCTCAACGTGACCTGGGGCTTCCACGAGGGCACGGGCGCCTGGTACTCGTACTTCAACGACCTCTACGGCGAGAACCGGTTCTACCGTCACGTCGCCAGCCACTGGATCGAGATGCAGCAGGCGCTGATCGCGATGATCATCGGCGGCGTGTTCGAGTTCCACCCCAAGCTTCGCGTCGGCTTCCTCGAGGCGCAGAACTCCTGGGCGCCGGGTCTCCTGTCGCGCATCGAGTGGGACTATCCGCAATATCGCGACTCACACGCGCCGTACCTGTCGATGACGCCGCGCGAGTACTTCCGGCGCAACTGCTGGGCGGCGGTCGAGGGAGCGAGCCGGAGATCGAGGCGACGGCCGGTCTCATCGGCGCCGACCGGATGTGCATCTCCACCGACTATCCGCACTTCGACTCGAATTTCCCGCACGTCTCCGACGAATCTGCTGAAGAACGTGCCGCGCGAGATCGCGGCGCAGATCTTCATGGGCGGCGCGCATCTCTACGCGTTCGGCGAGCGCGACTTTCAGCGGGCCGCGCAGGCGGCGGACAAAGCAGCTCGGCGGAGCCTGCGGCCGGCGGCTGATCGTTCGGGAGGCACCTGGGCGGCTCGTTCGAGGCGCCCGAGTGCGTGCGCACGCGCGATGCGGGCTGTACGCTGGCAGGCATGCTTCGGACCCAGTTCGCGATCGCGTCGTTCTGGCTGGTACTGGTCCTGTTTCTCGGAAGCGCCTACTTCGCCGCGCAGGAAACGGGACGCTTCGTTCTCCCGTTCCTGAAATTCCTGATGCCCGGAGTTCCCTCCTCCGAGCTTCAGGCCATCCACATGGTGCTGCGCAAGCTCGCCCACGTGCTCGAAGTACGCCGTGCTGGCACTGCTCTGGTATCGGGCACTCCACCAGAGTGGGCGGCCGGAGCCCGCGGACGGCCGCGTGGGTGGCGCTCTCGATCTGCCTGGTGTGCTCCTTCGCCGACGAGGCGCACCAATCGATGCTCCCCCTCTCGCCACGGCAGCGCCCGTGATTTCGTCATCGACGCCTTCGGCGCGACCGCGATGCTTCACGATCGCGAGGGGACGGACCATGGGCGACCGCGGCGGACGCTTGAGCAGCGCGATCGCCGCCGAGCCCGCCGACTGACCGGGGCCGGCTGTCCCCGTCTGACCCGCGATCAGGCGAGCAGGCCCGGCCAGGATGCCGGTCAGGAATACGCCGTCGAACGTGCCCGCGCCTCCGATCGATACGATCGGCGCGCCCGAGGCGCGCGATCCGCCCGAGATTGAGGAGGTCGGCCCCGATCAGGGTACCCATGGAGCCCGCGACGTAAGCAACCGGCGGCGCCCGACGGAATGCCGGGAGCAGGGCGACGCCGGCGGCGACCAGCGGTGGCGCGATCATGGGCACCGCGATGCCGACCCCGGAACCAGCTCGGCAAGACGTGTGCACCACCGCCGCGACCACGCCCGTGGCGATCAGCATCCGCACTGAGCATGCCGGTGCGGGCCACCAGGGTACACCGACACGAGGATCGGAATCAGCGCGCCGCCCACGTTGAGCGCCACGATGGTCCCGTGAGTCCGCCCTGCCACCCGGGTCCGATCGCGAAGAGCGGGATGTTCACGCCCGCTCCGATCAAGCGACAACAGCATCACGGCGAAGGCATAGCGCGGATTGACGCCGACCTTGCGGTAGGCGTACGTCAGGACACGGATCTCGACCAGAAAGATCAACAGCGCGAAGAGGAAGAGAAGAAGGACCAGCGGGGAGAGAGAAAGGCGGTGAGTGGATCACGAGCGCGTCTCGGGAAAACTACATCCCGCCGCCGCCTCCGCCGCCGCCCGGGCACGACCAGTCGAACGAGAGCACCTGGACGCGGTAGCTCGCCGCTTCGGCCACGGAGGTGCTGAAGAACGCGCGGGACCCCATGGGCACGTCGCCGATCACCCAGAAACGCCGAGGTCCCGACGACTCCGCCTGGAAGCGTCGACTCGCTGCGACCTGAAGGCGGACGCGCTGAGCCGTCTGATGCGCGTCGTTGTAGAGAGTAGCCTTCGACCGCGGGGCCTTGCGATTACGGAGTCACGTCGAACTCGACCCGGAAGTAGCGATCCGTCGTCTCGGGGCATAGAGCGTTTGCGTCGGTGCGGGCGCGGCACCGGCGCCCGACGAGCAGGAGCGCGACAGCCACGACCGTGCTTGCTCGTCGCGCCTCGAATCATCGCAGGACGACACTGGTGATCGGCGGCAAGCCCTGGCCACGAGGTTCCATCGCTCTCCTCCGTCGACCGAGACGGAACACGTGACCGTCTTCGGTCCCACATACCACCAAGCGCGCGTCGCCCGCCGCGAGACAACCGGTATCGACGTTGTCACCGAACCAGGACGGCAAGCCGTCGGTGCAACGCTCGAACGCGGCCTCCTCATCGAGGCGCGCCCGATGGAGGGCGGCGCGTCGGCCGCCCGGCCCCGTCGATGCCGAGACGAGCACCGTCTCGGCGCTGACCGCGACCGCGCGCAGATAGTGCGCGTGCATGCCGGCGGTGATAAATCGCCAGGATTGGCCGGCGTCGCGACTGATCCTGAAGCCCTCGCGCCGCCGCGGCGAGCACGATCTCGGCGCGACTCGGATGCGCGAGCACCTGGTGCACATCGTCGCTCGATGCTCGACCGTCGGCGTCCAGCCGACCGCCCTCGTCGCGCGAGCGGACGACGCCGCCACGACGTGGACGTTGGACGTAGAGCGCGCCGTCGCGCGCGGCCGAGGATCGACCGCACGTCGGCGGGATCACCCCAGGGCGTGTACCACGTGTCGCGCCCTTCGATCGCCTCGAACGACTCGACCGGCTCCAGCGGCGCTGCCGTTCAGGCGCAGCAGATGCGCCTCCTCGGTTCCGATCAAGAGACCGATCGGCGTCACCGCCAGTGACGTCGCCGCTGGTCCTTCGATCGTCGCTCGCGGCTTCCAGGTGGACTCGACACCTTCCCAGAGCAGTGCGGCCGTCGACGACGGCCCACTCGCGCGGACCGTCGATCGCGAGCGCGGCGAGGGATTTCCCGGTGAGCGCCTCTACGGGGAAGGCCTGATCGGTCTCGATCCACCAGAGCCCTTCGCGCGTCCCCACGCGGATCGCTGACGTCATGCCGCAGATGATACTCGCTCGCGCTTGGAGATGCGAGGTCTCCGGGGCGGGTCTAGACTTTTTCGAAGTATCGGTGCGGCGTTCTGCGCCAGGTGAAGCTAGGTGGGCAGAATCAAAAAATTCAACACCTGACCACCAAACCTGACCACCAAGGCGGACGTGGCAGTCGCTTTCGCAGAAGCTGATCTCGCAGGTGCTGGCCTCTGCCGTGCTGAGCCTCACGGGCGATCGGGTGGCGGCACCGCGACCGGTGCCGCGGTCGGTGCCGGCGGCGGCGCGGCGATTGCCGCCGGTACCGGCTATGGGAGAGCCGGGAAGGGCGCGTTGATCGGTCTGGGCGTCGAAGCTGCCGCCAGCGCGATCTACGACATCACCAAGCACAACAAACAACCCGCACAGTGACAGGGCGGCAACGGAGGAAGCGCCGACTCGTACTGCTCACGACGAGTATCTTCCTGGCCTAACAGGCCTCTGCCGTCGGTCAACAGGAAGACCGAGAGTGCAAGAACAATCGCGCGCAGACGGCCGAGAAGGTCGAGGGGCAGGTCATGCCTCGCCCGTCCGTGAGAAGAACGGGACGACGCACGAAATTCCAGGCCAACCGCCAAAAACCCTGCAGGACATGGAAGCCGTGGTCGATCGTAGGTCGAAGCTTCTCGAGAAGCGCCGAAGTGCGACTGCACAGCTCGCGCTGCGTCGATCGCAGCCGGCACTCGCGAAGAGGTCGCGTGAGATAGAATCACCGCTCGGCGTGTCGGCGAACGGCGGACCGCGATCCGTGCTGGGCGACGATCACGGAGGTTCAGGCGGCCATGCAGCAGGGCCGCCTGACCTCCCTGCATCTGACCGAACGGTTCCTCGAGCGAATCGAGGCCTACGACCGGAGCGGCCCGCGGCTCAACGCCGTGCTCGAGGTGAACCCCGAGGCACGCGAGATGGCCGAAGCTCTCGACCGGGAGCGTGCCTCGGGCGGCGGCCGCGGGCCGCTGCACGGCATTCCGATCTTCCTGAAGGACAACATCGCGACGGCCGATCGCCTGCACACCAGTGCCGGCTCGCTGGCCCTCAAGGATTGCGTCGCGCCGCGCGACGCGTTCCTCGTAGCGCGACTTCGCGAGGCGGGTGCGGTGATCCTGGGCAAGGCGAACATGACCGAGTGGGCGAACTTCATGACCACCGACATGCCCGCCGGGTACAGCTCGCGTGGAGGTCAGGTCAAGAATCCATACGGGGAGAGCCTCCAGCCCTGGGGGCTCCAGTAGCGGCTCGGCCGTCGTGGTCGCCGCCGGCCTCTGCACCGTGGCGGTCGGCACCGAGACGTCCGGCTCGATCCTGAGTCCGGCCAACTGGAACTCGGTCGTCGGCGTGAAGCCGACGCTCGGTCTCATCTCACGCTCCGGCATCGTGCCGATCGCGGCCAGTCAGGACACCGCCGGCCCGTTCGGTCGCACGGTCACGCGATGCCGCGATCCTCCTGGGCGCGATGACCGGGGTCGACACCCTCGATCGCGCCACGCGGGCGAGCCGCCGGCACGCGCGGCGCGACTACACGGAGTTGCTCGTCACAAGGCGGGCTCGAGGGCGTCAGGCTCGGCGTGCCACGCGCGGTGTTCTACGAGCGCCTGGCACCCCGCCGAGGCGCCCGTGATCGACACGGCTCTGCACGCTCTCGGCGGTCTCGGCGCGGCCCTCGTCGATCCCGCGAACATCGCCACGGCCCGCGAAGTGGCCGACTTTCGCTCCGACGTCATGCTCTACGAGTTCAAGCGTGATCTGAACCGGTACTTGCAGAGGCTCGGCGAATCGTCGCCGGTGCATTCGATCCGTGACCTGATCCGCTTCAACGAAGCGCGCCCCCAGGAGATGCTGCGCTTCGGTCAGGTGCGGTTGCTCGCGGCCCAGTCGACGAATGGGCTCCGGACCGAGACGTACCGCCGTAGCCGCGCCGAGGATCTCCGGATCTCAGAGCCGACGGAGTCGATCGGGTGATGGCGAGTGAGCGCCTGGACGCGCTGGTGTTCCCGGGATGGTCCGGCGCCGCCATCGGCGCCAAGGCCGGCTACCCGAGCGTGATCGTTCCGGCCGGCTACACGGCCGAGGGCGCGCCGATCGGACTCACATTTCTCGGCCGCGCGTGGAGCGAGCCGACCCTGCTGCGCATCGCGCACGCGTTCGAGAGCGCCACCCGCCTCAGGCGGCCGCCGACGAGCGTCGTCGCGCCGAGCCCCGGTGCCGCTTCGCTATGAGGAGAGACGCCATGACGACCGAGCAATGGTTCGACTCGCTGACGGCGGAGCTGCTCGCGCAGAATCCCTTCAGACGCTCCGAGTACTTCAAGCGGTTCGCCGCGGGCTCCTTGAGCCGTGAGCAGGTGTGGGGCACATCGCCCAGCACTACCTGCTGATCGCGTGGTTTCCACGCATCTTCAGCGGCATCCACACGCGCTGCGACGATTTCGAGGTTCGCAAGGACTGCGCGCGGCACCTGCTGGTCGAGGATCCTCGGCTTCTCGGCGGCGCGGTCGGCGCCACGCCCGATCACGACGAGCTCTTCCGCCGCATCGGCGACGATCTCGGCTATGCCCGCGACGCGTACGACCGCATCGTCGCCGTGCCGGGAGATGGCCGCCATCGTGAGCTTCTTCCGCGAGCTGGCCCACGAGCGGCCGTGGAGCGCGGCACTCTGCGCGACGGCGCTCCTGGAGGAGGAAGTGGTCGAGATCGCCCGCACGGTCGGCCGGGCGCTCGTCGAGCACTACGGCGTCCGTCCGGAGTGGGGCGGCCAGAACTATGCCGTGCACGAAGCGGTGGAGCAGGAGGAATCGGGCGAGACGAAGAAGACCATCCTGAAGCACCTGCGCACCGGCGACGAGCGCCGAGCCGCCGAGGACGCGATGCGCGAGATGCATCGCCTGCTTCACGTGTATGCTGAGAGCCTTGCCCGCCGACACCTCTGATCGCCCGCTTCGTTGCGTGACCAACGTCTCGTTGCGCGCCCGCCGGACCGAGAGAGCATAGAGGGAAGGTAGGAGGCGCCCATGAGCCTGCAATCGGTCAATCCAGCGACCGGGGAAGTCCTCGAGACGTTTACCGCCGCCTTCGAGCCGCGAGGCTCGACGGCATCGTCGCGCAGAGCCACGCGGCGTTCCTCGAGTGGCGCACCGTGCCCTTCATAGGTGCGCGCCGAGCGGATGCGCGGGCGGCGCAGATCTCTGCGGCGCCGCCGGGCGGAGTTCGCCCGCACGATGACGCTCGAGATGGGCAAGCCGATCACGCAGGGCGAGGCCGAAGCCGACAAGTGCGCGTGGGTATGCGACTACTACGCGGACTCGGCCGAGGGCTTCCTGGCCGTCCAGCCGCGCGAGACCGACGCCAAGAAGAGCTACGTGCGCTTCGACCCGCTGGGTGTCGTGCTCGCGGTCATGCCCTGGAACTTCCCGTTCTGGCAGGTGTTCCGCTTCGCCGCGCCGGCGCTCATGGCCGGCAACGCGGGCGTCCTCAAGCACGCCTCCAACGTTCCGCGCTGCGCGCTCCAGATCGAGGAGGTGTTCCGCGAGGCGGGATTCCCGCGCGGGCTCTTCTCGACCGCGCTGATCGAGTCCTCAGCCGTCGCCGGCCTGATCGACGACCCGCGCATCGTCGCCGTCACCCTCACGGGCAGCGAGCTGGCGGGCAGCACGGTCGCCGAGCGGGCAGGAAGGCGCTCAAGAAGACCGTGCTCGAGCTCGGCGGGAGCGATCCGTTCATCATCCTGGACGACGCGGACCTGGACGCGGCGGCCAACGTCGCCGCCGATGCGCGCCTGGTCAACAGCGGCCAGAGCTGCATCGCGGCCAAGCGGTTCATCGTCGTCGACGCGGTGGCCGAGAGGTTCATCCCGAAGTTCGTCGACCAGCTGCGCTCGCGGCGCATGGGCGATCCGCTGGCCCGCGAAACGCAGATTGGACCTCAGGCGCGCGTCGAGCTGCGCGACGAGCTGCATCGCCAGGTCGAGGAGTCAGTCAAGCGCGGGGCCCAGCGTCTGCTCGGCGGCGAGCTCCCGCGCGGCACGGGCGCGTTCTATCCCGCGACGTTGCTCTCGGCGGTGGACAAGGGCATGCCGGCCTTCGACGAGGAGACGTTCGGGCCGGTGGCCGCGGTGATTCGCGCCAAGGACGAGACGGATGCGGTGCGTCTGGCCAACGACTCGCAATTCGGGCTGGGCGCGGCGCTGTGGACCAGGGACCACGCGCGCGCCGAGCGCCTCGCGGCGGCGATCGAAGCGGGCGCGGTGTTCGTCAACGGTCTGGTGAAGTCGGATCCGCGGCTGCCGTTCGGCGGCATCAAGCAGCTCGGGTTACGGGCGCGAGCTCTCGGAGTACGGCATCCGCGAGTTCGTCAACATCAAGTCCGTCTGGATGGCCTGATGTCGGGCGTGGTCGCATGAAAGCCTCGGACCTGATCGTCCAGTGCCTCGAGAACGAGCAGGTTCGCTACGTGTTCGGGCTGCCCGGCGAGGAGATCCTGGACATCCTCGATTCGTTCCTGGACTCGCGCATCACCTTCATCCCGACGCGGCACGAGCAGGGGCGGCGTTCATGGCCGACGCGTACGGACGCCTGACCGGGCGCCCGGGCGTGTGTCTCTCGACCCTCGGTCCGGGCGCGACGAATCTCGCCACGGGCGTCGCCGACGCGAACCTCGATCGCGCGCCGCTGGTGGCGATCACGGGGCAGGCCGGACGCGATCGCATCCACAGGAGTCGCACCAGCGCGTCGACATCGTCGAGCACTTCCGGCCGCTGACCAAGTGGAATACGCGCGTGGAGACCGCCGGGGTCATCCCCGAGGTCATCCGCAAGGCGTTCAAGCTGGCCGAGTCCGAAAAGCCGGGAGCCTGTCACATCGAGGTGCCCGAGGACCTCGCGCGCGAGGAGACCGACGGCGCGCCGCTCTCGACCGAGCGCGCCCGGCGTCCGTCGCCGGACCGCCAGGCCCTCGAGACCGCGGCGCGACTGATCGAAAGTGCGTCGTTTCCGCTGATCTTCGCCGGCAACGGCGTGATCCGCGGGCGCGCGTCGGGCGAGCTTCGGACGTTCGCCCGGGCGCACGGGATCCCGGTCGCGCACACGTTCATGGCGAAGGGCTCGATGCCGTACGACGACGACCTCTGCCTGCTGTCCGTCGGGCTCCAGGCGCGGGACTATATCTCGTGCGGCTTCGACAAGGCCGACCTGATCATCGCGGTCGGCTACGATCCGGTCGAGTACGCGCCGAAGTTCTGGAACCCGGAGCGCAAGAAGTCGATCGTGCACATCGACTTCACGCCGGCCGAGGTCGACAGCTTCTATCAGCCGGCGGTCGAGGTGGTGGCTGACGTGCGCGAGGCGATCGAGCTTCTCGGCGGGCTCGTGAAGGGCCAGAAGGATCCGGCGCCCTATCGCAAGCTGCGCGCAGTTCATCCTCGCCGAGCTCGCAGGAAGGCGCCGACGACGACCGCTTTCCGCTGAAGCCTCAGCGCATCTTGAGAGATCTCCGGGCGAGCATGGGCCGCGAGGACATCCTGATCTCCGACGTCGGCAGCGCACAAGCTGTGGATCGCCCGCACGTTCCCCGCCTACGAGCCGAACACCGTGCTCATCTCCAACGGCTACGCGGCCATGGGCTTCGCGCTGCCGGCCGCCATCGCGGCCAAGCTCGTGCATCCCGAGCGCAAGGTGGTGGCGGTGAGCGGCGACGGCGGCTTCCTCATGAACATGCCAGGAGCTCGAGACCGCCGTGCCGGCTCGGGCTCGGGATCGTCAACGTCATCTTCCGCGACGGCGGATACAACCTCATCCAGTGGAAGCAGCAGACGCATCTCGGGCGCGAATCCGGCGTCAAGTTCGGCAATCCGGACTTCGTGGCGCTGGCCGCGGCATTCGGCGCCAAGGGATACCGGGTCGACTCGGCGCGCGCGCTGGGGCCGATCCTCGCGGACGCCCTGGCGCACCCCGGCCCCTCGATCGTCGACGTGCCGGTCGACTACGAGAACGCAAAGCTCACGGCCGGGCTCGGCCAGCTCATCTGTCCGATCTGAGCCCGCGTGGCAGGACGTGAGGCAGTGCGCGCTGCAGGCCGTCGCGGGGCTGAGCCCCGCCGGCCGAGCGCGCCTATAAGACATGGAAGACACGCTCACACACGTGGTCGAAGAGCTGACCCGGCGAGGTTATAACGAACACTTCCGTGTGGCCGACGGCCGGCTGCACGCGCTCGGGACCGGCCAGCGGTTCGAGACGAAGGACGTCGTGATCCGCGGCTACTACCGCTTTGAAGGCGTCTCGGATCCTGACGACATGGCGATCGTCTACGCGATCGAGACCAAGAGCGGCATGCGTGGCGTCCTCGTGGACGCATTCGGCGTCTACGCCGACCCGCTGATCGGCGCGGCGCTCCACGACGTTCCCATGCTCGAGCAAGATCGCCGCGTGAGTCGCGGCTAGCGGCGTTCGCGTTCGATCGCGGAGCTGATGACGAGCGTCGCGCACGCCGCGACGGCCGACAGCACGGCGAAGGCAGTCCAGGGCGCCGTGTACGGAGTCCCATCGGACGAGCAGCAGCCCGAACGTGGCCGGGCCGACCAGCAGCCCGATCACGATGGACGCGAACGCCATTCCGCTCAGCAATCCGGCCATCCGTGAGCCGCCGGAGCTCGGCGCTGATCACGAAGAAGATTCCGACCCAGCCATAGGCGCCGATTCCCGTCGCGAAGCGCCAGCGCGCCCGCGGCGAGCGGCGTCGAGACGAGCCACACGGCGTACAGACGCGAACGAGCAGGCGCCGATCGCGCCCGTGACCGTGAGCCACACCGAGCGGCGGTCGGCGAACCAGCGATCGCTGGCGGCGCCGAGCACCAGCCGCGACACCGCGCCGCCGGCCTGTGAGCAGGCCACGAGGAGCCTGGCGCCGATCGGGTCGAAGCCGAGCGCCTGGATCGTGTAGAGCGGCAGGTAGCTCAGCACCGCGGCCTGGACCATGCCGAGCACCAGGCCGCTCGCGAAGAAGGCGAGGATCGCCGGTCGCCGCGCCCAGGCCCACGCGCCCGCCCCGCGGTCGTCACGCGCGACGCTCGACGGTCTCGTGGGCGCGTCGTCAGGCCGACCGAGCGGACGCCAGCGTGAGCACGACGGGCAGTGCGACGACGAGGCCGCACGTCGCGATGGCCGCGCGCCATCCGAACGCCGCGGCGACGCGCGGGAGCACCAGCGCCGAGGCGATGCCGCCCAGGGTGAGCCCCATCTGCTTGATGCCCATCGCGATGCCGCGCTCGTGGACCGGGAAGAGATCCATGATGGCTTTGCCGAGCGCCGGATTGACGACGCTCCAGCCGATGCCGGCGAGGAAGAGGCACAGCAGGAAAGTGGCGAAGCTCGGGAGAGCGCGCCGACCGCGAGCCCCGCCGCGCCGATCAGCAAGCCGCCGAGCAGGCTCGGCCGCGCGCCCAGCCGGTCGGCGAGCCGTCCGCCCGGCAGCGAGAAGAGGAGCCCGCCGAGATAGATCGACGGGCACGATCAGCGCGACCTGGAGCCGGCGTCAGGCCGAAGCCGGCGACGAGGCTCGGCGAGAGAGGCGAGATGCCGAGCACGCCGAACGCGCCCGCGCCGTAGGAGCCGGTGAGAATCGCCAGGAGAAACCACCGAGTGGACACGAGCGGGAAGAGGACCGGCGGCTCCGAGGCCGCCGGTCCATCTCCTCAGCGCGATCGCGCGACGGCGATCAGGACTTCAGCGCGAACTTCTGGAACGTGTGGCAGCTCTCGGGCACGTAGCCGCGGCTTCCCGCGAACGTCCACGTGACCTCGCTGACGTACACGTCGCCTTTCGAGTCGACCGCGATGCCGTGCGGCGCCGCGAAGCTGCCGGCCGCCGTCGGATCCGGTCCGCCCCAGCGCGCGAGCACGCGGCCGTCGCGGTCGTAGACGCTCACGCGGCCCGAGCGGATCTCGCCGGCGGGCCCGTAGCGCCGCGACGTCTGACCCGGCTGCCACCAGAGCTCCGAGACGTACGCGCGGCCCTGCGCGTCGAAGACCACGTGCGTCGGGCGCCGCGTGTCGGTCCACTCGGACAGATACTCGCCGTCCGGGTTGAAGATCTGGATGCGATCGTTCTCGCGATCGCACACGAAGACGCGACCGTCGGACGGCGACCGCGATGCCGTGGGGCAGGAAGAACTCGCCCGGGCCCTGGCCGGGCACGCCCCACGACCGCTTGAGCTCGCCCGTCGGCGAGAACAGATGGACGCGGCAGTTGCCGTAGCCGTCGGACACGTAGAGCTCGCCGCTGCGGCCCGACCGCGAGATTCGTCGGCCGGTTGAACGGGCCGCCGCGCCTTCGACACGGTGGCGGTGTTCTTGCCGTCGTAGCCCGGTGTCGGACGGCGTGTTCATCGTGCCCATCGTCATCAGGAGCTTGCCCTGCGGCGTGAACTTCCGCACGGTGTGGTTGCCGTCGTCCGAGCAGTACAGGAGGCCGTCCGGTCCGACGGTGATGCCGTGCGTGCGCAGGGTGAACTGGCCCTCGCCCCACGAGCCCAGGAAGTTGCCCTTCCGGTCGTAGACGATGATCGGGATGATCCCCGCGGCAGATCAGATAGACGCGATCCTCACCGTCGATCGCGACACCCGCGACATCCTTGTGCGCGTACCCGCTGGGCAGCTGCTCCCAGCCTTCGACGACTCCGTAGCTCAGCGCCATCGGTTTCCTCCTCGGCTCACACGCGCTCGTAGGCGAGGCGTTTCACCTTGTCCATGTTCGTGCCCTCGATCCGGATCAGTCGCGTCGGTCCCTCGCGCCGCGGCGAGTGCAGATCGCCCTCGTTGTAGACGTGGGCCATGCCGGGCTTGAGCGTGTAGCTCGTGGCGAGGCGCACCTTGCCCGGCTTGTCGGGCGTGGCGGCTCTCGACGAGCGCCCAGTCGCTCATCACGGTCTCGCCGCGCGCCTGACCGTAGATCGCCCAGGACGGGCCGTGGTCGTGCGGATTGCTCTCCTTCTTGCCGCTGTAGACGTGGGCGAGGATGCAGAAGCCGAGCTTCGGATCTTCGTAGAGGATCTTGCGCTCGGGGACGTCGTCGCCGACGTGCCTGCCGACGAACGCCTCGTCCTTGAGAACCTCCTGGACGACCTCGCACACCTTCTTGCGGCCCGCGGGGCCGGGGTCTTCCGGTGAGCGCCTGCTGACAGGCCGCCGCGAACTTCTCCAGGGTCCAGCTCATCGACGTTGACCTCCTCAGGTTGCCCTCTACTCGTTCTACCGCCCGCGGGCGCCGCCGCGCAAGCGCTGCCCCGGCAGGCGCCCCGGTCGGCTTGCCGTCGCGCAGCACGACCTCGCCGTTCACCACGGTCGCGGCGATGCCGCGCGCCCGCTGCGTGAGCCGGCGGGCTCCCGCCGGCAGATCGCGCACCACCTCCGGCATCTCCGGCGGCGATCGTCTCGGGATCGAAGACGACGAGATCGGCGGCCATGCCCTCGCGGATCAGCCCGCGGTCCGAGAAGCCCCAGTGCGTGGCCGGCTCGAAGCTCAGCATGCGCACCGCCTGCTCGAGGGTGAGCGCCTGCTTCGCCCGCACCCAGTGGCTGAGCAGGTGAGTCTGGAGCGAGGCGTCCATGATCTGCGAGACGTGCGCGCCGGAGTCCGAGAACGTCACGACCGTGCGCGGATGCTTCATGAGCTCGAGCGCGTGGTCCTGGTTCTCGTTGGCGATCGGCTGCAGGAAGAAGCGATCGAGATCCTTCTCGAGCGCGAGGTCGATCATCGCCTCGACCGGGTCGACGCCGCGCTCGCGCGCGATCTCGCGCCACCGAGCGATGCGGGCCCTCAGCCGTGTCCATGACGAAGATCCACTCGTACGACGGCCGCGCGCGCCTCGGCGCCGATGGGACGGCGCTCGTCGCGCTCGCGCGCGGCCTCGACCAGACGGCGGCGCAGCTCCGGATCGCGCAGCCGCTGCTTCTGCTCGCTCGAGCGGCAGCGCGCGCAGCTCGCTGCCACACGGGCAGGCGGTCGAAGGGCAGCTGGGTCTTGAACGAGAGCACGACGGTGAGCGCGCGGCTGTGCACCTGCGCGAACATGCGGCCGCCGCGGGCCGCCGTCTCCTCGAGCAGGGCGAGGTACGTGCGCCAGAGATCGGGCTCGTCGCGCCGGCTGAACAGGCCCCAGGTGACGGGCCGCCCGGTCTCGACGGCCAGATCGCGCAGCCGCACGTGGTAGTCGCGCAGACGCGTCGGCGGTCGCCGCCGGCGCGCTCGCCGGCCAGCTCGAAGATGCCCGGCGTTCATCTCGCCCATGACGCCGACCAGCCGGCGCACCTCGTCCCACGTGGCCAGGCGGCTCGCGACCGGGCGCCGGTCGGGCGTCTCGTGGCTCGGCGAGCGCGAGGTCGTGAAGCCGATGGCGCCGGCGCGAATGGCGTCGCGCAGCTCGCGCTCCATGGCGCGCAGGTCGTCCTCGCTGGCCGTCTTCTCGAAGGCGCGCTCGCCCATGGCGTACGTGCGCAGCGCGGAGTGGCCGACGTAGCCGGCGTAGTTGATGCCCTTGGGCAGCGACGTCGACGCGGTCGAGGAACTCCGGGAACGTCGTCCAGGTCCAGTCGATGCCGGCGTCCATCGCCTCGGCGGCGATGTCCTCGGCGCGCTCGAGGTTGCGCACGACCAGATGCCGCTCGGTCTTGCGCGCAGGGCGCCAGGGTGAAGCCGCAGTTGCCCATCACGACCGTGGTGACGCCGTGCCAGCACGAGCAGGTGCCGCAGCGGATCCCAGAAGACCTGGGCGTCCATGTGCGTGTGGCCGTCGATGAAGCCGGGCGTCACCACCTGGCCGTCGGCGTCGATCACCTCGCGCGCGCGCTCGCGGATGCGACCGATGGCGGCGATGCGGCCGTGGCGTACGGCCGACGTCGGCTCGGTAGCGGGGCAGTCCGGATCCGTCGATCACCGTGCCGTTCTTGATCACCAGGTCATACGGCATCGCGTGCTCCTCTCATCGACTCGCCCGAGGGACGGCAGGGCCCCGCGCCCGGTGGGTTGTGGCCGAGCCGAGGCGGCGCTCGTGAACGTGGCCGTATCGTACGTCAGTTCGGGGCGTGCGGCCAGATGAAGGTGGTGGGGACTCAGGGAGGACTACGCGGCGTCGATTCCGGAGAGCCGGCCGAAGCTGACGGCGACCTGTTTGCCGCCGTCCTGATCGACCAGAAGCCCCTCGGGTGTGACGTCGATGAGAGTGCCCGTGATCGGGACTCGAGAGTTCATGATCGAGAGCGCGACGCGGCGATCCTTGTAGGCCATCGCTTCGCCCATCCAGAGCTTCGCCATCGCGCGGCTCAGATCGTCGACTTCCTGGATCATGCCGAGGCCGGGAATCCCCTGCGGACGCGGAGCTTCGATCTCGACGGTCTGTGCGGTGGCGGTGGCTGCCGCCGGTGCGCCGACGGTCGCGGCGTGGGCTGGGGCGGGCGTGGGACGAGGGGCGGAGGCCGAGGGCGCGGTGTGCGGCTGGGCGCCGAGGGCCGGAGGCCGATACTCGGCGACGAGTCCGGGCGCGCGATCTTGCGCGGCCGCATTGACGCGCCCGTCGAGAGCCGATCGCGTGCCCACGGCTCTTCCGAGACCGCGGATGAGCTCGGACATCTGACCCATCAAGCGGCGGAAGATGTAGTAGCCGAGAAGGGCGGTCGCCAGAGCCAGGGCCAGTCCGATCTGGGACTGAAGGCGCGACAGGGATCCCAGCCGGTGGAGGGTCCAGACAAAGATCGAGCAGCGGTACGACCGTGGTGACGGCGAACACCGCGGAAGCGGCCTGTTGCAGTGAGTTGGGTCGCGGTGCATTCGCCATCAAAATCCATCGTAGGCGATCGCAAGCTCAGGGCCTTCAGGAAAAAATCGGCGGGCCCCGGCCGAGGCCGTAAGGTGTGATATATCGCGGGGTAGATCGACAGAGCTTCAGAGGAGGTATCAAGGTGAGCGACCTGAAAATCGATGCGGTGCGGTCCTCGAGCAGCGGTGTTCTCGGCCGCGCCCGGAGCGAGGCGCGAGGCCACAGGCTGGTCCTCGACTCGTCGTCCCGGCCACAAGCCGACGCCTTCACCAACAGCGAGGCGTTCCTCGCTGGTGTCTCGTCCTGCGGAGTCACGCTGATCGAGGCGCACGCGAAGGAGTCGAGCATCCCGATGACGGGTATCGACGTCACGATCGAGGGGGCGCGGAGCGCGGCCGAGCCGAACCGGTTCGCCGTGGTGACGATGACCTTCGAGATCGCCGGAGTCAGCCAGGCCCAGGCGGACGAGCTCGTCGCGACCTACCGCGGGCGTTGACCCCTCTACCGTACGGTCGCGGGCGCGACCGAGGTGAAGGTGCGGGTGGTGGCGGTTCGCTGAACCGGTAGTACCATCGGGCCCCGGAGGATTCGGTGGCGAAGAAGCGTTGTGCCTGGGCCCGCGGCGATCTCGACGTCGCGTATCACGATCGTGAGTGGGGCGTGCCGATCCATCGGGATCGGCGGCTGTTCGAGCTCCTGATTCTCGAGGGCGCGCAGGCCGGGCTGAGCTGGTCGACGATTCTCGAAGAAGCGGCCGGCATACCGAAAGGCGTTCGACGGGTTCGACGCGAACAAGATTGCCCGCTACTCCGCCGTCCGCGTCCGGCGCCTCATGAACGACGCGGGCATCGTTCGCAATCGCGCGAAGATCGAGGCCACGATCGCCAACGCGCGGGCCTTCCTCGCGGTCCAGCGCGAGCACGGAAGCTTCGACTCCTACATCTGGCAGTTCGTCGACGGCCGTCCCAGGCAGAACGCCTGGCGCCGGCACGGCGAGTGTCCGGCCGAGACGGACACGTCACGAGCCATGAGTCGCGATCTTCTCCGCCGGGGCTTCAAGTTCGTCGGCCCGACGATCTGTTACGCTTTCATGCAAGCGACCGGCATGGTGAACGACCACCTGCGCGGTTGTTTTCGATGGCGCGAGGTTCGGCGGCGCGCCACGACGCGGTGAACGGAAGGCGAGGGAATGGCGAGACGGCGTGTTCGACTCGCGGCGGTAGGCGACGTGCCGGCCGGGCAAGGCCGGGTCGTCGAGGTCGAGGGCAACGGATCTGGCGCTGTTCAACGTCGACGGGACCTACTACGCGATCGACAATGCGTGTGCGCATCGCGGCGGACCGCTGGGCGAAGAGCGACCTCGAAGGCCGATTCGTCCTGTGCCCGTGGCACGCCTGGCGCTGGGACGTCACGACCGGCGCCAACGCGAACAACCCCGCCGTCAAGATGGCCTGTTTCGCCGTCGCGGTCGAGAACGGCGACGTCTTCGTCGAGCTCGCCTGAGGATCACGGCCGGTGGATGCCACGCTGATGGTCGGGGTAGGGCTGGCGGCCGGCATCGGTCTGGTCGTCGGCTGGATCACGTATCCAGCGCTGCCCGCACTGCGGCCACCTCGTGCGCCGCGCGTCACAGGGCTGGAAGCGGTGCGGCTCCTGCGGCCGGCAGTATCGCCGCGGACTTCGCGTACGATAGCGGCATGCTGAAACTCACTCTGCCGACAGGTCGGACGTTGATCATCGCCGGCGCCGCCGCGCTCGTCGTCGTCGCGCTCGGCGCGGGCGGCTGGTACTGGCACACCGTCTCGCAGCGGCACGCGATGGCCGCGTACGCCGACGCGATGACGCGGGCTCAGCCCGCACTGACGCCGCAGGCGACCGCCGACGCGAAGGCCACGGGGATCCGGGAGCTCGAAACGGCCCTCACGCAATATCCCTCGGGCCCGGGCGCCGCGCAGGTGGCCTACGAGCTCGGCAACCTTCGCTACGACGCCCAGCAGTACGCGCAGGCGCGCGGCGCCTGGGACCTCGCCGTCGCGCAGGGGCCGCCGCGGACGATCAAGGCGCTGAGCCAGGGCGGCATCGCGTACACGTGGGAGGCCGAGCGCAACTACGCGAAGGCGGTCGAGGCATTCAAGATCGCGCTGACCGGCCTGGGCCCCGAGGACTTCTACTACGAGGATCTGCTCCTGGGTCTCGCGCGGACGCAGGAGCTGGCTGGCCAGAAGGCCGAACGCGATCGCGACCTATCGCCGGGCGCTCGGCGAGCTCGCGCAGAGTCGTCGCGTCGAGGAGATCAAGTCGCGGCTCGCCGCGCTGGGAGCGTAGCTGCAGGCCGATCGGCTCCACGTCCGACTCGACCTCGTCCACGTGCTGTCTCGCCGGGATCGCCGGTCGCCGAGGTCTCGCGGTCACGACATTGCCGCTCGAGCCACGCGCCGGGGCCGTCCCGGCGTCGCGTACTTCCGATAAGGTGGATTATGTCAAGCCGTAGCAAGAGCTAGCCAGCGAGAAAGCCGCGTCAGCCGAGATGCGGAAGGACGGCGGCGGCGAAGAGCTGGGTGCCTTCCGGACGGGGCGCGTCGGCGAAGTTGACGGTCAGCCGATGGGCGCCCTGCGCGACGATGCCGCGGAGCGCCTCGCTCACGCGCTCCGGTGTGCCGGCGAGCCTGATGTCGGTCATCGGACGGACGCCGGGCGCGGTCTGGAGCCGCTCCACCTCGCGCTCGGTCTCGGCGATCAGGATGCCGACGCGAACGACCTGGCGGATCGTGTCGTAGTCGCGGCCCACCTCGCGGCAGTGCTTCTTGAGAACTTCCTGCTTGTGCGTGTAGAGCGCGGGATCCCGGAAGGGATAGTTCCACCAGTCCGCGTGGCGCGCGACGACGCGCAGCAGATAGGTCTCACCGTGCCCTCCCACCATGACCGGCGGGATCGGATCGGGTCGGGGCTCGCAGTACGCGTCGGTGAGCGTGTAGTGCTCACCCCGATAGCTGGCGGGCGCCCGGGTCCACATGATCCGGATGAGCTCGATCGCCTCCGCGAAGCTGGGCGATGCGCGCGCGCGCCGTGAGATAGGGCCACCCGTACGCCCGGTACTCTTCCTCGTTCCATCCGGCGCCGATGCCGAGGATCACCCGCCCGCCCGAGAGCGCCTGCGCCGTGGCGACCATCTTGGCGAGATGCGCGGGGTTCCGGAAGCTGTTGCAGAGCACCTCGTGGCCGCAGAGCTTGTCCGGATAGCGCGCGAGCGCGTACGCGAGGAGCGTCCAGCCCTCGGCGACGCGGTTGCCGCCATACTGGACGTGGTCGGGAAGCCACAGAGAGTCGAACGGCGCCGAGGGTCTTGTCGAGGTACGGAAAGGACTGCTCGACGAGCCTCGACCAGATGTTGAGGCCGACTGGAACGCGCACTAGCCCGGGATGTGCGCTTCTTCCGGGAGCTTGTCCCAGACGGGCTTCCACTCCGGCACGCGTCAGCCCGAACTTCTCGCAGAGGTCCGTCGACCTCCGACGGCGAACGCCTGGCGCACCTCGTCGTTGTCACGGAGCTTGAGCTTGCAGCTTCCGATAGACCTGATTTTCGGCGATCCCGGGCGCCCGAAGATGTTCATCGTCCGGATGTACCACTTGTCGAACGTGGTCTGGGCCTCCGTCGTGGGTCGTCGGGTCCTCGGCGAGCTTCTTGACCCAGTACTCGCCGTGGCGGATGTGGAACTTCTCTTCCTTGAAGATGCCGTCGATCGCGCGCACCCAGGGCCCGTAGGAGCAGCTGGCGCACGTCCTCGAGCTGGTGCCCGGCGCCGCGGTCCATGCAGAAGTTGAAGAAGATGAAGTCGGCCCAGGTGTCGATCGGGTAGTAGAAGATGTTCACCCGCTTGTCGCTCGTGATGCGCGCGGTGCCGATGTCGCGCGCCGGCGTCGATGCGCATCGTGAAGATCTCGTCGTGCTGGCGCACGTGGCTCTCGACGTCGAAGCCGAGGTCGGCCAGGAGCCCGTACATGACGGTCGCGTGGCGGAGCTCGTCCTTCACGATCTGGGCGACCACGTGCTTTTCCTCGACCGTCGGGCGCCCTGGTGATCCAGGGCACGTAGCCGTAGCCGCCGGCGAGCTCCGGAGTCGGCCTGCATGGTCAGGAGGTGGATCAGGTTCTCGCGGTACTCCCCGGTCATCTCCGCGGCCGACTCCAGACGCACGCCGCGGTCGATCTTCGCCATCATGTCCCTGGCCTGGTCGCTCATCGGAGCCTCCCGCCCCACGCATACCGCTACCCGCGCTCGATCACACGTACCGCCTTGCCTTCGGATCGAGGGATCGTTCGAGGCGCCACGATCGTGAGCTCGACACCGAGGCCCGTCGCCTGGCGGAGCTGCTCGGTGGCGCGCCGTCTCAGCGACGCGATCTCCGGATGATCGGCGGCGAAGCCGCCGCAGCGCGCCGATCAGCTCGGGCGTCGGCTCGACCTGGACCTCGAGCCGCGCCAGGGTCGCGCCCCGGTCCACGACGAGCTGATAGTGGGGCGCCAGCTCTTCCACGGCGAGCAGGGTGCGCTTCGACCTCGGACGGATAGAGGTTGACCCCTTGACGATCGAGCATGTCGTCGGAGCGCCCCTTGACGCGCGCCATCCGAGCCGAGGTGCGGCCGCAGCGGCAGGGCTCCACGGTCAGGGTCGTGATGTCGCCGGTGCGGTAGCGCACGAGCGGCATCGCTCGCTTGGTCAGCGGTGGTGAAGACGAGCTCCCTTCCCGGCCCGGCGGCAGCACGGTCCCGGAGGCCGGATCGATGATCTCCGGCAGGAAGTGATCGTCGGCGATGTGCAGCCCGTCGCGCGCTCGCACTCACCGGCGACGCCGGGCCCGATGATCTCGCGAGAGGCCGTAGATATCGAACGCGCTGCAGGCCGAGCGCCCGCTCGATCGCGATCCGCATGCCGTCGGTCCAGGGCTCGGCGCCGAAGATGCCGACGCGCAGGCCGAGGTCGCGAGGCTTTCCGCCCTGCTCCGCGAGCGTCTCGGCCAGGTGCAGCGCGAAGGACGGCGTCGCCGCGATGCACGTCCGGCGAAGTCTTGCAGCAGGAGATGATGGCGCGCGGTGTTGCCCGAGGAGACCGGCACGACGGTCATGCCGACCCGCTCCGCCCCGTCGTGGAAGCCGAGCCCGCCCGTGAAGAGCCCATAGCCGAAGGCGATGTGGAGGAGATCGCCGCGACGCGTGCCCGCCGCCGTCAGCGCACGGGCCATGACCTCGCGCCAGAGGTCGAGATCGCCGGCGGTATAGGCGGCGACGGTCGGCTTGCCCTTGGTGCCGGACGACGCGTGGATCGCGCGCGAGCTCCGGGCGAGGCACCGCCAGGAGGCCGAACGGATACTGCTCGCGAAGGTCGGTCTTGCGGACGAACGGGAGGCTCGCGAGATCCGCGAGCGTGCGGACCGTGGCGCCGCCGAGTCGCTCCCGGTGAAACGGGACGTGCTCGACGGCCCAGCGGATGGTGTCTTGAAGTCGCTGAAGCTGCAGGCGCTCGCGCTGCCGCCCGCGGCATGGTCTCGGCTTCGGGATTCCAGATCAACGCGCGCGCCGAGGCGGCTCGGGAAACTTTTGCTCGACGATCCGGTGGTGACGCAGGCCGAGCGCCTCGCGCTGGATCACGAGGGCCAGACGGGCGTGGATGGCTCGCATGCGCGCGCTCTCGTACTCGCCGAGAAGGCGCGCGTGCGTCGTTCGGATCGGGGCGCAGGTCGAGCTGCCGGCCGAGGGCGGTCACGTGAGCGAGCGCCGCCTCGAGCCGCTCACCGGCGCGGCCGAGCGCCGCCGCCTTTTCCTCGGCGATCTCGGCGTTGATGCGCCGGTGCGACTCGTGAAGCCGCGTCACCGCAGGTCTGCGCGACCGCGTCGGCGTAGACGGCCATCGTCCGGTCGATCTGGAGCTTGACGTCGAACGAGACGCTCGGCGCACCTCGCGCGCGCGCGGGCCATCGCGCGCCGGCGCTCCGCGATCGAGCAGGAGTCCGATCGCGGCTTCGGCCAGCGCGGCCGGATCGCCCTTCGTGAGGATTCCGGTGTCGCCGTCGCGAACGACCTCGTCGCAGCCCGGGGCGTCGACGGCCACCGCCGGCAGGCCGCACGCGGCGGCTTCGGCGAGGACCAGGCCCTGCGTCTCGGTCTCGGAGGCGAACAGAAAGACGTCGGCGGCCTGGTAGCACTCGGCCAGCGAATCGTGCGGCGCTGAGTCCGAGAAAGCGGATCCGCTCGGCCACCGGCAGGCGCTCGCGGCCGTGCGCCGCAGCCGCTCCGCCTCGGTGCCCTGCCCCACCAGAACGAGGCCGGGCGGCCGGGATGCGTCGAGGCGACGCGCTCGAACGCGCCGAGCACCCGATCGACGCTCTTCTCCCGGTCGAGGCGTCCGACGTAGAGCACCAGCGGCTCGCCCTGGCCCACGCCGAGGCTGCGCCGCGCGGCCTCACGGTCGCCCGGACGAAAGCGCTCGAGATCGACGCCCGTGGGGACCACGGCGATCGGCGTCCGGACGCCGCGCGCGTGCAGCTCGTCGCGGATCACCGCCGAGGGCGCCAGCACCGCGTCGGCCTGCGCCGGCGAAGCCGGCGGAGATCCGCAGCGGCCGCCGCCTGCACGAGCCCGAGCGGCAGCGGCACGTAGTGCGCGTACTTCTCGTAGCGCGTGTGATAGGTGAAGATCAGCGGCCGTCGGATCGCCGGGCGAGGCGCCGCGCCGCCGGGCCGAGCAGGAACGGATGGTGCGCGTGGATGACGTCGAACGCGAGCGCCGACACGAGCCGCTCGATGCGGCGCGACATACGGCACCGCCAGCGCGAACTCCGGATAGGTCGCGACCGGGATCGACGGGTAGCGAACGACCTGACGCGGCGCGTCCTCGGCCCCGGTCAGGCGCGGGCGCGAAGACCCACGCCTCGTGGCCGGACGCTTCGAGGCCCCGTCGGAGCGTCTCGACCGAGATCGTGACGCCCCCGCAAAACGGCAGATAGTTGTTGGTGAAGAGCGCGATCCGCACGAGCAGAAGTCCGTCAGGCCTTGTTGAACTTCTCGAAATCCTCCGGCTTGATGTTCTGCAGCCACTCGCGGAGCTGGTCGGGATCGTCGGGCTTCACGGGCTCCGCCTCCTTGGTGACCTCGAGGCTCTTCGCCTTGCGAATGACTTCTTCGTCGACGTAGATCGGAGCCGCCACACGGAGGGCGAGCGCGATGGCGTCCGACGGGCGCGAATCGACGGTGTACTCGGTCTCCCCGAGCTGGAGATGGAGCACGGCGAAGAAGGTGTTCTCCTTGAGGTCGGTCACGACCACCTTGAGCACGCGCGCTTCGAGCGTCTCGAGGATGTTCTTGATGAGATCGTGCGTCATGGGCCGCGGCCGGCGCGACCTTCTCGAGCTCGAGCGCGATCGCGTTGGCCTCGAAGATGCCGACCCAGATCTGCAGCGACCGCTTGTCCTCCTCGTCGCGGAGGATGATGATCGGCATGTTCGAGACGGCGTCCAGGGCCAGTCCGCGGACCTTCATCTCGACAAACATGCGGCCTCCTCCGGTTGGGCAGCGAGTGACCCCCGCAGACTGTGCGGCAGCACCTCGGTCGATATGGACCTGCGTCAATGTCGCCGACGGACGCGCGCGCCCTGCCCGTCGAAGTTGACGACGCGATTGCAGCGGGTCCGGCCCGAGAGCTCCCGCGGATTCTTCTTCGAGACTCCGTCCACCAGCACGTCCATCGTCCGGCCGGCCAGCCGGCCGCTGCGCTCGGCGCCGACGCGCGTGGCGACGTCGAGGAGCCGCGCGTTGCGGCTCGGCCTTCACGTCGTCGGCGACCTGGTCCGGCATCGTCGCGGCCGGCGTTCCGGGCCGGCGCGAGTAGCGGAACACGAACACGTTGTCGTAGCCGACGGTCTCCACCATCTCGAGGGTCTGCTCGAAGTCCGCCTCGGTCTCACCGGGAAAGCCGACGATCAGATCGGTCGAGAACGCCATGTCCGGCACCGCGTCGCGAAGCTCCGTCGACCAGCTCCAGATAGCGCTCGCGCGTGTAGCCGCGGTTCATCCGGGTGAGCACGTCGTTCGAGCCCGACTGGAGCGGCAGGTGGAAGTACTCGCACACCTTGGGAACGTCGCGCATGGCGCGGATCAGCCGGGGCGTCAGATTGTAGGGATTCGACGTCGTGAAGCGAATCCGGGCGATGTCCTCGACCTCGTCCACGCGCGCGAACAGCTCGCCGAGATCGGTCCGCGGCGTGAGGTCGCGCCCGTAGGCGTTCACGGTCTGCCCCAGGAGCGTCACCTCGCGGCACCCGTCGGCGGCGAGCCGGCGCACCTCCTCGACGATGACGTCGGGCGGGTGGCTGCGCTCGCGTCCGCGCGTCTGCGGGACCACGCAGAAGGTGCAGTTCTTCTCGCACCCTTCCATCACCGTCACGAACTCCCGCAGCCGCCCGGCGGAGGGCGGACGCGCCGTGATCTTGACGAGGGGGCCCTCACCCGTCTCGAGCACGGGCCGGCGCTCGCGGCGCACCCGATCGACGAGCTCGGCCACGCGGGCGATGGCGGGCGAGCCGAAGACCAGGTCGACCGACGGGGCGCGGCGCTGGATCGCGCTCTGATGAAGCTGCGCCATGCAGCCCATCACGCCGATGACGAGCTCGGGCTTCTGCGCCTTGAGCAGGCGAAGCTCGCCGAGCTTCGAGAACACCTTGTCCTCGGCCTTCTCGCGGATCGCGCAGGTGTTGACGAGAATCAGGTCGGCTTCGGTCTGATCGGAGGTCAGCTCCCAGCTTTGCTCCCGGAGCAAGCCGGCCACACGCTCCGAGTCGTACTCGTTCATCTGGCAGCCGTATGTAATCAGGTGGAGCTTAGCCATGAGTGCTTGGAAAATCCCACGTTTGCGTTGGTCCCGACCGTAGCATTCGCGGTCGGGCAAGTCAAACGAGAGCGGTCAAAGTGACCGCCGGCCGGGCACTTGCCGGACAGGAATCTTGAATGATCAAGATTATTTGATATATTTTGGGCTCGTGAAGACCGGGGAGACCGTCAGTCGCCGCTTCCATGCCCTGGCCGATGAGACCCGCCTCAAGATCATCGACCGCCTGCGGGACGGCGAAGAGTGCGTCTGCAACCTGACCGGACCGCTGGGAATGCGGCAGTCGCTCCTTTCGTTTCACCTGCGCGCGCTGAAGGATGCCGGGATCATCAGCGATCGAAAGGACGGTCGCTGGGTGTACTACGCCTTGAACCTGGATGTGCTCGACGAGATGCTCGCAACCCTCGAAGCGCCTCAAGAAGCCGCGCAAGGACCTGCGCCTCATCGCGCCGCGCTGCGAAGTGACCCTTTTTGGCCGAAGCCATCAAGATTTCTTGATCCGAGGAGACGCGGGATGAGCGACGAGGGCATCAAGGACCGCGTGAAGGAGAAGTACGGACAGGCCGCGTTGCGGGTGATCGCGAGCGAGGCGACGTCGTGCTGTGGCAGCGCCTCGTCCAGGAGCGGCTGCGACCCGGTCACGTCGAACCTGTACGGACAGGATCAGACCGCTGAGCTGCCTGAACAGGCCGTCGCCGCCTCGCTCGGCTGCGGGAATCCGACGGCGCTCGCCGAGCTGACGCCGGGTGAGACGGTCCTGGATCTCGGCTCCGGCGGCGGCATCGACGTGCTGCTGTCGGCCAGGCGCGTCGGACCGACCGGCAAGGCGTACGGCCTGGACATGACGGACGAGATGCTCGCGCTGGCGCGCGAGAATCAGCGCAAGGCGGGTGTCGACAACGTCGAGTTCCTGAAGGGCGAGATCGAGGCGATCCCGCTCCCCGACGACTCCGTGGACGTGATCATCTCGAACTGCGTGATCAACCTGTCGGCGGACAAGGATCGCGTGTTCGCCGAGGCATTTCGCGTGCTCAAGCCCGGCGGGCGGCTCGCCGTATCGGACGTCGTCGTGCGCGGCGAGGTGCCGACCGCCATCCGGCGCAGCGTCGAGCTGTGGATCGGCTGCATCGCCGGAGCCCTCGAGGAAGGCGACTATCGCGCGCGAGCTCGCGAAGGCCGGGTTCGACGGCATCGAGGTCGAGCCGACCCGGATCTACCGGACCGAAGACGCGCGCGAGTTCCTGGATCGCGAGGGAATCGACGCCGACACGATCGCGCCGTCCGTGGACGGCAAGTTCATGAGCGCGTTCATCCGGGCGCGCAAGCCGTCGGCGGTGTGAGCGACCGAAGCAGATCTCGGTCGGCGCCTCGCCGCGGAGGCCGTCGGTACCGCGCTCCTGCTGGCCGCCGTTGTCGGATCCGGCATCATGGGCGAGCGCCTCGCCGGCGGCAACGTCGCCGTGGCGCTCCTCGCGAACACCGTGGCGACCGGCGCGGCGCTCGTCGCGCTCATCCTCACCTTTGGATCGATCTCGGGCGCGCACTTCAACCCGGCCGTCACCTTGGCCGACGCGTGGCGAGGTGGGCTCGCCTGGGGCGACGTGGTGCCGTACGTCGTCGCGCAGATCACCGGCGCGTTCGCTGGTGTCGCGGCGGCCCATGTGATGTTCGAGGCGCCGCTGTTCTTCGCCTCGCGTCACGCGCGTCCGGGCCGGCGCAGATGTTCAGCGAGTTCGTGGCCACGTTCGGGCTCCTCGCCGTGATCTGGGGCTGCCTGCGCGTGCGCGCCGATGCCATCCCGTTCGCGGTGGCCGCCTACATCACGGCGGCGTACTGGTTCACGGCGTCCACGTCGTTCGCGAACCCGGCAGTAACGCTCGCGCGGTCGGCCACGGACACGTTCGCGGGCATCCGCCCGGCGGACGCGCCGGCCTTCATCGTCGCCCAGCTGCCTCGGGGCCGGCGCCGCGACCGCGCTCTTCGCCTGGCTGACTCCTCGAGCGACCTGATGGCCCTGTCGGTCCGTCTCGCCGGCGCCGCGGACGCCCCGGCCATCGCGCGCATCCACAACGAGGGTATCGAGGATCGGATCGCCACGTTCGAGACCGGAGCCGCGGACCGCCGATCAGGTGGCGAAAGCCATGGCGGAGAAGGGCGACCGCTATCCGACGATCGTGGTCGTGCGCGGCGGCGAGGTCGTGGCCTGGGCGAGCGCGGGCCCCTACCGCAGCCGGCCCGCCTATGCCGGCGTCGCCGAGCATTCGGTCTATGTCGCGCGAAACGCTCGCGGCGCCGGGGTCGGCCGCGCGGCGCTCGATGGACTCTGCCGAGCCTACGCGGAGCGCGGCTTCTGGAAGATCGTCTCCCGCATCTTTCCCGAGAACGTGGCGAGCCTGGCGTTACACGAGCGCTGCGGCTTCCGTGAGGTCGGCGTCTACAAACGGCACGGCCAACTCGACGGCGAGTGGCGCGATTGCGTCATCGTCGAGCGCCTGCTCGGCTGAGTCCGTGAACGGTGTGGAGGACAGCATGAGCAAGTCGCGGGTCCTGTTCCTGTGCACGCACAATTCTGCGCGCAGCCAGATGGCCGAGGGGCTCCTCCGGGCGATGGCCGGCGAGCGCTTCGAGGTGCAGAGCGCGGGCACCGAGCAGACCCGGTGCATCCGCTGGCGATCCGCGCGATGGCGGAGCGGGGCGTCGACATCAGCGGCCACACGTCGAAGCTCTACGTCGGATTGCTCGGAGAACCGTGGGACTACGTGATCACCGTCTGTGACGACGCGAACGAGCGGTGCCCGTTCCTGCCGGGCGCGGTGAAGCGCCTGCACTGGTCGCTCGAGGATCCGCTCGCGCGCGTCCGGCGACGAGGAGGCGCGGCTCGCAGCCTTCCGGCGTATTCGCGGCGAGATCGAAGCCCGTCTCTCCGAGTGGTTGGCGAGCCGTTAGGCGCGGAGGGCACGCGAGGCGCTTCCGAACGCAGCTCGGGGAGCGTCGACGCTCCCCCGAGGGTGAACCGGAGCGAGGGTGAACCGGAGCTAGTCGATCTCGTCGGGCCGGCCGCTCTTGCGCGCGCCCGCGGGCTTCTTGCCGGCGTCGGCGCCGTGCCCGTTGCCGTTGCCGAAGGTGAGCGGCGGCTTGACCTCGAACTGCTTTTCGAGGCGATTGCGCCGCTCCTTCCAGCCCTCCTGATACTCGAGCTCCTCCTCGTGCAGGGTCGCCGGCTGCTTGATCCCGTGCGCGTGGCGGAACTGGATCGCGAGCTTGGACGCGCTGCGGCGCACCTCGTCCCACGGCGTGCCGAGCGAGAACTGGTCCGAGATGGCGCCGATGCGGCCCGTGTGAATGTTGCAGGAGAGGCGTGATCGCCGAGAGGATCGGACCCGACCAGTACGAGGTCTGCGAGTTGATCGGCATCGGCAGGATGTGCAGGTTGTGGCTGCCGCGGCAGTCACCGGCCACCATCGGCGCGGTGGCCCACGGTGAGGTGATCTCGCCCGGCGCCGGCCAGTCGCCCTGGGCGAAGCGCCAGGAGCACCGGATCGTCCTTGCCGCCGTAGGTGAAGCCCTTCTTGGTCTTGATGTTGTGCAGCCGCTCGGCCGAGCAGATGTAGCCGAGCTGGTCCTTCTCGTTCTTGTCCCCTCGGGTCCAGATGCGCGCGATCACGAAACGCGAGGAGCGCGTCAGCCCCTCGATGTCGTAGAGGTCTTCGGGGGCCCGCAAGGTGATCACCTTTTCCTGGAGTCCCTTGGCGACCTCTTCCATCTTGTTGTCGAGCGCCCGCTGGTCGCGCGGGTGGGCGCCCGCCTCGACCGCCTGCGCCTTCGTGTCGAGGTCGACGATCTCGAAGACGTAGCCGCGCTTCATCTTGGAGGCGGCGATGACGAGACCGGTGTTGAACCGCGGCAGCATGTAGGCGCCGGTGGCGTAGTGGTTGAACGCCATGGGCTCGGTCTTGTCCGCGAACGACAGCAGGACGGTCTGCGAGGCGTTGTCCTTGCGGACCGGGAACGGCAGCGCCACCGTCGCCGGACCGGTGCCGCGCAGGTTGCCGGTGAACGCGTCGGCCACCAGGTCCTGCCCGGGGCCGTAGAGGCCGAGCTCGGCGGCCTTGGTGGCGCCTTCCTGCAGCGCGTCCCACATGAGCTCGTCGACGACCGACATGTCCACCGTCTCGGCCATGATCCCGGTGACGGCGCAGTCGTCGCCGGTGTGGGTCACGATCATCGAGGTGAAGATGGGCTCGCCGCGGTAGCTGTTGTTGTCGAGGACGTACTTCGCGATGATCGACTTCACCTCGTCGGCCGCGACGACGTGGCCGCCGACTCCACCGACGTCGGCCTTGGTGGCCTTGATGTAGCGCTGAACGAGAGCCGGGTTCTTCGCGAAGATGTACGACTTGTACGAGAAGATGTTCGGCGTGTTCGTGACCGGGATCTTCTCCGTGACGGTCACTGGCAGCCCGGCGAGCTCGTCCTTCGACTGATGGTATTCCGTCATCTTGATGGGCTGACCATCCTGGTGGGCCATAACGCCGCGCAGACATGCACGCCTCCTTGCGTCGGGTGGGAATTGGATACTCGCATTCGAGGATATCGGGGTACACTGAGGGCGTCAAGCAAGAAATTTACGGAAATGAAATTAATTTCTCACGGCTGACCACGACGTGAAAACCGCTCCCCTCACCTCGCGCGAGCTCCGGCAGACGGTGCACTGTCTCGAGCTGCTACTACCGCCAGAGCAAGAGCCAGAAGGACATCGCCAGCTCGCTGGGCGTCTCGGCGGCGACCGTGTCGCGCCTGCTCAAGCGCGCGTTCGACGAAGGACTCGTCCGCGTCGAGCTCGATCTGCCGCGCCGCGAGCAGCTCGAGGCCGGGCTGGTCGAGCGCTTCGGCCTGCGCGACGCCGTCGTCGTCGCCGCCGGCGGCCGCGGCGACGTGAAGGAAGAGCTCGGCACCGCCGCGGCGGCGTATTTCGAGAAGATCGCCGCCAACGGCCTGCGCGTCGGGCTCTCGTGCGGGTTCACGCTCTACCAGACGATCCGCCAGCTCCACGAGCGTCGCTTTCGGGATCTGGCCCTCTACCCGCTGTCCGGCGAGAGCACGCTCGAGCTCGTGGACCTGTTCCCGAATACGCTCGTCGGGATGATGGCCGCGAAGTATCGCCCGCACGTTCACGCGTGGGCGCTGCCGGTGCAGCACCTCCTGTCGCTGCGCGAGATCGAGCGCGAGCGGCGGCGGCTCCTGCGCGACCCGGCGATCCGGCGGATCTACGAGGCGGCCCAGGACGTCGACATCGCGCTGGTCGGCATCGGGCTCATCGGCGAGCAGCACGCCGGGGTTCTGCTCGCTGGCCGAGTCGTACGGGGTCAGCGTCAAGCGATTGCGCCAGCTCGGCGTCGTCGGCGAGATCAACTACCAGCCGTTCGACGAGGAAGGACGCATCGTGGATCGGCCGGAGCTGCGGGCGCTGATGCGGCGGGTACTCTCGGTGCCCGGCGACCGGTTGCAGGCCCTGTCGCGCCGCGACGATCGTTACGTCGTGGCGATCGCCGGCGGCCGGCCCAAGCTCGAGGCGGTACGCGGCGCCGTCGCGCGGGCGCTTCATGAACGTGCTGGTCACCGACGAGGACGTCGCCGCGGCGCTGCTGCGGTGATCGGGCTGACGACCGCTACGCGCCGCCCCGGGCCGGGATCGAGCCCTCCTCGAACGCGCCGATCCGCCTGAACTTCTCGTAGCGCCCGGCGACCAGATCTTCGCCGGATTGCCCGGCGAGGTCGCGCAAGTTCTCGCGAAGCGCCGTCTCGCAGGTATCCCGCCGCGCCCTCCCAGTCGCGATGCGCGCCGCCGACCGGCTCGGGCACGATCGCGTCGATCACGCCGAGGCTGCAGGAGGTCGGGCGCGGTGATGCGCATCGACTCGGCCGCCTCGGGAGCCTTCGCCGCGTCGCCCCACAGGATCGCCGCGCACCCTTCGGGCGAGATCACCGAGTAGATCGAGTACTCCAGCATGAGCACCCGGTTGCCCATGCCGATCGCCAGCGCTCCGCCGCTGCCGCCCTCGCCCGTCACGATCGCGAGGATCGGTGAGCGCAGGGCGGCCATCTCACGCAGGTTGCGCGCGATCGCCTCCGCCTGCCCGCGCTCCTCGGCGCCGAGCCCCGGGTAGGCGCCGGGCGTGTCGATGAACGTCACGACCGGCTTGCCGAACTTCTGGGCGAGATGCATGAGCCGCAGCGCCTTCCGATAGCCCTCGGGATGCGGCATGCCGAAGTTCCGCGCGATCTTCTCGCGGGTATCGCGCCCCTTCTGGTGGCCGATGACCACGAGGCTCCGCCTTCGAACCGGGCCAGGCCGCCCACGATCGGCGGCGTCGTCGCCGAAGAGCCGATCGCCGTGCAGCTCGACGAAGTCCTCGAAGAGGAGCTTGATCGAGGTCGCGTGCGTGCGGGCGCTTCGGGTGGCGCGCGAGCTGCGTGCGCTGCCAGGCGGTCAGGCTCGCGTAGGTCCGCTGGCGCAGCCGCGCCAGCCGCTCCTCGAGCTTCGCGATCTCTTCGCGCGCCTTCGGCGCGTCGTCCTCGGCCTGGAGCGTGGCGATCCGGTTCTCGAGGTCGACCAGCGGCTGCTCGAAATCAAGCGCGTCCGGCATAGTCCACGCTCACCGAGCCCGGCCCGAGCACCGTCTCGCCCTCGGCGACGAGCTCAGCGGCTGCCGTCGACGGAAAGACCGCGGGTACGCACGACGATCTCCTGGCCGCCGATCACGAGGTGCAGGAAGACCGGCACGCGCCCGGGATGCTCGCCGCAGAGCTGGCGCACGGCCGCGAGCGCGACGCTCGGATCCTCGCCCGGCGTGAAGCGGATCCGGCAGGCGTTCGGCTCGGGCGCGCCGCCGCCGTCCGCGGGCGATTCGCCGAGTCGGCCAGCGCCTGCTCGAGCAGCCGCACGTCCTCGGCGAGCACGACACGCCCCTTGTCGCCGTCGTCCACGCGGCCGCGGACCAGCACGGCCTCGCTCGAGCGGAGACAGGCCGCCGCCGACTTGAACGGCTCCGGGAACACCGTGACCTCCACGGTGCCGTCCATGTCCTCGAGCGTGAAAAACGCCATCCGGTTGCCGCCCTTCGTGGATGTTTCCTTGAGCCCGGTCGCGTGGCCGAAGAGAAGGACGCGCGAGCCGTGGCCCTTGGCGGCCAGATCGGCGGAGGTCGTGACGCCCAGCGGCTCGACGACACCGCGGTAGCGGGCCAGCGGATGGCCCGAGATGTAGAAGCCGAGCACTTCTTTCTCGAACGCGAGCCGTTGATCGGTCTCCCACTCCGGCGTCACCTCGGCCGGCGCGCTCGAGCGGGCGGGCGCGGACGCCGGGATCATCTCGAAGAACGACCCCTGACCCTCGGCGCGGTCGCGCTGCTGGCGCTGGCCGCTCTCGAGCGCCACGTCGGTCGTCGCCAGGAGATGCGCGCGCGTGAGGCCGAGCGAGTCGAACGCGCCCGCCTTGATGAGGCTCTCCACCACGCGCCGGTTGACCAGCCGGAGATCGACCCGCGCGCAGAAATCCTCGAGCGTCTTGAACGTCCCCTCGCCGCTCCGCGACTTCGAGGATCGACTGCATCGCCGCCTCGCCGACGTTCTTGATCGCGGCCAGGCCGAAGCGGACCGTGTCGCCCGCGACGCTGAACTGCACGGCCGAGACGTTCACGTCGGGCGGCTCCACCTGGATTCCCATCGCCCGGCACTCTTCGATGTACTTCACGATCTTGTCGGTGTCCCCCATTTCGGAGGTCAGCAGCGCGGCCATGAACTCGACCGGGTAGTTCGCCTTGAAGTACGCGGTCTGATAGGCGACCAGCGCCGTACGCCGCGGCGTGCGATTTGTTGAAGCCGTAGCCGGCGAACTTCTCCATCAGCTCCCAGACGCGCTCGGCCTTGGCGGCGGTGGTGCTGCGCTCGCGGCAGCCGCCGATGAACTTCTCGCGCTGCTTGGCCATGAGCTCGCGGTCCTTCTTGCCCATGGCGCGGCGGAGGATGTCGGCCTCGCCCATGGTGAAGCCCGCCATCTCGGAGGCGATCTGCATGATCTGCTCTTGGTACACCATGATCCCGTACGTCTCCCGCGTGAACTTCTCCATCGCGGGATGCTCGTACGTGATCTTGGACCGGCCGTGCTTGCGCTGGATGAAGTCGGGGATGAGCTCCATCGGGCCGGGCCGGTAGAGCGAGACCATGGCGATGAGGTCTTCCAGCCGCTCGGGCCGGAGCCCGCGCAGGGCGTCGCGCATGCCCGGACGACTCGAGCTGGAACACGCCGAACGTCTTCGCCTCGGAGAGCATCTCGTACGTCTTCGCGTCGTCGAGCGGCAGCGCGTCGAGGTCGATGGTCGATGCCCCGCGACTCCTTGATCAGGGCCACCGTGTTGGCGAGCACGGTGAGCGTGCGCAAGCCGAGGAAGTCCATCTTGAGAAGGCCGAGCTTCTCGATCGGCCCCATCGCGAAGCCGGTGATCAGCTCCGGCCGCTTGGGATCCTTGTAGAGCGGGATGTGCTCCTCGAGCGGCTCGTCGGAGATCACGACGGCCGAGGCGTGCACCGAGGCGTGGCGCGTGCAGCCCTCGAGCGTGCGGGCGATCTCCCACATCTCCTTCACGGTCGGCTGGCTCCGCACGACCTCGGCCAGCGGCAGCGACTTCTGGTAGGCGTCGTCGAGCGTGATGTTCAGCGGGAAGTTCGGCACGAGCTTGGCGATGCGGTCCACGTCGCCGTACGCCATGCCGAGCACCCGGCCGACGTCGCGGATCGCCGCCTTGGCGCCGAGCGTCCCGAACGTGATGATGTGGGCGACCCGGTCGCGGCCGTAGCGTTCGGCCACGTAGCGGATGACCTCGTCGCGGCGGTCGTCCGCGAAGTCGATGTCCATATCCGGCATCGAGATCCGCTCGGGGTTCAAGAATCGCTCGAAGAGCAGCCCGTAACGCATCGGATCGACGTTGGTGATGCCCGAGGCAGTACGCGGCCAGCGAGCCGGCGGACGAGCCGCGTCCGGGGCCGACCGCGATCCCCTGCTGCGCGCGCGTAGCGGATGAAGTCCCACACCACCAGGAAGTAGCCCGCGAATCCCATCTTCTCGATGACGGCCAGCTCGTGGGCGAGCCGCGTCCTCGATGGCGTCGCCCGGCGTCGGTCCGTACCGGCGGCGGAGGCCCGGCGTGGGCCAGCTCGTGCAGATAGCTGTCGAGCGTGTGCTCGCGGGCACGACGTAGCGCGGCAGGTGGAACTGGTTGAACTCGAGCGTGAGGTTGCAGCGCTCGGCGACCGCGAGCGTGTTGCGAGCAGGCCTCGGGGATCTCGGCGAAGACCCGCGCCATCTCCTCGGCCGACTTGATGTAGAACTCCTGCGTCGAGAACCGGAAGCGGCTCGGTGTCGTTGAAGATTCGTGCCGGTCTGGATGCAGAGGAGCGCCTCGTGGGCGCGCGCGTGGCCGCTCTCGAGATAGTGCGAGTCGTTCGTGCCGACGACCGGCGCGCCGATCGACTTCGCGATGCGGAGCGTCTCGGCCATGACCCGCTCCTGCTCCGTCGAGGCCGTGGGCCTGGACCTCCATGAAGTAGTGGTCCTTGCCGAAGACCTCCTGGTACCACCCGGCCGTCTCTCGCGCCCGGACGGCGTCGCCGGCGCTGAGCATCCGCGAGACCTCGGAGTTCAGACAGCCCGAGAGCACGAGCAGCCCGTCGGCGTGCTGCGCGAGCAGCTCGCGATCGACGCGCGGCTTGTAGTAGAAGCCCTCGAGGTACGCCTTGGACACCGAGCTTGATGAGGTTCTGGTACCCCGTGCGATTGCGGACGAGCACCGTCAGGTGGTTGGCGCCTTCGTAGCCGCCGTCCTGCGAGCCCCGCTCCTTGCGGCCGCCCGGCGCGACGTAGAGCTCGCAGCCGAGGATCGGCTTGATCCCGGCCTTCTGCGCGGCGAGATAGAAGTCGATCGCGCCGAAGAGGTTGCCGTGATCGGTCGAGGGCGATCGCGGGGAACTTGAGCTCCTTGGCCTTGGCGACCAGCTTCTCGAGCTGAGCGGCGCCGTCGAGCAGGCTGTACTCGGAGTGCACGTGGAGGTGGACGAATTCGGCTGTGCTGCATCGAGCTCCCGGTCACTCCCACTCGATCGTGGAAGGCGGCTTGGACGAGATGTCGAACACGACCCGGTTGATGCCCTTCACCTCGTTGATGATCCGGTTGCTGATGCGTGCCGAGCAGGTCGTAGGGCAGCCGCGCCCAGTCCGCGGTCATCGCGTCCTGGCTCGTGACGGCCCGCAGCGCGATGACGCTGCGCGTAGGTGCGGTAGTCGCCCATGACGCCGACGGTCCGGACGGGCAGGAGCACCGCGAAGGCCTGCCAGAGCGTCGCGCTCGAGCCCGGCCCGGCGCACCTCCTCCTGCACGACGGCGTCGGCCTCGCGGAGCAGATCGAGCCGATCCGCGGTCACCTCGCCGAGCACGCGGATCGCGAGCCCGGGCCCGGGAACGGCTGGCGCCAGACGATCTCGGGCGGCAGCCCCAGGAGCTCGCCGAGCTTGCGCACCTCGTCCTTGAAGAGCTCGCGCAGCGGTTCCGACGAGCTTGAACTGCATGTTCGGCGGCAGGCCGCCGACGTTGTGATGCGTCTTGATCGTCGCCGAGGGCCCGCGGAAGGACACCGACTCGATGACGTCGGGATAGAGCGTGCCCTGCGCCAGCCACGGAATGTCGCCGAGCTTGCTGCGCCTCGTCCTCGAACACGGCGATGAACTCGGCGCCGATCCGCTTGCGCTTGATCTCCGGGATCGGTCACGCCGCGGATCGCGTCGAGGAATCGGCGCGGATGCGTCCGACGTGGATCGAGGTTCATCTTGAACGTGTCGCGGAACGTGTGGACGACCGCCTCGGCCTCGCCCTTTCGCAGGAGCCCGTTGTCGACGAACACGCACGTGAGCTGGTCGCCGATGGCGCGGTGGACCAGCACGGCGACCACCGAAGAGTCGACGCCGCCCGACAGCGCGCACAGCACGCGCTGGCCCTTCACCTGCGCGCGGATGGCTTCGACCGTCGGTGTCGATGAAGCCGGCCATCGACCACGTGCGGTTCACGCCGCACACGGTGAGGAAGTTGTCGAGGATCGTCCGCCCCTGCGGGGTGTGGAGCGACCTCCGGGTGGAACTGGACCGCGTAGAGCCGCCGGTCCTCGTCCGCCATCGCCGCCACCGGGCAGTTCGGCGTCTTGGCGAGAGGCATGAAGCCCGTTCGGCGGGCGCGAGCACGGTGTCCCCGTGGCTCATCCAGACGGTGACCCGGCCGGACTCGTCGGGCTCGACGTCTCGGAGCAGCGGGCTCGACCCCTGCAGCGTCGATCTCGGCCTTGCCGTACTCGCGACGCTCGGCGGGAATCGACGTCGCCGCCCAGGAGATAGCCCATCGCCTGCATCCCGTAGCAGATGCCGAGGACCGGGATGCCCGCGTCGAAGAGCTCCTTCGGCGGCAGCGGCGCGCCCTCTTCGTAGACGCTCGACGGTCCCCGGAGAGGATGATGCCCTGATAGCCGGCCGACAGGATCTCAGCGAGCGGATGCGTGCAGGAGAAGATCTCGGAGTAGACGGACATCTCGCGGACACGGCGGGCGATCAGCTGGGTGTACTGACCGCCGAAATCGAGGACCGCGATCTTGCCGGCGCCGGCCGACATCGGCGCTCCGCTACCGCGGGCGCCCGAGCTTCTGAGCCTGCTGGAAGACCTTACCTTCGGTCTTGATAGTCGGCGCGATGATCAGCTCGGTCTGCTGCAGGTCGCGGATCGTTGCGCGCGCCGACCGAGCCCATGCACGTCCGGATCGCGCCGACCAGGTTGAGCGTGCCGTCCTCCGTGAACGCCGGCCCGAAGAGGATCTGCTCGAGCGAGCCCGCGATGCCCGACGCGGATGCGGGTGCCGCGCGGCAGGTTGGCGTGCGGCGTCGCCATGCCCCAGTGGTAGCCGCGGCCCGGCGCTTCGATCGCGCGCGCGAAGGCGGAGCCGATCATGACCGCGTCGGCGCCCGAGGCGAACGCCTTGCACACGTCGCCGCCCGTCGTCATGCCGCCGTCGGTGATGATCGGGCACGTAGCGGCCGCTCTGCTTGCCAGTAGAAGTCGCGCGCAGCGGCGGCGTCGGCCGTGGCGGTCACCTGCGGCACGCCGAGGCCGAGCACCTCACGGCTCGTGCACGCCGCGCCCGGACCCACCCCGATCAGGCAGCGCGTCGGCGCCGACGTCCATCAGCTCGAGGCAGGCCTCGTAGGTGACGACGTTGCCGATGACGAGCGGGATGGCCAGCTGCTTCTTCAGCTTGCGGAGGTCGACCGGCGTGTACTCGGTGGCGATGTGGCGAGCCGTGGTTACGGTCGACTGGACCACGAAGATGTCCGCGCCGGCCTCCTGCGCGATCTGGGCGAATCGCTCGGCCCGCTGCGGGATGGAGGAGACCACCGCCGGGCCCCCACCCTTCTTGATCTCGCTGATCCGCTGATGGATCAGCTCTTCCTTGATCGGCTCTCCGTAGATCGACTGGATGATCTTGGTCGCCTCTTCCTGGCTGGCCGAGACGATCCGTTCGAGCACTTCGGCGGGGTTGGCGTAGCGGGAGAAGATGCCTTCGAGGTTCAGGACCGCGAGGCCGCCGTGGCGGCCCATCTCGATCGCCGACCGCGGCCCGACGACGCCGTCCATGGCTGCGGCGATGATCGGCAGGTCGAACCGGTGGCCGCAGAGCTCCCAGGAGATGTCGACCTCGTTCGGGTTGACCGTGACGCGCCCCGGGCACGAGCGCGATGTCATCGAACCCGTACGCGACCCTGGCTTTGCGCCCTCGCCCGACCCACATCCCCATCGGCTAGCCTCCCTTGAGAGTCGTACGCCGTTTTCGCCTCGGGTCCCGTATATAGGGATACAGCGCGACCCGACCCACTAGATTTCGTGCAGTATACCCACGAGGCCGGGCAGTGTCAACGGCGCGGAGCGGCCGGATGAGCCTCTTCGTAGAGCATGCGCAGCCCGTCGAGCCTGAGGTTCTCGTCGAGCCGCTCGATGCAACGGGCGACATCGGTCAGGAGCCCGGCGTTGCCGCCGGTGGCGATCACCTTGGCTCCTCCCCAAGCTCCGCCTGCATGCGCTCGACCAGACCCTCCACCAGCCCGGCGTAACCGTAGATCGCGCCTGACTGGAGGTTGGTCGTCGTGTTACGGCCGATGGCCTCCTTGGGTCGGACCAGCTCGACCCTGGCCAGGCGCGCGGCCCGGTTGACCAGCGCCTCCACCGAGGTGACGATCCCCGGCGCGATGGCGCCGCCGATGAACTCGCCCCGGCGGTTGACGCAGTTGAACGTGGTCGCCGTTCCGAAGTCGATGACGATCAGCGGCTGGCCGTACTTCGCGGACGCCGCGAACGCATCGACGTACCGGTCGGCGCCGACCTCACGCGGGGCGTCGACCGCGAGGGGCATCCGGGTGTTCAGTCCGGGCTCGACGAAGAACGGTGGCCGGCTGAAGTACTTCTCGCACATCCACTCGAGCGTCTGCTGCACCGGCGGCACCACGTTGGAGATCGACACACCGTCGATGCTCGCCGCTCGGACGCCCCGAGACTGGAGCATCGTCTCGATGAAGAGCCCGTACTCGTCGGCGGTCTGCTCGCGCCGGCTCGTGAGCCGCCACGAGGCGACCAGGCGCTCACCGTCGAACACGCCGATCTTGGTGTTGGTGTTGCCGACGTCGGCGACGAGCAGCATGCCGCGCTCTCCTTTGGTTTCCCGTCGCGCCTCAGCGCGGGACAGGCGTTCCAGCGGCCTCGCTCGAGCTCACGGCTCCGGCCACCACCCGCTTGACCGAGCCGCCCACGTCGATGAGCAGCGCGCCATCGACGTCGAGGTCGGTCGCGGTCCCGGTGACGCCATCGACCGTGACCCGACGCCCGAGCGTGTCGCTGAGGCGCCGCCATCCTTCGCGGACCGGGCCGAAGCCTTCGCTCTCGAGCCGTGCCCGCCAGGCGTCGAACTCCTCGAGGAGGGCCGTGAGCACGGCTTCGCGGCCGGGCGCCCGTCCCGTCTCGAGCGCGACCGACGTCGCGCTGTCCGCCAGATCCACCGGGAAGTCGCGCTGGCCGAGATTGATGCCCACGCCGATGATCGTCACGATCGCGGGCCCGGCGTGCGCCGAGCCGCCCGGGGCGGGTACGCCCCCGTGCGCGACTCGAGCAAGATTCCGGCGATCTTCCGGCCCGACACGAGGACGTCGTTCGGCCACTTGAGCCGCGCGTCCACGTGAGCCACGCGACGCAGGGCCTCGGCGGCGGCGACCGCGGTCGTGAGCGACAAGGTGGACAGGAGCGCCTGCGGCAGGCGCGGCCGCACGATGATCGAGGCCAGCAGGCTCGTCCCGGTGGGCGCGCTCCAGGTTCGTCCCCGCCGGCCGCGTCCCGCCAGCTGCTGGTCGGCGACCACGACCGTGCGATCGGCGGCGCCGCGCTCGGCGAGCGCGAAGGCGACAGACTGGGTCGAATCGACGGTGTCCAGGCGGACGACGACGCCGAGAGCGCTACCGCCCGGCGTCATCGAACCAGCCGAGGCTCGCGACGAGCTTGGCGTGGACGGCTTCCTGCTCGACGAGGCGCTCGCGCTCGCGCGCGACGATCTCGGCCGGCGCGCGCTCCGCGAAGTCGGGCTTCCCGAGCTTGGTCTTCAGGAAGTCCACGCGCTCGGCGACCTTCGCGATCTCCTTCTCGATCCGCTGACGCTCCGCCGCGAGGTCGACGACACCCGTCAGGTCGACGTAGAGCTCGGAGCCGCCGATCACGGCCATCGCCGAGCTCCGCGGCCGCATCGCGCCCGGATCGACGGTGAGCCGGACACGCGCCAGGGCATCGATCAGGGCGCCGTTCGCCGTGAAGAGCTCCGCCGCGCCGGGTCCGGGCCGCAAGGTCGCCGTCAGCGCGGCAGCCGGCGCGATCCGCATCTCGCCGCGGATGTTGCGCACGGCGGTGACCAGATCCATGACCGCGGTCATCTGTCGCTCGGCGTCTGCGGTTGCGGTCCTTCTTCGTCACGCGCGGGTACGGCGCGAGCATGATCGATTCGCCCTTGTGCGGCAGCCGCTGCCAGATCTCCTCGGTGATGAAGGGCATGAACGGGTGCAGCAGCCGCAAGGTCTTCTCGAGCACGTCGACGAGCGTCGCCTGGGTGCGCGCACGCTGGCCCGGGCTCTCGGGGTGATAGAGCGAGAGCTTGGCCATCTCGAGATACCAGTCGCAGAACTCGTGCCAGAGGAACTGGTAGAGCGCCGACGCCGCGTCGCTGAACCGATATTTTTGAGCGCGGTGCGCGCCTCCGCCACGGTCGCCGCGAGCCGGCTCTCGATCCACAGGTCGGCGAGCGCCGGCGGCGTCTTCTTGGCCAGCGCCGGGTCGAAGCCGTCCAGGTTCGAGAGGACCAGACGCGAAGCGTTCCAGATCTTGTTGGCGAAGTTGCGATAGCCCTCGATGCGGTCCTCGGAGATCCGGATGTCGCGCCCCTGGGCGAGCGCTGCCAGGGTGAAGCGAAACGCGTCGGTGCCGTACTTCTCCATGACGACGAGCGGATCGGCCACGTTGCCCTTGGACTTCGACATCTTCTGACCTTCGGCGTCGCGCACGATCGCGTGCAGGTACACGTCGCGGAAGGGCACGTCCTTCATGAAGTGGATCCCGAGCATCGCCATCCGCGCGACCCAGAAGAAGATGATGTCCGGCCCCGTGACGAGCACGGAGGTCGGATAGTAGGTGCGAAGGTCGGCCGTGTCGTCGGGCCACCCGAGGGTCGAGAACGGCCAGAGGCCGGACGAGAACCAGGTGTCGAGCGTGTCGGGATCCTGCCGGACCGGGCCCCCGCATTTCGGGCACGCGCTGAGGTCTTCCTTCGACACGTGCACGGAGCCGTCGGCGTCGCAGTACCACGCCGGAATCCGGTGACCCCACCAGAGCTGGCGCGAGATGCACCAGGGATGAATGTTCTCCATCCAGTGGTAGTAGGTCTTCGTCCAGCTGCGCGGAAAGATCGTGATCCGCCGCTCGCGCACGGCCTTGACCGCCGCCTCGGCCAGTGGCTTGACCTGCACCCACCACTGCTTCGACACGAGCGGCTCGACGACGGTCTTACTGCGATAGCAGATGCCGACCGCGTGGCGGTAGGGCTCGATCTTCTCGATCAGCCCGAGCGCCTTCATGTCCTCGACGATGCGGCGCCGGCACTCGAAGCGGTCCAGCCCGGCGTAGCGCCCCGCTTCGGCCGTCATCTTGCCGTCGAAGCCGATGACGGTCTTGATCGGCAGGTTGTGGCGGCGCCCGATCTCGAAGTCGACCGGATCGTGGCCCGGAGTCACCTTGATGACGCCGGTCCCGAACTTGGGATCGACGGCTTCGTCGGCGACCACCTTCACCGTGATCGTGCCGTCCACCGACGGCACCTCGAGCGTCTTGCCCACGAGGTGCTTGTACCGCTTGTCCTTGGGATGGACCGCGAGGCCGGTGTCGCCGAGCTTCGTCTCCGGCCGCACCGTCCCGAGCGTGACCGGGCCGTACTTGATGTAGACGAACTCGTCGTCGCGCTCCTCCCGCTCGACCTCGATGTCCGAGAGGACCGTCTGGCACTTCGGGCACCAGTTGATGATGTAGTCGTCGCGGTAGATCAGCCCTTCTTCCCAGAGCCGCACGAACGACTCGCGGACCGCGCGCGAGAGCCCCGCGTCCATCGTGAAGCGCTCGCGCGACCAGTCGCACGAGGCGCCGAGACGTCTCAGCTGCCGGACGATCTGGCCGCCGGACTCTTCCTTCCACTGCCAGGCGCGCGCGAGAAATCCGTCGCGGCCGAGGTCTTCCTTCGTCTTGCCCTCGGCGGCGAGCATGCGCTCGAGGATCACGTGCACGGCGATCGAGGCGTGGTCGGTCCCGGGAAGCCAGAGCGTGTTGAAGCCGTCCATGCGCTTCATCCGGGTCAGCGTATCTTGCAGGGTCATCGTCAGCGCATGACCCCAGTGGAGCGACCCGGTGACGTTGGGCGGCGGCATCGAGATCGAGAACGGCTTGCCCTTCGCCGTCGACTCCGCGCGGAAGTAGCCCCGCTCCTCCCAGAGCGGATACCAGCGCTTCTCGACCGCCGCGGGATCGTAGCGGTCGGAGATGTCGCCGGTCGGCGTGCTCGGCGGCGGCACGCTCACGGGAGCACCGGGGCGGCGGCGACCAGCCTCCATCGCGCGGTGCCGCGCTGGAAGGTCAGTGCCCAGGGCGTGTGCTCGGCAGTCGCGGCCACCGATACCGAGTGGGGATTCGACACGCTGTCGGCGGCGTCGCACGCCGCGTCGGGCCGCAAGGTGGACGGAAGCCGACGCCGGATCTGCGGGTCGGCCACGAGCTTGGCCACGCTCGCGTCGTCGCCGGCCGCGAGTGCGTCGAAGAGCTGGGTCACCGTCGCGCGAAGCTCCCGGTGCCAGGCGTTGAGCTCGCGCCCGGCGCGGCGGACGAGCGTGCCGCTTTCCGACGCGGTGCGGAACACGTCCTCGGCTTCGGTCTGTCCCTCGCATCCGGGTGTGCGACCCGGATAGTCGGGCTCGTAGCGCACGCGGATCTCGCTGCCGCGCACCGAGTACGTGCGCGCCAACAACCCTTCGGGGAAGAGGTCGTTCGACGACCAGACGACCCGTAGGTCGTCGCCGTACTGGCGGACGAGGTCGAGGCGCAAGGTGCGAATGCCGCGGCCCGTGGCCGGTCCCTCCCAGGCGGTCACGAACTGGGCGGCGCCGCCCGGAGCCGGAGCCCACGGGTAGACCGTCGGGCGGCCTTCTCGCGAGAGCGTCGTCAAGAGGGCGGCTTCGTTGCCGAGTCGCCCGTAGACGCGCACCGAGTTGGCCCCGGGCGCGTCGCTCATCTGGAACGCGCCGACCATGAGGCGGCCAACGCGGACGACGTCGACGGCGGCGGCACCCCAGGCATCGCCGAACGCGTCCAGCCTATCTTGAAGAAAGCCGGTCGACGCATAGAGGCCGCCGGTGCCGAGGCTCTCGACGATCTCCTCGTCGAGGAGCGCGTACATCTCGCGGTAGGCGTCGGGCGAGCCCTCCGGTGAGCCGTTTCCGATCGATCGCGCGCGCGCCAGGGTCCGGAACTGATCGAGGCGATCGACCGGGCCGGCCGCGTCGGGCCGGTCGGTCACGAGGACGGCCGTGCCGAGTATCGCGAGGCCGGCGAGTATTTTCCGTATCCTGCCAACAGTTAGCCGCCCCACGCGCCTATGGTACAACAGACTCGTGCGGTTCCCGGTTCTCGATCGGTACATCGCGCGCGAGCTGGTCTCGCCGTTCGCGTTCGGCTGCGCGTTGTTGACGTTCTTCCTGGTCATCGATCGGATCTACCACCTGACCGACCTGGTGATCACGAAGGGCGTCCCCTTTTTCCTGGTGATGCAGCTCCTGGTGTTCATGCTCCCGTCCTTCCTGGCGCACACCTTCCCGATGGCGCTGCTGGTGGCGGTGCTGCTGGCGGGCGGGCGGCTGGCGAGCGATCTGGAGATCGTGGCGTTCAAGGCGGCGGGCGTGAGCGCGCTGCGGCTCTTCCGGCCGGTCATGGCCGCGGCGTTGCTGGTGACGGGGGTGACGGCGTGGCTGACCCTCGTCGTGAACCCGGCGGCGAACGGCGAGTTCAACCGGCAGCTGTTCCGCATTCTGCAGGCGCGGGCGGTGAGCGGGCTGCAGGAACGCATCTTCAACTCGACCTTCGGCGACCTGACGATCTACGTCGAGGACGTGAGCGCCTCGCAGGTGGCGTTGCGCGGGCTTCTGGTGTCGGACGAGCGCGATCCGACCTTGTCACGCATCATCTCCTCCCGCGAGGGCCGCCTCCTCACCGACGAGGCCAACCGGCGCATCACCTTGCGCATGATCGAACGGCGCCGTCAACGAGGCCGACATCGTACCGGTCGACGTGCCGAAGACCATGGTCGACACGCCGACGCCGACGAGCGGCGCGGCGGGCGCCTCGCGCTATCGCTACACGCGCTTCGACATCTACGACATGAGCTTGTCGGTCGATTCCCCGCTGAAGGGCGCGCCGCGCGTCGAGAAGCCCGAGAAGGATCTCTCGCTCGGAGAGCTCGACGCGAAGATCGCCGAGTACCGGAACGATCCGCACAGCCGCGCGCCGTTCGAGGTCGAGCGCCACAAGCGATACGCGCTGCCGATGGCCGCGCTGGTCTTCGGGCTGGTGGCGTTTCCGCTGGCGATCCGCTCGCACCGCGGCGGGCGGAGCATCGCGCTGGTCGGCAGCCTCGCGATCCTCGTCACCTACTACCTCGTGATGACCTCGCTCGAGGGCGCGGCGCTGCGCGCGCGCATTCCCGCGATCGTGGCGATCTGGGCGCCGAACGTGCTGTTCGGCGTGACCGGGCTCACGCTCCTGATCGCGACGGCCCGCGAATGGCGCTGGCCGGCGATGCCGGCGCTGTGGCGCGTGGTCGAGGCGGTGCGGCGCGCCGTGCCCGGCCGTCCCACCTGGCGCCCGCGTGGTCACGCGGCGAGCGGCGCGCGCGATTCGACGCACATCATCGATCGATATCTGGTGCGCGAATATCTGGCGTTCATGGGGATCGGGCTGGCGGTCGCGGCGGCGCTGTTCATCGTGGTCGACCTGGTGAAGACCCTCGACAAGTATCTGCGCGTGAAGCCGCCGTTCATGTACATCCTGGAGCACTTTGCGTACCGCCTGCCGGCGGCGCTGCACGACGGGCTCCCGGTCGTGATGCTGGTGGCGACCATCTTCCTGTTCCTGACCTTGAGCCGCTATCACGAGCTGACCGCGCTCAAGGCGGCGGGCGTGAGCCTGTATCGGGTCAGCGCGCCGGTGCTGGGCGTGGGGCTGCTCGTGGCCATCGGCGCGGGACTCTTTCAGGAGCTGGCGCTGCCGGTCCTCAACGAGCGCGGCGACGAGGTCGATCGCGTGAAGATCCGCGGCCAGGCCCCGCGGCACCTGCAGACGCGGCAACGGCTGTGGGTGCGGAGCGCGGACACGCGGTTCTACCGGGTGGAGCTCCTCAACCCGGCGACCAACGATCTGTACGGCCTGACGATCCTGGAGCTCGACCGAGACTTCCGGCTGACCGGGCGGCTCGACGCGCGCCGCGCGCACTGGACGGCGGCAGGCTGGGAGCTGAGCGAGGGGGCGTACCGGGATATCGGCGACGACGGCAAGGTGCAAACCGTGCCGTTCAGCTGGACGGCGCTGGACCTCAAGGAGGAGCTCGACGACTTCCTGCGGATCCAGAAGCCGGTGGGCACGATGAGCTTCTGGGAGCTGCGTGACTACATCGGCCAGCTCGAGGCCGCCGGGTTCCAGATCCGCAAGTACCTGGTCGAGCTCTACTCGAAGCTGTCGTTCCCGCTGGTCAACCTCGTGATGGTGCTGGTCGCGATCCCGTTCGCGCTGCAGTCCCCGCGGGGCGGCCGGCTCTTCGGCATCGGGCTGGCGATCATGATCATGGCCGGATATCTCGTGGTCCACTACGTCGCCCTGGCCTTCGCGCGCGCGGACCTGCTGCCGCCGCTGATCGCGGCGTGGACGGCCAACGTGATCTTCACTGGGCATCGGCGTTTCGCTCTTGCTCCGCGCCCGTACCTGAGCGCGCTGTCCCGTTGACAGTTCCGCCGGACCGCCGCATCATTCGTGCATCGATTTACAGGCGCGTCCTGGCCGGCGGGAGCCCCGCGGGCCTTCAGCGCCGGCGACGTCCCTAACCCGTTCGGGAGAGACTCGATGACGATCACGGTGTACGGCGCCGGCGCGATCGGCGGCGTGACGGGCGCGGCGCTGGCCCGCGCGGGCCACGACGTGCTGCTCGTCGATCGCGCAGAAGACCACGTCGCGGCGATGAATGCTCACGGTCTGACCATCGAGAGCCGCGAGGGCTCGGCCACCATACCGGTGCGCGCCATCGCCCCCGGAGCGCTCGGCCGAGAGCTCGGTCTGGTGCTGCTCGCCGTCAAGTCGCAGGACACGCCGGCGGCCCTCGAGATCCTGGCCCCTCGCCTGGCCGCGGACGGCGCGATCGTGTCCTTGCAGAACGGACTCAACGAGGAGCTGATCGCCCGGGCGGTCGGCGCAGCGCGTACCGTGGGATGTCTCGTCAACTGGGCCGCGGACTGGATCGCGCCCGGCCGGATCCTGCACGGCGGCCATGGCGCCCTCGGTGCTCGGTGAGCTCGACGGCCGCATGAGCGATCGTGTCCAGGGCCTCGCCAAGCTGCTCGCCGTCGTGGCGCCGACCGAGGTGACGGCCAACATCCTCGGCTACACATGGGCCAAGCACGTCTACGGCTCGCTGCTGGTCGCGACCGCGGTCGTGGACGCCCACGTGTACGAGGTGGTCGAGCGCTCGCCCGAGGTCCAGCAGATGCTGGTGGCGCTCGTCATCGAGAACATGCGCGCCGCGGAGGCCGCCGGCATCCGGCTGGAGCCCTTCGACGAGTACGCGCCCGCGGACTACCGCGCCGCCGCCCTCGGGGATGCCGCCGCCCGCACGCGCGCGATGGCGATCATCGGGGAGCACTATCGCCAGCACACCAAGACCAAGACCGGCATCTGGCGTGACCTCGCCGTGCGCCGGCGCAAGACCGAGGTCGGGGCGCTGCTCGGCGCCACGGTGACGAAGGCCCGGACGCTCGGCGTGGCCATGCCGCTGACGGAACGGCTCATCGCCATGATCGAGGATCTCGAGCTCGGCCGGCGCGTCATGAGCTGGAGCAATGTCGACGAGCTGGTGGCGGCGAGCCGGAGGAGCGCATGAACGCGGCGTGGGACTATCGGGATCCGCTGGAGCCGGCGCTGTCCGCCCAGGTGTCGGACAAGACGCTGATGGAGCACGTGCGCACGATCGGCGCCCTCGAGCGCGAGTCGGGCAGCCCGGGCGAGGCACAGGCGTTCGACTACATCGAGCGCATGTTGAAGTCGTACGGCGTCGAGGTGGAGCGGCGCGAGATCGAGGCGTACATCAGCTTGCCGCTCGAGGGCCGCGTCCACCTGCCGGACGGCGGCGCGATCGAGGGGCTCACGCACTCGTTCTCGACGTCGGTCGAAGCGCTCGAGGGCGAGCTCGTCGACGTCGGCGACGGCCGCCCCGCCGACTTCGCGCGCGCGAACGCCGCCGGGAAGATCGCGCTCATCAACGGGCTCCCCGCCCCCGGCCGCGCCTGGGCCGCGCAGCGGGCGGGCACGCTCGGGCAGATCTTCGTGCTCATGGACCACCTGCACAACATGATCGTGACGACGATCTGGGGCACACCGTCTCCGGACACGGCGTGGCGGGTCCCGGCCGTGCCGTGCCTCTCGGTGCTCGGCACCGACGGCCAGCGGCTGCGCGCGCTGCTGGCGCGCGGACCTGTCAGGGTGCGGATGACGACGCGCGTGCGCACGGGCTGGATGCCGATTCCGCACCTGGTCGGCGAGCTCACCGGACGCCACGAGGACCGGTTCCTCCTGTTCTCGGGTCACGTCGATTCCTGGCACTACGGCGCGATGGACAACGGGACCGCGAACGCGACCATGCTGGAGGTGGCGCGACTGCTCGCCACCCGTCGCGATGCGCTCCGCCGCGGTATCCGCTTCGCGTTCTGGTCCGGACACTCGCACGGCCGCTACGCCGGCTCGGCGTGGTACGCGGATCACGCCTGGCGCGAGCTCCATCAGCGCTGCGTCCTGCATTTGAACGTGGATTCGACCGGCGCGCGCGGCGCGACCGACTATTCCGTCTTGCACGCGACGGAAGACGCGCAGCGCTTCGCCGAGACCGTCGTGGCCGACGTCACGGGCCAGCGGAGCCGCGGCCGGCGCTTCTCGCGCGCCGGCGACCAGTCGTTCTGGGGCGCCGGGGTGCCCTCGGCCTTCATGTCGCTCTCCGGGCTGCCCAAGCAAGACACCGATCTGTCGCGCGCCATGGAGCGCCTGGTCGGGAGCGCAGGCTTCCCTGGTGGTGGCACACGAAGGACGACACGATCGACAAGATCGACGCCGACGTGCTCGTGCTGGACACCAAGGTCTACCTCGCCTCGGCCCTGCGCTGGGTGAACGCGCCGGTCCTGCCTCTCGACCACAGTCGCGCCGCGCGAGGCCTGCTGGCGGAGCTGGAGACCCTGCAGGCGACCGCGGGCTCTCGCTTCGATCTGGCGCCGGCGGTCGATGCCGCGCGCAGCCTGTGCGATCGGCTCGATCGTGTCGCGGCCGCAGTGGCCGCCATCGACGCCACCGCGCCGGCCGCGAAGCTCGACGCGGTCAACCGCGGCCTCATGCGTCTCTCGCGGGTCCTGGTGCCGCTGAGCTACACGAGCGGTGACCGGTTCACCCACGACCTGGCGGTGCCGCTGCCGCCGCTCGCCGGGCTCCAGAGCGTGCGCGAGCTGACGGCGCTCGATCCGGACACCGACGCGTTCAAGTTCGCGCGGGCGGCGCTGGTGCGGGAGCGCAACCGCGCGGTTCATGCTTTCGACACGGCGGCCTCGGCAGCCGACGACCTCTTGCGCCATTGATCGCGCCGGGCCAGCCGGCAATTCGTGCCCCAAAATCAAGGAGCCACCGCATGCGGACTACTCTTCGTTCACGATTCTTGATCGGCTGCCTCGTGCTGGGGCTGGCGGCGACGCTCGTCCCCGCGGCCGGCGCGCAGAAGCGCGGCGGGACCCTGACGATCGTCCGGCCGACGGACCCGGTCTCGCTCGATCCGAACCTCGAGACCACGGCGCCCGGGGCGTGGGTCTACTTCAACATGCTCGAAGGGCTCCTGACCCTGGACGAGAAGATGCAGGTCAAGCCGGCGCTGGCGACGTCGTACGAAGTCATGTCGCCGACCAAGGTGCGCTTCAAGCTGCGGCCCGGCGTCAAGTTCCACGACGGCACGCCCTTCAACGCGGCGGCCGTGAAGTTCACGTTCGACCGGGCGCTGCGCGGCAATCCGCCGGCGCGCTGGGCCAGCCTCGCGGGCTCGCTCGACGGCGCGGAGGTGGTCGACGACCTCACCGTCGACGTCGTGACCAAGGAGCCGTACGGCCCGATCTTGAGAACCCTGGCCATGTACTGCATGGGAATGGTCTCGCCGACCGCCGTGCAGAAAATGGGCTCGGACTTCAGCCGGGCCCGGTGGGCACCGGGCCTTTCAAGTTCGTCGAGTGGAAGACCAATACCCACGTGATCATCGAGCGCAACAACGACTACTGGGGTGACAAGGCGCTGGTCGACCGTGTGATCTTCAAGGTCGTGCCCGAGGAAGGCGCCCGCATGATCGCGCTGCAGACCGGGGACGCCGACATGGTGCTGTTCCCCTCGCCCGCCCAGCTGCCGGCGCTCCGCAAGGACCCGAAGTTCACCGTGCACGAGACGACCGGCATCCGCGTCGTCTTCGCCGGCTTCCACGCCGGCTTGCCGCCGCTCGATGACGTGCGCGTGCGGCAGGCCCTGCTCCACGCGGTCGACCGCAAGGCGATTCTCGACAACATCATGGAGGGCTCGGCGGGGCCCGCGCTCGGCGTTCTGGCGCCCGGCGTGTTCGGCTTCAAGGACATGCAGCTCGACCGCCTCTATCCGTTCGATCGCGCGAAGGCGAAGGCGCTTCTGAACCAGGCCGGCTGGACGCCGGGCCCGGACGGGATCATGGTCAAGGGCGGCCAGCGGCTCTGCTCTCGTGGCTGGCGGCGCGCGGCCGCTATCCGAAGGACGGCGAGATCACCGAGGCGATCCAGGCCATGTTCAAGGACGTCGGCGTCGAGGCCAAGGTGCAGGTGCTCGAGTGGGCCGCCGTGTTCCAGCAGGTTCGCGGCAATCCGCTGAACCACCACATGTTCACCTTGGGCTGGGTGACCTCGAACGCCGACGCGGACTATTCGCTCTACGCGCTCTTCCACAGTAAGCAGAGTGCCGCCGGCGGGCTGGAACACGTCACGCTATTCGAACCCGCGAGTGGACACGCTCGTGGAGCAGGCGCGGCGCAGCCTGAACCAGACCGAGCGGGAGAAGCTCTACGGCGAGGTGCAGGACATTCGTCGGCAAGGAGATGGTGTGGATCCCGGTCTACACGACCAAGGAGATCATCGCCTCGCGCGCCAGCGTGAAGGGCTTCCACATCCACCCGGTCGAGTACAACCTGACCCTCTCGAAGACCTGGATCGACAAGTAGGCTTGCGCGCCGGAGGCGGCGGATGTTGACGTTCATCGTCCGCCGCCTCCTCCTCGCCGTGCCCGTGCTGCTCGGCGTGGTGTTCGTGGTCATGCTCACGGTCGATCTCCTGCCGGGCGACGCGGTGACCTTGATGCTCGGCGAGCACGCCACGCAGGACGCCGTCGCCAAGCTTCGCGACCATCTCGGGCTCGACAAGCCGTTCCTCGTCCGCTACCTCGAATACGTCGGGCGCGTCGTGCGCGGCGACCTGGGCCGCTCGATCCAGCAGAACCGGCCGGTCGCCGCGGAGCTGGCCGACGCGTGGCCGGCGACCCTCGAGCTCACGATCGCCGCGCTCGTGCTGGCGGCGGTCGCCGGCATCGTGGCCGGCGTCGCCTCGGCGGTGTGGCCGAACTCGATCTTCGACGCGCTTGCGCGCCTCGGCTCCTTGTTCGGGCTCTCCATGCCGATCTTCTGGACGGGCCTGGTGCTGATCGTCGTCTTCTCGCTCTGGCTCAACTGGCTTCCGGTCGGCGGCGCGGGATCGCTGACGCATCTGATCTTGCCGGCGGTGACCCTGGCGCTGCCGTCGGTGGCGATGATCTCGCGGATGACGCGCGCCGCGGTCCTCGACGTCTTGCGCGAGGACTACGTGCGGACCGCGCGCGCCAAGGGGCTGGGCGAGTTCTGGGTTCTGGCCCGGCATACCCTGCGCAACGCATTCATCCCGATCCTCACCCTGGTCGGCCTGCAGTCGGGCCAGCTCATGGGCGGCGCCGTCCTCACCGAGACCGTCTTCGCGTGGCCGGGGCTCGGCCGGCTCATGGTCAAGGCGATCTTCGCGCGCGACTACATCCTGCTGCAGGGCGCGGTGCTCGTGTTCGCGCTCGCGTTCGTCGTGATCAACTTGCTGGTCGATCTCTCGTACGGCCTGCTCGATCCGCGGATCGGGCGTCAGGGATGACAGGCTTTGCGAGCCGCAGGACCGTGGCGGTGCCGCGACGCCGATGCAGTCCTGAAGCATGACCGCGTGGAAGCGGTTCTGCCGCAACCGCCTGGCGATGGTCGGCCTGGCGCTGATCGTGGTTCTCGCCGTGAGCGCCGCGCTGGCGCCCTGGCTCGCGCCCTACGATCCGGCGCGGCAGAGCCTGATCGAGAAGCGCGCGAAACCCGGCGGCAAGTACTGGCTCGGCGCCGACGAGTTCGGGCGCGACATCCTCTCGCGGGTGATCTACGGCTCGCGGGTGGCGCTCCTGGTCGGCGTGCTGTCGGTGATCATCGCGCTCACCGGCGGGCTCACCCTGGGCACGGTTTCCGGGTTCGCCGGCGGCTGGCTCGATGCGGTGATGATGCGCGGGATCGAGATCCTCCTGGCCTTTCCCTATCTGCTGCTGGCCCTCGCCATCGTCGCGGCCATGGGGACGGGTGCCTTGAACACGACGATCGCGGTCGGCGTGTGGGGCATCCCGACCGTCACGCGGATGGTCCGCGGCTCGGTGCTGGCGCTGCGCGAGACGGAGTACGTGGGCGCCGCGCGCGCCCTCGGCGCGGCCACGCCGGCTCTGCTCCGGCGCCATATCCTGCCGAACGTCATCCCCGGGCTGGTCGTCTACGCGACGCTCTTCATGGCGAACGCGATCTTGCTGGAGGCCGCGTTGTCCTTCCTCGGTCTCGGCGTCCAGCCGCCGACCGCCTCGTGGGGGCTGATGGTCTCGACCGGCCGCGACGTCCTGCTGGTCGCCCCGCACGTCGCGACGGTGCCCGGCGTCGCGATCATGGTGGCCGTGCTCGCGTTCAATCTCGTCGGCGACGGGCTTCGCGACGCGCTCGACTCCCGGATGCGCGGGAGCGCCTGAGGGAGAGCCGTCGGCTCGGTGTATCATCCCTGCGAGGAGGTGTTCCGTGGCGGCTCGAAGGGAGCGTCCTCTCTCCGCGATCTGATCCAACGTCCCACCCCGTGACCGCGCCGCTGGTGCTGAATCCATTGATGGCGCGCATGGCGGAAGCGGCCGGCTTCCCGGCGGGCTATCTGGGCGGCGGCTCGACCGGCTACCAGAAGGTCGCGCTCGAGGCGAACCTGAACGTGACCGAGATGTGCCAGACGGCCGTCGACATCGGCGCCGTCTCGTCGCTGCCGCTCATCCTCGACGGCGCGTGCGGCTACGGCGACCCGATGCACATGCATCGCACGATCGGCATGAGCGAGGCGGCCGGCTTCCAGGCGATCGAGATCGAGGACCAGCTCGTGCCCAAACGCGCCCACCATCACGCCGGCATCGAGCACATGATCCCGTCGGAGCTGATGGCGGCCAAGGTGAAGGAAGCCGTGGCGGCACGGCGTAACCCGAATTTCCTCATCGTCGCGCGCACCAACGCGATCCGGGCCAGCAACATGGACGACGCGCTCCGGCGTGGCGAGGCCTACCGCCGCGCCGGCGCCGATCTTCTGCTGCTCTCGATGGCGCACCAGCCGGAGCAGCTTCGCACGATCTCGGAGCGGCTCGGCGGGCCGTTGATGTACCTCGCCGGCCGCGGCGGCCTCGCCGGGCTCGGGCTGAGCCTGGCGGATCTCGGCGGGCTCGGCTACAAGATCGTCGCCGATCCCTCGACGCCGCTCCTGGCCGCGTACGCCGCGTGGAAAAAGGTCTACGAGGAGCTGGCCGACGGATTCGGCGCGAACGTGAAGACGAAGCCCGACTGGAGCCCGGTCGAGAAGGACATGCTGGGCGTGATCGACCTCGAAAAGCTGCTCGGCGATCGAGCGCGCGACCGTCGAGAACGGCAAGCACGTGACGCCGTGCACCATGACGGAGGTAGGCGATGCTCTCGAGAGAAGACAACGAGCTGATGTGCCGGGTCGGACGCGGGACCGAGATGGGCGATCTTCTCCGCCATTACTGGATGCCGTTCCTTCCCTCGACGGAGCTGCCCGAGCCCGACTGCGCGCCGAAGAAGGTGCGCCTGCTCGGCGAGGACCTCGTGGCGTTCCGCGACACGCGGGGCCAGGTGGGGCTGATGGCCGCCAACTGTCCCCATCGCGGCGCCTCGCTCTTCTTCGGCCGCAACGAAGACTGTGGGATTCGGTGCGTCTATCACGGCTGGAAGTTCGACGTGTCCGGACAGTGCGTCGACATGCCGAACGAGCCCGCCGAGAGCACCTTCAGGGACAAGGTTCGCGCCCGCGCCTATCCGTGCCGTGACGTCAACGGCGTGCTGTGGACGTACATGGGGCCGCGCGCCGAGGCGCCGCCGTTCCCCGCGTTCGAGATCAACACCCTCCCGGCCGACCACGTCTATCCGCCGCTGATGATGCTGGAGGAGTGCAACTGGGTCCAGGCGCTCGAGGGCGACATCGATTCCTCGCACATCGACTACGTCCACGCCAAGCTCCACCCCGATGTGAAGCAGCGCGGCACGTTCCACCAGGACAAGCGGCCGCGCCTCGAAGTGCTGCCGACGGACTACGGCGCCTCGCTATTCAGCGCGCCGCCGCTGGGACGTCGACGGCCTCTACTGGCATCGCATCACCCAGTTCATCCTGCCGTTCTATTCGATGATCGCCGCCAGCGATCCCAACACGGTCTCGGCGCGCGCGTGGGTGCCGCTCGACGACAACTACAACCTCCAGATCATGATGCGCGGGCGGCTGGATCGGCCGGTGACGGACCAGGAGCGCGAGCTGACGCGCAACCCGTTCACCGCCTGGGGCGGCTATCTCGAGGCCACGAGCGACCCGCACACGCGCTATTACACGAAGGCGAACATCCACAACGACTACCTGGTCGACCGTCAGCTCGCCAAGAAGGAGCTGATGATCGGCATTCCGTTCCTCGTCAACCTCCAGGACCGGGCGATGACCGAGACGATGGGGCCGATCTACGATCGCACGCAGGAGCACCTCGGCACGACCGACGCGATGGTGATCTACGTCCGGCGCCGGCTGATCGAGGCCGCGCGGGCGCTTCGCGAGCACGGTGTGGTTCCGGCGAACGTCGACGACGGCAACATGTGCCGGGTGCGCCCGGCGTCCGTGCTGCTGCCGGAGGGCGACAGCTGGATCTCGGCGACCGAGAAGGCGCGTCAGTCGGATTCCGGCGTGCCGATCGCCTGGGTGCCCTTCGCGCAGTGACCCCGGTGGAGCCCGAAGACGACGGCGTCCGCGACCTGGCCTACTACGAGGCGGTGCCGTACCTGCTCGTGGTCGAGTCGGTGGAGCGCGGCGGGCGATGGCTTCGCCGGGCCGAGCATCCGGAGCTTCCTGGATGCTTTGTCGAGGCGGAATCCGCCGTCGAGGCCATGGAGAAGCTCGAGGGCGAGCGCCGGCGCCTCATCCGGACAGATGTGGAGCTCGGCGGAGCGCCGATCCCGGCGCCTCGCGCTCCCGCTGCGCGGTATTTGAGCACGGCGCGACGATGTTGATCGTCTGACACGCGTGTAACTCTTACCTCGCGTATCCGTCCGCTCCTACACGACCCTTACAGCCCCAGGGCCGTACAAATCACCGCTTTGCCGCTCGAGGGCTCCTGGCACACGAGTTGCCTTGCCATGATTCCAGGTTCGGTCGTCCATCAAGAGGAGGGCCTGTTCGGTGCACGTCGAGTCGTCGCGTTTCCGCGGTTACACGGCACCGGGCGTCACCGTATCGAAGCGCCGCCCTCTCGAGCCCCGCACGGATAACATGGCCCGGCTTGCGCGGCGCATGCTTCCTTATATCCGGGCCCACTGGCCGCGGCTCGTCTGGCCGCTCGTGCTGGCGATGCTCATCAGTGCCTGCGAGCTGCTCAAGCCCTGGCCGCTCAAGATCGTCATCGATTCAGTCCTCGGCTCCCAGCCCCTTCCCTGGGAGTGGGCGCGCGGATGGTCGAACTCGGCCGTGCTGTTGCTCGCGTGCGTGGCGATGGTGGGGCTCTACGCGATCCTGGGCACGCTGCACATGCTGAACAACTACACGGCGGTCGACGTCGGGCAGCGTCTGGTGACCGACCTGCGCAGCGCGGTCTACGCGCACCTGCACCAGCTGTCGCTCGACTTCTACACGCGCGCTCGGGTCGGCGACCTGCTCTATCGCGTGACGGCCGATACCCTCGCGCTGCAGTCGCTGACCGTCGAGCTGCCTGTTCCCGACCGCGATGGCCGCGATCCTGCTCGTCGGCATGATCTCGGTCATGCTCCAGCTCGATGCGACCTTGACCCTGCTGGCGCTCGCCGTGTGCCCCGCGCTGTTCGTCATCATCAAGCGGCTCGACGGTCGCGTGACTCGCGCCGCGGGCAAGTTCCGTGAAAGCGAGAGCGAAGTCTTTACCGTGGTGCAGCGGGCGATGTCCGCGATGCGACTGATCCAGGCCTTCGCGCGCGAGGACGACGAGCACCGGCGGTTCATGGCCGCGAGCCGCCAGAGCCTCGCCGCCGGCCTGAAACTCAACACGCTCCAGACCTTCTACGGCTTCGTGATCAGCATGGTGATCGCGGTCGGCACGGCCGCGGTCGTGTGGGTCGGGGCCCGGCACGTCCTGGACGGCACGCTCAGCGTGGGATCGCTCGTGATCTTCGTCGCGTATCTCTCGGCGCTCTACAGCCCCATCAACAGCATGTTCCAGACCTGGGGAATCGCGCAGACCTCGACGGTCGGCGTGCGGCGCGTGTTCGATCTGCTCGACGTCGAGCGCGAGATCGCCGACGGAACTCTGGATTTCCCGGCCGGCCGCGCGCGCGGCCAGGTGATCTTCGATCGTGTCGCGTTCGAGTATTCGGGCGGCCACCGGGTGCTCAACGACATCAGCCTGCGCGTCGAGCCGGGACAGACCGTCGCGATCGTGGGCGCGACCGGCGCGGGCAAGTCGACGCTCCTGAGCCTCCTGCCGCGCTTCTACGACACGACGGGCGGCCGGATCCTCGTCGACGGCGTGGACGTGCGCGAGTACCGGCTCGCGTCGCTGCGTCGCCAGATCGCCATGGTCCTGCAGCCTCCGCTGCTCTTGCCGACCAGTGTCCGCGACAACATCGCGCTCGGGCGGCCGGAGGCCGGTCTCGACGACATCGTGGCCGTGGCGCGCCTGGCGCGTATCCACGACACCATCCTGGCGTTGCCCGACGGGTACGACACCGTCGTGGGGAGCAGGGCGTCACGCTCTCCGAGGGTGAGAAGCAGCGAATCACCATCGCCCGCGCGCTGCTGCGCGACGCGCCGATTCTCATCCTGGACGAGCCGACCTCGGCCATGGATGCCGAGACCGAAGCGCTCTTCCTGCAGGGGCTCGAGCGCTTCGGGGCGGGCCGGACGACCTTCGTCATCGCCCATCGTCTCTCGACGGTCCGGAAGGCCGACGTCATCGTGGTCCTGCGCGACGGCCAGATCGTCGAGCAAGGGACCTTCGAATCGCTCCTGGAGCGTCCGGGCGTGTTCGCGTCGCTCTGGAGGATGGCGGAAGGCGTCCCGGCGGAGCCTGCCGTCGCGGTGCCGTAGCGGCGCCTAGTATCCCTTCGCCCGGTCGACCAGGTTCAAGAGCGGTGCGCCGTCCAGGTAGCGCCGCAGATTCTCCGCGAACAGCGTGCAGCAGTCGTCGTCGTAGCTCGCGACGAAGCCGGAGACGTGCGGCGACAGGATGGCGTTCGGCGCGCCGTACAGGGATGGCCGGCCGGCGGCGGCTCCTGCGCGAAGACGTCGACCGCGGCGCCGGCGATGCGCTCCTCGGCGAGCGCCCGCGTGAGCGCGGCCTCGTCGACGCTGGCGCCGCGCCCGACATTGATGAAGTAGGCCGTCCGCTTCATCGCCGCGAGCTCGCGCTGCGCCGATCATGTGCTGCGTCTCGCGCGTGAGCGGCGCGCACATCACGACCACGTCCGACGCGGCGAGCAGCGCGTGCAGCTCCGCCGGCGAGAACCACGCGTCGGGCAGGCGGCCCTCGGGGTCCCCGGTGCCGGCCGGGCAGTAGCCGTGATCGGCGTGCCGAGCCGGATCGCGCTTGCACGCGAGCACGCGCATGGCGAACGCGGTTTTGGCGATCCGGGCGAGCTCGCGGCCGATGCTGCCGTAGCCGATGACGCCGAGCGTTGCGCCGCGCACCGCGGTCGGCACGAACAAGCGGCCACCGCTGCTCGTCGGGCGGCCAGACGCCTCGGCCCTGCCACTCGACCATGCGCGGCACGCGATGCGCCAGCGCCAGGAGCGCGGTCATCGCGTACTCGGCGACCGTGGCCGCGTGCACGCCGCTCGCGGTCGTCAGCGCGAGCGCCGCGTCGGCGTAGAGCGGGTGCTGGTGGAGCCCGTTCACCCCGGCCATGTGGACCTGGATCCACTTGAGGTTCGGGGCGCGGGAGCGATCGCGCGGCAGCACGACCCCGTACAGGATCTCGGCGCGTGAATAGTCGGCGGTGTCGGGATCGGAGCGGGTCACGGTGAGGCGCGGCGAGATACGCCGAAGGCGATCGAGCTGGGCCTCGCCAAAGGCCGCGGTCACGAGCAGGTTCGGCATGCCGGTCGGCGATTCCTCCCCTACTTCGATTGCGTCAGCGCGCGCAAGCGTCTCTTCCAGTCGCTTCTGCTCCGCGCCGTAGGTCGCCCAGTCGCCGCGGCGCAGCGCGTCCTGCGCCCGCGTCCAGATTTCCCAGGCGCGCTGGCCGAGCTGTCGCGTGCCGGCGGCGCTGTCGGAGGGCGTCTCAGTCGCCTGCGCCGGCGCGGCGCCGGCCTGGGGTGTCGGACGTCCGCCGAAGATGCGGGCGAGAGATTGCTCGAGCGTCGCCTCCATCGCGATCTGGTTGCCGTAGGCCACGATCACCCGCCGGAGCTCGGGGAGCGCCCCTGCTCCGCGGCGGCCAGGTAGAGGGGCTGGACGTAGATCAGCGACTGATCGATCGGGATCGCCAGCAAGGAGCCGCGGATGACCGTCGAGCCGCGCTGGTTCCAGAGGGACAGCTGCTGGGAGATGATGGGATCCTGGTCGATCCGCGCGTCGATCTGGCGCGGCCCGTAGACGAGCTTCTGCTTGGGGAAGTTGAAGACGATCAACCGGCCGTAGTTCGGCGGATCCGAGCGCGCGGCCATCCACGCGATCATGTTGTCGCGGCGCGCCGGATTGAAGAGCGTGAGCAGGATGAACTCCTCCTTCTGCTCGCCCGGCGGCCGCATGATCGTGAAGTACGGCTCCATGTCGCGGTCGCGGCCTTCGATGGTTCGCCGCGGCACCGCCCAGAGGTCTTCCTTGTTGTAGAACACCTGCGGATCGAGCATGTGGTACGTCGCGTACTTGCGCGCCTGGATGGCGAAGCAGATCCTCGGGATACCGGATGTGCCGTCGGAGCGCCTCCGGCATCTTGTCGAGCGGCTTGAGCAGCCCGGGAAAGGCGCCGCCGTACGCGCGCACGATCGGGTCGTTGTCGTCGGCTCAGATAGAACGTCACGGTGCCGTCGTAGGCGTCGATCGTGACCTTCACCGAGTTGCGGATGTAGTTGCCCACGCCGGGCACCGGGCTCCGAGTACGGATAGCGGTCGGTCGTCGTGTAGCCGTCGAGCATCCAGATCATGCGCCCGTCGTCGTCGATGACCATGTACGGGTCGCGGTCGAACCGGAAGAACGGCGCGATCTGCCGCACGCGCTGGACGACCGATCCGGTACATCATGATGCGGCTCTGGTCCGTGAGGTCGTTGGACAGGAGGATCTTGATCTCGCCGAACCGCATCGCGAACAGGACCTTGCGGAAGAACGACGAGAGCTCGATGCCGCCGACGCCGCTGTACGTCGTGTAGACGTTCTGGTCGCCCGAGGGATAGTCGAGCTCCTGCGACTTCGTCTTCACCAGGACGTACTCGTTCGAGACCTCGCCGTAGTAGATCTGCGGCCGGGTGATCTTCGGGAAGCCGGCGGCCGACTGGGGCGGGATGTCCTTGACCAGGAACTCCGGCAGCCCCTCGGCGGTGATCCGATTGACGGGCCCGACCACCGCGCCGTAGCCGTGGGTGAACGTCAGGTGCTCGTTGATCCAGATCCTCGACTGCAGATGCTGGTACGAGAGCTCGCGCGGCGACAGCATGAGCTGGCGGTACTCGCCGTTCACGATGTAGCGATCGTTGTCGACGTCGACGAACTTGTAGTAGGTCCGGATCTCCTGCAGCTGCGCGAACGTGCGCAGCAGCGGGCCGGTAGTCCCACAGGCGGATGTTCTTGATGGTCGCCGCGTTGCGCTCGAGCGCGCGCGCGTCGAGGCGCCTCGTCGGCCGGGAACTCGCGCTCGACGATCCGGTCCAGGCTGTACGCCTGCGCGGGTCATGCGGATGTTGTGGCCGATGAAGGGCCGCTCGGCCGCCAGCTCGTTGGGCGTGACCCGGAAGCGCTGGAGCAGCGCCGGGTAGACGCCGAGGCCCACCACCCACACCAGCGCGAGCGCGATCAGCCCGCCGGCGACCAGCCGTAGCCCCGCGCGCGCGATCTGGGCGAGGCACGCGACGGCGCACAGCACCGCGAACACGGCGAGCGCGCCCAGCACCGGCAGGGAGGCGTAGATGTCCGTGTAGGTCGGCGCCGAACACGGTGCCGCGCGGCGAGAAGACCAGCTCGAACCGGTCGAGCCAGAATCCGATCGCCTTGAGCGCGAGCGCGACCGCGCCGAGGACGAGCAGGTGCGAGCGGGCGCCGGCGGCCAGCCGCGGGCCGCGGCTCGTCAGCACGAGGCTGCGCTGGAGCACGTAGACGGCCAGGGTCAGGACGATCGTCGCGGTGACGAGCGTGAGGGCCCAGCCGTGCACGAGCCGCCACAGCGGCAGCACGAACACGAAGAAGCTCAGGTCGTAGCCGAACAGCGGATCCACGGTGCCGAACGGCGTGGCGTTGAGATAGCCGAGCACCGTTTCCCAGTGGACGGTCGCCCGCATGCCGGACGCCAGCGCGATGACCAGCGAGCACGATCGGCAGGAATCGGCGGATCAGCGGCTCGATGATCACGCGGCTCGGCAGCCCGAGCTGGTCCTCCAGCTCCCAGATGACGTCGGGCGCCGCCGTGCGCGCGGCGAACGTCAGGTTGGCGTAGAGGAAGACGAGCACGCCGATCGCCAGCGCGGCGAAGAGCGATCCGCGCAGGGACAGCGTCTTGACGAAGACTTCCGCGTAGCCGACCTCGACGGAACCAGAGCCAGTCGGTGTACAGCGGGACGATCTGGGCGACGACGCCCAGGATCAGGAGCAACAGAAGGAGCGAGTAGGATCGGGCTGCGGGCGGTTCATGGACCTCCGCGCGCCGGGATCAGGTGCCGTGCGTCCAGGAGGCCAGGTACTCGCGCTGCGCCTTCGTCAGCTCGTCGATGGCGACGCCCATCGAGGCGAGCTTGAGCCGCGCGATCTCCAGATCGATCTCGCGCGGCACGACGAAGACCTTCTTCGGCCAGGGTCCGCCCGTGCTTGACCATGTACTCGGCCGAGAGCGCCTGATTGGCGAAGCTCATGTCCATGACCGACGCCGGATGCCCTTCCGCCGCGGTCAGGTTGATCAGCCTCCCCTCGCCCAGGACGTAGACGCGCTGGCCGCGGTCGAGCACGAACTCCTCGACGAACGGGCGCACCGCGCGGCGGCTGCGCGCCATCGCGCCGAGCGTCTCGAGGTCGATCTCGACGTTGAAGTGGCCGGAGTTGCACAGGATGGCGCCGTCCTTGAGCTGGCCGAAGTGGTCGCTCGACATGACCGACGTGTTGCCGGTCACCGTCACGAAGATGTCGCCCTGCGCGGCGGCCTTCGTCATCGGCATCACCTGGAAGCCGTCCATCACCGCCTCGAGCGCGCGCATCGGCTCGACCTCGGTCACGATGACGTGGGCGCCCAGGCCCTTGGCGCGCGAGGCGACGCCGCGGCCGCACATGCCGTAGCCGGCGACGACGACGGTGCGTCCGGCCAGCAGGACGTTGGTCGCGCGCAGGATCCCGTCGATGGTCGACTGCCCGGTCCCGTAGCGGTTGTCGAACAGGTGCTTGGTGTCCGCGTCGTTGACGGCGATCACCGGGAACGCGAGCACGCCCTCGCGCTCCATCGACCGCAGGCGAATGACGCCGGTGGTCGTCTCTTCCGTGCCGCCGATGACGTCGCCGGCCAGGTCCTTGCGGGCGCTGTGGATCTGGGAGATGAGGTCGGCGCCGTCGTCCATCGTCACCTGCGGGCGCGTGGCCAGCACCGAGGCGAGATGCCGGTAGTACCGGTCGTTGTCTTCACCCTTGTGGGCGAACACCGGGATGTCGTACTCGCGCACGAGCGCCGCCGCGGTGTCGTCCTGCGTCGACAGCGGATTGGAGGCGCAGAGCGCCAGCTGCGCGCCGCCGGCCTTCAAGGTGAGCATGAGCACCGCGGTCTCGGTGGTCACGTGCAGGCACGCGCCCAGGCGGATTCCCTTGAGCGGCTGCTCGTGCGTGAAGCGCTCGCGGACCTGCCGGAGAACCGGCATCGACTGCTCGGCCCACTCGATCTTGAGCCGTCCTTCGCCGGCGAGCGAGAGATTCTTGACGTCGTGCTCGACCATGAAATGCCGTCCTTACTCGTTAGTTGGCCGTCGCCGTCCGGCGTTATCGCCGACGGGGCGGTGCCGGCCAGGGCTTATCGGTGTGCTGAGCTACACTCCCGCGTCGTCGCGCAGATCCTTGACCCGGTTCGTCCGCTCCCACGCGAACTCGGGCTCGGAGCGCCCGAAGTGGCCGTAGGCCGCGGTCTTCTTGTAGATCGGCCGGCGCAGGTCGAGGTACTTGATGATCCCGGCCGGCGTGAAATCGAAGTGGCGCCGGATCATCGCCTCGAGCACCTTGTTCGGGACCTTGCCCGTTCCGAAGGTGTCGACCATGATCGAGACCGGCTCGGCGACGCCGATCGCGTAGGCGACCTGCACCTGCGCCCGCTGGGCCAGGCCCGCGGCGACGACGTTCTTGGCCACGTGACGCGCCATGTAGCACGCGGAGCGGTCGACCTTCGTCGGATCCTTGCCCGAGAAGGCGCCGCCGCCGTGCGGGCACGAGCCGCCGTAGGTGTCGACGATGATCTTGCGTCCGGTGAGGCCGGTGTCGCCCATCGGGCCGCCGGTCACGAACCGTCCGGTCGGGTTCACGTGGATCACGCACTTCTGGAGGTCGATCAGCTCGGCCGGGATCACCGGCTTGATCACCTGCTCGATGATGTCCTCACGGATCCGCTGGGCGCCGGCCTCGGGACTGTGCTGGGTGGACACGACGACCGTCTCCACCGAGCGCGGCACGCCGTCGACGTAGCGGATGCTGACCTGAGACTTGCCGTCCGGCCGCAGGTAGTCGAGCGCCCCGACTTGCGCCGCTCCGAGAGCCGCATCACGAGCTTGTGCGCGAGCATGATCGGCATCGGCATGAGCTCTTGGCGTCTCGGTGCAGGCATAGCCGAACATGAGCCCCTGGTCACCCGCGCCCAGCTTGTCGACGCCCTGCGCGATGTCGGACGATTGCTCGTCGATCGCCGCGATGACGCCGCAGGTCTCGTAGTCGAAGCCGAACTTCGCCCGCGTGTAGCCGACTTGCTTGATCGTGTCGCGCGCGATGCGCGGAATGTCGACGTAGCACGACGTGGTGATCTCGCCCGCCACCACGACGAGCCCCGTGGTCAGGAGGGTCTCGCAGGCGACGCGGCCGGTGGGATCCTGGCTGATGATCGCGTCCAGCACCGCATCGGAGACCTGGTCGGCGATCTTGTCGGGGTGACCCTCGGTCACCGACTCCGACGTGAACAAATACTCGTCGTGCGCCATCGACATCCTCCCGTGCATCGCGTCATGCGATGCAAACGTCGCAACTGTAACACGAATCGCCGAGCGCGGCTAAGTGGCTCGCAGGCGGCGCTTCATCTCGTCGAGCACGGGGATCGGCCAGGGGTCGGTGTCCGGCGCCGACGGCCAGGTAGTAGCTCGTCCACGCGCCGAGGTAGGCCAGGCCCAGGAGGCGCGCCGCCCGTCCCGCGCCTCGAGTCGAGCACTCGCTGACGTCGCCGGCGGCGGCCGCGATCAGGTCGCGCATGCACCGTGAAGCGCTCGCGCGATCTCCGGCAGCTCGTCACGGTCCCGCAGGAAGACCGCGTGCATCGTCGCCGGCGACCGGCGCCCGCCACGCCTCGATCTCGTTGTGGTTCATCTCCGGGATCGCGCCGGCGATCGCGAAGCGCTTGGCGTTCTCCTCGACCTCGGTCTTCCAGCGGTACGCGACCCCGCCGGTCGACGGACCTCCGTAGAACGCCGGCAAGCGCTGCGCCGATGGCGAGCGCCGAGGCGCTTGGCCTCGTTCTGCGCGACCGGTCGCGCGCCGGCGCGAGCTCGGCGGCGAGCGCGGTCACGACCTCGAGCGCTTCGGCGATCTCGGCCTCGGTGGCGATGGCGAGGTCCGGCGTCCGCCAGGATCCTGAGCGCCGGGAAGAACAGGTAGCCGAGCGCCATGCGCGGCATCAAGCCCGTCCGGCAAGCTTCACTCGCGACAAGCCCGCGCGCGTCGGCGATGCGCTTCCAGCGCGGCCGCCCGGCGGTGAGCGTCACCATGGGCACCTAGCGCTGCGAGCGCCGCCTCGGCGGCCGAGAGCACCTCCGCCGTATCGCCGGAGTACGACGAGGCGACGACGAGCGTCGCGCTTGCCGGCCGTCGGTCGGCAGGCCGTATCCGCGGTGGACGATGATCGGCACGTCGAGACGCTCCGCCGCGCACCCCGCGATCAGCTCGGCGCCGGCCGCCGATCCGCCCATCCCGACGAGGACCACGAGCTTCGGGCGCGCGAGCGACATCGCAGGCGTCGCGCGGAGCGCGAGCGCGGCGCGGCACTGGGCCGGGAATCGCGCCAGCACCTCGCCCGCGCGATGCGGATCGATCCGCTCGAGATCCGGACGGATCGTCGAGCATCATCGCCGGGCTACCGTCAGCGCGGTCTGCGAGTATGCGCTCCTCGCCGGCGCCGACGTCGAGGCGACCACACGAGCAGGAGCGCGGTGCCCTGGTAGATGCGCTCGAACCCGCCCTCCGAGAGCGACACCGTCTCGACCGGACCCCAGGCGAGCTCCGCCGCCGGGTTCCACCGAAGCCGCGCTTCCACCGCCGCCCACTCGTCCACCAAGCGTCACCTCCGAGTGCGATCGCCTCGCGTCCCGAGCTCCCGAGCGTGGGACGCGCGGCGAGGTCGAAATATCGGTCGGGCGCGTTCCCGGCCGTGAGAGCCAGATTCCACTGGACCGCCCAGCGTCCGGTGAGCCGCCTGCCCGGCGGCCGGCCGCACCCGATAGCGCACCTCGAGCGTGGCGTCGCGAATCGTCACGCCGCTTCTCGACCGCGAGCGGCAGCTCCGGTGTCGCCGCGCGCGAGAACACGATCGAGGCGCCGCCGGCGCTGTCCTCGACGGCGCACTCGAGACGCTCGGCGCCGAGCACGCCGCGCGCCGCGCGCCATGGCGCGACGGGATCGAGGCGCGTCTGGCCGCCTCGGCGAAGAACCCTTCGATCAGCGAGCCGCGCCGTAACGCGTCGTACGCGAGCAAGGCGTCGAGGCCGGCTTCCTTCGGCCGCCGCGTCGCCGTGGATCGTCCGCGCCGCGTCCGCGGCGCCGGCGCCGGCGCGCGCCCGCACCTTGATCGTGATACGCCTCCGGACCGCGCGCGCCAGCACGTCGGCGACGTCGAGGCCCGCCGGGAAATAGCCGAGCTCGGTGACCATGCCGCCGGCCTCGGGCTCGAGCAGTGACGGCCAGCTCCCGCGTGCGCACGTAGATCTCCGACCTGTCCGTCGCCGTCGCCGTCTTCGCGCGTCCACGCCGTCTCGGGCACGGCGCCGGCCTCGACCAGCGCCCGCTCGGCCTCCAGGAGCGACGCTCTTCACGGCTCGGCGCAGATGCGGCAGATAGCAGCCGCCGAAGACGCCGTGCCAGTACGCGTCGTTGGCCTGTCCGCGCCAGAGCGCGACCTGACCCGCGGCCGAGCCGCGCATCGTCCGGGCGCCGGGCGAGCGCCGCCGTGGATGGCGCGCGACAGGCGCAGCATCTTCCAGTAGGTGTCGCCGACCTCGGGATACTTCACGAGGAAGCTGCGCCAGAAGCCGCCGCGCAGCAGGCCGGCCAGCCGCTCGCCGTCGGCCAGCCGGCCGACCTCGGCCTTGGCCGCCTCGAGCGCGCGCGCCGGCATCGGTCGGCAGCGCCCATTCACCCATCTCGCCGTACGAGGCGGTCGGCAGATAGACACGGCCGCTCGGCCGGACGCGCTCGACGACGTCGGCGAGGGTCGTCAGCCTCGAGCCAGGGCGTCGACAGGAGCCGGTCGAAGAAGCGGTCGAGCCACCCGTGCTCGTACACGTGGGCGTAGGTGCCCGGCCAGACCCCGAACTTCTCGCCGTCGTCGACCATCGTGATCGCGGTCGCGCGTCCCGCCAGGTGCTCCAGATACTCGAACGTCTGCGTCGACCTCGGCGAAGGGAATCAGGTAGCGCAGCCGCTGGTTGATCGGGAAGACGCGAAGGCTCTGACGCCCTGCTCGTCCGTCAGGTAGTAGCCGCCGAGCGTGTCGACGTCGAGTCCGGCCAGCGCGAAGTGCCGATCATCGACCAGCACGTACTCGACACCGGCCTCACTCGAGCACGCGCGGCAGGTGCGGCTCCCAGACGCGCTCGGCGAGCCACATGCCGCGCGGGCGCACGCCGAAGTGCGACTTGAGGAACGTCGTCAGCCGCTCGATCTGGCCGATCTTGTCGTGATCGGGCAGCACGGCCAGGATCGGCTCGTAGAAGCCGCCGGTCAGGAGCTCGACCTGCCCGCGGGCGGCGACGGTGCCGAGGAGATCGAAGGTGCGGGGCGAGCGCTCGCGCAGCCACTCGAGCAGGCTGCCGGTGAAGTGGACGCTCAGCCGGACTTCAGGCCGCTGGTCGAGCCGCTCGAGGAAGGGGCGATACGACACGCTCGGTCGCCTCGACCATCACGTGGTCGAAGTTGCCGACCGGCTGATGGTTGTGGACGCCGAGGCAGAACGCCAGGCGTTCCATCAGCGCACGGGACCCTCACTCGCGCTCGAGGTCGCGATGAACGACGGTCGGCGCGTACCCGAGGCCGGACAGAAACCGGCCGAGCTCCTCCGCGAGCGTCACCGAGCGGTGGCGACCGCCGGTGCAGCCGATCGCGACGGTGAGATAGGCCTTCCCTTCCCGCTCGTAGCAGGGCAGGACGAACTTCAGGAAGTCCTCGAGCCGGCGGAGCATCTCCTTGCTTTCCGGATGATCCAGCACGAAGGACCGCACGCGCTCGTGGCGGCCGTCGAGCGGGCGCAGCGATTCGACGAAGTGCGGATTGGGCAGGAAGCGGACGTCGAACACGAGATCGGCGTCGAACGGCACGCCGTGCTTGAAGCCGAACGAGACCAGCGAGGTGCGCCAGGCCGGTCCGCGCCTTCGGCGCGACGTACAGCTCGACGAGCCGGTCCTTGAGCTGGTGGACGGTCAGCGCCGAGGTGTCGAGGATCCGGTCGGCGACCTCGCGCAGGTCCGACAGCGCCTTGCGCTCGGCGCGGATGCCCGTCGAGCGCGTTGCCCTCGCCGGCCAGCGGGATGCCGCCGCCGCGTCTCGTGATAGCGGCGCACCAGCGATTCCTCGCTCGCCTCCAGGAAGAGGCACCTCGACCGCGTGGCCGCGCGCCTGCAGCTCGCGGATCGTGTCGAGCAGGCGCGAGAGATAGGCGCCCTCGCGCACGTCGACGCCCAGCGCGACGCGGTGGATCGGCTGCTCGGAGCGCGTGATCAGGTCGGCGAAGGTCGGGATCAGGGTCGTGGGCAGGTTGTCCACGCAGAAGAATCCCATGTCCTCGAAGCACTTGATCGCGTAGCTCTTGCCCGCGCCGCTGAGCCCGGTGATGACGACGAACGGAGAGGGGGCCGGCATCGACGCCCGCGCCGTCACCGCTTCCGCGGGCGCGAGCCGGCGCTGGTGGGAGGGCAGGATGCCGAGCTCCTCGCGGTACTTGGCGACGGTCCGGCGCGCGATCGTGAGGCCCGCGCTTCTGCAGCGCCTGCGCGACCTCCTGGTCGGACTGCGGCTTCGCCGGGTCCTCGGCCGCCAGGAGATCCTGGATCATCTTCTTGACCGAGACCGACGACACCATCTCGCCGTCGCCGGACGCGATGCCGCTGTGGAAGAAGATACTTCAGCTCGAACAAGCCCTGCGGGGTCTCGACGTACTTGTTCGTCGTCACGCGGCTGATCGTCGACTCGTGCATGCCGATGTCCTCGCCGACGTCGCGCAGGACAGCGGGCGCAGGTGCGGCAAGCCGCGGTCGAGGAAATCGCGCTGGAACTTCACGATCGACTGCGTGACCTTGCGCAGGGTGCGCTGGCGCTGGTCGACGCTCTTGATCAGCCACAGCGCGGACCGGAGCTTCTGCTCGACGTACTGCGCGCGCCTCGTCGACGCCGGAGTTCTTCAGCAGCGAGCGATAGAGCGAATTGACCCGCAGGCGCGGGACGCCGTCCTCGTTGAGGACGATCGTGTACTCGTTGCCGAGCTTGTAGACGTAGACGTCGGGCGACGATGTAGCGCGAGTCGTTGCCGCCGAAGCGGCGCCCCGGCTTCGGCTCGAGGCCCATGATCTCCTCGACCGACTCCATGATCCGGTCGAGCGAGCAGCTTCATGGCGCGCGCGATGTCCGGGTAGCGCCGGCGGCTCAGGTCGTCGAAGTGCACCTCGATGATCTCGACCGAGACCGGGTCCGGGAGCGGATCGCGGCGGAGCTGGAGCAGGAGGCACTCCTGGATGTTCCGCGCCGCCACGCCCGGAGGATCGAAGCCCTGCACGAGCGTGAGGACCTTGCCGACTTCCTCGGCGGTCGACGCCGCACCGCTGGGCGAGCTCTTCGAGCTCGGCGCGCAGGTAGCCGTCCTCGTCGAGGTTGCCGATGATCTCGTCCCTGATCCGCCTGACGGCGGAGTCCTCGGTGGCGAAGCGCAGCTGCTCGTCGAGATGGTCGGTCAGCGAGACCTGGTTCCGGACGACGTTCTCGAACGGCAGGTCCTCGCGATCTTCCTGCGAGACGAGCGAGCGCTCCTCGTGGTCGTCGTCGGCCGCGATCACCGCGGTGAAATCGAACGGCAGCTCGTCCGTCTGGCGCTCGCTGGTCGGCGGGGCGTCCGTCGTCACCTGCTCGACCGTCGGCGCCGGCGGCGTGTCGGCGGTCACCGGCGCGTCAGCCGGGCGGCGTCTCCGGCGTGTCCGGCGTGACCTCCTCGAGCAGCGGATTCTCGAGGAGCTCCTTCTGGACGACGTCCTGGAGCTCGAGCGTGGACAGCTGCAGCAGCTGGATCGCCTGCTGCAGCAGCGGAGTCATGACGACCCGCTGGCTCTGCCGTAACGAGAGCCGCGCCTCCATCGCCATGGGGGTCTCTCGCCTCGCCTAGAGCGCGAACCGCTCGCCCAGGTAGATCTCCCGGGCGACGGGGTTGTGGGCGATCTCGGTGGCGGTGCCCGCGACCAGAATCTTGCCGTCGTAGAGGATGTACGCGCGGTCGGTGATGGCCAGAGGTCTCGCGCACGTTGTGGTCGGTGATGAGGATGCCGATCCCGCGCTCGCGGAGCCGGCCGACGATCTCCTGGATGTCGCCGATCGCGATCGGATCGATGCCGGTGAACGGCTCGTCGAGCATCAGATACTGCGGGCGAGGTCACGAGGGCGCGGGTGATCTCGAGCCGTCGCCGCTCGCCGCCCGAGAGCGTGTAGGCCGGATGGCGCGCCAGCGGACGTCAGATCGAGCTCCGCCAGCAGATCGTGCGCGCGCTCGCGGCGCTCGTCGCGCGTGAGATCGAGCGTCTCGAGGATCGCGAGGAGGTTCTGCTTCGACCGTGAGCTTTCGGAACACCGACGACTCCTGCGGCAGATAGCCGACGCCCATCCGGCATCGCTGGTACATCGGGAGCTGCGTGATCTCCTGGCCCTCGAGGAAGATGCGGCCGCCGTCGGCCGGCAGCAGGCCGACCATCATGTAGAACGAGGTGGTCTTCCCCGCGCCGTTGGGACCGAGCAGGCCGACGATCTCACCGCGCTGGATGTCGAGCGAGACGCAGTCGACGACCTTGCGGCTCTTGAACCACTTCTCGAGACCCTGCGCGACCAGACCTTCCATCGTCAGTTCGTGCAGCACTTCCGCCGCGCGTCGCGGCGCCGGCTGGCCGTCCTGCTTGCCGTCCTTCTGCGAGTAGAAGACGCCCTTGACCCGCTCCTGCTTGCCGCCCTCCACGATCGGTGCGGTCCTGGGCGACGTAGATCGTGATCGTGTCGCCGGAGACGACGTTGTCGTCCTGCCAGACCCGCGCGTTGCCGATGAGCACGACGCGCTGGTCGAGGTCGAAGTACTCGGCGCGCTGGGCCGTGCCGGTGCGGCAGTCCTTGGTGATGATCCGCACGGATCCGGTCGAGACCGTCCGCAGAACCCGGTCGCCCTTCTCGTCCATGTACACCTCGACCCGGTCGGCGTACTGCACGGAGTTGTCTCGGCGGGCGACGACGTTGCCGCTGAAGATGACCGAGGCTCGCCTTGCCGAAGCGCTCCATCTTGTCGGCGTCCACGGTGAGCGGCAGCGCGTTGTCGTCCTTGCCGATCTTCGCCTTGGGCGCGGCGCCGTTGCGCCGGCTGGTCGGTGGGCGCGGCCGAGGTTTTCGGCGCCGGGGTCTTCGGCGCGGACTGACCGCCCGACACCGCGGGCGCCAGCACCACGAGAAGAGCCGCCAGGATCGTCTTCGACCTCACTGGCTGCCCGCCCGTGAAGACGGCGTGGACGCGTCCGGCTAAGGTCGTGTACTCCTCGGCCATTCGGACCTCGAGCGCCGAGCCGTCGGCCACGGTGCCGCCCCGCGAGATCCGAACCGGCGCGTCCGTCCAGAGCCGCTTCTCCGCGCCCTGCCAGCGGAGCACGCTCGTCTCGAGGCGCACGCCGTCGCTCGACGTGAGCACGACGTTTTTCCGGATTTCGAGATTCTTGGTGGCCTGGAACAGGTCGCCTTCCTCGCCCACGATCGTCCACGAGCGCTCGCGATCGAGCACGTCCACCGCGATCGTGCGGAGCGCCGTGCGTCCCTCGGCGTCGAACATCAGGGCCTGCTCGGCCTTGAGCCGCCAGCGCACTCCGCCGTGTCACCTCTTCGATCTGGGCTTCCTTGATCCGGAGGTCGGCGCTCGACGCGACGGTGCCGACGGGCTCGCTGGGCGGAACTCCGGCTCTTCGCGATCAGCGTTCCCGCGACCGCGAATACGAAGACGACGACCATTCCAAGAATCGCCGCCGCCACGAATCGTGTTCTCATCGCTCTGTCGATTCTAAAGGCAAGTCGTGACCGGAATGCAATTTTGGTACCACGCTATCACATTGTGCGGACGGCAAAAAGAGCAAACACCCCGAAATCTATACGATCTTGGCTCTGAGGATATCGTGCATGTGGATGAGCCCGACAGGTCGTCGGGCCTCGTCCACGATGACCAAGACTGGTTATTTGCCACGTCTCCATCACCTCGAGCGCCTTGGCCGCGAGGTCCTCGCCGCGGATGGTCTTTGGCTCGCGGCTTGCCACCTGGCCCGCCGAGAGATCGTCGATCGGCTTACCGGTCAGGTGGAGCCTGCCGGAGGTCGCCGTCGGTCACGACCCCGACGAGCCGGCCGGCCTCCATCCGTGACGGTGGTCATGCCTTTGCGCTTGCGCGTCATCTCGACGATGACGTCCCGGAGCGGGGTACTTTCCGGCACGATCGGCAGGGCGTCTCCCGTGAGCATGAGATCCGCCACCCGGAACAGGGCGCGCCAGCCGAGCGAGCCGCGCGGGTGCAGCGCCGCGTAGTCTTCCGGACGAAACCCGCGGAGCTCGAGGAGCACCATGGCCAGCGCGTCGCCGACCGGCGAGCGCGGCGGTCGTGCTCGACGTGGGCGTCAGGTTCATCGGGCACGCCTCTTCCGGCACGCCGACGTCGAGCACGACCTCGCACTGGCGGGCCGAGCGACAGAGGTGGGATTGCCGGTCAGGAGCAGGATGGGCACTCCCAGTCGCTTGAGCGGTGGAAGGATCGCCAGCGCCTCGTCCGTCTCCCCGGAGTTCGACAACGCCAGCACGACGTCGCCCCGCGCCACCATCCCGAGATCGCCGTGGACTCCTTCGGCCGGATGGAGGAAGTGAGCCGGAGTGCCGGTCGACGCGAGCGTCGCGGCGATCTTGCGTCCGATCAGTCCCGACTTGCCCATGCCGGTGACGATCACGCGCCCGGCGCAGCCGCGCAGGAGCTCGACCGCGCGCTCGAAGCGCTCGTCGAGCTTGGGAATGAGGCCCGAGGATCGCCTCGGCCTCGATGACGCAGCACGCGCTCGGCCAGGCGACGCAGGTCCGGCGCGCTTGTCGTCGCTCACGGGTGGACGGCGGCTCCGATGGCGCTGAGCTGTCCGCAGGAGCCGCGGCAGGTCGTCGATGCGCAGCATGTTCGGCCCGTCCGAGAGCGGACGTCCGTCGGGCAAGCGTGCGATCGGGGTCCTCGTGCATCTCCATGAAGAGCGCGTCGACACCGAACGCGACCGCGGCGCGCGCGCAGCGCCGGCACGTACTCGCGCTCGCCGCCGGATCGGTCGCCGGCCCCGCCGGGCAGCTGCACGGAGTGCGTCGCGTCGAACACGATCGGATATCCGAAGGAGCGCATGATCGCGAGACCGCGCATGTCGACGACGAGGTTATTGTAGCCGAAGCTCGTGCCGCGCTCGGTCAGCAGGATGGCCTCGTTGCCCTTCGACAGGATCTTGTCGACGACGTTCTTCATGTCGTCGCGGCGCGACGAACTGCCCTTCTTCGACGTTCACCGGCTTGCCCGTCGCCGCCGCCGCGAGGAGCAGGTCGGTCTGCCGGCAGAGGAATGCCGGGATCTGGATCACGTCGAGGACCTCGGCGGCCGGGATCGACCTCGCTGACCTGGTGGACGTCCGACAGCACCGGAACGCGGAGCGTGTCGCGCACCTTGCGGAGGATGCGAAGGCCTTCGACGAGACCGGGTCCGCGATAGCTGTTGACCGAGGAACGGTTCGCCTTGTCGTAGGACGACTTGTAGATGAACGGCACGCGACAGTCGGCCGCGATCGGCGGCCAGCCGCTCGGCCGTCATCAGCGCGTGCCTCTCGTCCTCGATCGCGCAGGGGCCCGCCGATCAGGACCAGCGGCGCGCCCGCCGCCGATCGTGATCCGGAGCCGATCACCGCGACCGCGGCCGCGTGGTCATGCGGGCGCTGGTGGGTGCGCGAGTGCGGCCTCGATGAAGCCGGCGAAGAGCGGATGCGGCTCCCACGGCCGCGAACGGAACTCGGGGTGGAACTGCCCGGCGACGAAGTACGGGATGCTCGGCGATCTCGATGATCTCCACCAGCTGCTTCTCGGCCCAGATCCCGGAGATGCGCGAGGCCGGTCTTCTCGAGCCGCGGCAGATAGTCGTTGTTCACCTCGTAACGATGGCGATGACGCTCCTGGATGATCCCCTGCCCGTACAGCCGCGAGGCGCGACTGCCCTCGCCCAGGACGATCGGATAGAGGCCCAGTCGCATCGTGCCGCCCTTGTCGGCGAGCCCGCGCTGCTCCGGGAGCAGATCGATCACCAGATGCGGCGAATTCGGATCGAACTCCGAGGAGCTCGCGCCGCCGAGGCCGCAGACGTTTCGCGCGTACTCGATGACCGCGCACTGCATGCCCAGGCAGATGCCGAGGTACGGCACGCGCCGCTCGCGGGCGTAGCGCACCGCTTCGATCTTGCCCTGGATGCCCGCGGTCGCCGAAGCCGCCGGGCACCAGGATGCCGTGGACGCCGGTGAACTGCGCCTCGGCGCCGTCGCGCTCGATGTGCTCGGCGTCGACCCACTGCACGTCGACCCGCGCCTCGTTGGCGATCCCGCCGTGGGCCAGCGCCTCCACGAGGCTCTTGTAGGAGTCCCTTCAGCTCGACGTACTTGCCGACCACCGCGATGCGCGTCTCGACCAGGGGCGACTTCACCCGACGCACCACGGCCTCCCAGCGCGACAGGTCGATCCGGCGCGGCTCGAGCCCCAGCAGCTTCACGATGATCTCGTCGAGTCCCTCGCGGTGGAAGTCGAGCGGCACCTCGTAGATCGTCTCGACGTCCTTGGCCGTGATGACGGCCTCCTCCTCGACGTCGCAGAAGAGCGCGATCTTCGACTTGATGCCCGGCGGCAGGATAGCGATCCGTGCGACAGAGCAGGATGTCCGGCTGGATCCCGATCGCCCGCAGCTCCTGACCGAGTGCTGCGTGGCCTTCGTCTTGAGCTCCGAGGCCGCCTGCGATGTACGGCACGAGCGTCAGGTGCACGTAGATCACGTTCTCGCGCCCGACGTCCTTCCTGAACTGGCGGATCGGCCTCCAGGAACGGCAGCCCCTCGATGTCGCCGACGGTGCCGCCGACCTCGACGATGACCACGTCGGTGTCGCGGGAGACCTTCCGGATGGACGCCTTGATCTCGTCGGTGATGTGCGGAATCACCTGGACCGTCCGGCCGAGATAGTCGCCGCGCCGCTCCTTCTGGATGACCGAGTAGTAGACCTTGCCGGTCGTCACGTTGTGGTCGCGCGTCACGCGACTCGACGTGAATCGCTCGTAGTGGCCCAGGTCCAGATCGGTCTCGCCGCCGTCATCGGTGACGAAGACCTCGCCGTGCTGGTACGGGCTCATGGTCCCCGCGTCCACGTTGATGTACGGATCCATCTTCTGCAGCGTCACGCGAAAGCCGCGCGCCTCCAGCAGCGCCCCGATCGAGGCCGCCGCCAGACCCTTGCCGAGGGACGACACGACGCCGCCGGTCACGAAGATGTATTTCGGGGCCAACTCATCCTCCTTTCGCGATCCGTTGTCGGACGTGCTCTTCTTCCATGGCACGGCTTGTCAGGGTTCCGTCGAGACGCGCGTCGCGCAGCTCGGCCAGGACGCGCGCGACCGCCGGCCCGCGCGGCACGCCGAGGGCGACGACGTCATCGCCGCTCGAGAGACGCGACGCGCGGATCGAGCGAGGCGAACCAGTCGACCGTCGAGCGGACTGCGCGGTCGCCGGTCAGCCAGAGCCACGCGAGCTCGGTCGGCGCGCATCCGCGGAGCTGCGCGCCCGCTCGCTCGGCGCGCCGGCCGCGGCGAGCTCCGCGGCGAGCGCCCCGCGGAGCCGGCGTGCGCCCGCTCGAGCGTGGCCAGCGGACCACCCGCGAAGCCGAGCCGCGTGAAGAGCGAGCCGCCGTCCGCGACGACGCGGAGGCTGGCCAGCGCGAGCGCGCGCGCAGCCCGACCGCGTCGGCGTCGAGGCTGCGGCCGCGCGCCCAGGCGCAGGGTCTCCGGCAGCGCGCCGACACGGCGCCGACTCGTCGGCCGCGAACCGATAGCTCGGGTCCAGCAGACGGAACGCTCCTGAGCGCCCGAGCCTGGAGGAGGATGGTCCCGGCCTGCGGTTCGCTCAGGATCAGCTCGAGCTCGGCGGCGATGCGCTGGCCCGAGAGCGCGGCATACGGCACGAGCCGGAGCGCCAGGGCCTGCGCGCTGATCGTGGCGCGATCCGGCGCGAGCCCGAGGCGCGCGGCGTATCGCGCGGCGCGGAAGATGCGCGTCGGATCCTCGACGTACGAGAGCGGGTGCAGCACGCGGAGCCGCCGGCGCGCGAGGTCGAGCCGGCCGCCGAGCGGATCGATCAGACCGAACTCTCCGGAGGAGAGCTCGATCGCCATCGCGTTGACGGTGAAGTCGCGCCGTCGCAGATCCTCGCGCGATCCTCGCCGGCAGCACGCGCGGCAGCGCGCCCGGAGACTCGTAGCGCCCGAGCGCGACGTGGCCACGTCGATCTTCCCGAGCTCGGCGTCTCGACCGATGCCGTCAGGAACCGGCGATGCTCGACGACCGAGCCGCCGAGCGCGTGCGCGAGGCGTTGGGCCAGCGCGGGCCCGTCGCCCTCGACCACGATGTCGAGGTCGCGCCGGCTCGGCGTGGCGCCGCGCCACAGATCGCGCACGAGCCCGCCGACGAGGTAGGCGCGGCCGTCCTGCTCCTCGGCGATCCGCCCGACCGTTCCGAGGAGCTCGCGCACCTCGGTCCGGCAGCCCGCGGACGACTCGGCCCGCCGCCGAGGCGTCGGCCAGACGGGCCGCCGGTGAACCGGCTGCTGACCGCGCCCGCGGCGCCTCGCGGCCCCGCACGACGACGAGCGGGGCGCCGGTCGCCGAGGAGGCGGCGGACCTTCCCTCGCCGGCGCCCGGATCGACGTCGGGCAGCGGCGCGCGCGAGCTGCGCGGCGCGGAGCGCGCCGAGACCGAGCGACGTCGGCGCGAACGAGATCGTCGCGGAGCACGGACGAGGCGCCGGCGGCGAGCGACGGCGGCGTTCCGCTTGCGCGCGAGCATCGAGCGCCTCGGTCACGCGCGACTCCGGCCGCGGCCGGCGCGATCGCGACGTCGGCGAGATCGGCGGCGGCGAGGCTCGACTTGCGGATACACGTGCGCCCGCTTCGCCATGCTCACGCCCGCGGGTGGAAGCGCCGATACATTTGCAGCACGGTCGCCGACGGCAGGTGCGTGTAGATCTGCGTCGTCGCGATATCGGCGTGGCCGAGCATCGCCTGGATCGAGCGCAGGTCGGCGCCGCCTTCGAGCAGATGGCTCGCGAACGAGTGACGCAGCACGTGCGGCGAGATGCGCTGGCGGAGGCCGGCGCGGGCCGCGGCGTGCCGCACGATCGTCCACAGCGACTGCCGGGAGAGACGACCGCCCCGCGGGTTCACGAACAGCGCGGCCGCTGTCCCGACGCGCGCGTGTAGAGGGCCGGATGTCGCGGAGGTAGCGACTGACCCACTGCGCGGCCTCGCCGCCGACCGGAACGAGGCGCTGCTTGCGTCCCTTTCCCGTGCACACCACGTAGCCCGCGCTCAGATTGACGTCGTCCAGGGTCAGCCCCAGACACTCGGAGGCGCGCATGCCGGTGGCGTAGAGCAGCTCGAGCACGGCGCGATCGCGTACGCCGCGCGGCTGCGGTCAGGTCCGGCGATTCGACGAGCGCCGCCGCGACGTCGCGTGAGAGCGTGCGCGGCAGCGCCCGCGCCGCCGCGGCGTCTCGAGATTCTCGGTGGGATCTCGGCGAAGCCCGCCCTCGCGGACCAGATGCTTGTAGAGCCCGCGCAGCGCCGAGATGCGTCGCGCGACGCTGGCCGGGCGCAGGCCGCGGGTCCGCAGGCGCTCGAGGTATCCGACGATATCGTCGGGGCCGGCGCGGCGCGAGTGTGCGGTGCTGATCGTGGAGGAACCGGGTGAAGTCGGTGAGATCGCGGCGGTAGGCACCGAGAGTATTTCGGGAGGCCCCCCTCTCTGCCTGAAGGGCGCCGAGATACTCCACTACGACATCGGTCATAGAGTGACCACGTCGGATTCTATCACGACGCTCGACAATCGTGAAGGGCGCGCGCGCCGCAAGCGCGCGTCGTCGTGCGCGCCGCGTCAGGGTCTCGCCGTCGCGCCGGCGCACGACGGTAGAGACTCAGGAGCGCGGTGCGCTCGGTGATGCCGAGCGCGGCGCTCGCCGCCCAGAAAACGCCGGCGCCGACCGCGATCACCACCGCCGAGCCACGCGACGTCGACCACGAACGACGGTCGCGCCGGCCACAGCGCCAGCGCGAGCCAGCACACCGCCGCCGAGCGGCAGCGACGCCAGCACGGTCCGCGCCCGCGCTGCTGACGAGCGCGCGCCCGCCGAGCCGGCCGAGCCGCAGGCGCGCGATCACGCAGCAGCGCCACCAGATTCACGTACGAGCCGATCGACGCGGCGCCGCGCCAGGCCGGCGTGGCCGAGCGGCCCCATCAGCGCCAGCGCCGCCACGACGTTCGCGACGATCGAGACGACGCCCCACCGCACCGCGCGGTGCCGGCTTCGCCGCGCGCGTAGAAGGTCTGCGCCACGATGCGCGAGCCGGCGAAGCCGGCGAGGCCGATCGCGTACCACGCGAGCGCCTCCGCGGTGGCCGCCGTCTCCGCCGGGCCGAACCGCCCGCGCTCGAAGAGCACGCGCACGATCGGCGTGCGGAGCACCACGAGCCCCACGGTGGCCGGCACCGACACGTAGAACGCGAGGCGGAGCGCGAAGTTCAGCGTGCCGGCCAGCGCGCGATGGTCCTGCGCCGCGGCGTGGCGCGACATCACCGGCAGCGAGGCCGAGGCGAGCGCGATGCCGAACACGCCGAGGGGAAACTCCATCACGCGGTCGGCGTAGTACAGGTACGAGATCGAGCCGAGCGGCAGGAGCGAGGCGAGCAAGCGTGTTGACGAACACCATCAGCTGCACCGCCGCCAGCCCGAAGACCGCCGGCAGCAGGAGCCGCGTGATCCGCGCGATCGCCGGATGGCGGAGATCGCGCGAGGGCGCCACCAGGAGCCCAGCACGCCGAGAGGCTCGGGACCTGCACGAGGAGCTGGCCCGACGCCGCCCGCGAGGACGCCGATCGCCAGCGACACGATCGGCTGGTCCAGATGGCGCGCGACCAGCAGGACGGCGAGGATCATGCCGACGTTGAGCACCGCCGGCCCGATCGCGCTCGCGAAGAAGCGTCCCCTGCGAGTTGAGGATGCCGGTGGCCATTGCGGCGAGGCCGACCAGGATCAGAAACGGGAACATGATTCGCGTGAGGGTGCACCGCCAGCGCGCGCCTGCGCCGGATCGTCCATGAAGCCCGGCGCGATCGCCTGCAGAGATGTGGGCGCGAAGACGATGCCGAGCACGGTCGTCACCGTCAGGGCCAGCAGCGACAGGCCGAGGACCGGCGCGGAGCATCCGGCGGAGCTCGGGCCGGTCGTCGCGCGCCATGTAGTCCGTGAAGACCGGGATCATCGCGGTGGACAGGGCGCCTTCGGCGAGGAGCCGCCGCAGGATGTTGGGGATGCGGAAGGCGACGAAGAACGCGTCGGTGAGCGGGCCCGGCGCCGAAGGCCCTCGCCACCACCATGTCCCGCACGAACCCCAGAAGCCGGCTCAGCAGGGTCGCGCTGGCGATCCCGCCGAGCGCCCGGACGACCTGCCCTTCGCTCGCCCTCACCTTGATATTCCCCGGTCCCTGCGGCATGATGCAACGCGGACTCGACATCGACTGGCACCACGAGGAGCTTTGATTTGGCGAACACGAAGTCGGCAATGAAGCGGAATCGACAGAACGAGCGCCGGCGGCTGCGCAATCGCTCCCTGCGCACCAAGCTTCGCGGCGCGATCAAGACGGCGCGCGCCGCCGAGGGCGCCACGCAGCCCGCCGCCGTCCTCGAGGCGATCCGCGCGCTCGACAAGGCGGTCAGCAAGGGCGTGGTCCACCGCAACACGGCCGCGCGCAAGAAGTCCGCGCTCGCCCGGCGTCTGCGTCGCCGCGAAGTAGCCCGCTCCTCCGCCTCACGCGGCGCCTCGGCCCGCCCGGGCGCCTTCCACCGCTCGCGCGGCTCACCGCGACGCCGCGCCCGAGTCGCACGCCGAGGACGCGCCGCGTCGCCGAGCCGTGATCCCGGCGAAGCTCACGGAGTGCGTCGATCGCCGCGTCGGCGAGGCAGCGGCCCGCCGCGTGCCCGTAGAGCGTCGCGCACGCGACGTACGTCGCGCGCGCGCGTGTCCTCGCGCGTGCGTGAAGTAGCCGAGATAGTCGTTCGACAGCCCGGCGACGAAGACCGACGCGAAGCGACCGTGCGCCTCGCGCTTGATCGCCTGGCCGAGCGCCGTCTGCAGCTCGCCGGGGAACGTCACCCAGGCCGTGTCGCCGAGCGCGGCCGCGACCAGCGAGACGGCGCGAGGCATGGCGAAGCCGAGCGGCACCGCGAAGAATCCGGGCACCCAGCTCCCGAAGCAGCGCTCGAGCGACACCGCCGGCCGCCGGCAGCGAGACGCTGTCGCTCGCGAGATTCGCAGGGTGCCGACGGGCCGGGGCCGCGCTTGCGCCCAGCCGGCCTCGACCGCCGCGGACAGCTCCGCGGCCGTCGTCCAGCATGGCGCGCTCGCCGTGGTGCGCGGGGCTCACGTCACCGACCGCACCGTTGACGAAGAGCGCGGGCGCGCCGAGCTTCTGTTCGAGCCGCGCGGACGCGACGCCCATGACGTCGCCCGACAGGCGCAGATTGCCGGCCGAGAGCATCGTGCCGTGGATCGCGAAGTTCCACACCAGCGCGAGCGGCGTCCCGCCGACGGTGGTGAGCTTCAGCACCACGATCTCGGGTCGAGCGCTTTGCCGAGCCGGCTCACGGTGACCGCCGGCGCCGACACGCTCGTCGCCGCGGCGAGCGCCGGAGCCCGCGTGCGTCGGCCTGCTGGATCGCCGCGACGGCACTCGCCACGAGCGCGTCGCGTACCGCCGGGTCGAATCGATCGACGCGCCACCAGGCCCATGAGCCTCGAATCCATGAAGGCGCCGGGCCCCGAGTGCGTATGGGAGGCCGAGACCACGAGCGTCGCCTGGGCACGCCCGAACGCGGCGAGCTGGTCCTCGACGGCCCTGACGAACGTGCGATCGACCGCCACGAGGTCGAGCGTGATCCACGCGAGGCGAGTCGCGCCGGCCTCTGAGGACGAGCGCGCGCGTCGTCAGCGGATCGCGCTCGCCGATCGAGGGCTTGAACCAGAACGCGTGGGCATAGCGGCCGAAGACGTCGGGGAACGCGCAGCCGCCGCTTCATCCCGCCGTAACCGGCCAGCGGCGTCCCGGCGGACGCGCACGGTGGCGGACGCCGCGCCGGCGGTCACGCACTCGGCGCAGCGCTCCGCCGCAGTCGCGACTGCCGTGAGGCCGGCGCCTCCGAGAAGGAGGCCGAGCGCGATCGAGCGGCCGATCACCTCTCCGCGCACAGGTCGGCCACCAGGGCGACCATCTCCGCCCGCGGCTCTCCACTGCTCTTGAGCCGGCGTTCGGCGTCCCAGCACCGACGGAGCTTCCACGCGAAGCGGGCTTCTGGAGCCGCTGGCAGAGCCGGTGAGCGTCTCGATCACCATCGGCGGCCGGCCGGTGGGCGCGGGCGATCTCCTCGACCGTCCGGCCCCGGCGTCGCCGAGCGCGACCGCGGTCCACGCCGTCCTCACGTCGCGCGCCAGCACCGTGAGCAGGAGCATCGCGTCCTCGGTGGCGAGCAGGCGGTCGAGCGGTCCTGAGGGCGCCGGCGCGCGTCGCGGCGCTCGACGGCGCGCGTCAGGTCGAAGATGTCGTCCAGCCGCTGCTCGCCGACGATCGCGCCGACGTCCCTGACGCCGACGTTGCGGTTGTCGGGTCCACCGGCGAGCGCGGCCTTGCGCGCCTCGCCCAGCACGGTCGCGCGTGTCTTCACCCGTCAGCTCCACCAGGAGCCGCGCCGCCTCGTCGGTGATCGTCAGCCCTTCGAGGGCCGCGCGCTGGCGGATCCAGCCCGCGAGGTCGCGGGCGCCGCGTGTCGGGAGCTCGACGATCGCCGCCGCCGGCAGGGCGCCGAGCAGCCAGTGGTCGGTGCCGGCGCTCGCGCGAGGCGCGGAGCGACTCGTCGGCCAGCAGCAGGAGACAGCGTCGCCGGGTTCGGGCTCTTCGCGTAGCCGTCGAGCGATCTCCGCGCCCTTCGCAGCGAGCGCCTGCGCGCGCGCGCACGGCCACGAGTCGCCGGTCGACGCCGAGCGGCAGCGTCGAGGCCGAGCGCACGATCTCGTCGGCGCTGCTCTCGCGGGCGTCGAAGACCTCGCGACCCCAGGCGGCCAGCGCGCGATCCGGGAACAGGCCGCGGGTCGCGGCGTCGAGCGCGTCGTCGAGCAGCTGGACGTCGCCGCCGTGGAGCAGGGCCAGCGCCGGCGCCTCGCCGCCGCTCGGCCTGTTTGATGAATGTGCGCGTAGTCCATTTATCGAGTAGTTTTAGGCCGCAACGGACGAGGGTGGCCTGCTGTAGGTGCGAGTGGCGCCGCTCGCGCTGATCATTTCGTTGGCGTCGATCGGCCCGGCTTGGCTTATCGAGGGTCCGCGTGGCCGACAATCCGAGATTGCGTGTGGTTCGGTTCGGGAGCTGAGAGGGACGCTCGATGTCCTCGCCGCGAGGCTCGGGCATGTGAACTTGAGAAAGTTCTCGAGGTCCCGCGGTCGGTTCGGTCGGCCCAGGAGCGAGTGCGCGGCGCGGTTCGGCGGGTGGTTCGGGGGTCAAAACCTGTCGATGGTCAGGCTGACGATGGAGCGGGCGACGAAGGTGGCCGCGGTGCGCACGGCAGCCTCCTCGCTCGAGATGGTCTGCGACACCGCTCCCTGCACCTGAAAGTCGGCCTGCTCCTTCAGCCCCTGCTGGTCGAACAGGGTCTCGTTCTTCCGCACGTCCCGCAGGCGAAGGTTCATCGTCACGACCAGGCGGTACTGACGCACGTTGGCCTGGTTGTCGAACGCGATGGACGGGACGCTGTAGCCGGTCACTTCACCATTCAGGATCGCGTCGGCCTCTTCGCGGCTTGACCACACGGAGCCGGCCGTTCGAGGCGTAGGCCTCCACGACCGCGCTGGTGAGGAGGTTCTCGATGCCGCGGCTCGGCCGTCTTGTTCGTGAACATCGGCACCGCCACCGTCTTGATGTGGTCCGGGAGGTTGCCGCGGAACGAATAGCCGCAGCCCGCGAGACCGACGGCGAGCAGGGCCAGGCCGAGTGCCGGCGCGCGGCCGGTCCGTGTCACGCGCGCGTCACGATGTTCACGAGGCGGTTGGGAACGACGACCACCTTCTCGATGCGGCGCCGCTCGACCCAGGGCTTCACCCGGTCGTCGCCGAGGGCCAGCTGGCGCACCTGATCGTCGGCGGCGTCGACGCCGACCTGCAGCCGGCCGCGGACCTTGCCGTCGACCTGGACGACGACGGTGACCTCCGTCTTCTGCAGCGCCGCCGGATCGGCGACGGGCCAGCGCTGCTTGAAGAGGCTCTCGCGATGGCCGAGCTGCTCCCACAGCTCCTCGGTCACGTGCGGGCAGAAGGGCCCGAGCAGGTGCAGGGTCGTCTCGATCGGCCTCGCGCATGAGCGCGGCGTGCTCGGGAGTCGCCCGGGCGCCATCCCGCGCCGCCGCCTCGAAGGCCTGGAGCGCGTTGACGAGCTCCATGATCGCGGCGATCGCCGTGTTGAAGTGGAACTCGCGCTCGATGTCGTCCGTGACGCGCTGGATCGTCTCGTGGATCGTGCGGCGGAACGCACGCCCGGCGTCGCTCAGCGACGACGGAGCCGCCTGCCGGCGCGGCGCTTGATCTCGTCGAGGTGCGCGATCACGAAGCGCCAGACGCGGTTCAGGAACCGCGAGGCGCCCTCGATCCCCTGGTCGTTCCACTCCAGGTCCTTCTCGGGCGGCGCCGCGAAGAGCTCGAAGAGGCGTCCGGTGTCGGCGCCGTACTTCTCGCGCACGTAGTCGTCGGACACGACGTTGCCCTTCGACTTCGACATCTTCGCGCCGTCCTTGATGACCATGCCCTGGCTGAGCAGCGCCATGAACGGCTCGTCGATCTTGGTGAGCCCGAGGTCGCGGAGCACCTTCGTGTAGAACCTGCGCGTACAGGAGATGGAGCACCGCGTGCTCGATGCCGCCGATGTACTGGTCGACCGGCATCCAGTACGCGGCGGCGTTCGCCTCGAACATGCCGGTGTCGTAGCGCGGCGAGCAGTAGCGGAGGAAGTACCACGACGACTCCACGAAGGTGTCCATCGTGTCGGTTTCGCGCTGGCCGGCCCACCGCACTTCGGACAGGTGGCGTTCACGAAGCTCGCCACGCTCGCCAGCGGCGAGCCGCCCTTGCCCGAGAGCTGCACGTCGCGCGGCAGCGCCACCGGAAGATTCTTCTCGGCCTCGGGCACCATGCCGTCACTTGTCGCAGTAGAGCACCGGGATCGGCGCGCCCCAGTAGCGCTGACGACTGATGCCCCAGTCGCGGAGCCGGTAGTTGACCTTGCCGATGCCGACGCCGCGCGAGACGAGCCAGTCGGTCGCGCGGCGCTTCGCTTCGGCGACCGTGAGGCCGTCGAGAAAGCCGGAGTTGATCTTCACACCGTCGCCCGTGTAGGCCTTGCCGGTCCATCCGTCAGGCCGCTGGACTGTCTCGATGATCGGCAGACCGTGCTGCTCGGCGAACTCCCAGTCGCGCTCGTCTTCGCCGGGCACCGCCATGATGGCGCCGGTGCCGTAGCCCATCAGGACGTAGTCGGCGAGGAACAGCGGCACGGGCGTGTTGGTGAACGGATTGACGACCTTGGCCGAGAGGCGAAGCCCTCGCTTGGGCCGATCCGCCGCGGTTCGCTCGATCTCCGACTGACGCGAGACCTCGGCGCGGAACCGCGCGACGCGCCGCGCGCTCGTCGCGGTCGCGCACGACGCGGTCGACCAGCGGGTGCTCCGGGGCCAGCACCGCGTACGTCATGCCGAAGACCGTGTCGGGCCGCGTCGTGAAGACGCGGATCGAGAGGTCCGGCTGCCCGTCGACCTTCAGATCGAACTCCGCGCCCCTCGCTCTTGCCGATCCAGTTGCGCTGCATCGTCAGCACGCGCTCGGGCCAGCCCGGGCAGGCGATCGCACCAGGCGAGCAGCTCTTCGGCGTAGTTGGTGATCTTGAAGAACCAGCTGTCGATCTCGCGCGGCATCACCTCGGAGTTGCAGCGCCAGCAGCGGCCGTCTTCCACCTGCTCGTTCGCGAGCACCGTCTGGCAGGACGGGCACCAGTTCACCGTCGAGCGTTTCCGATAGGCGAGCCCGCGCTCGAGCATCTTGATGAAGATGAGCTGCTCCCACCGGTAGTAGGTCGGATCGCAGGTCGCGACCTCGCGGTCCCAGTCGTAGGAGATCCCCATCTTCTGGAGCTGCGAGCGCATGTAGTCGATGTTCTCGTAGGTCCAGATCACCGGGTGCACGCCGTGCTCGATCGCCGCGTTCTCGGCCGGCAGGCCGAACGCGTCCCAGCCCATCGGATGCAGCACGTTGTACGCCGCGCATCCACTTGTAGCGCGGCCAGGAGGTCGCCGATCGCATAGACGCGCACGTGGCCCATGTGGATCCGCCCGGACGGATACGGGAAACATCTCGAGGCAGTAGAACTTCGGCCGGCTCGGATCCTCCTGGACCCTGAACTGCTTCGTCTCCTCCCAGGTCCGCTGCCACTTCGCTTCGATCTCGCGGAACGGATAGCGGTCGGTCGACATGATTCAGCTAAATATTTAACATACTTAGCCCGCAGGGGCAAGAAAGTGGTGCGAGGTCGGGCCGGCGAGACGACCCGGGAGCTACTTCTTCACGCCGAGCATGCCGAGCGCCTCGTTGGCCTCGCGCATCGAGTCGGCGTGCTTGCCTTCCTTGTGGAGCGCCGCCGCGCGATCGAGCTTAGCCACGGCGTTCTTCACGTTGGGATCGCTCTGGTTCATCGTCGCCGCGGCGTCGCGACCCTGCTTGATGAGGACGGGACACATCGAGGCGGACGCCGCCGACGACACGAGCGTCAGCGCCAAGCACGGCGGCGCATCCCGGTGGGAATCGCATGGTGACACCTCTCTGAGGGCTGGGGCTCCGGCGTGACGCGGCCGATCGTCGGCCGCGTCACGCCGAAACTCAGTGCCGCGTTACTTCTTCACTCCGAGATCTGCCGCAGCTTCGTTGGCCAGCTTGAGCGAGTCCGCGTGCTTGCCACCGTCGTGGAGCTTCTGCGCCTCGTCGAGCTTGGCGACCGCCGCCTTCACCTTCGGATCACTCTGCGTTCATCTTCGCGGCCGCTTCTCGAGCCCTCTTTGATCACCTTCGGGCAGGAGCTCGCGAACGCTCCGCCCGCCGTGAAGGCCAGCGCGACCGTTACCGCCGTGACTGCCATGAGCTTTCTCATGTGCCGTCACCTCCCCTCGAGCCGGTTGGCTCCGGTCATTGTAACAGTCTGTCTGGACGGCTCTGGTTCCATCTCGATGGTCGGGTGGAAGTGGTCGAAGATCCGCTGGGCGAGCTTGGGGGTAACTTTCGGCACCGACGCCAGCTCCGCGACCGAGGATTCGCGCACCCGGCGCGCCGAGCCGAGCGTCTTGAGCAGGCTCGTGCGGATCGACGGCCCGATGCCCGGGATCGTGTCGAGCACGGACTGGATCGTCCGCTTCGTGCGGAGCTTCTTGTGGTACGTGATCGCGAAGCGGTGGGCTTCGTCCCGGATCCGCTGCAAGGTGTGCAGCGCGGGCGACGTCGGATCGAGGACCAGCGGGTGCAGTCTGCTCGGGCTGATAGACCTCTTCGGCCTGCTTCGCGAGCCCGACCGCCGGAATGTAGTCGAGCCCGAGATCCTGCAGCACCTTGAGCGCGGCGTTGAGCTGGCCGCGCCCGCCGTCGATCAGCACGAGGTCGGGCAGCACGCTGCCCTGCTCGAGGGCCTTCGCGAAGCGCCGCGTCAGCACCTCGGCCATCGAGGCGAAGTCGTCGGCGCCGGCAACGGTCCGGATCCGGAATCGCTTGTAGTCGTCCTTCTTCATGCCGCCGTTTTCCCAGACCACCATCGAGCCCACCTGCTCGGTCCCCTGGATGTTGGAGATGTCGTAGCCCTCGATGCGGTTCGGGCAGCCCCGGCAGGTCGAGCGCGCGCTGGAGCTCTTCGAGGACCAGCTGCTGGCGGTTGTCGCGGGAGAGCAGGCGGTTCTGGAGCGCGATCGCCGCGTTCGCCTCGGCCATGGCGACGAACTGCCGCTTGCTGCCGCGCTGCGGCGCCAGCACCTGCACCCGGCGGCTCGGCGAGCGTCGAAAGCCACTCGGTCGTGAGCTCGGCTTCCGGCAGCTCCTCGGACAGGAGGATCTCCGGCGCCGGAGTGACCGCCTTGCCGTAGAACTGGCGGACGAACGCCGAGAGGATCTCGCCGTCGCTCCAGCCGGCGACCTTGATCGAAGAAGAACGGCTCCTGGCCCACGAGCCGGCCCTTGCGCACGAAGAAGAGCTCGACGCACGCGTCGCTGCCCTGGCGGACCACGCCGACGACGTCCTGGTCCACGTCGTCCGTCGAGATGATCTTCTGGCGCTCGCGGACCTTGTTGAGCGACTGGATCTGGTCGCGCAGCACGGTCGCGCGCTCGAACTTCAGCTCGGCGGCCGCCTCCTCCATCTCCTTGGTGAGCCGCCGCGCCAGCTCCTCGTCGCGCCCCTCCAGGAAGTGCGCGACGTCCTCCACCGTCCGGGCGTAGCCTTCGCGCGTCTCCCAGCCCGTGCAGGGCGCGTTGCAGCGATGGATCGCGTACTGGATGCACGGCCGCTCGAGCGAGCCGTCGATCGTGATCGAGCACGTGCGCAGCGGAAAGAGCTGGCGCGTCAGCCGCAAGGTCTCGCGCATGGCGGTGGCCGGATAGAACGGGCCGTAGTAGCGCGCGCCGTCGTGCTGGACCTTCCGGGCCACCACCAGACGCGGGAACTGCTTCGTTCGTCGTCAGTTTCAGGAACGGGTAGTGCTTGTCATCGCGCAGGATGATGTTGTAGCGGGGCCGGTGCCGCCGCACCAGGTTCGCCTCGAGCATGAGCGCCTCGAGCTCGTTGTCGGTCACGATGTACTCGAGGTCGCGAATCTGGCGGACGAGCGCGTCGGTCTTGGGATCTCGCGGGCGCGACTCCTGGAAGTAGGACCGGACGCGGCTCCGCAGGGACGCCGCCTTGCCGACGTACAGGACCTGCTGCTTGCCGTCCCGGTAGAGGTAGACCCCCGGCCGGTCGGGCACCCGGGCGATCTTCTCGTCGAGATCCATACCTTAGACTACCGCGCCGGCTCGGCTCACTTGATCTGCTGCTTGCGCAGTGACTTGAGGCGGTCGCGCAGCTCGGCCGCCTGCTCGAAGTCGAGGCGCTTGGCCGCCTCCTTCATCCGCGCCTCGAGCTCGCCGATGCGCGCCTGCAGCGCCGCCGGCGACTCGAACGTCTCGGCCGTCGCTTCCTCGACCGGCACCGTGTAGTAGTCGCGCTCGTAGACCGTCTGGAGCAGCTCGCGGATCGATGGACTTGATCGACTCCGGCGTGATGCCGTGCGCCTCGTTGTAGGCGCGCTGCAGCTCCCGCCGCCGCTCGGTCTCCTGGATCGTCGCCGCCATCGAGTCCGTGACGTGGTCGGCGTACATGATGACCTCGCCGTTGACGTTACGGGCCGCCCGTCCGGAGGTCTGCGATCAGCGAGGTCGCCGAGCGCAGATAGCCTTCCTTGTCGGCGTCCAGGATCGCCACCAGCGAGACCTCCGGGAATGTCGAGTCCCTCGCGCAGCAGATTGATGCCGATGAGGCCGTCGAACTTGCCCAGACGGAGATCGCGGATGACCGCGACCCGGTCCAGGGTGTCGATGTCGGAATGGAGATAGCGCACGCGGAGCCGAGCTGCTGGTAGTACTCGGTGAGATCCTCGGCCATCCGCTTGGTCAAGGTGGTCACCAGGACCCGCTCGTCCCGGTCGGCGCGCGCGCGCAGCTCGCGCGAGCAGGTCGTCGACCTGATCCTTGGCCGGCCGCACCGTGATTCTCGGGTCCGTGAGCCCGGTCGGCCGGATCACCTGCTCGGCGAGCGCGTCGCCCGCGAGCTGGAGCTCGTAGGCGCTCGGGTGTGGCCGAGACGTAGATCGTCTGGCCCGTGCGCCGCGTGAACTCGTCGAACGTCAGCGGCCGGTTGTCGAACGCGGACGGCATCCGGAAGCCGTACTCGACGAGCGCCTCCTTGCGCGAGCGGTCGCCGTAGTACATGCCGCGGATCTGCGGCACCGCGACGTGGCTCTCGTCGATGATGATCAGCGCGTCCTTCGGCAGGTAGTCGATCAAGGTCGGCGGGGCCTCGCCCGGGCGATGCCCGGTCAGATGTCGCGAGTAGTTCTCGATGCCGTGGCAGAAGCCGAGCTCGCGCAGCATCTCCATGTCGAAGATGGTGCGCTGCTCGAGCCGCTGCGCCTCGAGCAGGCGGTTCTTCTGGCGCAGGAACGCCAGCCGCTCGCCGAGCTCTTCCTGGATGGTCACGAACGCACGCTCGAGCTGCGCCGCCTCGGTCACGTAGTGGCTCGCCGGATAGATGTGGACCCGATCGACGCGCTCGAGCACGGCGCCGCGCAGCGGATCGATTCGGGAGATCGCGTCGATCACGTCGCCGAAGAGCTCGATCCTGAGCGCGATCGACTCTTCGTTGGCCGGGAACACCTCGACCACGTCGCCGCGGACGCGGAAGGTCCCGCGATGGAAGTCGTAGTCGTTGCGCTCGTACTGGACCGCGACCAGGCGCCGGATGATCTCGTCCCGATCCACCCGCTCGCCCTCGCCCAGCTCGATGTGGAGCCCCTGATACGTGTCGGGCTCCCCGATGCCGTAGATGCACGAGACCGAGGCCACCACGAGGACGTCGCGCCGCTCCAGCAGCGACTTGGTCGCGGAGTGGCGCATCCGGTCGATCTCGTCGTTGATGAGGGCGTCCTTCTCGATGTACGTGTCCGACTGCGGGATGTAGGCCTCGGGCTGGTAGTAGTCGTAGTACGACACGAAGTACTCGACCGCGTTCGACGGGAAGAAGGCCCGGAACTCGCTGAAGAGCTGGGCGGCCAGGGTCTTGTTGGGCGAGATGACCAGGGTCGGCCGGTCCACGCTCGCGACCACGTTGGCGATCGAGTAGGTCTTCCCCGAGCCGGTCACGCCGCGCAGCACCATGTGGCGGCGGCCCTCGCGCACGAAGCCCGTCAGCGCCGCGATGGCCTGCGGCTGGTCGCCGCGGGGCGAATACTCTGACGACAACTGGAACACGGCGTCGGGCTACGTCAGGAAGGCGTCGGAACCGCGAGGAGGTATTTTCGCCACGAGTCCAGGAGCGAGTGCGCGTGCGGGTGCCGGAGCATGTGCGTGGAGAACACGAACTTGGGATGCACCGGCTCGCGGATCAGTCGCATCCCGACCTCGTCGGCGAGGCGGTTGCCTTTTCGCAGATTACAGCGCAGACAGGCCGCGACCACGTTCACCCAGCTCGTCTCACCCCCGCGCGAGCGCGGCACCACGTGGTCGACCGTCAGCCGCTCGCCGCGCCGGTTGCAGTACTGGCAGGTGTAGCCGTCACGCCTGAGGATGTTCTTCTTGTTGAACGCCACCCGGTCCAGGAACGGCTTGCGGATGTACATGGCGAGCCGGATGACCGCGGGGAGCGCGAACGTGACCGAGGGCGACCGGACCACGCGCGGCGAGGCTTCGACGGCTTCCGCCTTGCCGGCCAAGAGCAAGGTGATCGCACGGCGGGCGTTGGTGAAATGCAGAGGCTCAAAAGTGTAGTTGAGCACTAATACCGCAATTTCATCCATAGTTACCGAGTTAGTCTAGTCGCCGCGTCCCGGGGTGTCAAATCACGGGATCAGCCTCGGACGAGCTGCCGGAAGAAGAACGCCAGGTTCGCCGGCCGCTCGGCGAGCCGCCGCATGAAGTAGCCGTACCAGTCCTCGCCGTAGGGCACCAGGACCCGCAGGCGGAGGCCCGCCGCGCGGAGCGGCCCGTGCAGGTCGTGGCGGATCCCGTAGAGCATCTGCAGCTCGTACCGGTCGGCGCCGACCCCTCCCTGCTTCGCGCCCGCCCGGGCCCGGTCGAGCATCCGCTCGTCGTGAGTGGCGAACGCCGGATAGACGCCGCGCGCCAGCGCCTCGGCCGACAGCAGCCGGTCCGTCAACCGGGCGTAGCTCGCGTCGACGTCGCGCTTGTCGGGGAACGCGAAGCTCCGGCGGCTCGCGATAGGCGCCCTTGCACAGGCGGACGGCCGCGCCGATCTCGATCAGCCGCTCGACGTCCTGCGCCGTGCGGCGAAGGTAGGCCTGGACGACGCAGGCCAGGTTGGAATGCGTCGGGTGAAGAGCCCGGTAGAGCTCGAGCGTCCGGTCCGTGTAGGCCGAGGATTCCATGTCGACCCACACGAGCGTCCCGGCGGCGAGGCCTCGCGATGCCACCCGCTCGAGGTTCGCGCGGCACATCGGCTCGCCGAGATCCAGCCCGAGGTGCGTGAGCTTGAGCGACGGAACCGCTCGAAGGCGCCGGCCCGCGATCTCGTCGAGCATCCCGAGGTACGCGTCGGCCGCGTGGGCGGCATCGTCGGCGGTCGCGACGTGCTCGCCGAGGTGAGTCACCGCGGCGTCGACGCCGTCGGCGTTCAGGCGCGCGACGACCCCGAGGGCATCCTCGAGCACCGGCCCGGCGACGAAGCGCCGGACGAACCGCCGCGCCGCCGGCAAGCGGTCCATCGCCTCACCGATCCGGCGATGCGTCGACAGCCTAAGAAGGATCGCCCGGCCGAGATCCGTCGTGCGCCTCGATCGCGTCCACGATGACGCCTTCGCGCAATCCGAATTCGCTGACTCGAAGCTCGTCGATGCCGATCTGATCCAGGGTGGCCATCACGATCGCCGTCCGGGAATGATGAGATCGGCGCGGCCCGGCTCGAGGCATGGCAGCTCGGCCCGTTCTCCGACCGATAGCCCGCACAGCCGACCCAGGAGTCGCTCGACCGTGGCGCGGCTCAGCACGTGCCCCTGCACGCGGTCGGATCGTAGCGGAGGAGGCCCAGGTCGAGCGCCGCCAGCGCCGTCACCGTTCCGGCCGTCCCGATCAGGTGCGCGACGCGGGCCGAGCGAATCGCTTCCGGGAAGCTCGAGGCCGAGGCGGCGGCGTACCTCGTCGTAGAGCTCGCGGTAGAGCTTCGGATCGGCGATGCCGGGGAACGGAAACCGCTCGGCCAGCGGGACGACACCGAGGCGGAGGCTGATCATCGATCGGATCGCGTCACCCTCGGACAGCACGTACTCCGTGCTCCGCCGCCGATGTCGAACGTCAGCACGAGACCCGACAAACGCCCCAGTCCGTGACCGACGCCGAGGAGCGTGAGGCGTGCCTCGACCTCGCCGCTGACCACGTTCACGCGCTGACCGGTGGCCTGCTCGACCGCGGCCGCGAAGGCGCGACCATTCGAGGCTTCGCGAACCGCGCTCGTGGCCACGATGCGGATCTCGCTCGCGCCGAGGCGCGCGCCGCGCGCGACGTAGTCGCGCACGGCCGCGAGCGTACGCGCCATCGGGGCGTCGCCGAGCGCGCCGGTGCGCGCGAGGTTCTCCCCAGGCGCGTGATGGTCTGGTCCTGGTCGGCGATGCGCCATCTCCCGCCGCCGATCACGTCGGCGACGAGCAGCCGCACGGTGTTGCTGCCGACATCGATGGCGCCGAGGCGCATGGCCGAACGCGACGACGCCCCGCCGGGACTGCCGGCGGGGCGTGTGGACATCGGAATGGGGTCGGTTACTTCCCCTTCAGGGTTCGAATGTAGTTCACGAGCTCCCAGCGGTCCTTTTCCGGGAGGTGCTTCCACGGCGGCATCGCGCCGCGGCCGTTCGACATCTTCCAGAAGATCTCACCGTCCGTCTCCTTCTGGACGGCTGCGGAAGTCCAGTTCGCCGGCTTCGGCGGAGGCAGCGCCGCGGCGGCCGGGCCGTCGCCCTTGCCCCCGGGCCGTGGCACGAGACGCAGTTCGTCTCGACCGCCTTCTTCGCGTTGCCGATACCCTTCACTGGATTCTTCAGCGCCTTCGCTTCGGGCGGCGCTACCCAGGGCCCCTGGGCCGAGACCACCACGGCGCCGGCCGAGACGACGAGAGTGATCGCGGCGACGGCGATGCTCAGCCGACTTCTCGAACGGGCTCATGAAGTCTCCTCTCGAACGATCGTGACGATCTTCACAAAAACGAAAGTCCATTTAACACTCCTACGACGAAAGAGGTCAAGCAGTTATTCGGCGATTTCGCGTGGACGCCACCCAGCAGATCGTCGCGAGGGCGCCGTAGGCACCGGCGAGGTGTCCCGGAATCACCGAGGGCGGCGCCCAGGGCCAGAAGAGCGCGCCGCTGACCAGCGGCGAGTGGATCACTCCGAACAGCGCGGCGGCGCTCGCGACCACGAAGAGGAGGCCCGCGGTCACCAATTGGTGGTCGATGATGGCCGCCAGCGCCCAGCCCCACAGTACCGCGGTCAGGATGAACCCGTTGCCGAGCACGACGAGCGCTTGATAGGTCTGGCCGGCGTCCCCGCCGAGGGCCGTGGGCGCCACGCCCAGGGTGGCGAAGAGACTCCCCGTCTCGATCAGCACCACCGCCGCCACGACCGGGATGAAGGTCATCGCGACCGCCGCGCCGTGGCGCGGCGGCGTGGCCAGGAAGCCCTGGGCGGTGATCTCGAGCCCGACGAAGACGAGGATCGGCGCGATCGCGGCCTCGGGTAGCACCGCGACGAGGAGCGAGCAGCACCGGTCGCGGCCCCGGCGCCGATCACCAGGCCGGTGGCCAGGGTATAGCCCGCTCGCGCGCCCATCGCCTTGTACGCGGGATGACCGATGTAGGGCGTGTTCTGGACGACGCCGCCGCAGCTGCCGGCCAGCGCGGTCGCGACCGCCTCGATGAGCAAGATGTCGCGGGTACGGTATTCGTCGCCGGCCGCCGCGGCGCTCTCGGTGTTGTCGATGCCGCCGATGATCGTCACGAGCGCGAACGGGAGCGCGATCGACAGATAGGGCAAGGTCTGCGGCAGCGCCTCGAGCCAGCCGAGCGTCGGCCAGGGCAGCGAGAGGCGCAGCGGGCCCAGCGCGATCACACCGCTCGGCCCCAGATCGAGCGCCGCGCGCCCCCAGAAGATCGCCGTGCCGGCGAGCACGGCGACAAACGCCCCGGGAAGCCCGAGCGGCATCCGCACCCGGCCGAACAGAGCGAGCAGCAACAGGATCAGCGCGACCAGGCCGACCAGCGGGTCACGGAGGATCTTCAAGGTCGGGAAGAAGGCGATCAGGAGAATCGAGACTCCGCCGATCGATCCGAGCAGCGCGGCGCGCGGCACGACCCGTCTGGCCCAGTCTCCGGCGAATGCGAGGCCGAGCTTGGCGAGGCCGATGGCGATCGTCGCGGCCATGCCGACCTTCCACGCGAGCACCGGATCGCCGGTCGCGAGCATCACGGGACCGAGAACGCCGAACACCATCGCGAACAAGGTCGGCGTGTCGATCCCGAACGGCATCGCCGTGACGTCCTCACGGCCGCTCCGGCGCATGAGCCGCACCGCGAGCCACGTGTAGGCCAGATCGCCGAGGAGCACGCCGAGCGCGGTGCCCGGGACCATGCGCTGGAGCACCAGGTCCGCGGGGAACTTGAAGACACCGATCAGCAGCGACGACAGGATGACGAGCTGGGTGATGTTGTCGAGGGCGAGGCCGAGGAACCCGTTCAGGTCCCCTGCCCGGATCCAGCGCGAGGAGCTAGGGTGTCCGGACGTCGGCGACGCCCGGGTGGCGGTGACGAGCTCGCGGGCGAGCGCCTTGATCCGCTCCGCCAGGGTCGAGCACCAGGCGAGGCTTCCGCGATTGTCGGCGGCGTCACGGAACTCGAACTCGAGCGGCGGCCCGAGGTGATGGAGGAAGCTCAGTCGCGCGCCGTACGACTTTCCCTTCACGCTCGTCCCCGGCGTCAGGATGACCTCGAAGCGGGGATCGACCCGCTTGGCGTGCGCGGTCAGGAAATTCCAGAGCCAGCGAGCGACTTCCGGGTACGTTCCGCCTGAAAACACAGCGGCGATTCTAGCACCGGGAGATCGACGTGATCATCCCCCGAGGCGCGCTCTGAACCGGTCTGAATCATGGCGGGGCCGGCAACCGGCCCCGCCATCTGGATGGCTGATCAGCACTCGTTGAAGCCGCACGAGAGGCACTTCTTGCAGCCTTCCTCGTACACGAACGTCGCCTGGCCGCACTCCTTGCAGAGGTCGCCGATCTGCTTGCGCTGAGGCAGCGGACACCGGAGCCTCGGGCAGCGGCTTCACCTCGCCGATGTGCTCGGCCAGGGTGCGCGAGAGCGCGTCCGGCAGCGAGAGGATCTTGTCGGGGCCGAAGCCCGTCGGCTGGCCGCCTCCGATGCGGGCGAGCTGGCTGATGACCTCTTCGAGCCGCCGCTGAGCCGAGAGCGGAGAAGGTAGCCTGAGAATGAGCGAAATGAGCCGCCCCAGCGATTCGGCCACCGCCATCGTGTCCGAGCCGCCCTTGCCGACCTGGACGAAGACTTCGAACGGCTCGTGCTCGTCGTTCTCGGTGATCGTGATCCACGCCGTGCCGATCGGTGTCTGGGTCCGGTAGGTCGAGCCCTTGAGGCCGCGCGGGCGCGGCTTGATGACCGGCTGGCCCATCGGCGCGGCGACGGCCGGGGTCTTGTCCTTCTTCCCGACGCCGATGTTCAGGACCTGCTCGCCCTTGCACCCGTCGCGGAACACCGTGATGCCCAGGCACCCGAGCTCCCACGCCAGGCGGTAGGCGCGCGCCACGTCGTCCTCGGTGCGCGTTGTTCGGCAGGTTGATCGTCTTCGAGACGCCGTTGTCGGTCGAGCGCTGGAACGCGGCCTGATGGCGCACGTGCCACTCGAAGCCGATCTCGTGCGAGGTCTTGAAGACCTGGGATGCGTGCTCCGGGAGGCCGCGGATACCGTGGAGCGAGCCGCGCTTGGCGATCTCCTGCATGAGCGCGTCCGAGAAGAACCCCTGCTCCTTCGCGAGCCGCTCGAAGGTCTCGTTCACGAAGGTGAGCACGCGCTCGCCGTCCGACTGCTTCACACGGTGCTCGAAGGCCAGCGCGAAGATCGGCTCGACGCCGGACGAGCAGCCGGCGATCATCGAGATCGTCCCGGTGGGCGCGATCGTCGTGACCGTCGAGTTGCGCATCGGCCGCTGCGTGCGATAGATCGAAGCGGTCCCAGTTCGTGAACGGTCCGCGCTCGTCGGCCAGCTTCGCCGACTGATCGTGCGACGTCTCCTTCACGAACGCCATGAGCCGGTCGGCGAGGTCGATCGCCTCCTGGGCAGTCGTACGGGATGCCCATCGTGAACAGGAGATCGGCCCAGCCCATGATGCCCAGACCGATGCGACGGTTGGCCTTCACGGTCTCGTCGATCACCGGCAGCGGGTACGGGTTCATCTCGATGACGTCATCGAGGAAGCGCACCGCGAGCCGCACCACGCGCTCCATCTCGTCCCAGTCGATCGACCACTCGCCCGCATCGCTCCGCCGGGCGAACTTCGAGACGTTGAGCGAGCCGAGATTGCACGCCTCGTTCGGCAGAGCGGCTGCTCGCCGCACGGATTCGTCGCCTCGACCACGCCGATCGCCGGCGTCGGGTTCGCGGGGCTCGCGTTGATCCGGTCGATGAAGACCATGCCCGGATCGCCCGGTGCGCCAGGCGGCGCGGACGATGCGATCGAAGACCTCCTTCGCCAGCAGCCGGCCCGTGACCGCGCCGCTGTGCGGGTTGATCAGGTCGTACTCGCTGCCCGACGCGAGCGCGTCCATGAAGCGGTCGGTCACCGCCACGGAGATGTTGAAGTTGGTGATGCCGCCGTCGAGCTTGCAGTCGATGAACTCGAGGATGTCCGGGTGATCGACCCGGAGGATCCCCATGTTCGCGCCGCGGCGCGTTCCGCCCTGCTTCACCGCCTCGGTCGCGCTGTTGAAGACTTTCAGGAAGGACACGGGGCCCGACGCGCGCGCCGCCGGTCGACGGCGACGATGTCGTCCTTCGGGCGCAGCCGCGAGAACGCGAAGCCCGGTCCCGCCGCCCGACTTGTGGATGATCGCCGCCGCCTTGACGGAGTCGAAGATCTCCTCCATCGAGTCGCCGACCGGCAGCACGTAGCACGCGGAGTACTGCAGGCCGTTGCCCTTGCCGGCATTCATGAGGGTGGGCGAGTTCGGCAGGAAGTTGCCCTCGATCATGATGTCGTAGAACGCCGCCGCGATCTCCCGGACCGCCGCTTCGCTCCGCCCGTACCGCGCCTCACCCGCGCGATCGTGAGCGCGACGCGCCAGCACATCTCCTCCGGGGTCTCGACTACCTCGCCCCCTGCCGCGTCAGATAGCGCTCCCGCAGAACCCGCAAGGCAGGCTCGGTCCACTTGCCGACTTTCGCTGGGCGAGTTTCCGACAACATTCGGCGCCTCCTCTTCAATGATAGCGGCAGAAGCGTCAGAGTCACTACATCTTGTGGTGTGCGCGAATCTAGCACGCTGAATCTAGCGTCCGTCAAGAAAAAGGTATCCACCGCGCATCCACCGATCTGTCCACCGACGCGCGCGCAACCTCTTCCCGAGGCGCCCAACGCCGCGTGGTATTCTCTTGTGCGCCATGTCGCAGTCTCACGGAGCATCGCGTCGTTCACGCCGATCGCTTCTTCGTTTTCGTATGTTGACGGTGCGTGCCGGCGCGCAGACTCCGACCACCGCGCAGCCGCCGACGCCAGAGGCGCCGCGCAGCAGACGCCCGCGCCCGCGCCGGCGTCCGCTCGAGTCGCCGGCCGCGTGCTCACGCTCGAGGAGTGCATCGCGATCGCGCTCGAGGCGCAGCCGCGCGATCCAGGCGACGCTCGCCGACTATGCCGCGGCGCGCTATCGACGTGAATCAGGCCTTCGCGCCGCTCCTGCCTCAGGTGAGCGGCGTCGTGAGCGCGTCGCGAAGCAACATCCCGACCGTCGTCACCAACGCCGCGGGCGCGAACGCGACCTCACGCAGAACCGCGGCAGTTCGGCGACAGCTTCGCTCGCCCAGGTTCAGCTCTCGCAGCTCCTCTTCGACTTCGGCAAGAGTCTGGCGGCGACCGACGCGGCGCGAAAGCTCGCGGAGGTCGCGGTCGAGAACGTCGAGCTCCAGCGTCAGCTGATCTCCGTGACGGTGAAGGAGGCGTACACGAATACCCTCTTCAGCCAGCGGCTGATCCGCGTGCAGGAGCAGGCGGTCAGGAGCGCGCCGAGCTGAACCTGCAGATCGGCGAAGGGATTCTTCGACGTGGGCACGCGTCCCAAGTCGGACGTCGCGCGCGCCGAGGTCGACGTGGCGAATGCCACGCGTCGACCTCATCAGGGCGACGGAACGCGCTGCGCCAGGCGATCGTCGCGCTCAACATCGCGATGGCGATCGACGTGGATGCGCCGACCCAGATCGTCGACAACCTGATCTATCAGCCGGTGACGATCGATCGCCAGCAGCTCCGGGCCGATTCGCTCCGACAGCGTCCCGAATACCGGCAGTCCAAGCTGCGCGCGTCCGCCGCCGAGGCGCTGGAGCGACAGACCTTCCGCAACTTCTTTCCCGATGTCACCGGGACCGGGTGCCTACGGCGGCTGCGCAGACCCAGCTCAACGAGGCGTGGTCGGTCGGCCTGGCCTTGAACTGGTGCCTCTTCGACGGCGGCAACCGGATCGCGCGCTATCAGGAGGCGAAGGCGCAGCGTCGAAGGCGCGAAGGCGCGGGTCAAGTCGACCGAGCTCGACATCATCCAGAACGTCGAGCAGGCCGAGATCGCCGTCGAGGAAGCCCAGGAGCGGATCCTGGCGGCTCAGACCCTGGTGGCGTCGGCCCAGGAGAATTTCCGGCTGGCCCAGGGCCGGTTCGACGCCGGCGTCGGCACGATCCTCGAGCTGACCGACGCGCAGCTCGCGCTCACCCAGGCGCAGAACACCGAAAGCCAGGCCCTGGCCGACTACCGGATCGCGCTCGCGAGGCTGGATCGTGCCGTTGGTCTGCCGCTGACCGCCGAGGAAACAGTTCGCCGGCCACGACGTCTAACCAGTTGATGAAGCGCGTCGTTTCCGCTCGTCGTCGTCGCGCTGCTGGTCGGGGGTGCGGTGCTGGGGCTACCTCTACGCCCAGAGCCGCGGCAGCGTCCCCAAATTCCGGACGGTCCGCGTCGAGCGCGGTCCCCTCACCGCCGCGGTCTCGGCCACCGGTAATCTCAACGCCGGTCATCACGGTGCAGGTCGGCAGCCAGGTGTCCGGCCAGATCAAAGACCTCCTGGTCGACTTCAACTCGATCGTGAAGAAGAACCAGGTCATCGCGCGGATCGACCCGGACATCTTCACGGCCAAGGTCAATCAGGCGAAGGCCGACGTCGACTCGCGCCAAGGCCACGGTGCTGAATCAGGAGGCCCAGGTCGAGCGCGCCCGCGCCGACGTCGAGAACGCCCGCGCGGCGCTTGCCGAGTCGAAGGCCCAGACGGCCAAGGCCCAGGTCGCGGTCGTCGACGCCAAGCGCGATTTCGACCGCAAGACGGAGCTGTTCGCGCGAAAGCTCATCGCGCGGAGCGATCTCGACTCGTCGCAGGCCGCCCACGACTCCGCCATCGCCCAGGTCGACTCGGCGAAGGCGCACGAGCAGGCGCTCGATTCGGCCATCCAGTCGGCGACCGCTCAGCTTCGCGTCGCGCAGGCCATGCTCGTATCGGCGCGGGCGCGGCGTCGAACCAGAAGAACGCCGCGTCTCAAGCAGGCGCAGGTCGATCTCGATCACACGACGATCCTGGCGCCGGTGGACGGTGTCGTCGTCTCGCGTCAGGTCGACGTCGGCCAGACCGTCGCGGCGAGCCTGCAGGCGCCCGATCCTGTTCACGATCGCCCAGGACCTGACGAAGATGCAGGTCGAGACGAGCGTGGACGAGGCGGACATCGGCCGGCTCAAGCTCGACGATCGCGCGAGCTTCACGGTCGACGCGTTTCCCGGCGAGACGTTCACGGGCACCGTGACCCAGATCCGCAAGGCGCCCCAGGTGGTCCAGAACGTCGTGACCTACACGGTCATCGTGGGCGTCGAGAATCCATCGGGCAAGCTGATGCCCGGGATGACGGCCAACGTGAAGCTCGTCGTCGCCCAGAAGGCCGAACGCCCTCAAGGTTCCGAACGCGGCGCTCCGGTTCCGCCCGGCCGGCGTCGACGCGCCGACACCGGCCGGGCCGGTGGCGGGCGGCGCCCGGGACGGGGGTGGCGGCGCAGCGGGTGGTGCGCCGCCCTCGGTCGAACAAATCCGCGAGCGCCTCGTCAAGGGGCTCCGGTCTCACCGAGGACCAGCAGAAGAAGCTCGAGCCGATCCTACTCGAGATGGCCGCGAGCAGCTGCCGGGGCCTTCAGGGTCTGCCGGACGCCGAGCGCCGGCCGAAGGCGCAGAAGATCCGCGAAGCCCAGCGCGCGCGCATCCGCGAGATTCCTCACCGACGATCAGAAGGCGCGCTACGACGAGATGACGGCGACCGCCGGCGAGGTGCGCAGCGGCACCGCCGGACGCGTCTGGGTCATCGGGCCCGACGGCAAGCCCGCGCGCGATCACCCTCACGCTCGGGCTCAGCGACGGCGCCTCGACCGAAGTGCTGCGCGGCGACGTGCACGAGGGCCAGGAAGTCATCGTCGGGTCCGCGGGCGGGACCGGTCGCGGCGCCCAGCCCCAGCAAGGCGCGCCGCGTCTCGAGGCTCTAGCCGTGGCCGGCGCCGATCATCGTGACCGAAGGGCTGACGAAGGACTACCATCTCGGCCCGCACACCGTGCACGCGCTGCGCGGCGTGTCGGTGACGATCGACCGCGGAGACTTCGTCGCGGTCATGGGTCCCTCGGGCTCCGGGAAGTCGACCTTCATGAATCTCCTGGGCTGTCTCGACACGCCGAGCGCCGGTCGGTACGAGCTCGACGGCGAGGACGTGGCCGGGCTCTCCGCGGACGACCTCGCGCGGATCCGCAACACCGAAGATCGGGTTCGTCTTCCAGCAGTTCAATCTGCTGCCGCGAACGACGGCGCTCGAGAACGTCGAGCTGCCGCTCCTCTACGCCGCGCTCCCGGCGCGCGAGCGGCGGACTCGGCGCGCAGGAACGGCTCGCCTCGGTGGGCCTCGCCGACCGCGCCGGCCATCATCCGTCGCCAGCTGTCGGGCGGCCAGCAGCAGCGTGTGGCGATCGCGCGCGCCCTGGTCAACGACCCGGCGATGATTCTCGCCGACGAGCCCACCGGCAACCTCGACACCCGCACGAGCGTCGAGGTGCTGCGCCCTGCTGCAAGGGCTCAACCGCGCCGGGCTCACGATCGTGCTCGTCACCCACGAGCCGGACATCGCGACCTACGCGAGCCGCCATCCTCATCTTCCGCGACGGCCGGCTCAGAGCCGACGAGCGCGTGGCAGCGCCGGTCGATGCCGCCGCCGCGCTCACGTCCCTGCCCCGCGAAGACGAGGACGCCGCGTGAGCATCTGGCAGAGCGTCCGGATCGCGGGCCGGGCGCTCCGCGTCAACAAGCTGCGGAGCGCCCTGACGATGCTCGGCATCATCATCGGCGTCAGCGCGGTGATCGCCATGGTCGGCGTCGGCTCCGGCGCCCAGGCCCGCGTCGCCGAGCAGATCCAGAGCCTCGGGTCGAACCTGATCATCGTGCTGTCGGGCAGCACGAACAGCGCCGGCGTCCGGCTCGGCATGGGCAGCCAGCTCACGATCTCGGAGGACGACGCCACGGCGATCGCGCGAGAGGTCCCGAGTGTGCAGGCGGCCGCGCGGTCGGTCCGCGGCAACGCGCAGGTCGTCTACGGCAATCTCAACTGGGCCACGCAGATCCAGGGCGTCACGCCCTCGTACTTCGAGGCGCGCGACTGGCCCGTCGACGAGGGCCGTCCGGTGCTCCAGGAAGACGTGGACGGCGCGACCAAGGTCGCCCTGCTCGGCCAGACGACGGCGCTCAACCTGTTCGGCGAGTCCGACCCTCTGGGCCAGATCATCCGGATCAAGAAGGTCCCGTTCACGGTGATCGGCATTCTCGTCGCGCAAGGGACAGAACTCGTGGGGGCAGGATCAGGACGACATCATCCTGGTCCCGCTGTCGACCGCGAAGAAGAAGGTGCTCGGCGTGAGCCAGGCCAACGCCCGCGCGGTCGGCTCGATCTCGGTCAAGGTCCGCCCCGGCGAGGACATGACCGAGGCCGAGGACCAGATCCGCGCGCTCCTGCGCCAGCGCCACCGGCTCCAGCCGTTCCAGGACGACGACTTCTGGCTCCGGAACCTCTCCGAGATCCTCCAGACCCAGGAGGAGTCGTCGCGGGTGATGACCTATCTGCTGGCGGCGATCGCGTCCGTCTCGTTGCTGGTAGGCGGCATCGGCATCATGAACATCATGCTGGTGTCGGTGACCGAGCGCACGCGCGAGATCGGTCTGCGCATGGCGGTCGGCGCCCGCGCGGCGCGCACATCCTGCTGCAGTTCCTGATCGAGGCGATCACGCTCTCGCTGATCGGCGGCATCGCCGGCATCGCGCTCGGCGTCGCCGGCTCCGAAGCGATCAGCTACTTCGCCGAGTGGCGCACGCTCGTCGCGCCCGAGTCGATCGCTGATCGCGTTCGGCTTCGCCGCGGCGATCGGCATCTTCTTCGGCTTCTACCCGGCCCGCAAGGCCTCGCGGCTGGATCCGATCGAAGCGCTGCGCTACGAATAGCCCGCGCGCAGAATGGGGCGCCACGCCCGTCTCCTGCTATTTTGGAGGGCGATGGCCCGCGCCGCCGCCGAAGCCAGCGCGAAGACTCGAGCCGCGAAGGCCCAGGCGGCGAAGACCCGGCGCGCAGCCGAGCACGGTCCGACGGGCCGCACAGCGTCGGATACGCGTCACCAGGTCCGCGTCCGACGCGCGCCGAAACGCTCCTGCTCGCTCTCGCCAAGGATCTCGCCGGCGCGCCGCTGGACCGCGCGCTGCGGAAGCTCGCCGACGCCTTCGCGCCGACCGCCGATCTGCCTCGCGAGGTCTTCGGCGGCCTGGATCAAGAGCCGGCGCGAGAAGACGGCGCTCACTGGCCCTCAGCTGGGCGCGCGAGCAGCTCGGCTGAGTCTCGAGGAGACCATCGCGCGCGCGCCGAGGGCGCGCCCGGCTCTCGGGCTCGCGCCCGACGCCCTGGCGTGGCTCCTGCTCGCGCGCGTGCGAGGCGATCGCCCACGAGCCGCCGTCGGCGGTCGCCGATCGCGTCCGGACCGGTGCTCGAGCTCAGCGGTCACGCCGCGCCGGGCGGCTGAGCGCTTCCGAGCAGCAGCATCGCGGCGCCCGCGAGCATCGTGAGGCCGTTGAGCTGGACCGATGACCGGTGGGCGAGCGCGAACGCGGCTGTCGTCGCGGGTGCGCCGCGCCGATCTCGGCGCGCGGCAGGACCACGATCGAGGCCCAGAGCAAGGAGGCACGAGCATCAGTTCCGCAGAGCGCGACGCCGGCGAGCGCGCGCCCGCGCGGCCTGCCGGCCCGACACGGCCTGGACCGCGGAGGCGGTCAGCGCGATCGCGCACGAGGACGATGCCCCAGTCGTAGTAGCGCGGGCAGCACCGCGGACACGAGCTGGCCGCGCGACGCCGCGGTCGATCACCCGGAAGGCGAGCGGCGCGACGGCGAACGAGAAGAACGTGCTGATCGCGAGCCAGCCGGCGACACAGACCACGACGAGTACGCGCAAGATATCCATCGATCCCCCTTGCGGCGCCGCCGTCTCCGCGTTCGGCCACGCGGCGACCCTACCGTCGTCCTGCGGCGCGATCCAGCTGGGCCAGCGCGATGCGGTAGTCGGCGAGGGCCTGCGCCTCGGTATTCTGCGCCTGCGTGAGCGCGAGCTGGGCGTCGGTCAGCTCGAGGATCGTCCCGACGCCGACGTCGAACCGGCCCTGGGCGAGCCGGAAGTTTTCCTGGGACGACGCGATCAGCACGCGCGCCGCCTGGATCCGCTCCTGGGCGGCCTCGACGGCGATCTCCGCCTGCTCGAGGCTCTGGATGAGCGTCAGCTCCGCGACCTTGACGCGGGCGTTGGCGGCGCCGTGATTGGCCTTCGCTTCGTCGTAGGCGCGCGATGAGATTGCCGCCGTCGAAGATGTTCCAGGTGAACGCGAGCCCGAGCGACCAGTTGGGATTCAGCTCGAGCTGCGAGCCGCCGTAGGAGCCGGTCCCGCTGACGTTGGGCAGGAAGTTGCGCGTCGCCGCCTGGACACCCGCCGCGGCGGCCGAGCTCTGCAGCTTCGCCTGCCGGTACTCCGGGCTCTGCCGAGCGCCTCCGCCCGGAGCGCCGCCCGATCGATCGTCGTCGGCTCGTATTCGAGATTGTCCTTGATCTCGGTCAGGTGCTCGCGTCGATCGCCATCGCCGTGTTGAGCGAGACCCGCGCGATCTTGAGCGCGTTGCGCGCGTTGATCAGATCGACCCTCGCGTTGGCCACGTCGACCTCGGCGCGGACGGCCGTCGACAGCGGCTGGGTCCCCACGTCGACGAAGCCCTTCGCCGACGCCAGATTGAGCTCGGCGCGCTCGAGCGCCTGCTCCTGCACGCGGATCAACCGCTGGGCCAGGAGGATGTTGGTATACGCCTCCTTCACCGTGAGCGCGATCAGCTGACGCTGGAGCTCGACGCCTTCGGCCGACACCTCGGCGAGCTTTCGGGCCACCTGCGTGACCGCGAGCGTCTTGCCGAAGTCGAAGAGCAGCTGCGACAGCTGAACCTGCGCCAGGAACGTGTCGGCCGGCTGGCGGCTGATCTGCACTGTGGCGACGCGGCCCATCGTCAACGTCGTGGGGATGGTGCTGGTGTTGCTGCGGGTCGCCGTCACCGAGCCCGAGAGCTGCGGCAGGAGCGGCGCGAACGCTTCACGGACACGCGCGCGCGCGGCCGCGTAGTCGTAGAGGGTGGCCTGGATCGCCGGCTGAGCCTCCAGGGCGATGGCGATGCACTCCTCGATCGAGAGCGCTTGCCCGGCGACCCGCGGGCCGGCCGGGACGGGCGCCGCCTGAGCGAGCGCGACCGCGGGCAGGCTCGCAACGAGGAGGAGTGTCAGAAACGAAGCTCGCAGGGTCATCATTCGCATTCCTCCATGGACGAGTTCGTGCGACGGCGTTGATACGACTCTGCGCGAGGCCCGCAACACTCGTTGCGGCTAATCGAGAGCGAGCACGCGCTCGGCGAAGAGCTCGGTCATGCCCGTGGCCGGGAAATCGGCGAAGCCGAGCATGAGATCAGTGGCGCCGGCGGCCGCGTACTCCGCGATCCGCGCGCGCACGGCGTCCGGCGTACCGATCAACGCCGTCTCGAGAATCGCCGCGCCGTCCTCGATGCCGCGGGCGGCGCAGAACTGCCGGCGCGCCTGATCCGCCGCGGCGTCGGTGATGCCGACGACGACATCCACCTCGACCGAGCGGCGATAGTCCCACCACGGCCGGCCCGCATCCTCGAGCAGGCTCCGGAGGCGGCCCCAGCGGAGCGCGAACGCCCCGGCGTCAGATACGAGCTTCCCAGCCCGACGCCCGCCGGGCGGCGACGCGGAGCGCCCCTGGACCCATGGCCGCGAGCCAGATCGGAGGCCCCGGCTTCTGGACCGGCGGCGGCTCGAGCCGCGCGTGACGGAGCGCGTAGAAGCGGCCCTCGTAGTCGACGGGCTCGCCGGTCCAGAGCTGCTCGAGGATCTCGATCGTCTCGGCGGCGAGCGCGACGCGCGTCGGCGCATCCGGATACGGGATCGCGTGGCTTCGCCACGCCGCCACCGTCGCCGAATCCTCGGCGCCCACGGCGAGCCGCAGGTCGAGGCGGCCACCGGAGAGATGATCGACGGTGACCGCCCGCTTGGCGAGCCACGACGGATGATGAGACGACGGATCGAAGCAATACGTTACAGCCGGGCCGAGCCGGGCGCGCCGGGTGAGGCCCGCGAGCGCGCCGAGCATCGTCCAGCCGTCGTGCGTCCATCCCCAGAGCCCGTCCCCATACGTGATGCGCGCGTAGCCGAGCTCGTCGACCGTCCGCCAGTAGTGCCGGAGCGCGACGACGTCGGTTCCCCAGGTTTGAACACCGAACGAGATCACGCGACCGAGGATCACCGACGCATCCGAGGGAGTCAAGATTGACGCGCCTCGCGGCCGACGGTAGAGTGCGCCGCGATGCGAGTCCGCTCGCTGGCCCTCGTCGCCGTCATCCTCGCGGCCGGTTCGCCGGCGGCAGCTCAGACCCCGGTCGAAGCGGCGCGCGCCCTCGTCGCTCGCTACCACGAGGATCCCGCGGCGCTCGACCGGGCGCGCGATCTCCTCGACGCGGCGCTCGCCAAGGACCGGAAGGTCGAGACGATGGCGATGCTCTCGTACGTCCAGTTCCTCATCGGCGACGTGCGGGCGACCACCGCCGAGGCCAAGCTCGCCGCGTACGACCGGGGTCGCGAGATCGGCCAGCGGGCCGCCGAGCTCGCGCCCAAGAGCGTCGATGCGCACCTCTGGTACGCGATCAATACGGCGCGCTGGGGCGAGACCAAGGGCGTGCTCCGCTCGCTCTTCCTCCTGCCGACGATTCGCCGGAGCTCGACACCTTGCTCGAGCTCGACCCGCGCTCGGTGCGCGCCCACATCCTGGCCGGGAATGTGCTCCTGGAGGTGCCGGGGTTCGCCGGCGGCGACCGCGCGAAGGCCGAGGAGCACTTCAAGAAGGCGCTCGAGATCGATCCCGCGCTTCACCAACGCCCGGGTCGACCTGGCCCGGGTCTACATCGCCGACGCGCGCTATGCGGACGCCCGCCGCGAGCTGCAGCGAGTCGTCGACGAGACCAGCCCGTCGGTGATCGCCGACTGGACCGTGAAGGACGCGCCACGAGCCCGAAAGCTTCTCGAGTCGATCAAGGACCGCACGTAGCGATCGGCGTCGTGATCCGCCGGCTCCGGCGGAACGCGCCGCGCTGGAACCCGACCGCGCTGGCGGTTCTCGCCGGGCGGGATCGCGATCCGTTCCGTGTCCTCATCGCCTGCATTCTCTCGCTGCGCACGCAGGACACGACGACCGGGCCGGCGTCCGACCGCCTGTTCGCCGTGGCCGCGACGCCGGAGGCGATGCGGAAGCTGCCCGCACGCCGGATCGAGCGGCTGATCTATCCGGTCGGGTTCTATCGCACGAAGGCGCGCGTCATCCTCGGAATCTGTCGAGACCTGCTCGAGCGCTTCGAGGGGCGCGTGCCCGACACGATCGACGAGCTCCTCACCCTCAACGGCGTCGGGCGCAAGACGGCGAATCTCGTCGTGACCATGGGCTACGGCAAGCCCGGGATCTGTGTCGACACGCACGTGCACCGCATCTCGAATCGGCTGGGGTACGTGAAGACCCGCAACCCCGAAGAGACCGAGATGGCCCTGCGCGGCAAGCTTCCGCGCCGCTACTGGATCGGCTACAACGACCTGCTCGTCTCCTTCGGCCAGAACATTTGCGTCCCCATCTCCCCCGCTGCTCCGTGTGCCCCGTGACCACGCTCTGCCCCCGAGTCGGCGTGACCACCAAGCGTTAGCGGCCGGGCCGACGCCGCAGTCGCCTCAGCACGGCGAGATTGCGGAGATCGGCCGCGGGTTCAGGCTCTTTGGGCGTCTCCAGGACCTTCGGCACCCGGACGAAGCGGCGGTCGTTCAGCAAGAGCCGGAACGGCGCCAGTCCGAGACGCCCGCGGCCGATGTTCTCGTGACGATCGAGCCCTGAGCCGAGCGGCGCCTGGCGTCGTTCAGATGGAACGCCAGCACGCGGCGACGCCCCACCGTGGCCTCGCACTCGGCCATCGCACGGTGGTATCCGGCCTCGGTGCGGAGATCGTAGCCGGCGGCGAAAAGATGGCACGTGTCGAGACAGACGCCCAGGCGCTCCGGTCGAGCGGCGCGCTCGAGCAAGGTCGCGAGCTCGCCGAACGTCCGGCCGATCGTATTCCCCGCTCCCGCGGTGTTCTCGAGCGCGACCTTCACGCGGTAGCCCGCGGTGCGCGCCAGCGATTCGTCGAGTGCGGCGGTGACCCGAGCGAGCCCGGCCTCCAGGCCGGTGCCCATATGAGAGCCGGGATGGATGACGACGCACGAGAGCCCGAGCGCCTCGGCGCGCTCGAGCTCGTCCGTGAACGCGGCGACCGCCTGTGACCACAGGCCGGAGTGCGGGTTCCCGAGATTGATGAGGTAGCTCGAGTGGGCGAAGACGTGCCGGATCGCGTGCGCCCGGCGCGCCGCCCGGAACGCCCGCACCTCGTCCGCCTCGAGGGGCCTGGCGGCCCACTGGCGCTGGTTTTTCAGAAAGATCTGGACCGCGCCGCAGCCGACCGCGCGGCCGCGCTCGAGGGCGAGATGGAGGCCGCCGGCGATGGACATGTGGGCCCCGATCTCGTCGCGGCGCGGCGTCATGGCGGTCACGGTAGCACTCTGCTATTCTGCCTCCATGAAACCTTTCACGGTCCCCTCGGCGTACACGACGACGTTCACCCTCGAGTACGGCGTCGCCGAGGCCGACATGCGGCGACTCTACGAGAACGCCAAGCGCGATCAGTGGAACGCCTCCAAGGACGTTCCCTGGGCTGACCCGTTTCCGTCGGACGGGCGCGTGATCGCGGACGAGCTGATCGACATCTACGGCAGCCCGCTCTGGGACAACCTGCCGGAAGCCGATCGCGTCGCGTTGAATCGCCGCATCGCCGCCTGGCGGCTCTCGGTGCTGATGCACGGTGAGCAGGGGGCCTTGCTGGCGTGCAGCCAGATGGTGGACATCGTGCAGGGGGCCGACGAGAAGTTCTTCCAGGCCACCCAGGTGCTGGACGAGGCGCGCCACAACGAAGTGCTGAGCCGCTACCTCACCGATCGTCTCGAGGGTCTGACGTACCCGATGCCGGCGAACGAGAAAGACCTCTTCGACTCGATCCTCTCGGAGAGCCGCTGGTACCTGAAGACGATCGCGCTGCAGCTCGTGGCCGAGACGTTCGCCGTTGCGCTGTTCAAGATGATGAGCGAGAGCGCCCGCGATCCGGTCCTCGGCACGATCTGCAAGCGGATCCTCCAGGACGAGTCGCGCCACATGGGATTCGGCATGCTGGCGCTCCCCAAGGTGGTGAACGAGGCGTCGGAGAGCGAGCGGCGCGAGCTCGAGGACTACACGTGCTTCGCGCTCGAGAAGACCTTGATGGGCTTCTTCCCGCTCGAGGCCTACCAGGACGTCGGCTTCACGCCCGAAGCAGATCGAAGAGGTCAAGCGCTATCGGCGCGAGACGGCCGCGGCGAACGACTACGCGCCGTTCCGCAAGTACTTCAAGAAGGACATGCACGGCGCGATGGTGTCGAACCTCGCCCGGCTCGGCCTCCTGACCGAGCGCGTGCGGCCGCGGCTCGAAAAGCTCGGCGTCAGCCTGCCGGCGAGCTGACCGGCCCGACCAGCTCGCCGAGCCGTAAGGTCCGGTAGCGCCACATCTCCGCGATCTGCCGGCGCACGAGCATGGTGTGCGCCACGCGCCCGAGCGGTCCCAGCGGCAGCCGATACGTCACCCGATCTTCCACCCACGTCCCGCCGCCTTCCTCGAGAAAGCGGTGGCGATGCTCCCAGCGCGCGTACGGACCGCGCACCTGCACGTCGACGAATCGATACGGCGGATCCCACTCGCGGATGAACGCGCGCCAGCGTCACCGGCACGCCGAGCCAGGACATCCTGAGATCGACGACCGCACCGGCCGAGAGCGCCGGCGGCCCGGCGACGATCGCGAGACGAAACGCCGGCGGTGTGAGGAGCACGAGGTTCTCGGCCGCGGCGAAGAACGAGAAGACGTCGGGGCGCGCCCTGGCGAGCCACACGCGCGACTCGAGGATGTAGTCGGCCATGACGCGCGGGCTATGATAGGCAGGTGCCCGGAGCGAGTCAAACACGCGCCTACGTGACTCTGCTCCTGAGCGTGGCGCTGTGGGAAGCTTTCCGGCCACCGCGAAGCTGGCGCTCGTCGATTTCCCGCCGTTTTTCTGGCCGCCGTCCGCTGCACCGCCGCGTCGTGCTTCCTGCTTCTGCTGCTGGCGCGCTCGTCGAGCGACACGATCCGCGGGCTCGGCCCGGGCGCCGCCGGCACGTTCCTCATGCTGGGTGCGGCCGGCATCTGGGGCTCGATGCAGTTCACGTATCTCGCGATCTACAACACGACCGCCGGCAACGCCGTCATCCTCCAGGCCGCCACCCCGGTCATCGTCGTGCTGATCGCGCGCTTCTACCTGGGGAGCGCCTGCTTCGCGTGCAGTGGCTCGGCGTCGCCGCCTCGGTGCTGGGCGTCCTCCTGGTCATCACGCGCGGCCCCTTCGCCATGCTGCAGCCGGCCGAGCTGCACTCCGGCGACTTCATCACGCTCCTGTCGCTCTGCAGCTGGGCGGTCTATACGGTCTACGGCAAGCGCGTGCTCGCCTCGTACTCTCCACTGCTCGCGACGACCGCCGCGTACATCATGGGCACGTTGCTGGTCCTGCCGACTGCCGCGATCACGGCGCCGCTCTTTCCCACGCCGCGTCTGGCGTCGCTGACGGCGTGGACGATCGTCTTCTACCAGGGCATCCTCGGCGCGGTCGCTCACATCTGGTGGTACGAGGCCGTGCTGGTGGTCGGGCCGAGCCAGGCCGCGATCTTCACCAACCTCCAGCCGATCATCGGCATCGTCCTCGCCCCGCTCTTGCTCGGCGAGCGCATCGGCATCTGGCACGTCATCGGCACTCTCTTCGTCCTGGCCGGCGTCGGCCTCACCACCCGCCCCTTCTCCCCAAAATCCCCTGACGCCCCAGCCCACGACCACGCCACCGACGCCAGAGCCCGACAACCGATCCCGAACTAGGCCGCAAGAAGAGCACCGGACAGAACCCCACGACGATTTGAAGCGCGGTGGACGCTGACGATGCGGGTTAGAGAGCCGGTGCGGCGGAGGGCGCGGGGGTGCGATCAGCGGAGTGGGACCCTCGTCCTGCACGCGGCTCGTAGAGCCGCGAATCAGGCGAGTGGGTGACGGAGCCGATCGCACCCCCGCGCCCTCCCGCCGTACCGGCGAAGCTCACAGCGCGGAACGAGAGCTACAAGCCGAGCTTGCGAATCTCGGAGAGGATCTTGTCCGGCTCGGGAAGCTCCCTTTACCGTACCGCTCGATGAACCGGATCTTGCCCTGCTTGTCCACGATGAAGGTCGCGCGCACGTTGGCGTTCCACTCCGGCCAGAAGACGCCGTAGTCCTTGCTGACGGTGCGATGGATGTCGGAGAGCAGCGGATAGTGGCTGATGCCGACGGACTTGGCCCAATTGTCGTGGCTGAACGGGCTGTCAGTGCTGATACCCAGCACCTGGGTATTGACTGCCTCAAAGTCGCCGATGCGCCTATCGAAGGCAGGCATGCAGGTGCTTCAGCCCGGCGTCCAGTCGAGCGGATAGAAGAGGATGACGACGTTCTTGCCGCGGAATTCGGCGAGGCCGACCTCCTTGAGCCCGATTGTCCTCAGCGTGAAGTCGGGCGCGGTGTCACCGACGTTCAGGACTTTGGTCTCAGTCAATCCGTGAACCCCCTTTCGCGAATCTTCGCGGTGTGCGGTCGTTCATCCTAACACGCGAATCCGCGACCCGTGCCGGGGGCTTGCGCACGGCGGCCCATGCCCGGTTCCGTCGGCTCTCGAGCGCGGCGACGTCGACGCCGAGAAACGCGGCGGCGGTGACGACCCGCTTGGTCTCCCACAAACGCGCGAAGCGCTCGGCGTATCCCGCGTCGCGCAGCGCGTGATGATCCATGATGACGCGACACCCCGTCGCGTCGATCACGCGGATGAGCTGGTCGATCGCGCGCTCGATCGCGTCGCGGCCGACGTCGCGCTCGAGATAGGACACCGGCCCGGACAGATACAGGAGCGTCGGGCGCTGCTGGATGAGATACGCCGCCGCAACGGCGGACGCCGGGCCCTGGAGATCCGAGGCGAACACGAACCGCTCGCGCTCCGCCGGGTCGACGATCGTCAGCGCGACGATCGAGCCGAAGGGCGAGCCGTCGACGCCGTGCGGCAGCGGAGGCGAGACGCAAAGCTCCAGGTCCGCCTCCCGGCGGTGAGCGCCGTCGGCGCGCTCGACCTTCGCCTGCCCCTCGAGCGCCTTCCACAGCGCTTCCCCGCGCTGAGCCTGTTTGCCGCTGACCATCCGGCGCGGGTCCTTGGCGAGCACGATCCGCCCGGCGTACGACGCCGGGTCCGATCGGAAGTGGTCCTCGTGGTAGTGGCTCACGAAGACGAAGCTGGAGCGCGACGCGTAGGCCGAGATCCGATCGTTCGCCCGGCGGAGCGCTTGCCACTCGTCCTCGGTCGGGGGCAACCCGAAGCGCGCGGGTGCCAGGGTCGCGCCGGGATCGATGAGGATCCCCGTTCGCCCGACTTCGACGTACGTCGCCATCGAGCGGACGCCGAGCGATTCGGCAGCGAGCGGAATGACCTTCATGCGCGATCCGGTGCCGCTAGATGCAGCGGCCGCCGTCCACCTCGACGCACGTGCCGGTGATCATCGCCGCATCGTCCGAGGCCAGGAAGACGGCGGTTCGCGCGAGATCCTCGGGCTGGTTGAGACGGCCGAGCGGAACCGTGGCGACGTAGCGAGCGCGGCTCTCGTCGTCCACCGCGCGCTTGCCCATGAACGCCGGCAGCATCGGGGTGTCGGTCGCGACCGGCGCGATGGAGACGACCCGCACGCCATCGCCGGCGGCCTCGAGCGCCAGGCTCTTGGTCAAGGTGACGACGGCTCCCTTGACGCCGCGTACGCCTGCATGCCGGGCCGCGGTCTGATGGCGGCGGTCGACGCCGTGATCAGGAACACCCCGCGCCGCTGCTTCTTCATGATCGGCAGGGCGTACTTCGCGCCGAGCCATACGCTCTTGACGTTGACGGCCATGATCCGGTCGAAGAGCGCCTCGTCGACATCCTCGACGTTCTGGGGCGACTGCGGGACACCGGCGTTGGCGAAGAAGACGTCGAGCCGTCCCCAGGTGGCCACCGCCTTCTCCACGACCATCTGGTTGTCGGCGGCGCGGGTGACGTCCGCCCGCACGGCCACCGCCTGACCCCCGGCCTTCTCGATCTGCTCGACCGTGGACTTGGCGCTCGCTTCGTTCAGGTCGACCACGACCACACGCGCCCCTTCCTTCGCCATCGCCAGCGCCGAGGCGGCGCCGATACCCGAGCCCGCGCCGGTGATCACCGCGACCCTTCCGTCGAGTCTCATCTCCGAGCCTCCAAGCTTCCGTCGTTACAGGGCTAGTTCGGCCATCGTGCGAGCCGCCAGGCGGTCGCCCGCCACCATGAGCGTCGTCACGCCCGAGGAGCGCCACTCGCTCACGAGCTCGCGGATCCGCTCGCGCGGACCACACAGCGCGACCTCGTCCACGAGAGCGTCGGGGACGGCCGCTTCGGCTTCCGGCTTGCGGCCGGCGAGGTAGAGATCCTGGACCTTCTTCGCCGCCTCCTCGTAGCCGTAGCGGCACGCGATGTCGTTGTAGAAGTTGCGGCCGCGCGCGCCATGCCGCCGACGTACAACGCGAGCCTCGCCTTCACGCTCGCCCGGCACGCGGCGACGTCGTCACCGACGACCACCGCGACCATCGGCATGATGTCGAAGGCCGCGGGCGCCGCGCCGCGGGCGCTGAAGCCCGCCTGCAGCCACTCGCGGAACATCGTCATGCGCCGGACCGAGAAAGAACGTCGGAATCCAGCCGTCGGCGATCTCCGCGGAGAGAGCGACGTTCCTGGGACCGACCGCGGCCAGGTAAATGGGCAGGTCGGCCCGGCCGTGCAGAATCGACTTGAGGGCTTGCCGAGGCCCGTCGCGTCGGCGCCCGCGTAGGGGATCTGGTAGTAGTCGCCGCGATGCTCCACCGGCTTCTCCCGCCGGAGGATGTCCCGCACGATCGCGACGTACTCGCGCGCGTGCGCTGGAGCGGCCGGCCGAACGGCTGGCCGTGCCATCCCTCGACCACCTGCGGTCCTGACACTCCGAGCCCGAGCCGGAAGCGGCCGCCGGAAAGGCCGTCGAGCGTCATGGCGGTCATCGCCGTCGCGGCCGGCGTGCGCCCGGCCATCTGCATGATCCCGGTGCCGACGTGGATGCGCGTGGTCGACGCCGCGATCCACGCGACGGGCGTCACGGCGTCGGAGCCGTAGGACTCGGCCGACCAGATCGAGTCGTAGCCCAGCCGCTCGACCTCGCGGACAGGCTCCATGTCGAGCGTCATGCGAGCCCCCGAGTAGCCGAGGGTGAGCGCTAGCCGCACGCGAGGCGCTCCGGATCGAAGCCCCGCCTCGAACGGCGAGGTCCCACGGTCGCGGCTTGCCGGGCAGCGGCGCCGTTCTGCCAGCGAAACCGGCTCATGACGACCCGTCCGCGTCGGAACACGATGCCCTCCTGCTCGAGCCGGATCCGCTGGGTCATCATGCCCGTCATCCTCGAGCGTCGGCTGATGCCGCCCTGCGCGTTGACGACGCGATGCCACGGAACCCCGTCGGCCCGGCTCATCACCTGCCCCACCGCGCGCGGCCGAGCGCGGGTTTCCCGACGAGCGCCGCGATCTGGCCGTAGGTCGCGACGCGTCCCCGCGGAATCCGTCGGACCTGCGAGAGCACGGCCGCTTTGAATCTCACGCCGGCGCGGCCCCCGTCTGCAGCTCGTAGAGCCTCGCGTAGAGGCCGCCGAGCCGCAGGAGCTCGGTGTGGGTTCCGTCTTCGTGGACCCGGCCGCGGTGCAGCACCAGGATCCGATCGGCGGCGTGGACCGTCGAGAGCCGATGCGCGATGGTGATGCTCGTTCGCCCCGCGAGAAGTCCAGTCATCGCCTGCCGGATGAGCGCTTCGGATTCAGGATCGACGCTCGACGTCGCTTCGTCCAGGACGAGAACGGCCGGATTGTACACGAGGGCCCGGGCGATGGCCAGCAGCTGGCGCTGGCCGTGCGAGACGTTCGCGCCGCGCTCGCCCAGGAGCTCGCCGAGACCCCGTGGGCAGCTCGGTGACGAAGCCCGCGCGCGCGGTCTCGATCGCCCGCGCGAGGTGCGCCGGTGACACCGCGCCGTCGGCGCCGAGGCGCAGATTCTCCTCGATCGTGCCCGCGAACAGGACGCTGTCCTGGAAGATGATGCCGACGTGACGCCGGAGGCTCGCCAGATCCCACTCGCGGACGTCGACGCCGTCCACCAGGACGCGTCCCCGGCGGACGTCGTAGGAGCGATTCAGCAGGCGCGCGCAGGTCGTCTTGCCTTCGCCGGTCGGCACCGACGATCGCCACGCGCTCGCCGGGCGCGACGCGGAACGAGCAGTCGCGCAGCACCCAGTCGTCCCGGTCGTACGCGAACCACACGGAATCCAGCTCGATCGCCGCCGCGCCCGACCGCGCCGGCCGCGGACGCGGCGCCGCCGGCGATACGATCGCGGGCGCGCGATCGAGCAGGCCGAAGATGCGCTCGGACGACGCCATCGCCCACTGCATCACCGTGTACTTCGCGCCGAGATCGCGGATGGGCAGGAAGAAGCGACTGGTGTACTGGATGAACGCGACGAGCGCGCCGAACGTGAGCGACTCGGCCACGATTCGGCCGCTCGCCGTACCAGATCAGGAGCGCCAGCGCGACCGACCCGAGCGCCTCGACCACCGCATAGAGCGAGGCCTCCCATCGCGTCGAGCCGAAGAGCGCCTGCCGGTAGTCGGTGTTGAGCCGGCGGAATCGCTCACGCTCGTAGCGCTCGCGCACGAAGAGCTGCATCGACGGTCATGCCCTGGAGCGATTCCTGGAGGAAGCCGTTCAGGCGCGCCAGGCGCCGGCGGACCTCGCGGTAGGCGTCCCGGGCGTTCAGCCGGAAGTACGTCGCCACGATCAGGAGCACCGGCATCAACGAGAACGTCACCAGCGCCAGGCGCCAGTCGATCCAGAGCATCACGGCCACGACGCCCGTCAAGGTGACGACGTCGGCCACGACGGCAAAGAGGCCGCTCGTGAACGCCTCGCTGACGGCCTCGACGTCGTGGAGCACGCGGGTCATCAACCGTCCGACCGGGTTTCGGTCGAAGAAGCGCGCCTCCAGGCGCAGGAGATGATCGAAGATCGTCTCGCGCAGGTCGTGGATCACGCGCTGGCCGGTGAGCTGCATCAAGTAGGCCTCGAGCGTCCGGAGCGCGTAGAGCACCGCGAGCACGGCGACGTAGAGGCCGGCGACCCTCGTCGAGGCCGACCCAGTCCGACTTCAAGATGTGCTCGTCGATCGCGACCTTCAGAAGCCACGGCTGGGCGAGCTCGACGACCGCCACGAGCGGGAAGAGCAGTAGCGATCCGCCGATCAGCCCGCGGTGCGGGCGCGCGGCTTCCATGAGCCGGACGGCCAGCCGCCGGTCGAACGCGCGACCGAGCTGCTCCTCGGCCTCGGGATCGTAGGCCGCATCAGGCACGCGCGATCTCCTCCTCGAGCTGCTGGATGCGCCAGAGCGCGCGTAGACACCTGCCCGGCTCAAGAGCTCCTCGTGGCGGCCGCTCTCGATCACGCGGCCGGCCGTCGAGGACCACGATGCGGCTGGCGGTGGACGCGGCCCGCAGCCGGTGCGTCATCAAGCAGCACCGTCCGTCCGGCCAGCGCCTGACGTAGATTTGTCAAGATCTCTTCTTCTTTCGCGGCGTCGACCGAGGCGAAGGCGTCGTCCAGCACGAGGACCTCAGGCGCTCCGGCCAGCGCGCGCGCCAGGGTCACCCGCTGGCGCTGGCCGCCGGAGAGCGTCAGGCCGCGCTCGCCGACCACGGCCTCGAAGCCCGCGGCGAATCGCTCGATCTCCTCCGCGATGCCCGCGACACGAGCGGCGCCGTCGAGCTCGTCACGTCCCAGGCCCTCGCGCCCGAGCGTGATGTTGTCGGCGATGGACCGCGAGAAGAGGAACCCCTCCTGCGGGACATATCCAATACTCGCGCGCAGCGCGTCGAGGCGGAAGCGTGGTGACGTCGCGACCGCCGATGAACACGGTCCCGGCCGGCGGCTCCCAGAGTCGCGCCAGCAGAAGACCCAGGGTCGACTTGCCGCTCCCGGTGGGGCCGACCACGGCCACCGTCTCGCCCGGCGCGCACCTCGAAGCTCACGTCGCGCAGTGCGGGCGCCCGATCGGTGTACGTGAACGTGAGGTGCGAGAACCGGATGCCCGGGGTCGTCGTGGCCACCTGTGCCGTCGCCGGCTCGCTCCGGGCGCTGGACGCCTCGACGATCTCCAGGATGCGACCCATCGAGGTCAGGCCGCGGCGGACGGTCGACGAGCGTCCAGCCCAGCGCCAAGGTGGGCCACGTGAGGTAGGCGAGATAGCCGTTGAACGCGACGAGCGCGCCGAGGGTCAGCCGGCCGTCGACGACGGCGCGGCCGCCCGCCCAGATCACGATCAAGGTGCCGATGCCCGCGATCAGCCCCATCAAGGGCGAGAAGCCGGCTTCCGTCCGCGCCAGGGCCAGGCTCAGGCGCAGATATTCAGCGTTGGCCCGCCCGAAGTCGGCGCGCGCGCGCGGCTCGAGCGTGTACGCGCGCACGACGGACATGCCGGCGACGTATTCCTGGACGCGCTCGGAGAGGACGCTCAGCTGATCCTGCGCCGCCTGGGTCCGCTCGTTGACCCTCGTGTTGAAGCGCCGGGCCAGCAGAACCAGGACCGGCGACGGTGCCAGCGACCACAAGGTCAGCCACGGATCGACCGCGAGCATCGCCGCGAGCACGCCGACGAACGAGAACGTCGTCGAGACCAGGCTGAGCGCGCCGAATCCCAGGAGCGACCGCACCGCGGTGATGTCGCTCGTCGAGCGCGCCATCAGGTCGCCGGTCGAATGCGTCGCGTAGAAGCGCGGCGGGAACCGCTGCAGGGCCGCGAAGAGCTCGCCGCGGATGTCCGACTCGATGTACTGGCACCCGCCGGTGATCGCGAAACGCGAGCCGAGCCGCGCGACGCCGTTGAGGAGGGCGGACAGCGCGATCAAGGTCAACGAAGTGCCCGACCGGCGCCGACGCCGCATCCGCCTGCAGCGCGTCGATCGCACGCTTCACCGTCCACGGGATCGTGAGGGAGGCGTAGGTCGCCATCCCCAGACAGGCGATGCCGATTCCGTAGCGCGCCTCGATAGCGCCAGACGTAGCGCCAGACCGCTCGAGCGGGCGACGTGGGCTCGAAGATTGACCTCAGCCGCGCCTCCCCGCCGCGTGCGGCGCCAGAGCCGCGTAGACGGCGAAGATGGCGGGCGTCGGGACACCGAGACGCTCGCCGAGCCGCGCCGCGTGCCCGTGCAGCGCTTCGAGCTCGAGCCGGCGACCCTGGAGCAGATCGTGCGCGAGCGAGGCCCGATTGCCGGGCGGAATGGTCTCGGCGAACTTCATGATCTGGTCGACGGCGTCGCTCGCGAGGTCGACGCCGGAGGCGCGCGCGAGGGCCGCGACCTCCTCGACGATCGTCCGGAACAGCCGCCAGGTGGCCGGCGTGTCGCGGATGACCCCGATGGTCTCGCGCGTCACGGCGGTCGTTCCAGCCGACCGCGCAGATCAGGAGGTACTTCTCCCAGAGCGCCCGGCGAATGGTCTTCGACAGCTCGACCGGGATCTCGGCGTGCGCGAACGCGTCGCGCAGCCGCTCGGCGCGCTCGCTCACGTGTCCATCCAGCTCTCCGAAGATGATGCGGCCCGCGGCCTGGTGCCGGATCACGCCGGGCGACTCGATCGTCGCGAACACCTGCGGCGACTCCGCCCATCGCCCGCCCGGCGCCGAGCTTCGCGTCGATCCTGTCCTCGTTGTCCACGCCGTTCTGAAGCGAGAGGATCGGCGTGTCGGGACCGAGGACCGACCAGAGGCGCGCCGCGGCGTCGTCGGTGTCGAACGATTTGACGCAGAAGAGCACGGCGTCCGCCCGGTCGACGCCCTCGAGCCGCTCGACGACCCCGGGGCGTACGACCGTGTCGCCCTCGCTGGCCGATCGGATGGCGAGGCCGGCCCGCTTGATCGCTTCGAGATGGGCGCCGCGCGCGACCAGGGTCACCCGCTCGCCGCCGCGTTGAAGCTTCGCGCCGAAGTACCCGCCGACACCGCCGGACCCCATCACCACGATGTGCACGAGACGTATGATACATTGCGCGGCAGCATGGCATCGCTCGAACGACGCGTGGCGGTCGACGCCGCGCGGGCCGCCGGCCAGCTCCTGAAAAGCGAGCTGCCCGGATCGCGCCGCATCGCCTACAAGGGCAGCCCGACGAACCTCGTGACCGAGATGGACGCTCGCGTCGAAGAGCTGATCGTCGGGCGCCTGGCGGCGGCGTTTCCCGACGACGCCGTCCTCGGCGAGGAGCGCGGCGCCAGCACGGGGCGGTCCGGGCGGCGCTGGATCATCGATCCGCTCGACGGCACGACGAACTACGCCCACGGGTTTCCGGCCTTCGGCGTCTCCATCGGGCTGGAGTCGGCTGGGCGCGTCGAGCTCGGCGTGGTCTACGATCCGAACCTCGACGAGATGTTCGTGGCCGAGCGGGGGCACGGCACGACGGTCAACGACCGGCCGCTCGCGGTCTCGGCCACGCCGACGCTCGACGAGAGTCTCCTGGCGACCGGATTTCCCTACAACATCCGCGAGGCGCCGGACAACAACCTCAAGGAGTACGCCGCGTTCAGCGTGCGAGTCCGCGCGGTGCGGCGGCTCGGCTCGGCGGTCCTCTATCTCGCGTGGCTGGCCTGCGGGCGGCTCGACGGCTACTGGGAGCTGCGGCTCGGTCCGTGGGACGTCGCGGCCGGCAGCTTGCTCGTCGAGGAGGCCGGCGGCCGCGTGACCGACCTGACCGGGGGCGCGCTCGACCTCGACGCGCCCTCGCTCGTCGCGACCAACGGTCACATCCACTCGGCGGTGCTCGACGTGCTCAGGGAGGTCCGGGGAGGCACGCCGTGACGGTGTCCGTCGCGCGGCGCCTGGCCCGCTTCGTCATCGCGCTCGAGTTCAAAGACCTGCCGGCGCCGGTGATCGACGCAAGCCGGTCTCCTCACGCTCGACACCCTGGGATGCTGTCTGGCGGCCTCCCGCTATGACTTCGGGCGCGCCGCGCGCTGCGACCGCCGAGCGCCTCGGCGGCAAGCCGGAGAGCGCCGTGGTCGGCAGTAGGTGCGGGTCGCCGCCGCCAACGCGGTGCTCGCCAACGCGACCCTGGCTCACGGGCTCGACTTCGACGACACGCGTGAGGACGCGATCGTGCACACACGGGTCGGTCGCGGTCCCGACGAGCCTTGCCGTGGGCGAGGCGACCGGCGCGTCGCGGCGCGCGGCGCTCACCGCCGTCGTGGCCGCCGTCGAGGTGATGTGCCGCGTCGGGCTCGCCGTCCCCGGCAAATTCCACGCGCGCCACTACCACCCGACCGCGCCTCACCGGCACCTTCGCCGCGGCCGCCGCCGCGGGCAAGCTCTATGGGCTCGACCGAGGACGAGCTGGTGCGCGCCTTCGGCATCTGCGGGAGCCAGACCGCGGGGATCATCGAGTATCTGGCCGACGGCTCGTGGACGAAGCGCTTGCACCCGGGCTGGTCGGCGCATGCCGGCATCATCGCCGCGCTCCTCGCCCAGTCCGGCTTCACCGGGCCCGAGTCGGTCTTCGAGGGCGAGCACGGGTTCTATCGCGCGTTCGCGGGCGACGTCCAGACCGAGCGGCTCGACGAGCTGCTCACGAGCCTCGGCCGCGTCTGGGAGCTCGAGCAGCTGACGTTCAAGCCCTATCCGTGCGGCTCGATCGCCCAGCCGTACATGGACTGCGCGCTGCGGCTCCGAGACAGTCGCGGCGTGCGCGCCGAGGACATCGTCGAGATCCGATGCCGGACCGCCGCGGGACCGGTGCCGCGCCTCTGGGAGCCGCTCGCGTCCAAGCACGCGCCGCAGAATGGTTACGCGGCGAAGTTCAGCCTGCCCTATCTCCTGGCGGTGATCCTGACCCGCGGGCGGGCCAGTCTCGCCGAGTTCGAGGACGACGTCGTGCGCACGCCGGAGATTCTCGCCGTGGCGTCGCGAGTGAGCTACGAGGTCGATCCGACGATCGACTACCCGCGTCAGTTCGTCGGCCATCTCCGCGTTCGGCTCAAGGACGGGCGCGTCGTCGAAGAGTGGCAGGATCACCCCGGGGCGGCCCGGATTCACCGATGGCGCGCGGCGAGATCGAAGCGAAGTTCCGCGGCAACGCCGAGCCTCGTCATGCCCGACGAGCGCGCCGCGCGCGCGTGATCCGGGACGTCCGGGCGCTCGAGGCCGCGCCGAATCTCGAACCGCTGATGCAATCACTCACCCTGTGAGGAGCACGTACATGAAACGATTGAGCGCCCTCGTGGGCCTGCTCGTGTCGATCGGGATGCTCGCCGCCGTGCCCGCCTCCGCGCAGGACGCCCGCGTCGAGGCCGCGAAGAAGGAGGGCAAGGTCGTCTGGTACACCTCGCTGGCGCTGCCGACGGCCGAGAAGATCGGCAAGCTGTTCGAGGCCGCCTATCCCGGTATCAAGGTGGAGGTCCAGCGGACCGGCTCGCAGCGCATCCTGCAGCGCGTGATGCAGGAGATGCAGGCGAACCTCAAGCTCGTCGACGTGATCCACACGTCCGATGCCGGCCATTTCGTCCTGCTCAAAGAGAAGAAGCTCTTGATGAAGTACACGCCGGCCGGCGTCGACGCGTTCCCGGCGGGCTTCAAGGACAAGGACGGCTACTACTACGCCCTGCGCGCGACCGTCAACGTGATCGCCTACAACACCGAAGCTCGTCCCCGCGGCCGAGGCGCCGAAGGACTGGAAGGACCTGCTGGACCCGAAGTGGCGGGGCAAGATGGTGACGGCGCACCCGGGCTACAGCGGCGTGATCGTCGACGCACGTGCTGGCGCTCGTGCAGCTCTACGGCTGGGACTACTTCAAGCAGCTCGCGCAGAACAAGCTCGATGCTCGTCCAGTCGGCGGTCGATCCGGCGGGCGTGGTGGCGTCCGGCGAGCGTCAGGTCGCGGTGGACGGCGGCGACTACTACTACTACCAGATGAAGAAGAAGGGCAACCCGATCGAGGTCGTCTACCCGAAGGAGGGCGTGCCGCTCGTCAGTCTCACCGAGCGCGATCGCGAGCTTCGCGCCGCACCCGAACGCCGCCAAGCTCTTCACGGACTTCACCTTCACCCGCGAGATCCAGCAGGTGATGGCCGACAGCGAGGGGCTCTACACCGGCCATCCCGAGGTGAAGTACCCGACCGACAAGCCGAAGCTGTCGGATCTCAAGCTCCTGACCGTCGACCCGGAGGAGCTCGAGAAGCGCAACGAGGAGATCAAGAGCCGGTTCGTCGAGTTCTTCGGCGCCTCGAGCCGGCCGGTGAGCGCATGCGCGGCGTCTGCAGCGGCCTGGACCGCTCGCTGCCCGGTGTGGGTCGCTGTCGGTGCTCGCGCTGGTCGTGCTGATGGCGCTGCCGCATCGGCTGGCTCGCGTCGCTCAGCGTGAGCGGCGAGTCGGGGCCGACGCTCGCCCACTATCGCCGCGTGCTTCGCGCGATCCGGCGCTCCAGAAGGCGCTCTGGAACACGATCGTGCTGCGCGTTCTGGGTGGGGCTCGCCGTCGCGCTCGCGGTCGGCGCCGCTGGCGTGGCTCACCGCGCGCACCGACGTGCCCGGCCGCGGGTGATCCGCGAGCCTCGTCATGGCCTCGTTCGTGACGCCGCCCTTCCTCGGGCGCCTTCGCGTGGGTGATGCTCGGCCGGCCCCAACGCCGGGCTCCTCAACAAGCTCTGGCGCAGCGCTGACCGGCGCCGACGAGCCGCTGTTCAACATCTTCACGCATGCCCGGGCTCGATCTTCGTCGTGACGATCTACACGTTCCCGTACGTCTACATCATGATCGCCAACACGCTCGGCGCTGATCGCCTCCGGACCTCGAAGAAGCGGCGGCGATCCTCGGCGCCGGTCGGCTCACCGTGGCGCGCACCGATGACGCTGCCGATGGTGCGCCCGCGCATCCTGAGCGGCTTCATCCTGTCGGTCCTGCAGGCGCTCGCGCTGTTCGGCTCGCCGGCGATCCTGGCGCTTGCCCGCCGGATTCCACACGATCACCACGCAGATCTGGTCGTTCTTCCAGTTTCCGCCGAAGGCCGAGATGGCCGCGGCGTTCTCGATGCCGCTGCTGCTGGCGACCGCGCTGCTGCTGCTCGTGCAGAAGCGGCTCCTGGGGCGGCGCGGCTACGCGGCGGTCGGCGGCAAGGGCGGCCAGCGCCGCACGATTCCGCTCGGGCGCTGGCGCTGGCCCGCGCTTCGCCGCGGTGCCTGGCCGTGATGGCGTGCCGCGATCTTCCTGCCCTACGGCATGCTGGCGAAGGCCGCGCTCTCGCGCGCCTGGGCCCAGCCGCTGACGCTGGGACAACCTCACGCTCGCGCAACTTCTCGTTCACCTTCTTCGAGTACAGCGCGACCCAGGCGGCGATCGTCAACACGCTCGAGCTCGGCGTGATGACCGCCTGCGTCGGCGCCGGGCTCGTGCGCCGTGCTGCTCCTACGTGACGAACCGCCGCCTGATCGTCGGCCACCAGCTGCGTGGCGTTCCTGGCCCTGGCGCCCGTCGTGATCCCGGGCGTCGTGCTGGCCGTCGGCGCTGTTCATCGCCTACACGCGCCCGCCGCTCGCTGCTCTACGGCACGCTCTGGATCCTGTTCATCGCGTATCTGACCAAGGAGATGCCGGTCGGCTACGCGCAGTCCGACGCGACCTTCCGCGGCGATCCCTCCCGAGCTCGAGGACGCCGGCCGGATCCTGGGCGCCGGCCGCCTGCGCGTGCTCCGCGACATCACCGCGCCGCTCGCCCGCAGCGGCGTCATCGCCGCCTGGTGCTTCATCTTCATCGGCGTGATCCGCGAGCTGTCGGCCTCGATCATCCTGTTCACGCCGGCGACCAAGGTGATGTCGGTGGTGATCTTCGACCTCAAGGAAGAGGGCCAGTTCGGCGCCATCGCGGTCCTCGGGCCTCGTGATGCTCGTCGATGACCTTCGCGACCGTCGCGCTCGTGCAGCGCGTACTGGGGCGGGATTTTCTGGGCGCGCGGGTAAGCAGGCTTGGGCGGGGCGGCGCCCACAGGCCGAAGACACGACACAAATCGATACCAGTATTTCGTCACGAACCACAACAGGACGCGAGTCCAATGAGGGTGGCCAGAAGCGCTCAACGCACGATCGGATGTCTGCTGACGTCCGCACAACGCGGAGACGGCTCATGTTGTGTTCACCCCACGGCGGACGCGCCCGGGGGCACTCTCGTGGCCAGCGCAAGGGACGGTCGCTCACACGGAACCCGGAGTTCGGTCGTGTCGCGCGCCGCCACGGCTGGCTTTCTAATTGGCGTAATCGGCGCTGAAGTCATAATTGAATCGTGCGACTCGAGCGGGCCATCCGCGAGTGAGAGTGTATCGGATCGTCGCCGCAGGCAGCCTCCTCGTCGAGGGGCCGGCGGCGGATCACCGACCTGAACGGCGGTCCGCTCGACCCTCGACTCACCCTCCTCGTGGCGACCAGCGGACGCATTCGCTCTAAAAGCGATACTCCAGGTGCTCAAGTTTCCGCGGCCCCCGAGGTGCCGCTGGCGGCGTAACTTGGGCTGATCGGCACTAGGCGGAGCGGAACTCGTCGGCGAACTGGCGGTAGGAAACGGGAAACACCGTCGCCCAGTGCTGCCGCGGATCGGCTGTCGAGCGCGAAGCGCCCGAGGAACTCCAGCGAGCTTCGCGCTCCTGTACCGCTCAACGAGCCAATCGACCGCCAGGAACGCCTGACCGTAGGTCGCCAGTGCGCCGAGCCGACGCGTCGCCTCGGATCCAGGCCGCCGTTGTCGGCGAGCTGCCGAAAGGTCGAGGAAGAACTTGATCGTCGACGCGAGGGCGGCGCGCATCATGATGTCGCGCGACTCGGCGTAGGCTCGATATCCGAGCAGGTCGACCACCTTGAACTTGACCCATTCGGCATGGCCCTCGAGGATCCACTGCGCGGGTCGGCCGCGTCCGCCCTCTCGGAGCCTGCCCTGGCTCACGTGCGTCAGCTCGTGGGCGAAGAGCGACGCCCGCCCCACAAGGTTCATCCGGGCCAGGTAGTCGCCACGCAGGAAAGAGGCCAGCGCCCGTGGCGACGCCGAACGCGGAGCGACGGGCCCACGCATCGTCGGCCTCTCGCCCGCGATGTTGATGAGCCCGTCGACGAACGTCGCCTCGTTGACGTAGACGTAGGCCCTGATGTCTGGGGGAACGGCAGATCGAGCCGGTGGAGCATCAGCCAGGCGACCGAGTCGATGATCTCGCTGTCGCTCGGGCTCGTGCCGAGCGGCGGCATCGCCAGAGCATCGAACCGGATCTCGTATCGCCGGTACGGAGAAACCAGACTCCACCGAGCAGGCTGTCGCCAGCACTGCCAGGAAAGCTTTCGCGGACAACGGCCGGCAACTGCTCATACACGCAACCGTGTCGGGGGTGTGATCGACCAGGCTCAGCGCTTGAGCGTTCATCGTGGCGTACCTGAGCGTCGTGCCCGGATCGCGCTCCTGGCTGGTACGTGTTTCCCGCCACGCCGCTCCACGAACCGTACCTGGTAAAGTCAATGCCCAACCCCGGCTTCGGTGTCGGGAGGCACGAACAGCGATCGCCGGACAAATGCAAACGTCGCCAGTCCATAGACCAACCGTATGAAATCAATCACTCACGGAGCCCTGCGGCGTGTGGCGCCTTTAAGCATGCCGACGGCAATCAGCGGATCAGAGAATGTGAACTCGGCCGGTGCTGGTGACGGACTGCAAAGTCCCGTCCGCCGGTGCCGGTTATCGACGGCAATCGCATCTCCGTCAGCGGTGATTGAGAGTTGTGGTTGAAGTGGATCGCCTGGAGAGGGCATGCCGACATCGATCACCGGCTCAACGATCAGTAAAGGTAGCAGTCAAGGTGGCCGTTAAAATATTTCCGGCGAGGTCAGCGCTGCGACTGGCGATTCTCGTTCGTCCCGGGATGGAGGGCGATCGCGCTATTACGTCGAATCGTCGATCCCGACAGCCATCCGCTGGCGCCGAGGTCGTTGCTCCACATCGCAAGCTATCCGACGGCGTCGAGGCCGTCCCGCCGGAGATGTGATCAAGGGGTTGTCAGTGGCGTAAGGGTTCGAAGGTCGGCGAGGTGTATTGCAATCGTGGGCTGCGACGCCATGGGGGGACGCCATGGAGGACCGCGGGACATCAATGTACTGCCCGTCATCAGGAGTGAGACGATTGTCTCCGTCAAAGAGCAGGGAGTCGATATTCGTGCTCGTAGCGGCCGTGGTCGGTGTGAAGCGCACCGTCACGGCTTGCGTCGCGCTCTCCCATTGAGAATGAACAATTTCGGAAACGATGCTGAAGGGGGCCGGACGCAGATGCGCTCCACTGAGACGGTCCCCCACGCGTGTTTTCCACTGTAAAGACCTGTTCCGCAAGCTTCCGGGTTTCACATTTTCGAAACTCACCGTACCGGACAGGGCTGACAGAGAAGTTGCCTTGCCACGCGACGGCACTCGCACCGATCGAACAAGGACTCTCTCCACACCGTTCATGTTCACCGCCGTCACCGAAACGCGTAGTGGAGAGCGCCGATGAGCGTGAGGAAGCAAACCTACAGTCTCGTCGGACCCAGGGGCTCGTCGGCGTCGGGGATGGAACCTGGGAAAAGGTCGATTTTCTGGACAAACGGGGGCCGGCCGCGTAATACGCGGTACGATGCGAGATCGGTCAGGGCTTCCGTCTGCGGCATTTCTCGGTGAGGCGGTCAGGGAAGCGTCCAGCACCCCGGCTTCCGATTGGAACACCGCCGGAGGACTCCGCCCAGTGCAATACACCCCACCGAGGCATCGGGGTAGACCGCACGAGGACGAGTGTGGTCAGTTCGAAGGAAGAGGCAGTGATTAATCAGAATTGATGGGGTACCCGAACTGCAGACCGAACCTTGACCCGGTTTTGATCCACGTCGACCTGCGTCGACGACGAATCCTCCCGTGCGCTGCCAGGAAGGAGCGTTGTGGCAGCCCCGAACAGCGCTTACGTATCGAGCGATTTTGATAAGGGTCGCCCCGAGATACACCGTGCACTGACTTGACGTCGACCGATCGCGCGTCTCCGCCGAGCCCACGGATTCCCGAATCGCTGTACGCGGCGCTGAGACCACGTACAACCCCCGCAGCTCCGAGCGAACTGGCGCGCACCAGGCGTACCCGAGGCCGTCTGCGTGTCGTTCAGTCCCGCCGAAGCCCGCCCGCCACGCCGATGCCCCGGTTGTATTGCAGGCTCTGCCAGAGCCGAACGAAGACGTCTGAACGGTGACCTCGCGGTTCCGCGCCGGGCTTCACGAACGTGTCGCCGCCGAGCACGGTTATGGAGGCCCCGCCCGTGACTGCAAGCCGAGAGCGTCGGCGTCAGTGCATAGCTGAAGCCCACCGTGGGGCGTGTGGGTCGCCGAGTCTGGCTCTCCCTTCGCAGAGTCCAGGTACGTGAAGCTATGGCCGTATTTGAGGCCCGAGAACCGAGGCGTGAAGGCGTGAGCTCAGATTGGCACCTGAAACACCGTAGGTGTCGGAATCTGACTCCGCTCAGCCGGAACCGCCAGTAGCTGCAACAGGCCGTAGCTCCCAGCCGAGACCGAAGGCTAGTCCAGGGGTGTCATCTGCCAAGCCAGCGCTCAGGGGGTGAAGTAGTTGGCCCAGGATTCCCTGTGAGCCACCGCTTGAAAAAATTCTGCGACGTAGACGCGGTCGGAATTGCGGTCGTACGAAACCTTCACCGCCTCTGTGGCCGTCAACGTCGGCCCGCGAGCCAACCGGTAGGGAACCGGAGGCGACGCGAAGTTTTGACGAGCGAACGCGTTGCTGAGGCTACGGTTCCCGCTTGCGTACACGTCGGCGCTGGAACGAATAGCCGGCGCTCAGCTCGATACGCAGGGACGATGGACGTAGAGCGTGAGGGCCGGGCTGAGTAATCCGTGACGAAATCCCACTGCCGGTTCCTGGTTGTCGGAAAAAGTATGTTGTCGTTGTACTCCTCGGAAATCGAGATTGAAGGCTCAGCGTCACTGGCCCCTGTTGGGCAGGAGGCGCCGCAAGCTAACAACTCGAGGGGCTATGCCCCCGGCGCAGGATCAGTTCGGTCGCGATGGCTGGGCACCAGGTGCGCGGGGAGCTGGTTGCGAAGACTGTTGAGCCCACGCATACGATGTCCTCAGAGCGAAGACGATCGCAACTATCGGTTTCACACGACTAGCTAGCATAGATTGGCGCACGGCCACCGTTTATAGAACGGACGAGATCGCGGCTGATGAACATCGAACCAGGCTGTCGCGGCCACCCGTGGAAATGTGAAATCCCGTTGCTTGCCTGGCTGTCCACGACATTGGGACGATGGAGCCAGGAACGAGACACGAGGCCGGCGAAGAGATTCGCCGCTCGTTCAAACTTTGCGAGGCTAACGACTTCGATGGCAGCTGCGAAACCGCGTCCCGATCAACCCACCAATGCCCAGCAGGCCCGAAGCCACGAGGGCCAGACCACCCGGCTCGGGGACAGTAGCGCAAGCGGTTGCCAGTTCCGGTACCGACCTTCCCGGTGCTGTCGTCGTTGCCCACCCAGGCGCTGCAGTCAGTGCCATTGATGCCTGGATGTGAAGAGCCGTATTGTACCTTCCGTGGTCACCGCCTGGGTCGCTCAATGGGCTGAAACTGGTCTCAACCCGCGACGATCAGTGAACAATACAGTTTCGCGCGCGGTAAGCCTCCCACCATTGTTGACTTGTGTGAATGAAACAACGATGTCACGAACCCATCGCCGTCCGCCTTCTGCCCTGCGTGCTGCGAGTGAAATAGTGCGGAACACACGGATACGGTGCGGAGGCCGAGCCGCTAACCGTCGGGGCGGTGAGAAGTCGCGTCGGTCGTGCTGAAGCCCCAGAACGTGATGAATTCAGTCGAGGTGAGGAGTTCAGCTGTCATCGCGACCAGGTACATTAGTCCCGCCCGTGGTCGTGAACGAGATAGTACCCCAGGAGCACTGCTCCTGGCTTCCGCTCCCGGAGAAAATGGGGTCAAGTGTGGTAATTGTGGCTTTGGCTCCCTAATGGGCATTGCCTTTACAGCCTGCCACCCCAGCGCAATCATCAAAAGCTTCTCGAGGCTACCCTTGCACTCATCTCTGTCCGCTCCTTTGGTTTTAAGAAAGCAAATTCACGTCACTTCTTGAGCCGAACCGGATGCATTCACAGTGCCAATAGCGCCTCGAATACCGCGCTTGTGTTTCGAGTTATTTACGGAGCGGACTTTATCCTCGGAGATATCTGTAATCTTTTGCAAGTCCCGAGGAACTTAAGATCCTCTTACTCCGCTCGACCTTAAGCGCGGCTCGAGCGTTCATCGTGGGTAGCGTCACCGGAAGCGTCGTCCCCGTCGCTCCCTTGCCGGTGACCGTCACTTTCCCACGCCGTGCCGCTCCACGATCTCCAATCACCTGGTAAAGTCCAATGCCCCACCCTCCGGGCTTCGTTGTCCGGCAGGCACGAGCAGCGATTCGCCGGACGAACTCTTCCGACATCCACGCAGCCGGTGTCCGCAACTGGACAGCGACGGCGTCGCCGTCTTCGTGCTTCACCGTCACCACCACGGTCCCCTCACCGCCCACGGCCTGAGACGGCGTTGGTCACGAGATTCTGGGTCACCCGAAGCAACGCCTCGCCGCGATCGCCAGTACCGCCGGCTTTCCGGGCTTTAACTCGGTCGCGGGGCCCACGATGGACCACAGACGCGCCGCCGCGTCACCGATTGTCCACGATTTGACGCGAGCACCGCGTCCGCGCGGTCACGCCCTCGAACCGCTCGACCGCAGGGCATATTGTCGCCCTCGGCGGCTTCGAGGCGGACAGTGAGGCCGGACCGCCTGATCACGCTTTGCAGATGCGAGCCACGCGCAACAATGTGACCCGCTCACCGTGCGCTGCAATTTCGCGCCGAAGTACCGCCAACACCGCCGGACCCCATCACCACGATGTGCACGACACGTATGATGCATTGCGCGAATGGCATCAGCTCGAACGACGCGCGTGGCGGTCGACCGCGCGGGCCATAAGGCAGCTACGAAGAGCGAGCTCTCCGGATCGCGCCGTATCGCCTACAAAGGCAGCGCGACGGAACCTGGTGACCAGATAAGGACGCTCATCGAGGAGCTGATCGTCCGCGCCAGCACCTCAGCGCCTGTTGAACCTCGGCGAAGCTGGCCTCCGCCCAAAGGCGGCCACCACGAGCCGCCCCCGCTCATAGGGCGAAACATGTCTGGCGTCGGCGCCGCCACTGAGGCTGAGATTTTGTGCGACGCGCTGAGACACGTAAAGTGTCTGACGTGCGGCCAGCACTGGGCGCGCCCTCCCGCATCATCGGCCGCCCGACCGTGGCGTCCAGACCGTCACGGTCGACGAGATCTGGCGACGTCGTGGACGCGACGAGCCCCGCCGCCACACCGCGACCGGGGCGATCATTGGCGCCGCCGAAGCGCCGGACTGCCTGCAGTCCGCTGTCGCGAACATGCTGCGCCGCCGCCCCTTCTGGGCCACGCGACCTCGGGCTATCTGATCGAGGCGGCCATCCACCATGCTTTGAAATTGAAGCTCGTCGTCTCCGCCTTACGTCACGGTGGACGGGCACCCTGGTCGCCTAAGGCTGCTCGTGAGCGCGGACGGTGGGTGTTGCCGTTACCGCCGCCGCGGATGTCCGCCGGCGGACGGGCGCGCGGCGATGACCGCGACTGAGCCTCACGGCGGCGACGGGCTTGCGTTCCGCTGCGCGAAATGCGCAGCGCGGCTCGTCGTCGATCAGGCCTGCAGGCGAGCCTATGGCGCGGGGGCTACGACAGGTGCGCGGTTGCTGTTTTTGCCCGCTCGGCGCAGCGATGCCCCTGGTGAAACGCGCCCGATCATCGCGCGCGAGATACCTCGGCCGCAGGCGGTCGTCAGTATCATCGCCGCCCGGAGCGGACGTTTGTTTGCGCGACGTGTCGGCGGCCACTGTCACGCGCTCGGCGGCCCGCGCTGCGAATTGCCGGGGCGGCGATCGCTCGCGCGCGAGATCGTACACGCTGGGAACGCAAGCGCGCCGGCCAGTGTCGCGGCATCAAACCGGCGCTCAAAGGCGGCGCGTTCTGCGCTGCAGGTTCTGCTAAGACGCGAGGGCCGCCATAGAGGGATGCTTGGTCCGGATCGTCGCGTGATCGGCGCCGGGCGCCTGACGCAGGATCTCGTGCTGCCGGCGTGCGTGCCGGTCGCGGGCCGCTGGCTGCAGATCGAGCGGCGACGCGCTGGAGGTGCGCGAGTACTGCTGCGGCCATCGCCGCTCGATCCACCGCCGCCCGGCGTCGTCGGGCCCGCGTGGAGGTGCGGCTGGAAGTCGGGGTCGGCGCGCATCGCGAGGACGGCGCTGGCTGGCGACTGGCTAAGACGCAGAGCGGGGTTTACCTTTTATCGGGGCTCGACGCGGTCTGACCTGGGGCCGTCCAGCGGCGCCGAGGTCGCCCCGACGACGCCCGCCCGCCCCAGCCTGGATTGCACCGCTGGGACGCGTCGGATCTCCGCCGTAAAAGCCGTTGCGGTCGAGCAGGCCCAGCAGCCTACCAGCAGATACGTGATGGTGGAGCCGCCCTCTGGTGACGGCGTGATCGTCATAGGCGACGCGTGGATGCCTAAGTCAATGGGACCCGTGATCGGCGTGTGGAAATTGCCGATGTCGTAGGGGCGCGCGGTAAAGCCCCTCCAGAAGGCGAAAGGCCCCAAAGGGATTAATCCGCGCCGGATTGAACCATGGCCCTGACAGATCGACGTTGAATCCACCGACGGAGCGTCCGCATCTGCGCCCGTGATGCTCGTGGCGACGGTGGTAATCGTGAAGTCGTCGATGGACCAGATCATCGGCGTAAAGACGAGCGCGTCGGGAGGCGCCCGTGCTCGAGGGCGTCGCCGGGATTGGGCTGTGCTGGGGCAGGGAGCCCGTGGCGGTGATGACCAGGACGTCCCCGGCGAAGGTGCCAAACGGCGCCACCGGCTGATTGAAGTTGAAGAGGCCGGATTGGGGTGAAAGGTGCCGGTCAGTCGAATGTCCCCCCACGTCAACGATGGTGGCCTCGGCGAGGGCGGCCATCGCGAGGAGGAAAACGACCGGGAGCGCCGCCGCGAGGGTGTTCGCGTTCGGGCCTCGTCATGCATCCCCTTGCCTCCCATGCTTCTTGACCTCGTGCTCACGATTTCCCTCCATGCGGCGCGGCCGAGGCTAGATCTACGCCGCCGACCAGCGCAGGTGCACTGACGCCGCAGATCCGGGACCGTCCCAAAGGCGCTCGGGACACCGCGGTGTGCACGACACGTATGATACATTTGCCCGGCAACGTGACATCGTTCGAACGGCAGCGGTGGCGGTCCGACGCCGCGCGGGCCGCCGGGGGCTCCTGAAGAGCGAGCTCTCCGGATCGCGCCGTACGTCGCGCCTACAGAGGCGAGTCCGACGAGACCACGGTGACACGAGAAATGGACGAACTCGCGTCCAGGGGCTGATCGATCGGGCGCGCGGCCGCGGCGTTCCCGGACGACGCCGTCCTCGGCGAGGAGCGCGGCGCCTCCGGGGGCCGGTCCGGGCGGCGGTGGATACATCCGATCCCCTGGACGGCGCGACGAACTACGCCCACGGGTTTCCCGCCTTCACGGCGTCTCGATCGGCCTCGAGTCGGCGGGCCGGGTCGAGGCTCGGCGGCTGGTCTACGATCCGAACCTCGACGGGGTGTTCGGTGGCCGAGCGCGCAGGCGCGGGACCACTGGCGAACGACCATCCCTCTCCCGTGTCGGCGACGCCGACGCGCGACGAGCCTGCTCGCGACGGGATTCACCGGCTATCCGCGAGGGCGGCTGACGGCAACCTCAAGGAGTACGCCGCGTTCAGCGGTGCGCGTCCGTGCCGTGCAGCGGCTGGGCTCGGCGGTCCTCTGTCACCGCGCGTGGCTGCTCGCCTGCGGCCGGCTCGACGGCTACTGGGAGCTGCGGCTCAGGGCCGTGGGACGTCGCGGCGGGCGGCTTGCTTGTCGGGAGGCCGGCGGCCGGGTCACCGACCTGACGGGGGGCGCGCTGGATCTCGACTCGCCCTCGCTCGTGGTAGCAACGGCCGGATCCACGCGGCGATCCTCCGAAGGTGCTCCGGGATGTTCGGGGAGGAAGCCTTGAAATTCGTCTCGTGACCCCCGAGGTGCTGGCGTAGGCCGGGCCCGGTCTTTGGGCGAGGGTGCCGGAACTAAATCGACTGACGATCGACGGAAGGAACCGTCCGCCAGTGCTCTCGCGGATCGCGGCATCGAGCAAAGCGCCGAGGAATTCCAGTAGCTTTGCACTGCCATGCCATCACCCCAGCCAGTCCTGCACCAGGAACGCCTGACCGTAGGTCGCCAGCGCGCTGAGCCGACGCGTCCGCCTCGAGCCAGGCCGCGCGCCGTTGAGGCGAGCGCCGGCAAGGTCCCTGGGGAAGAGCTCGATCGTCTGACCCGCGACGGCGGCGCGCATCATGATGTCTGCGCGACTCGGCGTAGGCCCGATATCCGAAGCAGGTCGACCACCATGAACTTGACCCATTCAGGCACGGCCCCTCGAGGATCCATTGCGCCGGGCGGCCCCGGCCGCCGTCCCGGAGCCGACCCTGGCTCACTGATGGAAGACCGGCGGCTTCGTGGGCGAACAGCTGACTGCCTGCCCCAGCCAGGTTCATCCGGGTGCCAGGTAGTCGCCACGCAGGAAGAGGCTGGCACGGGTGGCGAACCGAAGGAGCGGCGGTCCCACGCGTCGTCTGCCTCTCGCCCGCGATGTTTATAGTCGTCGACGAATGTGGCCTGGTTGACGTAGACGTAGGCCCTGGTGTCTGGGGGAACGGTAGATCGAGTCGGAGCATCAGCCAGGCGATCGAGTCGATGATTTCGCTGTCGCTCGGGCTCGTGCCGAGCGGCGGCGCCGAGCATCGAATCGGATCTCGTATTGTCGGTACGGAGAAACCAGACTCGAGCAGGCTGTCGCCAGCACTGCGGGGGAAAACACCGGAGGACGAGCGGCCAGCGCACGGCTCTTTTTCCTTTTCCTTGATGTCCGGGGTGTGACCGACCAGGCTCAGCGCGCTTGAGCGTTCATCGTGGGCATGCCACCGCGAAACGTCGTGCCCGATCGCTCCTTGCTGGTGATGCATCTTTCCGCCATGCCGCTCCACGTCTCGTCACCTGGTAAAGTGTGCTGTCTCGGGTTTCGTTGTCCGGGAGAGTACGAACAGCCATCACCGGACAAATTCTTCCGACATCCCGCAACCGGTGTCGGCAATGCGAACGCCGGCGTCGCCGGGGCCCGCGTCGAGAGGGCCTTTCCAACGCTGGCGATCCCGGCAGCCATCCTGGCCAACACCCTCGTAGGGTGAGCAATTAGTCGAAGTTGATGGGGTAGCCGAGACTGCAGACCGAACCGGACCGGTTTTTGATCCACGTCGATCCTGGTCGTGGACGACCGCGCCCGTCCGCTGGAGGAAGAACTGTGGCCGCCGAACGCGCTGACGTATCGAGCAGATTGAGCGACAGCGCCGAGATACAGAGAAGGACCGGACGTCGACCGACTGCGACTGTACTGACTCACGGATTCGGAGATCACGCTGTAAGTTGGGCTGAACGCACGAAGGCCCACGACCAGGGTAAGAGGAAGCGTCAGCGCGCCCGACACCGTCACGTGTACGTCGTTCGTCCCCGCAAACCCGCCCGCCGTGCTGATGCCCCGGCTGTATTGCAGGCTAGCGAGCCGAAAGGAGAATACCTGAACCGGTATGGGCTCCTGCGGGCTTGACGCGAAGGTGATGTCGCCACCGAGCTCGGTGATGGAGGGTCCGCCGCACGGCGCTCGCCGGTGGCGTGATGACGTAGCTGAGATCCCACCGTGGGGGTGTGGGTGGCCGAGTTTGGTTCCCCGCGTATATCTAGGTACGTGAAGCCATAGCCGATGTTGCCCGAAGCGTCGCGTGAAGGCGTGACGACATTCGCCTGAAAGCCGTACGTATCGGAGTCAGGAGCCACTTCCGGGCACCTCCGCAACGCAACAGGTACGCCAGGTCAGCGCTGAGAGGGCAGGTGTTCAGGGGTGTCATCTGCCACGTCACGCCTGGGTTGGAACTGATTCGTCAGAGTTCCTGTGAGCCGAGTCGAAAAGTTCTGTGACGTGACGCGATTGGAATTCCGGTCGTATACGAACGCGTGTCGAACAATGTTAGCGTCAGACGCGACAACCACGGTAGAGACGACCGCCACGAGGTTTTTTGACGAGCGAAGCCGTTGGTCAGCTGGCTCTCACGCGCGGCCTGCGTCTGCGCTGAACGAATAGCCGGCGTTCAGCGGCTGAATCTATGCGGGACGATTGACGTACACGGCTGTGAGGGCTGGACTGAAGCTGTAATGAAATCCATTGCCGGTTGCGGTTGTCCAGAAGAAGATGTTGTCGTTGTACTCCTCGGACTGCAGAGATCGACGGCGTCAAGGTCACGGGGCCCTGTTGAGCGCGGGCGGCGCTGCAAAAGCCCAACAACTCCAGCGAGCAATACGTGGC